>ERZ761602.1376-NODE-1376-length-44612-cov-10.799381_pt1 | contig 44612 bp, 36 predicted proteins | sample MGYA00512165_ERZ761602 | MGnify/ENA primary metagenome ERZ761602 (study PRJEB28899, sample SAMN02445085) | bioreactor sludge metagenome | biome: EBPR sludge; isolation source: Thorneside wastewater treatment plant | place: Australia: Brisbane, Thorneside...
GCTTTCGGCCGCTTCCAGTTCTCGGTCGAGAATGCGTAAAGCGTGATCGCCGGGATCTTGAGCCGGGCACAAGTGTCAACGATGGCCCGTACCGATTCTGCACCGGCCCGATGGCCGAATATCCTCGGCTTGCCGCGGCGGCGTGCCCAGCGGCCGTTGCCATCCATGATTATCGCGATGTGCCTCGGAAGGCGCTCGGCATCTACCGCCGAAAGGAGTTCGGCCTCCTTTGAATTCTTTTTGATAACTTCGGCAAACGCTTCGATCATCTGGATTTAAGCCTCGGTCATCCGCCGGGCATGAGCTGCCGTTCTTCAGCACGAACTACGGCCTCGGGATCGATCGGCCCATAGATATGCGGGTACACGTCGTTATTTGTCGAGGGCTCGAAGACGAGCTTCGAACTCAATTTGTCCGGGTCGATCTCAAGTATCACGACCCTTGAAACACCGCCGAAATACCGTTCCAACACGCCCTCTAACTGCTCAGCCGAACTGCAATGGATGAACCCCTCGGTCGTGAGGCTGTCTGCGGTGATCGCCTCATCGGACTGCCGGGCGTTCCAGGCTTCGGGAAGCATTACGTGGTAGATATGCATTAGTTCAAACTAGTCGTATTCAACCCGATGAAGGCAAAGCCCTTGCGGCGGTGCCGTTCGTCCGGCAAGGGTCCGATCTCCATTGACCATGGCCGTCTGAATTGTATCAGAATCCCGCGTTCCCAGCCCGACCTCTAAAAGCGTCCCGACGATCGATCGCACCATGTAGCGAAGAAATCCGTTTGCCGTGATCCGGAACTCGATCAGCATGGCGCCCGCCCGATCGTCCCACGAGGTTTCGAAGCCGCAGTCGGTCACGTTCCGAACGCGGTTGTCCGCGTCCGACTGGGCGGCGGAAAAGGCCGTCCAATCGTGCTCACCGAGCAGAAGCCTGGAAGCGGACCGCATCGCATTCACATCGAGCGGATTTGATTCGTGAAGAGCGAAGCGCCGCCAAAAAGGGGACATCACAGGTGCATTCACGATACGGTAGATGTACGTCTTCTTCTTCGCAGAAAAACGGGCATGAAATTCGTCCGGTGCGTATTCGACGTTCATTATCCGGATGTCACGCCAGAGATTTCCGTTGATCGCCGCCCGCAGTTTTTCCGGCGTAAAGTTCTTGGACAAGACAACATTTGCCACTTGGCCTTCCGCGTGGACTCCCGCATCTGTTCTCCCTGAGCCAATGATGCCAACCTCCCGGCCCTCGAGAACGCCCAGCACTCTTTCTAATTCGCCCTGGATGGTGCGGTCGCTTTCCTGACGTTGCCAGCCATGGAAATCGGTGCCGTCATACTGGATCAGAAGCTTATAGTTCATTCATTCTCTGATCGAATGCCCGAGCAAATCGAGCGGCAGACCCCTGATCCATACGGAAATAGAGTGCAGGTTCTATCAGTTCGACCTCCATGATCTCAAACCCGCCGCTCGAACCCCGAACCGCATCGATCCGAGCGTAAAGTAGTCGCTCGCCGAGAGACGCCAAGACCCGATCGCCCAGATTTGAAAGCTCGGTTTCGGGCTCGGCGGGGCTGATCAAACCGCCGTGCTCTTCCTGAACCCGAAAGTCACCCGATCTCGGCGACTTTAAGATCGCATGACTGAACTCACCGTTGAAATAGAACAGTGAATACTCGCCCTCGCTCGTGATTGATTCCATGAAGGGCTGCATCATGAACTCGCGGCCATCGAATTTCCGGGCGACTTCCGCGTCAAATTCCCGAAGCCGGAAGGTGTCTTGAGCCGTAGCGCTAACCGTAGGCTTGATAACGATCTCATCTGTGCCCGCAACTTCCATGAACTGCTGAAACTTGCGTTCGTCGAGCCCACCTTCGGAAAACACGGTCTTCACAACAGGAATACCTTTCGCCTCAAGTTCTGAAAGATATTTCTTGTTCAGGTTCCACTCCACGATCCGAAGCGGATTTTCAAGACGGGTTCCCGAGTCTTCGATCCTTTTCAAAGCTTGCAAAAAGCTGTCGGGCTCGTCCTGGTAGTCCCAAGGCGTTCTGATCACCACGGATTCGTATCGTTGCCAATCTGCGGCCGTGTTCCGCCAGGATTCGTATGAAACCTGCCATCCGAGCGAGGCCAGTGGCCCTACCGCGAGTTCATCATCGAACGTATAACCCGTCAGGTCGTCCGTGGTCAGGAAACAAACGTCGCGCATCGTCACTTACCTTGCGACTTGCGGCTTCCGGGCATGACCGCATCGAGGCCCTCAGAACACATCGGGCAATACTGCGGCGCAAACGACGGAACGTCGATAGTTACAAGTGATGTGCGCTCAACCCCAACGTCAGCTTTTCCATTGGAACGATCAATGATCGTTGCGGCCCCGATCACGTCGGCACCGCGTGAGGTAAGAGCTTCGATGCATTCTTTGGTCGTGCCGCCGGTGGTCATCACGTCCTCAACAACCAAGATCTTCTCGCCTTCCTTTATTTTGAAGCCGCGGCGGACCGTCATTATCTGATTCTGCCGTTCGGTCCATATGAACCGGACGTTGAGAGCCGCAGCCACCGCGTAACCGACGACCAAACCGCCGATCGCGGGTGAAGCGACCGTTTCTATACCGGCTTCGAGATAGTTCTTAGCGATCTCGGCTGCAAATCGCGTCGTGTCTGCCGGATATTGGAGGGCAAGGGCACACTGTAGGTAGATCGGGCTGTGCAAGCCGCTTGAGAGGACAAAATGGCCCTCTAGCAAAGCGTCGGTATCGCGAAAATGCTGAAGGATCTGTTCAGAATTCATCATTTCTGGTGGTGCGGGCAAAGAGATCACCGAACCTGCATTATGCCAAAAGCCGAGGAATCTGCCCAACCATCGTGCGCGATTTGCCGCTTCGGTTGGAGCTTGGTAAACACACCGTTAGAATAAAACTGTATGCCGCCGTACCCGAATCTGATCTGCGATGCTTTGCTGATCAGTGAGACAATTGAGTTCCTCAAGCACCGCGGCGGGCGTGCGTCAGCTATTTCGGTTGTCGGCTCGGTGATGAAGATCGATGTTCGTGAGCCGGCACTTGCCTGCACTCTCGCTGAAGGGTTGGCCGACAAGGATGCCCGGATCCGTATCGTCGGACACGACGTCGTGTTGGCGGCAAACGATGACGGCTGTTTGGATCTGCGTAACTCGGAATTTGTCGTCATCGACCTTGAAACGACCGGGGCAAAAGCTCCGCCGTGCAAGGTGACCGAGATCGGTGCGTATCGCGTTTCGAATGGCGAGATAAATGCGGAGTATCACACGCTGATAAATCCGGAGACGGAAATACCGCCGTTCATTACATCGCTCACGGGTATCAATAACGAAATGGTTGCCGATGCACCGACGTTTCGAGAGGTTTCCGGCGAGCTTTTGGAGTTCATTGGCGGCGCGGTCTTAGTCGCACATAATGCGCATTTCGATGTGAGTTTCTTGAACAGCGAGATCGGGCAGGTTTATCTGGATTACCGGTTAGGGAATCCTCAGCTTTGCACGGTTCAGCTTTCCCGGCATATCTTGCCGCACATCGAGAATCACAAGCTTCAAACAGTTGCCCGGCACTACGACATTAAGCTTGAGAATCATCACCGGGCCGCTGATGATGCCCGTGCGACCGCCCAGATATTCATCAATTTGCTTGGCGAACTGAACGAAATGGGGATCAACGACCTTGCCTCGGCACGAAAGCTCGGCGGGCGACGAAGAAAATGGAAAACAGCATGACCTTACCACCTGAGAACCTGCAGGATCTTGATATACGTTCCACCCCGCGGGGTGAGATGAACCTTGTGCCGCTGGACACTTTCAGCTACGAGTTTCCGGGCAATCGTATCTGGATCGATTTCGAGATCCCGGAATTCACTGCGATCTGCCCGTTTTCGGACTTTCCGGATTTCGCTACGATCAAGCTCAGCTACGTGCCGAACGAGCGGTGCATTGAACTCAAAAGTTTGAAGCTTTATATCAATTCATTCAGGGAAGTGAAGATATTTCACGAGCACGTAATGAACGTGATCCTCGAGGATTTTGTTAAGGCTTGCGATCCGTTAGAGGTCCGACTGGTCGGCGATTTCAATGTTCGGGGAAATATAAAGACGGTCGTGCGGGCTGAATACACCAAAGCCTAATGTGAGTTGTTGCCGTTCATGACGCGCGGCTGGACGGTCTGGTGCTTTTCGCAGGCCTTGGCAACAAGCTTGTCAACCTTTTCAACGGCGATCTCCTCATCCATCGGTTCGGCGACAAGGATCTCTGAGAGAATAAGGCTTCTGGATTTATCAAGAAGGGTTTGTTCGCGGAAGGACAGCTTCTTTTCGTAGCTAAGAAAGGTAAGTTTCTTGAGCACATCGGCAACCGCGAAAAGGTCGCCGCTCCGTAATTTTTCGGCAAACTCCTTCGATCTGGATTTCCAATCACACGAGACGAGCTCGAAATCTGCCGAGAGCGAGCGAATAAGCTTCTTGCATTGCTGGGGTGAAATGACCGGCCGTATCCCGATATTTTCCGCATTGTCGAGCGGAACAAGGATCGTAGAATTATCACTGACAAGCCGAAGTGTGTAGCACTTCACAGTAGTACCGCCAAGAGCAGTTCGCCGGATTGATTCGACGATGCATACTCCTTGATTTGGGTAGGCGACCTTTTCTCCGACTGAAAGATCCATAAGCACCTCGCCCCCGCAAAACGTTGCGGAACTCGAAAGGACTGTTTGAACCTATTTGGCCCGGTCGTGAGGAAAATCCAAAAGGGAACACCGGAATAATACCACAATTTCACTGTGAGGCGAAAGAAGTTTCTTCCATCGCGGCATTTCGCCTCGGCAACTCGATCGTGAAGACCGTCCCTTTGCCCAGATCTGATCGCACGGTGATCTCACCGCCATGGAGCCTTGAAAGATGCTTTACGATCGCCAGCCCCAAACCCGTTCCGCCAATGTCCCGGGTCCTGCCTCTATCGACCCGGTAGAACCGCTCAAATATCCGCTGTGCGTGCCCTTCGAGAAGGCCTTCGCCGGTGTCAGCAACGGAGATCAGGTCTGCCGTCTCGGTAGAGGAAAGCGAAACGGTAACTGTTCCCGCCGGCCGATTGAACTTTATCGCGTTGTCGATAAGGTTCGTCAGCATCTGTTCGAGCCGCATCGGATCGGCGAAAACGCGAGCATTCTCCGGAATGTCGTTAATTAGTCCGATCTCGCGTTCGGCCGCCTTTGATGACAGCACGGCAAACACCTCCTCGACCACGTTCGCGACCCGGACTTGCTTTACCTCGATCGAAATATTCCCAGATTCGATGAAAGACAACTCAAGAATATCGGCAATAAGGGCGTGCATTCGTTCGGCGTTTCGCCGGATAGTGGTCAAAAATCGCCGATTGTTTTCCTTGTCATCGATGGCACCGTCCTCAAGCGTTTCGACGAATGCCAGGATCGACGTAAGCGGCGTCCGGAGTTCGTGAGAGATGTTTGAGAGAAATTCCTGCCGAACGCGTTCAAGCCTTTCGATCTGCGTGGTGTCGTAGAAGGTGCCGATCGCGTATTGCTTGCCGTCAAGCTCGATCGGAGCAACGTAAACGGTGTAGAACCTCCGGCTGGCACCAACGAGTTCGATCCGCACTTCTTCGGCTGCCTGATTCGCAATAGCTCGCCGAAACGCCTCGTGGAGATCAAGGTCACGGATTATCTCACTCAGGCGCCGTCCGGCCAGCGGATATCCTCCGCGGCCAAAGGCCGATTGAGCGGCCGTGTTTGCGGCAACAACACGCATTCCGGCGTCCGTCAATAGGACCGAATCACGGTTCGCATCAATTACGGGTTGAAGTGTTTCGAGCAATGGTGTTACCAGGAAAGGCCTGGTCCTCAGGCCGGTTTGCTGAATGATCTCTACTTGCATCCGACAAATCTATAGCCGACGCCGACAACCGTTTCGATCGCGCCGCCGCAATCACCCATTTTTTGCCGGAGCCGGCGAATGTGAACGTCCAGCGTTCTTGTGTCACCAAAATAACTGTAGCCCCAGACGTTGTCCAGAAGCTGCTGGCGGGTCGCCACGCGGCCGGTGTTCTTAATCAGATGTTCAAGGAGCGCAAACTCCTTTCTGGTCAGCTTTACATCCTCGCCGTCCGCGATCACCCGCATGTCGTCAAAGTCCACCTCCAACCGGTCATCCTCATATTTTGGCGGTGATTCCTTTTCGGCTCGTCGCAGAACGGCCCGCACGCGAGCGATCACCTCCTTCACCGAGAAGGGCTTTACGATATAGTCGTCGGCGCCGGTATCGAGGCCGGCGATCTTATCCGATTCGGCCGCCTTCGCCGTCAGCATTATTATCGGCGTGCTTTCGGTCGAGGGCTCTTTACGCAGCCGGCGGCAAAGTTCCATGCCGCTCATGCCTGGGAGCATCAGGTCAAGGATGATCAGCGAAGGCGCTGACTTATCGTCGAGTGCCAGCCGAAGTCCCTTTTCGCCCGATTCCGCGATCAGGGAACGGAATCCCTCGCGCTTGAAGTTGTAGTGAAGACTCTCGGCGATGTCGGCGTCGTCTTCGATGATCAATATCGTTGGCTGCATAAATCGCGTACTTTCAATAAATTGGCGTTCGACGAATCAACACCAGTTTAGGTACCGCAACTTGCCGCGATATTAACAGAATGTTACGAACATGTTAATTAATTAAGGTCTATGCGAGTACGATGAAGCTATTGCATCTCTTCTTTCGGACGAAAGAGTCGGCGAAGCTTTCCTTTGCCGGGGGCAATTTCCGCCCATGAGCCGATCTCCAGATCAATGACCGCCAGTGCTGCGGTAGGCATTGCCTCGATGGCTCCCGTCATGATCTGCAGGAATTGTTCAGAGGAAGGATTATGGCCGATCAGGAGAGCCCGCGAAGATGTTTCCGGCATTTCAGAGACAACGTCGATCAACTCGCCGGCGGTCGCTTCATAGATCCGTGCGTCATTGCCGATCTCAAGATCGAGTTCAACTGCGGCCTGTACAAGTTCAGCGGTTTCCTTGGTCCTATTCGCGGGTGAGCAGATGATGTGGTCAGGGATAAGTCCTTCACGCTTTAGAACTCCACCCATAAAAGGAGCGGCTCGGCGGCCGCGTTCGTTAAGCGGCCTTTCAAAGTCCGACAGAGATGGATCCGTCCAACTGGATTTCGCATGGCGCATCAATAGCAGAGTTTTCATAGCTACAAAAACTGGATGCGGGAAAAGCTCTGCGGGAAGAACCGTTTGCAGAGTTTAATGCCGATCGTTGGTAGATTTCAACTTTCCATGTTTCGAAATCGGCAATTTGCTAATATTTGTACATATTGATCAATTGCGGCTTTAACCTGGAATGTTGGTTGTCGAGCAAATAAATACATCGCTCTTGGTGAACTGGCTCGGATTCTCGGTCGGTATCGCTCTTTATGCGTTGCTTGGGTGGATGATCTTCCGCCACAGCGAAAGCTCCGGCGGTAAACAGGTCCGGGTTCTGCTTTTCCTCACCTCCGTACTCGGCCTTGTTTGGAATGCCGGTGAGCTTGTCGTCATCTCGATCGATCCAAGCTTTGCTCTTCATCCGCTCATCACCGTTCTGGCGTATTCGGCCCTCGGTTTTCTGCCAACCGTCGTCGTTCATTCCGTCCAACTCGAGAACAAACAGCGGCCGGTGCTCACATGGGCCGCTTACGGGATCAGTACACTTGCGGCCGGGCTTCACCTTTGGGCATACATTGCCGGCAGGCCGGTTCCGTCTTCCGAAAGTCTCGTTCTGCTTACATTTGGCGCCGTTTCGCTTACGGCCGGCCTTTTGCTTGCCAATTTTCGGCAGACGATCCAGCGAAAGGCCGTTTGGGTTACGTCGCTGCTCATCTTTGCCGTTTCATCCTTACACCTGGTCTCGCATCAAGGCAGCGGCTCATCCTGGCCGATCGAGTTGATCGCTCACCAGTCTTCGCTGCCGCTGGTTCTTGCGATCCTGTATCAAAATTACCGATTCGCCTTTGCGGATATCTTCCTTAAGAGGGCCGTTTCGCTGATACTTCTCGCCCTCGTGGCATTTGGTATTTATGTTGCGGTCGCTCGTCCGCTGACCGAGGTTGCAGCCGGGCTGTCCGTGCCGTCAACGGCCATTATTCTCGTTTGTTGGGTCGGAACGGCGTTACTTTTTCCTGCGATCACCCGGTTTGCGGGTTGGCTCGTGGATGTTGTTTTGCTCAAGCGTTCCGATTACGAATTATTTTTCCAAGAGCTCGCAAAACAGATCGATGAAAGCGAATCGACCGACGTTGTTCCGGCACTGGTCACCTCGGTCTTAGCGAAAGAGTTTTCCGCAGCGTCGAGTTCCTGGCGGGAGGTGGAATACCTTAAGAATGAAAAACGCCTCGGCGCCGTAAACCTGACCGGAGATTCGATCGAAGCGGTCATCCGAACGGTTGAGAAGCCGTTCTATCTTATTCAGCTAGGAGAATTTGCCGGAGGACGCAGGCTTCTCTCGGAAGAGATCGGCATCGTCGAAATGGCAGTAAACCATGCTGCGAGGCGGATCGATGCTCTTCGGGTCACGCACGAGCGTTGCGAGCGGGAGTTCAGGGAGCAGCAATTCTCTCGGTTGGCTGCCGAGGCGCAGCTTACAGCACTTCGGGCGCAGATCAATCCGCATTTTCTCTTCAATGCTCTGACAACGATCGGCTATCTGATCGAGGAATCGCCGGATAAGGCACTCCAGACCCTGCTGCAATTGACGAAGCTGCTTCGCCGCGTCCTTAACACGACCGACGAGTTCGCGACGCTCGATTCGGAGCTGCAGCTTATCGACAGCTATCTGGAAATAGAAAGAGCGAGGTTCGAAGATCGGCTGCGGGTTTCTATCGATATCCCCGGTGATCTGAGGAAGATGGAAATTCCGACTCTTATCCTTCAGCCTTTGGTCGAGAATGCGATCAAGCATGGTATTTCCACAACGCGGGCAGGCGGCGAGATCTCGATAAGAGCCACTGTCGAGAAAGATAATGGGCATGACGATCTGTGCATAACGGTTGCCGACACCGGGGACGGCAGAGCACTTCTCGCACGGCCGGAGTCGACCGGCGTTGGCCTTCGCAATATCGAGGATCGCCTCGAAAGCTATTATCAAGGTGACGCGCGTCTTGAACTTTATCGGTACCGCGATGTTGAAACGCGTGCGGTGATCGCAATACCGACCGCCCACGTTCGCGGGGAAAAAGAAAACGAAAGCGAGGTCGTCCTGATATGACCGCCCTAAGGATCTTGATCGCTGACGACGAGCGGCCGGCGAGAGAGTATCTTAAAAAGCTCATATCAAAGATCGACGATGCCGAGGTCGTCGGCGAGGCTGAGAATGGCCTCGATGCTGCGGACGCTATCAAGGTCTTGCAACCGGATCTCGCTCTGCTTGATCTCCAGATGCCGGAACTGACCGGGCTTGAGGTCGTCAAGAAAGTTCCGGAAGAAAAGATGCCGCTCTTTGCCTTCGTTACAGCGTTCGATGACTACGCCGTGCAGGCCTTCGAGTTGAATGCGATCGACTATCTATTGAAACCGGTCGACTTGGCCCGGCTGCGGGAAACGATAACGCGGGCAGCGCAAAGGCTTGAGACCTCTGACTGGCGAGACGTTGAACGAAAGCGATTGGAAGCAGCCACTGATACCCTTGAGAACACATCAGCCGAAGGTTTCCTAAAGCGTATTCCTGTTAGGATGCGGGAAGACATTTATCTCGTACCGGTTGATGAGATCGCTTCGGTCGTAGCGGACGGCGAACTCCTCTACATTACAACCGCCGATCGCACGAAGTACACAATAAATTATCGTCTTAAGGATCTTGAGGCCCGTCTCGACCCGGATGTCTTCATTCGATTGTCGCGCGGCGCACTGGCAAATCTGAAAATGGTCGAGCGGATATCCCCTTTCGCCGGCGGGACATACATCATTTATCTCACCAACGGACAGGAACTTACCTCAAGCAGGCTTCAGTCCAAGCTCCTTCGGACCCAATTGCTGAAGATCTGACGAGCCGGCCGCTTCTCGTGCGGCAATCTGGCTGCTTTCCTTTTGCCGCTGTTCATTGGCACATAACAACCATTCATTAAAAAGCCGTAGGTCCCGCGGCAACCGCTGTAAACTCTAGTTTTTCGCCGGCGTGCGTTTCGGGCGCCTTATTCAAACATTTTTACGAGGCTCTTATGCGACTTTTCACGGTAATTTCATCTGTTCTGTTCCTGGCCGTATCGGCGTTTGGACAGAACGCAACCATCAGCGGAAAGGTGACCTACGGAAACGACATTCCGCTCCACGATGCCAACGTTCAGATCGTCCAAACACGTCAAAATGTTCGGACGGACACGGAAGGCAACTTTACGTTGACCAACGTCCCACCGGGGCGTTATTCGCTTCTTGTCCATCTCGAAGGATTTTCGGACGCAACAAGGCAGATAACGGTTACCGCCGGATCCTCGCAGACCATCAACTTCCAGCTTCAGATCTCTGCGATACGCGAAGATGTCACCGTAACGGCCTCCGGTACCGAACAGACCACGTTCGATTCATTTCAAACGGTCACATCCATCGGGCCGGGTCGGGCGATCGAAAAAGCATCCACATCGATCGGCGAAGTGCTTGACGGTGAGCCGGGCGTGGCGAAGCGGAGTTTCGGCCCGGGCTCGGCGCGTCCGGTTCTCCGCGGATTCGATGGAGATCGCGTACTCGTTCTTGAGAACGGAATCCGTAACGGCTCCGTCGGTTCACAGTCAGGCGACCACGGCGAACCGCTTGACCCGCTCGCTGCCGAGAGGGTTGAGATCGTAAAGGGCCCCGCGACGCTGCTCTATGGAAGCAATGCCATCGGAGGTGTTGTGAACGTTATCGATCACACCGACGATGATTACACGGACGGCGTGCGTGGATACGTAAAAGGTGTTGGCGGCACTGCCGATAAACAAGGGGCGATCGGTGGAGGTGTCGAGTACGGCATCAACCGCTGGCTGCTTCGCGGAAGTTTCGGGGCACAGCGGACGGGTGATTACCAAACTCCGCTTGGTGAGGTTCCAAACTCGGCATCGCGGTCAACTACCGGGTCCTTTGGTGCCGGGTATTATGGTGAGAAAGCCTTTATTGCGGGCAAATTCAATGCAGATGTTCGGCGTTTCGGTATTCCCTTTGCCGCCCTGTTCGAAGGCGGTGGCGAAGAGCCGAAAGAGCTGGGCGAACTCCCGGAGGTTGACGAGGATATCGATCTTCGGATGCGGCGATACAATGTTCGCTTCAACGGCGGCTTCCGCGACCTGAACAATTCGTTCTTGCGTGGCATCAATTATGCGGTCGATTACACCGACTATCGCCACAAAGAGATCGAGAGCGAGGACGGCATCGATGAAGTTGGTACCACCTTTTCAAATAAGGTGTTCAACTATCGTTCGGTCTTTGAACAGCAGCAATATCAGCGATTGACGGGCCGTTTCGGATTCGAGGGGTTCAATCGCGACTACGAGGTCGTCGGTGCTGAGCAGTTGATCGATGGAAAGATCCGCCAGAATTCATTCTCGGTCTTTGGGCTTCAGGAACTCAATTTCGACCGGGTCAAGTTCCAGTTCGGCGGCCGCGTTGAGAACAACCGCTATCGGGCTGAAGATCCGCTGTATCGCGACCGAAATTTCACCGGCTTCTCAGGTGCCGCCGGAATGAACGTCGGTCTTTGGGACGGCGGTGCCTTCGTTTTCAATTACACGTTCTCGACCCGGGCTCCTGCCCTCGAAGAGCTTTACAACAACGGGCCGCATATCGGTACCGTTACTTTTGAGATCGGCAATGAAGACCTGACAAAGGAAACGTCAAACGGTTTTGATTTTTCCTTGAGGCATACTTCGCAGAGATTTCGGTTCTTCGGTGATGTTTATTATTACCGGATCAACAATTTCGTCTTTCTCGCACCGCAGGATGAGGATGGCGACGGCGACGTAGACATCGAGGATGGCCTCCCGGTCTCAAGATTTGAGCAGGAGGACGCCGAGTACGTTGGTGCGGAGATCTCGGCCGAGGCGACCTTCAACAGTTGGCTGGGTGGATTCGCGAGCTTCGATGTCGTTAGGGCGAAGCTCGTCGATCAAGATATTAACATTCCGCGGATCCCGCCGGCACGGGCGAAGCTCGGCCTCGATTTCCGCTATGAAGGGCTCAGCCTTCGCCCGGAGGTTGTGTTTGCCTCTGCCCAGACGAAGCTGTTCCCGCTCGAGACAAGGACGGCGGGCTATGGACTTCTGAACGTGGCGGGTTCGTACACGATCGGCCGTCAGCACTATGCACATATCTTTTCGTTCAATGCATACAACTTGACCGATAAGCTTTATCGCAACCACGTAAATTTGGTCAAAGACCTTATGCCGGAGATCGGACGAGGAATTCGTGTCGGATACACGTTCCGGTTCTTCTAGATGAGGTCTGTGCGATTTAGGTTCCTACTGTAGAACACAAACTTACGCCCTTCTTTCAGTTCGTTTATACTTAAGGAAAACGAACTGAGAGGAGGGCTTTTTTATGACCACAGAGACCATTGAATTTGCGACCGCAAATGGCGACACAACGGCGTATGTCGCCAAGCCGGAGAGCGGGAACGGCAAGGCCGTAATGCTGATCCACGAATGGTGGGGACTTAACGACCACATTAAAGACATCGCGGGCCGCTATGCAGACGAGGGCTTTATTGCCATCGCTCCGGACCTTTACAGAGGAAAGATCGCCACTGACCCTGAGAATGCATCGAAGATGATGCATGAGCTTGCGATCGAGGACGGCCTCGATACCATCGGCCGAGCCGTTTCAGAGGCAACGGCCCGATACGGAGTTTCGCATTTGGGCATCACCGGTTATTGCATGGGCGGAACGTTCGCCCTACGGGCTGCATGTGAGGTTGAAGGCATTGCCGCTGCTGTGCCCTTTTACGGAGACATCCCGGAGGAATCGGTGCTTGCAAAACTTCGCGTTCCGACGATCTTTGTTTCGGGAACGCGCGATGGTTGGATAACTCCGGCGAAGGTGGCGGAACTTGAGGACGCCGCTGAGCAACATCAACTGCCTGTAGAATCGCTAAAGTACGATGCCGACCACGCATTCTTCAACAACACACGTCCTGAAGTGTTCAACGAGGATGCGGCCAGCGACGCTTGGTCCCGTGCGGTAGCTTTCTTTAACTCAGAACTCTAAAAAGTGTAAAGGCTGAAGGACGGCAAGCCCTTCAGCCTTTTTCCGCAAAGAACGCATAATTCACATCCTGATGTCGAGCTCATAGTGCTGCTCGCGGTCCTGTCCTCGTTCCCGGTCCAGCGACGTCAGATCTTTCCGATTGCGTTTGCGTTTATACATGTTTTGGTCGGCAGACGCGATCGCCTGCTCGAGCTTGTCGATCGAATCGAAGTCGGTAAATCCCCAGGACACTTTGATGTCGATCAGCTCGTCGATCCCATCGACCTTTACTCCACGTAGAAGGTTTTCGAGCCGGGTCATTCTCACTTCCGCCATCTCCGCGTCCATACTTACCATGATCACGAAGAACTCATCGCCGCCCCAGCGATAAATGAGGTCCTCAGCCCGCATTAGCGACCTGATCGATCCGACCACCATCCGGATCGTTGCATCGCCGGCCGAGTGTCCAAAGCAATCATTTATCGCCTTTAACCCGTCGATATCAAAGAACCCTACGCATCCATTCACCGAAACTCCTTCTGAATTTCCTTGCCGGACGAAGCCATAGAAAGCGTGTCGCGTCAGGGCGGCAGTAAGCGGGTCTGTGTGCACCAACTCTTCCAATGTGCGTTTGGTCTTTTCAAGCTCTGCATTCGCGTCCTCGGCTTTCCGCAGAACCTTTTCGAGCAGAATGATGACCATCCCGAAGCCCAATGCCGTTTGCAGGACCATCGTGATCATCGGCGAATAGACCAACAATTCGCTGCGGAGCGGGAATCCCGTTCCGGACAGCGAAACCGCGAAATATCCCGCTGATTGGATCGCGAGCAGAAGCAGGGAGACGTGCATCACCTTCCACCCGAAGGTCCGCGAGCCGCGACGGCTTAGCGTGACATACCCATAAACATAGAAGCCCACCAAGATCGCAGCGTGGATCGGAAGCAGTTCGTTGAATTCGGGCGAAAGGAGCGGCAGTGCGATCGCGATGGCGACGAAGGGAACGATCGCCGCCTCGTGCTTTGCATTCAGCTCAAAGTCGGATTCGAGAGCTTTGCAGCCGGCGATCAAAAGGAAACCGAAGATGTACTCGCCGAGAAAATAATAGGTGAAAAGCATCGTGCCGAACTCGTCAAAGTCGAACGCGAGCCGAAGTGAAATTAGTGCAAACGACTGGCACAGCCAGGCAACGGCCCAGTATTTCAGGGCAGTAAGCTGCAGCGAACGCCGAAGGAAAAGCGAGAGGATCGTTATGAGAAATACACTATTCAGTTGGATGAGCAGTGTGATCTTTGTATCCATAAGGGCTTTTGGAGAAGCCGGGAGAAAAAACCGTAGGCGAACTGAAAAAGCGGTTTGAAAGTATTCGAGGATGGAAGGGACGCGAATAGCGTCTCTAAAATTATAGAGTATGTGCGGAGGTGGTGTCCATAACTTTTTTACCCGAGAATTTCGTGCATTTCCTCCGGGTTCGGTAGTGCGGTCCTCGCACCGACCTCCCGGCAATTAAGAGCCGCGACGGCGTTTGCTAAGCGTGCACATTCCTCTACGGTGAACCCCTTGAGGACGCCATACAAAAGCCCCGTCCGAAACGCATCGCCGGCACCGGTAGTGTCTCGGCATACACCCGGAACTCGGAATCCCGGCGTTTTAATGAACTGCCCACCGCAGAGAAGCAATGAACCTTCCACACCTTGCGTTATACCTACAATGCCGGCCCCGGTCATTTCCTCCAGCTTCCGTAGGCCTTCATCGATCGCCACCGTGCCAAAAAGCCTTCGCGGCATGTCCGAGGAAACGATCAATATGTCCGTCAGCTTCAAAAGCTCGTCCGTAGCCTCGAACAGGTTATCGAGATCGACCGAAACAAGCGTGCCGGCATCGCGTGCGGCCTTTGCCATCGCCACACATGCAACTCCATCGTGCGGGGTCATGTGAAGGATCTTCGCACTTCGTGCAACATCGAGCGGAGACTCGGCTTCCTTGTATTTCAGTCGTTCATCGCGCTTCCAGATCACCGTCCGTTCGCCGCTCCGGGCATCTATGACAATAAAAGCGATCTGTGTCGAAGCCCCTTCGATCCTTTCGCAGCTAGCGACGTCAACCCCTTCGACCCGAAGACTTTCGATCCCGAAGTCGCCTGCATCATCGTCACCGAACCGTCCGGCATATGTGGTCGAGGCCCCGAGTCTCTGCAGCCCCGAGAGTGTGGTCGCGATCTCTCCGCCGGGAAAGCGAAGATAATGGTCCAGTTCGATCTTTGAACCGAATGCCGGATAGCTTGGAACTGTGATGAGAAAATCGACGGCATTCGTGCCGAAGCCGGCAACATCGAATAGGGCTGAATCGCGGAGCTGAAAAGGTAAGTTCATCTGCAGACCATTTTATCGACGGCTTCGTCAAATTCCTCTCCTCGTATCTTGCTTAGTGGAGCAGCTAGAGGGTAAATTTGAAAAGTCCGTACAGCAAATTGAAAGCAAGTCCTAAGCTTAACCAACATCCGGAGTAAAACGAAAATGCCGACAGCCATCTGCCCAGAGTGTGATGAGGAAGTATATGTTGAAGCCGATGCCGAACAAGGAGACAAGGTCAACTGCGAAGAATGTGGTTCTGACCTGATCGTTGTCGGCCTTGACCCCATTGAACTAGATCTGAAGGTCGATTCGGATGACGATGATTACGATGAAGACGACGAGGACTATGATTCGTATGACTACGAAGACGACCGGTACTAGAGTCCCTCGGCAGGGTCTTCTGTCAGTCCTCTAGCTTGTACCCCGATCTATTTTGCTTGATCTCATATCCCTTGACCGATTCCACCTTCACAGATCGGAATTCATTTTTGTCGCCCGGCTCCGGATAGAAGGCGAGAACATAACTTTCGTCGATCGCAGCAGCTAATCTGGAAAGTATCGGGTCAAGGCTCTTCTCTGTAGCGAGAATGCTGATCCCGCCCGTTGACTCGGTAAGCCGGCTCGCCTCGAAGGGGGTTATGACGGGGCGTTTACCGCGATCCAATCGCGAAAAGGACGGCAATATCACTGAGTGGACGCTCACACCCGCCTTGTTCGCCCGCTCAATTACTGTTCTAGACGAAACCACATCCCCAACGGGAAAACCGTCTGTTATCACGATCACGGCACGCTGCGGGATCTGCCCCGGTGCGGCCTTCGGGCCGTTCCTTACGATCGTCCGCACTGCAGCATCTACCGCGTCGTAGGCATGGGTCGAAAGCCCGTCTCGATCGTGCCGGAGGCGGCCGAGTCGTTCGATCAGCCTTTCCCGCCGATTGGTGAAGGGAACGACCGTCTTAACATCCATCGCAAAGGTCAATACTGAAAAATATGCATCGGGCCCCTCAAGCCGGCGGGCAAACTCACCGAGTGACGTTCGCAGCCGTTCCAATTCGTCCTCGGTCATGCTGCCTGAGACATCAAGAGCAAAAACGACCGCGAGCGGCCTTTTCCCGAGCGGACGCGTCATCGGCTGGAAGAAGTCGATCTTACGCTCGGATCCGTTCTCAAATACACGAAAATCGCTTGCCGACAAACCGCTGACCGGCTTCCCCTCGGCATCGGTCGCTCGCACCTCAAAGCTTACAAGCTCAGTTTCAACCCTGATCACGTTCTCATTCTGTGCCGTGGCGATCATGGAAAGCATTGACAGGACCAAGGCAACCAGTGCCACCGGGACAAAGCTGCGCGACGCCGCGACGTATGCGTCGAGCCTTCTGCCAATTTGATAGGTTTCGGTCATTCTCATCGGTCAGCCTGATGTAATTAACAGTATAGCTTCACTCGCATCGAGCGAAAACCACGGTTTTTCCGCGCAGTTGATTCCTAGAGCGTTGGCACGAGGTTTGAAAGCCGATGTTGCGGGAGTCTTGATCGTTACCTGCGCTATATGTCGATGGGAGTGTCAAAATTTGGCTTGGTGGATTCAAAGGTTGAACTGGTCGTTCTCGTCGCCGGAATCCTGGCGATGTTCTACGCCGTCACCGCCGCTCTCTCACTGAGCTTTCCCGATTTTACTCTGCTCGTTGCCTCCTGCCTGATCGCAGCATTGATCGGCCGGTTCAAGCTTACGATCCCGTCAACAAGCATCACATTCGACCCAAGGCTCGTTATGAGTTTCTGGGCGGCGGTCTGGCTCGGGATACCGGGCGCGGTTCTTGTTACCTTGGCTGCCTTGATCTCGGAAATGGCCGAGGAGCATGATACTGCTCCACCTGACATCGCGAGGCTTGCGGCTGAGGTCCTCGTGATCCTGGTCTCTGCCCACGCCTATTCATTGGCGATCGCAAACTTTCAAAGCAAGGCAGGCACGCTCACACTTGGCGGCGGTTCTGTACCGGTCGAAATAATACTTGCCGTGTTTGTGATGGCAGCCGTTTACTTTCTGTTCGCCGTTCTGACAACCGGGTTACGGGCCGAGGCCAGATCAGCAAAGGATCGACGAGCAGCCACAGAAAAGCCAACCGTCATCGCTCGCAGTACGATCGTCGCGATCCTATCGACGCTCCTGCTGGTGCTTGCGGTCAACCATTTTGGGCTCGAGCTCGCCTGGCTTGCCGTTCCGGCCGCAGTGGCTGTCAAGCTCGCTCACCGGATACACGTCCGAAGCCTTGAGGCCAAGACCGCGGAGATAAAAGAGGCAAGCCGCTTACACCTGGCCACCGTAGAGGCGTTAGCAACAGCCATCGACGCCCGAGACCAGGTGGGGCTCGGCCACGTACGTCGAACACAGATCTATGCGGTCGGGCTTGGGCGGATCCTTGGCCTTTCGGAAAGCGATATCAGCGCGTTGAAGATGGGCGCTTTACTTCACGATATCGGTAAGCTGGCGGTGCCGGATCACATTTTGAATAAGCCGGACGGCCTGACGCCGGCAGAGGCAGAGAAGACGAAGATCCATTGCTCGGTCGGAGCTTCGATACTTGAAAAGGTCGGGTTTCCGTATCCGGTCGTCCCAACCGTAAAGTACCATCACGAAGCATGGGACGGAACCGGATATCCCGAGGGCCTGAGGGGCAGGAAGATCCCGGTCACTGCTCGGATAATTGCCCTCGCCGATATGTTCGATACCCTTCAGGAAGACCGGCCGTACCGAAAAGCGGTCGCTCGGCAGGACGCGATCGAAACAGTGAGGGCACTTGCGGGCAGCAAGTTCGACCCGATGCTGACCGACATATTCCTGCGAAACCTCGAGATCTTCGAAGCCGAGATCGAGGCAAATGGACTCGGCCCCGAATCGATCGGAAACGGGCAAGCGGTCAGTGATCTCAGGCTTGAAGATTCGGTTAATCCGAACTACGTTGACCAGATCAAGCGGGCAAATCACGAAGCGTTCACGCTTTTCTCACTCGCAAGGGATTTCAGCGGGGCATTGAACCTTTCCGAGACACTGGAATTGCTTTCCCAGAAGCTCAAGGACTTCATTCCCTTCGAAACGTGCGTTGTCTATCTTCTCGACCCCAACGCCGACACCGCGAATGCGGTGCATGCGAGCGGGAAGCACGCTGGGGATGTATTAGGCCGCCGGCTCATTTTAGGGGAAGGAGCGACCGGCTTTGCCCTTCGCTCGCGTAAGCCGGTCGGTAATGTTGACCCGGCGCTCGACTTCGCGTTCAGCGGTGCCGAGATGGCCGCCTCTTTCAAAACGATGGCCGCGGTCCCATTGATCGCAGAGGACCGCCTTATTGGGGTCGTTTCGCTCTACGCAGCTAAGATCGATAGCTTCCAGGACGAGCACCTCCGCATTTTCGAGACGGTGGCGAAGATCGCCGCCGATGCGATCGAAAAGGCGATGGAGCATGCCGAGACGCGGCTCCATGCCCACACGGACGCTCTTACAGGTTTGCCGAACTCAAGAGCGTTGATCGCCGAGTTTACGAAAGAGGTTCAGCGGGCCGGCCGCAACGGCACAAGTTTTCAGATGCTTGTGCTCGATCTCGACGGGTTCAAGCAGGTGAACGATACCTACGGCCACAAGTTTGGGGATTCGATGCTGCGCGGGATAGGGAACGTCATTCGCGAACAGCTTAGGGAATACGATTTTCTTGCGCGATATGGCGGTGACGAATTCGTTGCCATCGTGCCCGAGACCGACCTCGAGTTCGTCCGGGGCCTCAGCCGGCGGATCGAGGATGCCGTCTCGGCCTTTGAACTCGCCGAAGACGGTGGAACGGCCAGGGTCGGGATCAGTATCGGTTCGGCCGCATATCCTTCAGCCGGACAGACCTTCGATGAGCTGATCCAGATCGCCGACCGCGAGATGTACCGTGCAAAAGAATTTCACAGGCTACGCAGGGCCGGAGCGGAACAATTGATCGAGGTCGAGCAGGCCGCAGCAGGCAACTCCTCGGAGATCTCCCGCTCAGGTACGTATCGGCATGTTAGGCACCAGCCGCGTGCGGCCGAAAAGCCTTCGAATGCAGAAGCGCCGATCATCTCTACCGATTCCGTGCAATGACCGGCTCAAAATGCCTGCGAAAAGCGGAAGTGCAATTGTCCTTGCGGCAGGCGGAAGAATGCGGGAGGATTCGGCCCCTGAGGGATAATAAAGGACGGCGGATTAAGCAGGTAACCGTAGTCAACCGCGAATTCTCCGCCAACGGGCGTCTTGAGCCTAAAGCCGACCCCAACAGTGTGTGACCAAAGGGCACGCAGGTTGCGGCGAAAAACGTCGCTTTCCGGGATCGATGCTCGCCTGAATATGTCGCTCGGCCGACGAAAGACGTTGCCTCCGTCGTAGAATGGGACAAGGCGTACGGTCTTCGAGACCGGCACCCTCGCTTCCACGTTCACCACCGCAAGAGCGTTCCCACCGAAAGGAACCGTAAAGGGGTCAAGAAATACGGGCTCGCCATTACTGTTGCGGAACTCTCCCTGTGGAGCGACTACGACCCGCGGCCCGGCTGATTCGAAATCGAATCCACGCAGCGTGGTAGAACCGCCGGCGAAGAAGCGTTCGCTGATGGGTAGAATTCCTTCGAGGTCCGGAAACTCATCCGAAGAGAACCGCTCCCGTTTTGAGAAAACATTTGCAACACCAAGTATTCCCCGTGCGGCGATCGTCGTGTTCCGGAGCTTCGGAAACGTGTAGTAGTAATTGTACGAAGCTTGGAATTTATTAAAGCCTATATTTGCCCCGAGAGCCGGCAGCGACACATTGTATTCGGCCGTAAAATAATCGCCGTTCGTAGGGTCACTCGCGTTATAGCGGCAAGGATCGCCCGGCTCGCCACGTTGAATTATCTCGAGGACCGTGTACTCGATGCCGCACCTTCGCCGCGTATCTCTGACGAAAGTTGCCCCAAAGCCGGAGATGCGTATCCGATCGTCAGGCTCCAGAAGATCGCGGATCAAAAGGCTGTCTATGTTCGTCAGGCGGACATTCTCGAACCGATATTTGAAGAAGAGCAGAGAACGGTCTTTGAGGCTGAGAGTTCGATTCGTTTCCGCGGTCAAGGTCAGGCGGTCGAGCGTTGGGCTGCCGGCGGGCTGTCCAAATTCATCGATCGGATTTCCTTCGTCGTCCAACCGCTGAACGATTCCGAACGTTCCTCGGTCGAACGCCGAGCGAAAGAACCGCGTCACGGTCGAATCTCTTTGATACTGCGCTGAGATCGTCAACGGTGCGAACCTGCGTTCACGGTCCGGAAGGAACCGCGGGTTGACGAAATCGATCTGGAATAACTGCCGACGCTGGCTCCAGCGAACGCTGGCTCCGCCCTGCCACAAATTCCCGAGCAGGTTAAAATGCCGAATATCGGCAAAACCGCTCCAGCCGACATCGGTCGAGAATCCTCCGCCGTATTGCAGCAATCTAGGCTTTTGCTCCTGAACGTCGATGACCACATCGGCGAGTCTGTCTCCGCCGGGTGTATTGCCTGCAGGGCGTGCCGATATATTCGCACGTTCGAACGCGTCGGTGGCGTACAAGGCCTGCTCGCTCGCGTAAACATCCGCCGACCTCAGGAGCTCGCCGTTCTTCATCGAAACGGCTCTCTCGATCGCCTCTGTCTTGGTCAGTTGATTTCCGACCACGAGTATTCGGTTGACGAAGACCGGCTTGCCTTCGTTCTGAATGTTGTAGATCAGCTTGTACCTCGGCGAGCCGGTATCGGGATCCGCAGGGAGTTCGTCGAACGCGAAGTTTACGCTCGCATCGAAATAACCTCGCTCTGAGTAGAAAGTCGCAAGAGCACGCTGGCCGTTGCGCACTCGTGCAATGGAAATATTGCGGCCGGCAATATTCGGAAGAACGCTGCCCAGTTCGTCACTTGAAAAAGCCGAGTTCCCCCGTATCTCAACTTCTGTGATGACGGTCGGTACTCCCTCGTCAACGACGAAGGTGATGATCAGGTTCTCGCCGTCAAGCGAGACGCCTCGATTCACACGGACCTCAGCATTTCTGTAGCCGAGTTCACGAAGCACCGACCGGATCGCCGAGGCATCACTATCAAGCAGCCTTTGACTCGTATAACCTCGTCCATAGCCAAAGAGCGGGATCACGCCGAGCAAATTAGCTTCTTGCGATTCAAGAATGCTTCGGATCTCTTCTATGTCAAAGAGATCGGTTCCACGGAGTCTTATCTCGACGAGCTTCAACCTTCGATTAAGTTCGACCAAGTATTTGATACTGACCTTTCGGCCGGCGAGTTCTGCACTGTTAAGCGAAGAGCAAATGAACTCCGATTCGGCGGGCATTCCATCAGTCGGCGGCGTGATAGGCGGGTCGACCGAGCACACGGATCGGACATCGGCAAAGAAATATCCGCGTTCCTGAAAGTGATTCTCTAGCCGTCGTTCACCCTCAATGATCGCCGCGAGATCGATGGTCCCTTCTCTTTTTACCGGGAGCAGCCTTCTCTGTGTTCCTTCGCCAACGCCGGCTCCCTCGGAGACCACTTCGACCTCGACCTCCGGCCCTGCGGATCCGCGAATTTCGACCGAGATCGTGTTTGACTCACTGTCATAGATCAAACGCGGCTCATTGATGCTGGGTGCAAGAAATCCGGCATCACGAAGATTGGTACGGATCCGTTCAACGTCATCTGCGAGCCGTTGCCCGGAATACTCAGTTCCTTTCTTTAAGCGGATCCCACGGTTAAGCTCTTCACTGTTCGCTCCCTCGACCGCGATCGTGAACTCGCCAACTGTGGCTCGGGGCCCGGCCGAGACAATGAACCGTATCGCAACGTCATTACCTGATTGAAGGCGATCTTGTTCGTAAGTAGCTTCGGCCCGGTAATATCCGCGTTCGCGCAGGTACTCTACGATCAGGTCAGCATTCGTCTGCAGCGCGCGTTCGCTGACCGTCGCTCCCGGATCGAGAAGGTTTAGCCTGAGCAGCAGTTCCTGCTCGGTCACTCCCGTGGATTCACTATCGGTGATGCTGACCGTAACCCGCCGTGCTGCCGTTCTTCGTTTTATCCGAAATGTGAGTTCGATCCCGCCGGTTTCGGTTTGCCTTGATTCGGCCGCGACGGTCTCGGCCGTGCCGGAATCGAAGATCGAGGCGATAGCATCACGAAGCCTGACGGCAGAGTATGTTTCGCCGAGAGCTGTTGCGGCGAGTAGCCGATAGCTTTCGGCCTCCGGAATTTCACTGGATGTCTCTTCGAGAACGATCCTAATGGCATCGATCTTTCGGCCGTCAAGTTCCGTCTGGGCCTCCGCTGCGACCGCGAAAAGTGCCAGCCCTATCAGAAATGCGGTCATCCATCGCAGAAGATACGACGGAGGCCGGGCGGGTCGGACTAGCTCGCGGGGGCGTTCGATCAAAACCGCCTCCTGAACCGGACCTCAAAGCTGAAATTATCGCGGTTCTGCGTCACATTGCTGAGCGAACGCTGTTCATACTGGGCGACGAAGGAAAGGCGGTCGGAGACCCGGTATTCGAACGCAATGACCTGATTCTGGTCCTGCGATAAATTGGTTGCGTAGGTTACCCGAAGGTTGTTATTGATCTGCCGCCCGACCGTGAGCCTGGCCGAAGGGTCAAGACGTTCGCCCGATATGATCGGGTCGATCTCGAAAACATTGAGGCCAAAAAGCCGGTCGGTCGCACGCCGTGCCGGAGCGTTAATTATCGAATCCGTCAGGACTTCCGCCGCTGTATTCAGTCCGGTTGACGCGAGCGTCGGGATCCCGGTCGATGTGTTCGAAAGGCTGCCGGTCGTGATAAGCGAGATGACGTCCTGCTCGGGAAGGGCCGGATTCGAGCGAACCGACGCATTCAGTGCTGCGGTATCGGTAAGCGGCCCGGAGAGGTTCACGAAGACCTGATAGCCGTTTATCTCGGAATCTGCCTGAAGGAAGATCACCGGATCGATATTCGTGTCCGGCGGAAACTCAAGTACTCCGCGCTGAATGATGTAGCGGTCATTGCGGAAGAAGACGGTTCCGCTGGTCGATGTGATCCGCCCGGCGAGCCGCGGATTGTCGGTCGTGCCCGTTAGTTGGAGCGAGACGGACGCGGTAAGGTCGGCGATATTGTTTCGTACGATAAGTGCGTCGCGGCCCGTAATGCTTAGATTGAACCGCGGGGCCAGTCCCGAGGACGAACCTCCGCCGAGTGAGCCTTCACGCCGTGCCCCGATAACGTTTGCGAGCTCGATGTCCCGGCTATAGACGCTTCGCCTCGCGAGGATGCTTCCGGAAATTACGTTAAGCAACTCTGTTCCTAGACGTGAACCCGAGAAGTCGAGCCGTGCGTCACCGGTCGTAACGAAATTCTCCGGGAGCGGAACCGTCACATTAGAACCCGTTAGCGAAACTCGGTAATTCTGAACGGCAAGATTATCGCCGAACAAAATGCCGCCGCTTGCTGAGAACGATCCGCCGCCCAAGTAGCCCGAAACGCGCTCGAACTGAGCCTGGTCGGCAGTAAATCTAACGGTACCGGTCATCCGGTCTGCCGAAAGCCGGCTTGAGCCGATGAAGGTCGCGACCGCCGCATTCGAGAGCTGAGCGGTACCGTTGATCCTCGCCGTTCGATTGATCCCCGCAAGCCGGACCGAGACGTCGGCCATTCCGCCGAAAAACGTATCTGTCGCGGCAATTCCCGGGAAGATGTTTAGAAGGCTTAAATTAAGCCTGCCATCGATCGAGAGATTGTTCATCCCGTCGTCCGACAAAGCCTTTGTTCCAGCAACCACGAGATTCGATCCGCCTCCAGCAAATTTTGCACTTTCGAAGGTGATCTCTGACGGAGAAAATCGAACGACGACCGGTTCGAGAGCCGTTAGCGGTGATTCCTGGATCTGAAGCGTCAGTTGCGAGAAATTCGCAACGCCCGAAAGGTTCGCCGAGCTGAAGGCCCTTTCACCGGCATCATTTGCTACCATGAGCGGCCCGCCAAACTCGACCTTTCCGGTGCCGTTCCCGCCGATCGAATAACCCTTCAGTTGCGGGATCAAAGCAAAGAAGGGGCGAAGCGGACTCTGATCGAGCGAGTGCTCGACACGCAATGGCAACTCCGGCTTTCCGAGGTCGACGCTCGCAAGGAACACCTGCGGTCGGCCTTCGAGTTCAGCGATCAGATCTGCCTTCAGCATCTGGTCCGACGTTGTTCCGTTGAACCGAATGTCGCCAAAAGGATTCTCATTTACAACGATGCCTGATCCACGCCCATTAAATGTGATCTGGATCGAAGCGGTTTGTTCGAGATTCCCGGAGCCGCTGGCGGAAAAGTCGACTTGTCCGGTAGCTACCGGCAGCGAATCGCTTGCCGGCAATAATGCAAGCAAAAGCGAAACCGGGACCTTGCTGCCATTTATTTCGCCGTCGAAATTTTCGGTCATGCGGTCGTAGGAACCTGTGAACGCAGCCCTTCCGCCGTCTGCCGAGATCGAGGCAGACTCAATATCAATGACCGTTCCCTCGAATCTGGCCGCGGCCCGCAGTTCGTCGAATGGCTGTCCGTTCAGCGTGCCCTGCTTCGATACGATATCGATCGTTCCTTGCGATTCGTTCGGAAGCCCCCGCAGTTCGATCGTTCCGGAAGTGTTCCCGCGAAGTCCCTGAAGCGATGCCGGAAGGTCAACCGGGATCGCCGTCAAAAGCCGGCCCGCACTGATGTTGTTGAGGGTGGCTGTGATCGACGTATTGTTGATGCCGGCCGCGGGTATTGCGACCGCAAACTCCATCTGCCCGCCCTCGACCTCGAGCAGTTTGCCGTTCGAAACAAAAACGCCTCGTGAAGAAACATCGAGTTCGGCCGATACGCGTCCTAGTTCCTGTTCTCGAAGCGAGATCGACCCGAGCGACAGGTTGCCTTTGAACTCCGGTTCGGCGAGACTTCCGGTGACCCTTCCGTCGAATGCCAGATCATCGCGAACCACGACCCTGTACGCATCCAGTTGCTCTGTGAGGCCGGGAGATACGTCAAGGATGCGGAACATTCTTTCCGCTTCTGAAGCATCCGATGAACGAAGAGCGAGTTCAAGATCAGAATCGGTGCCAAGGAGATCGAATCGGCCGGAGGCAGTTAGCTCGCTCTTTTCGGTGGCGACCTTTGCGTTTTCGATGTTCAAAAGCCCGTCGTCCGCCTTGATCTCTACCGACCCGTTCAGCGGGATCCTTCCGTCCACTTCGTTTCCGGCCGAAGCCGCAATGTTCGCATTGATGTCGCCCGTCGCCGTTCTGAGATCCGTACCCTTGAAAGAAATGTCGGCCCGTCCGGTCGTTTGCCCTTCGATCGGTAAAATGCGCCCGGCACCAAGGGCGATCAGTTTCGAGATATCGAGAGAACTAAAGTCAGCGTTCACTGTTGATTCGGATCGTGAGCTGAGAGCGATCTTTGCCTCGCCCCGGACGTCGCCGTCCATCACCTGGGCAACAAGGTCGTTAAGTTCGGCACGGTCGTTGGTAATGACGACACTCGAACGGGCTGAGCCGAGGGTGATACTTCCGAGCGTGCCGCCGCCAATGCTCATATCCGCCGAGGCACGGTATCGGCCCGAGGGCTCAAGAACATAGACCGGTTTTGCTGCAACGACCTTTTCGATGGTCCCGCCCTCGGGAAATGACTCGCTTTTTGAGAGTGTCACTGTGCCGGCGTCGATATCCTCGGAACGTGCTTCGACCCGTCCTTGACGAATTGTTAAGCGTACACCTGCGATGTTAAGGCTTCCAAGGATCGCGCCGTCGGACTCGACCCTAGCGACCCGTAACCGGTCAGAATAGATCAACGTATCGGGGCCGACGTCGCGAAGCGTGACCGTGTCCGCTCTGAGCCCTTCGATACGATTTCCACCCGAATCCAGACGCTCCGCGGTGAGGTCGCGAACCGAGAGTTCGGTCGAAGATGGAACGTCCTTGAAAGCAAAATCCCGGGCCTTCAAATTTCGCAGACGGGCATCGCCTATCGTTGCGTTTCGCGCTTCCAGGCCGTCGATGTCCACGGTTGTGGTTTCACCTGAGTCACGAACACGGAGGTTTCGGCCGGTTACACCGTCAATTTTATAGTCGTCGGTCTGAAACGATCCGGCCTGTGCGGTCGGAGCGGCCAGGGTTGTAGTTTCTCCATCGACCGTAAGTCTCAGTCCTTGTGTCCTAAGGTCGCTAAATCGGGTATCGGCGACCGAGAAAAGCTGCGCCCGGCCGTTGCCGGCGGTTGCGACAAGACGCCTATCGTTAAGTTCGGCGACCGCATCCGATATGAAGAGCCCGCCAAGCGTCAATGATCGCGACTTTGCCGCCGCTGCCTGCAGTTCGCCGACCCAACGAAAGTCCGTTCCCGTTCCGCGAACGTTTCCGGCGATCCGCGGAAATTCGACCCTGAAATCTTCGAACGTGAAAAGTTCGGCAACGGCCCGGCCATTGGCTTCGTACCGGGAGTTCGTTCCTTCGACCGTCGCCGCAACATCGACCGCTCGCAGATAGACACCGTCGGCAGCCAGGGCTTCTGACGTGACGTTACCGTCCACCCGATAGGCCGTTCCCGTGCCCGTCACCCGTCCCCTGAAGTTCCCGACACCGCGAAGCGTTGTCCCAAGCGGAAAGATCGTTGACGTTTGAGTTAGGTCGAGCGAGGATTCAATGCTGAGGTCGTAGGTGAAATTCTGCCAGTCGGTCAGGCGGCCGCTAAGCGTCGAGTAACCGATCGGAGTGTCAATACGAAGTTCGCTGATATCTGCGGATTCCGGGTCGGCAACCCCCTTTGCCCGAATACGGATATTCTCCAAACGGCCGCCGTCATAGGTGAAAAAGGAATCCGTGGACTCCATCTCAAATCGGAATCGGGACGGGCGGTCGGGCAAAGGCTCGTCCGTTGGGTTAATGCTGACCGTTAAATTCCTTGCATCCGCCTCGATCTTTCGCGATACATCATTAAAGTGGATCACGGAGTCGAGCAGCAAGAACTTGATCGAATCGTACTTGAAACTGAGGCGTGACTCCCGTTCGTCTGCGACGAGGTTGGCAAAGTTCGATCGCCCGTTCTCATCGAACCGGACCCAAACCTCTGCCCCGTAGATCTCAGTGGAATCGACCGAGATCTCGCGGGTCGTCTGCCAGGCGAAAAGATCGAGGATCGTTATTCCGATCCGTGCGTCCCGAACAAAGAATAACTTTTCGCCGGTGACGCGGTCGTTGAAGGTGGCGTTCTTGAGTTCTAGTTCGAGCGGGGAAGCGTTCAGACGAAACACATCGGCATCAAAAACGATGCCCATGTATTCCATTTTCTCGCGAAATTGGTTCTTGACGACCGAATCAACGGCACCTGACCTGAAGAGAACAACGCCGACAATGCCCAAAAGCAGAACAAGACCGCCCGCCGCGATCACAAGAGACCGGAGCCGTTTCCCGGCGAGGAATTTCCGCTTTGCCGGTGGTTCGTCTTCTGCCGGCGGTGCCGGTTCGTGCGGAGTGTCAAGTTCCTCAGGCATTCTTGCAGCCAAAAGACGATCCAACCCTATTTCAGGCTGACCGTCTCAACTATCTCAAGGCCAAAGGCCTCAAGAGCATTGATCTTTGGGGGATGGTTGGACAAAAGCCGGATCTTTTTGATCCCAAGATCTTTCAGTATTTGGGCACCGATCCCGTAATCATGGATCTTTCCGTAGCCAGTTTCGCGTTTTGCGTTTTGAAAATCAACACCTTTTTCCTGCATCACCGCATACGTGCGAAGTTGATCGACCAGGTCAAGGTGATTATCCCGCTGACGAAGATAAATGATCGCTCCGCGGCCTTCTTCAGCGATCTTTTGAAGCGACGTGTTTATCGCCGGGGCAGCCTCGCCAAGTGTGCATCCGAACATTGCAAAGGTCACATTCTCCGTTTGGACGCGGACGAGTATCGATCCGGTTGTATCCGAAACGTCCCCGAGCGTGAGGCCCACGTGCGTCTCGCCGTTGATCAAATTTTCAAATATTACCGCATCGAACATGCCGTAGGCCGTGGGTAAGGACGTCGAAACCACCCGACGAATGAGCGGCTCCCTTTCCATCCTGTACCGGACAAGATCGGCGACGGATATGATCTTTAGATCGTGGCGCTTGGCGAAAAGCTCGAGTTCGGGCATGCGGGCCATCGTGCCGTCATCGTTCATTATCTCGCAAATGACGGCCGAAGGGTCGAGCCCGGCGATCCTTGCAATATCAACGCTTGCCTCTGTCTGCCCGACCCGAACAAGGACGCCACCCCGTTTCGCTCGGAGCGGAAAAACATGTCCCGGCCTTGCAAGATCGGAAGGTTTAGAAGTCGGATCTACTGCGGTCAAAATGGTTCTCGCCCGGTCCGCAGCAGAAATGCCGGTCGTGACGCCCTCCTTTGCCTCGATCGAGATGGTGAAGGCAGTTCCCATGCTCGAGGTGTTGTCCGCTGCCTGAGGCGTCAGGTTAAGTTCATCGCACCTTTCTTCCGTTAGCGGAAGACAGATCAACCCACGGCCATGTGTGGCCATAAAGTTAATTATTTCCGGCGTTATCTTTTCGGCCGCACAAACGAGGTCGCCCTCGTTCTCGCGATCCTCATCGTCAACAATAATGATCATCCGGCCATTCCGGATGTCATCCGCCGCTTCCTCGATCGTGCTCAGAGGCATTTGGTGTTTCGCAGTCCTATATCGAAAATCGAAACTGAATTTTATCGAATGTTGAGTGTCATTGCTAACTGATGTCCCGGTTAACAATTGGGCCGAGTGGCTTTACAATTAATCGATGCCGCTCGTCCTCAAGCTCGCTGTGCGCTCTATCAGCCTCAAACGTGGCGGCCTTGCCCGTTTTACGTCACTTGCGGCGGCATTGATGGTTTCTATTGCGGTGTTCACATTTCTCTTTACTTACACATTGGCAAGGGCTTTTGAAACAACTCTGATCTCAAGTTTGACCCGGTCGGAACCGCATGTTGTGATCGCTCCGGTCGGGACTCTTTCGAAGGACACTCTCGGCGGTATAGTTGATCGTGTTGCCGGTATTGATGGCTTAACAGGCATTCGGCCTGCAGCAGCCACACACGCGATGGTCTCGGCCAATCGAAGGTCGAATGTTGTTCTGATCCGGACGGCCGAAAGCGAGAGCTCCGGACTAATGATCGGTGACCTCCTCGCGGCCCGTCTAGAAGTTGCTCCCGGCGATGAAGTGGAATTGGTCGTACAGGCCCGGGATGAGAGTCTCCGCAAGGTGCGAACCCGCGTCGGCCGCGTATCATCGAGCGGCCTCGCCGATCAAGATCTATCGGTCGTTAGCGTCGGGCATAATGAATATGCAGCGATCGTTGGTGAAGAGGTATTCACTCCCGATCATATCGAGGTCTTCTTGGCCGACCCGATGACCGCAGACGACGCGGCGGCCCGTATCGCCGCATTGGCAGGCAACGCCGTTCAGGTCGTTACTTGGCAGAGGTCGAACCGCGTTTTATTCGAGTCGCTGCGAACCGCGAAGAGCTTTGCCGCTTTGGTCGTCTTGTTGTTCGCGGCATTCGGAATGTTCGGCTTGGCAATAACAACTGCGGTCCTTGTGCGGGAGCAAAAGGCCGACATCGCAATTTTTCGGACTCTCGGGATGCCGCAGAGGTCTATCGCATTGGCCGTTGCGATCCATACTGCCGCGATAGCCCTCGCAGGCGGCCTTCTTGGAGTAGCGTTGTTTTATTTGACGCTCTCAACCATCGACGCCTCGTTTTTTCTTGCATTACTCGGAACGGGAACGCCGCTGCGGACGGTGAGCGTTGTTCCGGGTGTGCTTGAACCCGCACTCACTCTTGCCGCCGCGGTGGCACTCGCAATTGTTTCCGGACTGATCCCGGCATTGAGCGCCGCTCGGATCAAGCCGCTTGCCAATTTGCGTCATACATAATTTGAATTCTGCGTCTATAAGAACATGGCAATAACCGGGAAAGATCATGATCGACAAGCTGCGGGCGGCAGGATCCTTAGCCCGCTTTTGCATGTGGTCTTTTTTCTTTCGGGTATCGGAACGGTTCTGATCGGGCAGGTGCTTCCATATTTCGAACGCGCCTTTTCGCTATCGGACGGCCAATTGGCGTTGTTCTTTCCGGCGCAGTTTGCGGGTTCCGTTGCGGGAACGTTGATCTCGGGTATTTTCGGTCGCCGTTCAAAGCTTAAGCAGGCGACCGTTATCGGAGCCGCCGGTATGGCCGCAGGCATCTTGATGATGAACTCCGGCGAACTTTCGCTCGTGCTTCTCGGGTTCTGTTTGAACGGCATCGGCATCGGATTGACGCTTCCGGCGATCAATCTTCTTGTCCTTGAAATGAATTTGCATCGGACCGCATCGGCCCTGAGCCTCCTGAACTTTTACTGGGGTGCCGGAGCGATCGTTGCAAAGCCTTTCGTTGACCTCACTTCAAATGCAACTTCGGGCCTACTTTTCACGACCCTCCTGCTGGCAATTCCGCTCGCGGCCGGTGCCGTGCTGTTGTCCCTGATCCCGATCTCATCGAAAGATAGGCCCGAGCCCGAGCCGGCCGCTTCGGGCGGGAATGGACTTTGGGCGATGCCCCTTGCTTGGGCGATCGCCGCTTTCCATTTTGTCCACGTGGGATTTGAGAGCGGCATGGGCGGCTGGATCACAACATATTCCGAACGTGTTGCCGGAGCACCTGTCACGAACTTGCTGTCACCGACGTTCTTGTACTTTCTGTTCTTTGTTCTCGGCAGGGCTTTGGGGCCGATACTTTTTCGCTATTTCAATGAAAATCGGGCGATCGTTCTCGGCCTTGTCCTTGTCCTGGTTGGGCTCGCCATTGCTCTTTCGGCATCGAGCACCGGTCAGCTTAGCCTGGGTTCGATCATCACCGGGATCGGAACGTCTTGGATCTTCCCGACGAACGTCTCGCGGTTCTACAATTCATTCGGCCCGGAGGCGGCTCGCAAGGCAACGCCGCTTTTCATCTGCGGGACCATCGGAGCAACGGTGGTCACATGGGGGATCGGGGCTGTCTCGTCAGTAACAGGCGAACTCAGCTACGGAATGCTTGTTCTTGTCGCCGCGGTCGTTCTGCTTTTTGGTTTGCAGGCGGTCATTGTGACTATCACCGGCAGGCGAAAGCATACCTAGAACTTCATGTTCTTTAGGTATTCCCGAAACGGGCCGCCGAGATCCTCGCGCTTCAGTGCATATTCAACAGTTGCAATAAGAAACCCGAGTTTATCGCCCGCGTCGTGCCGCGTGCCTTCGAGCTTGACGGCATAGAACGGCCTCTCTTTAAGCAAAATACGCATCGCGTCCGTTATCTGGATCTCGCCTCCCGAGCCCGGAGTGGTCCTTTCGATCGCACCAAATATGTCAGGCGTGAATATGTATCGACCGATTATTGCGAGGTCGGATGGGGCATCGGCGTATGCCGGCTTTTCGACCATGTCCTTTATCTTAAAAACACCGGGTTCGACCTCGTCGGCGTCGATCACGCCGAATCGGGATATGGCTTCGCCTTCGACCTGCATGGTCGCTATCACAGGTGCGTCGTATTTTTCATAGACATCGATCATCTGCCGCAATGCGGGTCGTTCGGCGTCAACAACGTCATCAGCAAGCAGCGCCGCGAATGGCTCCGTGCCGACGAAGTCTTTCGCCTGATAGATCGCGTGCCCAAGGCCGAGGGCCTGCTTTTGTCGTGTATAGCTTATCTTTGCGATGTCTGAGATCGCCCGGACCTGCTCGAACATCTCATCCTTGCCCTTTTCCTTCAGCAATTGTTCGAGTTCGAATGAGATGTCGAAATGGTTCTCTATCGCACTCTTGTCGCGGCCGGTGATGATCAGCAGCGATTCGCATCCTGACGCGACGGCCTCTTCGACCGAATACTGGATCAGGGGTTTGTCCACGAGCGGCAGCATCTCTTTCGGTGATGCCTTCGTTGCAGGAAGGAACCGGGTGCCGAGGCCGGCTGCCGGGAAAACCGCTTTTCGAATTGTTTGAGCCATATAAAGATTGCTAAATTAGGGTTTCGCACCGCAAATGCAAACCTAAATCTTAGGGTTTTTCGGTAAACGAAACAAACCGGAATGGACTGACAGACCATATGCTTGACATTAATTTCGTCAGAGAAAATCTCGCTGAAGTAAAGCTTGCGCTCGAAAGCCGCAATTTCCCGATCGACGCTTTGGACCGCTTTTCCGAATTGGACATCGAGCGACGCAAACTGATCAGCGAGTCGGATTCGATCAATCAGCAGCGAAACTCCGCCAGTAAGGAGATCGGCGAGCTGATGAAATCCGGAAAGCGTGATGAGGCCGAATCCAAGAAAGCCGAGGTCGCCGGGCTCAAGGATAGGCAGTCCGAACTCGATCAAAAGCGAGAAGTTGCCGAGGCCGCGATGCGCGATCTGCTCGTCGGCTTGCCGAACATCCCGGCCGCAGACGTTCCGGTCGGGGCCGACGAATCCGCCAATGTCGAGATTCGGAAGTGGGGCGAGGTGCCCTCGTTCGATTTTGAGATCAAAGATCACGTTGATCTTGGCGAATCGCTTGGCATTCTGGATTTTGAGCGGGCAACGAAAATAACGGGCTCGCGCTTTGCGATCATCAACGGGGCCGGAGCGAGGCTTTCGCGGGCGTTGGTCAACTTCATGCTCGATGTCCACACCCGCGAACATGGTTACACAGAGACGATGCCGCCTTTTATGGTCAATCGGACATCGCTCTTCGGAACCAACCAACTCCCGAAGTTCGAGGAGGATCTCTTTCACATCAAGGACGAACGCGGTTTCGCTCTTATCCCGACCGCGGAGGTCCCGGTAACGAATTATCACGCCGAAGAGATCCTCGACGCCTCCGAACTCCCGAAGTATTTCACTGCTTACACGCCGTGCTTTCGGAGCGAGGCCGGAAGCTATGGCCGCGATACACGTGGGCTCATTCGGCAGCACCAATTTGAGAAGGTCGAGCTTGTGAAGGTCTGTTTGCCGGAAAACTCTGAGGAGGAGCACGAAAAGCTTACACAAAACGCCGAACGCATCCTCCAGTTGCTAAAACTCCCATACCGAACGGTCGTTCTTTCCACCGGCGATATGGGTTTCGGCGCCAGAAAGACCTACGACATCGAGGTTTGGGTGCCTTCCCAAAACACTTACCGGGAGATCTCGAGCTGTTCGAATTGCGGCGATTTTCAGGCTCGCCGTATGAATCTTCGGTTTCGCCGGGCCGGCGGTGCAAAGCCCGAGTTTGCACACACTTTGAACGGCAGCGGACTTGCCGTAGGCCGTACCTGGCTGGCCGTGATCGAAAATTATCAGCAAGCTGACGGTTCGGTCGTAATTCCCGAAGTTCTGCGGCCGTATATGCACGGTGCCGAGCGGATTGCTGCGGATTCGTAAAATAATCGCTCGCGGCGGCATTTTTCCATTGACCCGGGGTCTTTTTGTAATCACAATGTAATTATGAAGGCTCAGATAATTCAGATCGGCAACTCCCAGGGGATCCGAATCCCTAAAATGATGCTTGAAGAGACCGGCATTTCCGGCGAGGTCGATCTCCAGATAATGCCCGATGGGATACTCATCCGAAAGACCCGCAAGCCGCGTGGCGATTGGGACGCAGTATTTAGTAGATTTGCCGAGTCTGACGACGAGCTTTCGGAGGATATCAACACGCCCGGTGATTTTGAGCGAAAGGAGTGGCAATGGTAAAGCGATTTGAGGTTTACCTGATCAATCTCGACGACGAGGTCTCGGACGACCCCAAGAATTCGCGTCCGGGCGTTGTGATCTCACCCGACGAGATCAACCGTAACCTTGGGCACGTGCTCATTGCTCCGATCGCTTCGACCACCGCGAAACTGCCGACCCGGATCGCGACCGAATTTCTTAACTCCGACCGTCAGATCGTGCTCGACCAGATGCGGACGGTTGACAAGGCACGGCTCGTAAAGCGGATCGGGGAGATCGACGGACGATCGAAGGACCAGGTGACCGAAATTTTGCTAGAGATGTTCGCTCAATGACCTGACTCCGCGGCCTTTGCTGCGTTCCAGAGCTTATCCATTTCATCGAGCGTCGATCCGTTCAAGTCGCTTCCGGCTTTTTCCAGTTCCTTCTCGACATACCCGAATCGCTTGCGAAATTTTCGGTTCGTTCTCTTCAATGCGGTCTCCGGCTCGACATCGAGCCGCCGGGCGAGATTTACGATAACGAAAAGCAGATCGCCGATCTCTTCCTCGATGTTTTCGCGGTCGGCGGAGCTTATTGCCGATCGAAGTTCGCCTATCTCTTCCTCGGCCTTTTCGATTATCTGGTCCGTCTCGGGCCAATCGAAGCCGACCTTTGCTGCCTTTTTCGTCAGCTTTAGTGCCTCAAGCAGTGCAGGGAAACGGACCGGCACCTCGTCGAGGATCGATTCCTTAATCTTTTCCGCCTTGCCCGATGCTTTACGTTCATTCGCCTTTAGCTCGTCCCAATTGTTCAGAACGTCGCTCGCCGTTTCGAGATTCGCATCGCCAAAAACGTGCGGGTGGCGAAGGACAAGCTTCTTCGAAATGCCCTCGGCCACGTCCTCTATAGTGAACTCGCCGCGTTCCTTGCCGATGGTCGAGTGGAAAACGACCTGAAGCAGCAGATCGCCAAGTTCCTCTTTTAGGTGCTCGATGTCGCCGGTCGCTTCGGCATGCTGGATCGCATCGAACGTTTCGTAAGCTTCTTCAAGCAAATACTGCGAAAGCGATGCGTAGGTTTGCTCCGCATCCCATGGACAGCCGCCGGGGGCCCTGAGCCGTTCCATCACGCCGACGAGTTCATCAAATTTTTCTGACATACCACTATTTAAGTTTAGGACCGGCCTGTTGTCTAGGAAGTGCCGGGGATACGTGCTGTTCGGTGCAGCGAGCTGCCGCCCGCGAGTGGTAATCTCATCGGCGAGCTTTCGGGTAGAAAGCTCGCAAATGGTAAAATCTGGCAAGAGAAGAATTGGTATGATCGGACACGAAGATAATCAAGAAGAGGTCACTTTCAAAGTAACGGACCGTCGTAAGTTCAACCCGGACGGCTCGCTGAAAGAGGGCGTTGAGATCGAGCCCGAAGCACCGAAACCGGTTGCCGCGCCGCCGGTGCATGAACCCAAGCCCGAGCCGGTGATAGCGGCGATCGAAGAAGAGCCGTTCGCCGCCGCTGCCGATGGGGCCGAGGAGGACAGCGAGAACGACATACCCGGTGCGGAAGACCCGGCGAGCTTCGTCAATTTTCTCTCGACCTTCGCGACCAACGCGGCCGCGGCGCTCGGCGCCGTTCCGCACCCGGCGACCGGGCAGCGGTCGCTCGACCTTGATACGGGCAAGTATTGGCTCGATGTTCTTGCGATGATCCGCGAAAAGACGAAAGGCAATCTCCACGCTCAGGAGGCCCGCCTTCTCGAGGGGCTTCTCGCCGATCTCAGGATGCAGTATGTGACGATGGTTCGGGCGACCGAGGAGAAACTCAAAGCTCAGGCTGCGAAAAAGTTTTCCGGAGCGGATATTCTCGGAAAGAAATAGTTGGACCGCGTTAAGATCCCGATGCGACTTACCTTCCTCGGAACCGGCACCTCGACAGGCGTACCCTCGATCGCCTGCGACTGCGAGACGTGTCTCTCCGATGACCCGCGTGATAAGCGGCTTCGCGTCTCGATCCTCGTCGAGCATGAAGGGAAGTCGATCCTCGTCGATACCTCATCGGATTTCCGCCAGCAGGCATTGCGGGCAAATATCCGCCAGCTTGATGCGGTGCTCATCACGCATTGCCACGTCGATCACGTCTTCGGCCTTGATGACATCCGGCCGCTGAATTTTCGCTATGGGGCGATGCCGATCTTCGCTAATGAGATCGCCTGGATCGACCTTCGCCGCATTTTTCAGTACATCTTTCAGCCGACCCACTTGGGCGGCGGGCTGCCGCAGCTTATCCCGCACACGGTCTTTCCGGGTTCGCCGTTTTGCATCGGCGAGGTCGAGGTGACGCCGCTTGAGGTCATCCACGGCAAGCTGCCGGTGATCGCTTATCGCTTTAACGATTTTGCCTATGCGACCGACCTCAAGACCATTCCCGAAGAGTCGCTTGATGGGCTCCGCGGGCTTGACGTGCTGGTGCTTGACTGCGTCCGCATCAAGCCGCACACGACGCATCTGAACCTCGAGGAAGCCCTCGCCTACATCGAAGAACTCAAGCCGCGAAAGGCCTACCTTACCCACCTGAACCACGACATCCTCCACGCCCGCGAGTCGCGCACGCTGCCCGACAACGTCGAACTCGCCTACGACGGCCTCGTTATCAGCGACGAGCCCGATGAAACTTGAACGCCTCCGACATTGTCGCCAAAAGCCGGAACAACCCGAATGCGGAATTCGGAATGATGAATGCGGAACTCCGAATCTCCGTGTCAGTAGCCCGACCGTGAGCGAGGGCACGCTTTAGTGCCGAGTGCCGAGTGACAAGGGCCGAATCCGAAATGCAGAAGCCCGCGCGTCAGCAAGGGCGTACGTAGAATGATGAAGTATGAATTATGAACGATGAATGCGGAACTCACAGGCAGAAACCCGACCGGTAGGGAGGGTGTCTCTTGGAATAATGAACGATGAATGATGAATGATGAACACCCGTGTCAGTAGCCCGACCGTCAGGGAGGGCACCTTTTAGTGGCGAGGGACGAGTTACGAGTGACAAGGGCCGAATCTGGAATGCGAAAGCCCGCAGTCTGAACTTTGCAACTTTGCAACTTCGCAACTCTCGCAACTTTCCAGATCTTCCATATCATCCATATCTTCCGCTTCTCACGGATCGCCGTTCACTATGGGTTTAAGGCCTAGGAGAATGGACAGCGGGAGTTGAGTGAATAGTGAATGGTGAATGGTGAATAGAAGGAAAACCTTTGTGGGGCCGTTGCGGCCATGTGGTATAGAGACCCTTTAACGCAGAGGCCGAAGGGATCGCAGAGGTCGGATATTTGTAGCGATTAGCTCTAAGCCATTAGCCCTTAGCTGTTAGCCGGAGACCAAAGCCCAAATCTCAATGTCCATTCTTAACCAATTAACAGTGGTCCAATTAACAATTGACAATGCGAAGATGCAGATCCAAAGCCTCACATCCCACATCACAAATCTCCGGGCCCGGCCGTATGTCCCATCTGTCCCATTTGTCCCATCCGTCCCAGATGTTCGCGATGTTCGCAGTGTTTCCGATGTTTCCGTTGTTCGCGATGTTCGCGATGTTTCCAATGTTTCCGTTGTTCGCGGCGTTTCCGCGAACGCGCGATGCCCGAAAAAAAACAAAACACCGAGAAATGCGGAATTCCGTGTCGGAGGCCCGCGCGTCAGCAAGGGCTTATCAACCAAAGCGACATTCCCAATCTGGAATCTGGAATTCAAACAGCCGGCTAAAGCCGCGACTCAAAACTCAATCGCGTTTCACGTGTTTCAAGTGTTTCAGGCGTTTCAATTGTTTCAGGCATTTCATCCGTTTCACCAGTTTCAGCCGTTTCAGATGCATATGCTCCTGGCAAAAAATGAAACACCCGACATCAAAGGAAACCGCGAGCCCGGAACGGACGGTTGCGCTAGATTTCGCCCGCGGTTGGTTGTGAAATGGCGGCAATTATTCGATAATTCTAAGTTTTGGTATTCCGAGAACGTTTTTAAGTTCGCATCCCAATATAAGTTAGTAGCTATCTATCTTGAGAGGGTGTTTCTGCGGCCCGCGGGGCCGGGAGCACGAGATCGAAAAGACTATGAACGATTACGTTATTTATCTGGTGCCCGTGTTGGGGCTTTTCGGCATTCTGGTAATGGCTTTCAAATCTGCCTGGGTCGGCAAGCAGGACGCCGGCGAGGACAACATGCAGGAGCTTGCGGGCCACATCGCCGCGGGCGCAATGGCATTTTTGAAGGCCGAATGGCGGGTGCTCAGCATCTTTGCCGTTATCACGGCCGCCTTGCTTGCCTATTCGGGCACGGTGCATGAGGTCAATGGCCGCGAGATCCACTCGCACTGGACCATCGCCATCGCGTTCCTGATCGGAGCGGTCTTTTCGGCGACGGCCGGCTACATCGGGATGAAGGTCGCGACCAAGGCGAACGTCCGAACCACGCAGGCCGCTAGGACGAGCCTCAAGCACGCCCTCGCCGTTTCATTCACCGGCGGTTCGGTGATGGGGCTCGGCGTTGCCGGCCTCGCGATCCTCGGGCTCGGCGGGCTTTTCATCGCATTTCTCGCCCTCTTTGCCGACCTCGGCGCAAACCAGGTAAGGACCGCGATCGAGGTGCTGACCGGCTTCTCGCTCGGGGCCGAATCGATCGCACTTTTTGCACGCGTCGGCGGCGGTATCTACACAAAAGCGGCTGACGTCGGCGCCGACCTCGTCGGAAAGGTCGAGGCGGGAATTCCGGAAGACGACGTCCGCAACCCGGCCACCATCGCCGATAACGTTGGCGACAACGTCGGCGACGTCGCCGGCATGGGCGCCGACCTCTTCGGTTCATACGTTGCGACTATCCTCGCGACGATGGTGCTAGGGCAGGAGATCACTTCGCGTGACGCACTCGGCGGGCTCGCTCCGATCCTGCTGCCGATGGTCATTGGCGGGCTTGGCATCGTATTTTCGGTGGTCGGAATGCTGTTCGTCCGCATCAGCGGCGAAAACGCTTCGGTACAGAATGCTCTGAACCTCGGCAACTGGTCGGCGATGATCCTGACGGTGATCGCCTCGTTCTTTGCTGTAATGTGGATTCTGCCGGAAGGGCAGATCACGCTCCGCTCGCAGTCGTTCGACAAATGGGGCGTTTTCTATTCGATCGTCGTCGGAACGATCGTCGGGGCGATCATGAGCTACGCGACCGAATACTACACGGCGATGGGCAAGAAGCCGGTAAATTCGATCGTTCAGCAGTCCTCGACCGGCCACGCGACAAACATTATCGGCGGGCTTTCAGTCGGAATGAAATCGACCGTGATCCCGATCATCACGCTGGCCGCCGGTATTGTGGCTTCATACTACTTCGCCGGGCTTTATGGCGTGGCCATTGCCGCCTCGGGAATGATGGCGACGACCGCCATGCAGCTCGCTATCGACGCCTTTGGCCCGATCGCTGACAACGCCGGCGGCATTGCCGAGATGAGCCAGCTCCCCGCCGAGGTTCGCGGGCGGACCGACATCCTCGATGCGGTCGGAAATACGACCGCGGCAACCGGAAAAGGCTTCGCGATCGCAAGTGCGGCGCTGACTGCCCTCGCCCTTTTCGCAGCCTTCGTCGGAATCGCCGGCATCGAGCGGATCGATATCTACAAAGCGAACGTCCTCGCCGGGCTATTCATCGGCGGCATGATACCGTTCATCTTCTCGGCACTTTGTATTCAGGCGGTCGGCAAGGCGGCGATGGACATGGTGCAGGAAGTGCGGCGTCAGTTCCGCGAGATTCCGGGCATCATGGAATACAAAGCCAAACCGGAATACGAGAAGTGCGTTGAGATCTCGACAAAGGCCTCGATCCGAGAAATGCTAATGCCGGGTGCGATCGCGTTGATCACCCCGGTGATCGTCGGGTTCACCTTCGGACCGGAAGTTCTCGGCGGTCTGCTTGCAGGCGTGACGGTGACAGGTGTGCTGATGGGGATCTTTCAGAACAATGCCGGCGGAGCCTGGGACAACGCCAAGAAGTCGTTTGAAAAGGGCGTGGTTATCAATGGCGAGACCTTCTACAAAGGCTCCGAACCGCACAAGGCTTCGGTAACGGGCGACACGGTCGGCGACCCCTTCAAGGATACGTCGGGCCCTTCGATGAACATCCTGATCAAGCTGATGTCCATCGTCTCGCTCGTCATCGCTCCCTATATTTACGGCATCGGGCAGTAGGGAGGGGTTTTACCTAGGCAAAGGCCACATAGGGCAAATTCGTCCTATGTGGCCTATTTATTTTTCCATCATTCTCACAAACTGCTCAAAGAGATATTCGCTATCATGCGGGCCGGGGGCTGATTCGGGGTGATATTGGACGGAAAACACAGGCAGAATTTTGTGTCGAAGACCCGCGACGGTGTTGTCGTTCAGATTCACGTGCGTTACTTCGACATCGGCCGGAAGCGAATCGGCATCGACGGCGAATCCGTGGTTGTGCGAGGTTATCTCGACCTTTCCGGTCGTGAGGTTTTTGATCGGCTGGTTGCCGCCGCGGTGGCCGAACTTCATTTTGAATGTCCGTCCGCCGAAGGCTTGCCCGATCAATTGATGCCCGAGACAGATGCCGAACATCGGTTTTTGCGATGCGGCGAGTTTCCGTATTTCTTCGATCACAGCCTGCATAGACGCAGGGTCGCCCGGACCGTTCGAAAGAAAAATGCCGTCGGGCTCGAGTGAAAGCACTTCGTCGGCTGATGTTCCAGCTGGAACGACCGTTACACGACAGCCGAACTTCGCAAATTCGCGAAGGCTGTTGGTCTTCACACCAAAGTCGTAAGCGACGATATGGTACCTGGATTCGGCGGCTGAAGGATACTCGAAGCTCGCCTCTGCAGTGACTTCCGTTGCGAGCTCGCGGCCTTTCATATCAGGCGAGGAAAGCACCTTTTCTTGGAGGCTTGTCTCGTCGAGATCGGTCGTTGAAATAACGGCGCGCATGGCGCCCTTATCGCGAATGTGCCTGACAAGTGCACGCGTGTCGATCCCTTCGATCCCAACGATATTGTTGCGTGCGAGATAGGATTGCAGTGACTCGGTCGATCGCCAGTTTGAGCCGATTCGCGATGCTTCCTTAACGACGAAACCTTCGGCCCAGGGTCGGCGGGATTCGACATCCGCCTCGTTGACACCGTAATTGCCGATCAGCGGATACGTCATGCAGACGATCTGCCCGGCATAGCTCGGGTCGGTCAGTATCTCCTGATAACCCGTCATCGAGGTGTTGAAGACCATCTCACCAAAGGCCTCGCCCTTAGACCCGAAAGCAGTGCCGCGAAATGAGCGGCCATCTTCCAATAATATGATCGCCGGATTCGATTTACTCATCTGCAGAGCAGTTTATCGCAACCGGAGTCGGCAGTTAAACTGAAGCGAGTTGGAAATTAGAGGTGAGCCGAGATCACTGCTGGACGGCACGCGTATCCGAAAGGTCCTCGAGGCCGGAATCCTTGTAATCTCCGTGTTCGACAAAGCCGATCTTGTCCGGCTGCCAGTAGCGAAAGAACGCCTTCCCGTAAATGTACTTCTCAGGAACGAGGCCCCAATAACGCGAATCGGAAGAGTTATCACGGTTATCGCCCATTACAAAGAAATGATGGGGATCGACCTTTTTCGCGGGCCAGGTAGGCAGGCTTTGGTTGTGCTCGGTGTCAAGATAATCTTCCTGAAGCTCGACGCCATTGATGTAAACCCTGCCGTTCCTGACCTCGACTGTCTCTCCCGGCAAGCCAATGATCCTTTTCACGTAGCTCTTATCCGGCTCACGCGGAAACCAGAAAACAACGATATCGCCGCGCTCCAAATGGCCCCAACTAACGCTCTTAATGTTGTAGTAAACCAGCTTGTTCACTAGGAGCCGTTCGCCATTGTGGAGATGCGGCAGCATCGATTCGCCTTCGACGACAACCGGCTGAACAGCAAAAACACCGAGCAGAACAAATACGACCAGTATCAAAAAGACATCGCGAACCAGCCGCATACCTTCAGCCCATAGAAAAGTTCGGGACTGTTTGCGGTAGTGATGTACCGCAATATCGAGATCGTCCGCCGGGTCAAGCGGGCCAAAGGGAATCGGACGTTTTCGGTTACAGCTAAACACTGATATTTTGTTGGATCCAGAACTGCGGGCAAGTGGTTGACCGCTCTCGGCATATTTGATTTTCAGCCCCGATGGGAGATTTGTCAACGAGTTCTTTTCCGTGGTCGAGTTAAATCGATTCAATATGTCGGCACTTGTTGTTATAGAATCTTCTACATGATACCCGAGATACGCTCGCTCTTTGCCGCGACCTCGCACTATGCCTACCTCAATTCTGCCGCCGTTTCACCAATGCCAAGGACGGCGATCGAGGCTGTCAATTGGCAGCTTAACGACGTTGCTACGCACGGTTCCGAACACTATACCGAATGGGTCAAAACGAAAGGCCGTTGCCGCGAACTTTTGGCCGGGATGCTGAACGTCGGCCCTGAACACATCGCGTTCATGCGCAATACTTCGGACGGGTTCGCGGCGGTCGCTGCGGGGCTTGAGTGGAAGCAGGGCGACAACATTGTTACGTTCGGCAACGAGTTTCCGGCAAATTTTTACCCGTGGCGTCGTGTTCGCGACCGTTTTGGCGTTGAACTGCGCATCTGCCCCGAACGCGACGGACGATATGAGATCGACGAACTCATTGACATGATCGACTCGAATACACGGGTCGTCGCCGTTAGTGCGGTTCAGTTCGCCTCCGGGTTTCGTGCCGACCTTGAGCGTATCGGAAAAGCGGCTCGTGCCGTTGACGCAATATTCGCCGTGGATGTGATCCAAGGCCTTGGGCAAATGGGATTTGACCTTGAGGCGGCCAAGGTCGATGTCGCCGCCGGTGCGAGCCATAAATGGCTGTGTGCCCCGGAAGGTTGCGGGATTCTTTTCGTATCGGAACGCGCCCGCGAACGAATCGATCCGGTCTTTGTCGGCTGGATCAGTGTCGAAACCCCGTGGGACTTTGACGACCGCGAGCAACCGTTCAAACCGAATGCCCTCGCCTGGGAGAGCGGAACCGGACCGTCCTCGCTGTTCTACGGGCTTGAGCAGAGCCTATTGCTCCTCGATCAAACGGGGCTCGATAACATTCGCCGCTACCTCGCCGAACTTTCGGGTTATCTTTGCGAGCGGCTTGGCGGAAGCAATTACCGTATTATCAGCTCGCGTGAACCCTCGGAAGCGTCGGCGATCGTCTGTATTGAGCATCTCGGCGGGCTGCACTGTAATGAAGTGGCTCAAAGGCTTCGCGACGCGGGTGTGATCGTTTCGCCTCGCGGCGACCGGCTTCGGATCGCTCCGCATTTTTATAACAACAAGGAAGACATCGACCGGTTGATCGACGCCCTGCCGGAGTCATCTGCTAATCCAGCTTTATAGGCTCTGAGAGGTCGTCGAGGTTCAGGCGCGTGAGCCCTCCCGCATCCGAGAACGCGACCATCTTCTCGCGTACGCCTTCGCGGTATTTGAAGTAGGTGTATCCGGCGATCCCACCGAGCAGTACGGCAAGAGCAAAACCCATAAAGATCCACAAGATGATCGAGTAGATTATGTCCCGCGAGGTCGTGACGAAGTACCGCTCGAGGTTCTGTAGAAGAAACGGGCTTTCCCCAAGCCACTGAATGTCTTTCTCGTATTTGACCTGGTCGATAAGCCCGGCGGCGGACTCGGCGTCGGGCGTATCGAATACGAAAACGGCGTAGTTGCCAACCCGCCGATAGACCGTCGGCGGCTCGGTCGGGTTTTGTGCCAAGATCCGCAGAAATTCGACATCGGCCGCAGAGGCGAACTGCGGCGTTGTGTACTCGACTATCAACAGTCGCCCTTCCGGATAAACCGCACTCGCAGCTTCGGTGCCGCCGACGAATTCGATCGCACTGTGAACCGGCCGCTCGCCCGCCGCACGCAAAAGCTCTTCCTTCGACGCGATGAAAACAGCACTGCCCCGAACGGCTTCCCAATTCGGCAGGTGTTTGAGGATCACCGGCACGCCGTCCTTTTCGTCAAATTCCTGAGTGCGAACATTCGGCTGAGGCTGTGCAGCGGCCGTTCCCGCGATCAAGATGGCTGTAAGCAAGGCGGTAAGCGACCGAACGCAAGCCAACCCGAGCCCGAGCGTTCTTAAACAGCGGAATAAACCGTAATTGGGATGGGATTTGTATGTGAGCGTCGCCACGGAATATGTATCAAAATCGTTCAAGAGACAACTATACCATATCGTGCGCAGGGCTACGTAAAGCCGACACGAGAACGAATTGAATCCTCTCTTTGATGTTCGGCGAA
>ERZ761602.1377-NODE-1377-length-44604-cov-11.612943_pt1 | contig 44604 bp, 39 predicted proteins | sample MGYA00512165_ERZ761602 | MGnify/ENA primary metagenome ERZ761602 (study PRJEB28899, sample SAMN02445085) | bioreactor sludge metagenome | biome: EBPR sludge; isolation source: Thorneside wastewater treatment plant | place: Australia: Brisbane, Thorneside...
CACCAGCGCCACCATCACCGGGCTGGTGGTCAGCGACGTCATCAGCCAGGCGGCCGCGACGTCGTTCATCCACATCGTCAGGTTGGCCGCCAGCCACGCCAGCCACAGGCCGCGGAAGACCGGGCGTTTCAGCGGGGCGAAGGCGGCGAGGTCGACCACGACGGAAGGATAGGGCCTGGCGCGACCGCCCTCCCGGCACCCCCGGATGCCGCTGGCGCGGCGTGGCGACCGGGCAACGGGTGGCCGGCTTGCCCGCCCGGACCCGAGGCCGCCGCTGCGCGACGCGCCGCCGGGCGCTCAATCCTCCTGGAAGGCCTCTTCGCGCTTGGCCTTGATCGACGGCAGCGAGACGACGACGATCATCAGCACGGCGGCGATCAGCAGCGCGGCCGACAGCGGCCGCGTGAGGAAGGTCGTCCAGTCGCCGCGCGACAGCAGCAGCGCCCGGCGCAGGTTCTCCTCCATCATCGGGCCGAGGATGAAGCCCAGCAGCAGCGGGGCGGGCTCGCAGCCGAGCTTGTAGAACGCCAGCCCGACCAGGCCGAACAGCACCGCCATGTAGACGTCGAAGTTGTTGTTGTTCAGCGTGTACAGACCGATGCAGCAGAAGGCCAGGATCGCGGGGAAGAGGAAGCGGTAGGGCACCGTCAGCAGCTTGATCCAGATGCCGATCAGCGGCAGGTTCAGCACGATCAGCATCAGGTTGCCGACCCACATCGACGCGATCAGGCCCCAGAACAGCTCCGGGTTGCTGGTCATCACCTGCGGGCCCGGCTGGATGCCCTTGATGGTCATCGCGCCGACCATCAGCGCCATCACCGCGTTCGGCGGGATGCCCAGCGTCAGCATCGGGATGAACGAGGTCTGCGCGCCGGCGTTGTTGGCCGATTCCGGGCCGGCCACGCCGCGGATGTTGCCCTGGCCGAACGGGACCTCGTCCGGGCGCCCCTTCGACTTCTTCTCGAGGGTATAGGCCGCGAAGGACGCGAGCAGCGCGCCGCCGCCGGGCAGCACGCCGAGGATGGAGCCCAGCGTCGTGCCGCGCAGCACCGCCGGGGCCATGTCCTTGAAGTCCTGCCGCGTCGGCCACAGGCCCCGGACGTCCTTCGTGAAGACCTCGCGGTGCTCGGCCGGGCGCCCGAGGTTGGCGATGATCTCGCCGAAGCCGAAGATGCCCATCGCGATGGCGACGAAACCGATGCCGTCGGTCAGTTCGGGGACATCGAAGCTGTAGCGCGGCACGCCGGAGATCACGTCGGTGTTGATCTGGCCGAGCAGCAGCCCGAGCAGGATCATCGCGATCGCCTTGACCAGCGAGCCCGAGGCCAGCACGACGGCGCCGATCAGGCCCACGACCATCAGCGAGAAGTACTCGGCCGGGCCGAACTTGAAGGCCAGCTCGGTCAGCGGCGGCGCGAAGGCCGCGACGACCATCGTCGCGACGCTGCCAGCGAAGAACGAGCCGAGTCCGGCGGCGGCCAGCGCGGCCCCGGCACGCCCCTTGCGGGCCATCTGGTAGCCGTCGATCGCCGTGACCACCGACGCCGACTCGCCGGGCACGTTGATCAGGATCGCCGTCGTCGAGCCGCCGTACTGCGAGCCGTAGTAGATGCCCGCCAGCATGATCAGCGCCGGTGTCGCGTCCAGCGCGTAGATGCTGGGCAGCAGCATCGCGATCGTCGCCACCGGCCCGAGGCCCGGCAGCACGCCGATCAGCGTGCCGAGCACCGCGCCGCCGAAGGCGTACAGCAGGTTCTGCAGCGTGAACGCGGCGCCGAAGCCGATGGCGAGGTTGTTGAAGAGGTCCATGGGTCCTCGCTCCCGCTCAGCCGGTGATGAAGGTGGGCCACAGCGGGATCGTCAGACCCAGGCCCTTGATGAAGATGAGCCAGCAGCCCACCGTCAGCACGACGACGTTGACCAGCACCTCCTTCCAGTGGAACTCGCCGCTGGCCAGGCTCGAGATGCCGATCAGCAGCGGCAGCGCCACGGCCATGCCCAGCCGCGGGATCGTCAGTCCGAACAACGCGACGGCGCCGAGGATGATCACGGCCTGCTTGAACGGCCAGGGACCGATCGGGTCGCCGTCCCGCGTGTCGATGGTCAGCGACTGGAAGACGACCAGCGCTCCCAGGAAGGCCAGCAGGAATCCAAGGCCCAGCGGGAAGTACCCGGGCCCCGGCCGGGCCGACGAACCCATGCTGTAGTTGGTCGCGCCCCAGGCGAAGCCCAGGCCGACGACGATGAACATGATGCCGGACCAGAAGTCCTTCTGGCTCTTGATCTTCAAGGGCTGTCTCCTCCGGAGAATCTGCGGGGATTCTAGGGAAGGCTGCCAGACGTGCCGCGTCTGGTAAACGCCAATCGCGCTGGACGCCCCCGGATGGTGCGCCTGCGGCGCTCGAGCGCGCCGGAGACGGCTCAGGCGGAGCCCGGCCGCACCGGGCACATCAGCCTGGCCCCAAGGGCGGCCCGGCGGGCCGGCGCGACCCCGGCTTCACTCCAGCGCCGGCGTGCAGCGCAGCACCTCGTCGAGCGTGGTGCGGCCCTGGGCCACCGCGGCCAGCCCGCTCAGCCGCAGGGGCCGCATGCCCTCCCGCCCCGCCTGCGCGGCCAGGCCCGCGCCATCGAAGTCCGGGTGGACGAAGGGCAGCGTCGCGTCCCCCAGGGTCAGCAATTCGTACAGACCGGCCCGGCCGCGGTAGCCGGTGTGCCGGCACTCGAGGCAGCCCACCGCCCGCCAGGCCCGCACGGTGCCGTTGACGCGCCAGGGGCGCACCAGCGGCTCCAGCACGTCGCGGGTCACCGACGGGTCGGGCTGGCGACAGGCCGGGCACAGCGTGCGCACCAGCCGTTGCGCGAGCACGCCGATCACCGTGGCCGCGACGAGGTAGCGCGGCACGCCCAGGTCGACGAGGCGCGTGAGCGCGCCGATGGCGTCGTTGGTGTGCAGGGTGCTGAACACCAGGTGGCCGGTGAGCGCTGCCTGCACCGCCATCTCGGCCGTGGGCAGGTCGCGGATCTCGCCGACCATGATGATGTCCGGGTCCTGGCGCATCAGCGCACGCAATCCCTCGGCGAAACCCAGCTCGACGGCGGGCTGGACCTGGGTCTGGTTGAAGGCCGGCTCGATCATCTCGATCGGGTCCTCGAGGGTGCAGACATTCACTTCGTCGCTCGCCAGGCTCTTCAGCGTCGCGTACAGCGTCGTCGTCTTGCCGCTGCCGGTGGGCCCGGTGACCAGCACGATGCCGTGCGAGCGCGCAACCAGCTGCTCCCAGCGCCGCGCATCCTCGTCCCCGAAGCCCAGCGATCGCAGGTTCTTCGCGGCATGGTCCGGCGAGAAGACGCGCATGACCATCTTCTCGCCGAAGGCGGTGGGCAGGGTCGACAGGCGCATCTCGACCTCGCCGCCGCTGCCGTCGGGGCCCTCGGGGCGGCGCGTCTTGATGCGGCCGTCCAGCGGGCGACGTCGTTCGACGACGTCCATGCGACCGAGCAGCTTGATCCGCGCCACCATCGCGCTCATCACGCCCAGGGGCAACTGGTAGACCGTGTGCAGCACGCCGTCGATGCGGAAGCGGATCACGCCCATCTCGCGCCGCGGCTCGAGGTGGATGTCGCTGGCGCGCTGCTCGAACGCGTACTGCCAGAGCCAGTCGACGACCTGCACGACCCCCTGGTCGTTGGCATCGAGGGGGCGGTTGCTGCGGCCGAGTTCGACCAGCTGCTCGAAGTTCGCCGAGGCGTGGCTCTCGCCGGACTTCTGCGCCGCGCGCACGCTGCGCGCGATCGAGTAGAACTCGGTGGTGTAGCGGCGGATGTCCAGCGGGTTGGCCAGCACCAGCCGCACGCTGCGCCGCGCGTGGGCCTCGATCTCGGCCACCCAGCCGGTGTCGAAGGGCTCGGCCGTGGCGATCACGATCTCCGCGGGGCCGGCCTGCACCGGCAGCGCGTGCAGCCGCTCGGCGTACTGCACGCTCATCACGTCGGCCACGCGGCCGACGTCGGCCTTCAGCGGATCGATGCGCAGGTAGCCCAGGTCGAAGCGGCGCGCGAGCCATTCGGTCAGCGCCTCGGTGTCGGCCGGACGCCCGTGCAGCTCGAGGCCGGCCCCGCCCAGCCGCACCAGCGGGTGCTGGCTGGAATCGCCGGCGTCGAAGCGGCGCGCGACGCGCGCGGCCTGCGCCGCGTCGACGAGGCCGTCGTCGACGAGCCAGCGCAGCAGCGTCCGCCACTCGAGCCGGCCGCGCGGCTTCGCCTCGGCTGGCGCCGCCGCGGCGCCTGCGGCGCTCCCGGCAGGCGGCGCCCCGCCGGGCCGCACCGGATCGGCCAGGCGTGCACGCGAGCGTGCATCGCCGGCAGCCGCGGATGCCGGCCTGGCGGCCAGCCGCGCAGCGCTCACCGGGGCATCCCGCGACCGGCAGCCGGGCGCGTCGACCGGCCAGCGGCCGCCGGGGAGTGGCCGCAGCTCATCACGGGCTCAAGTAGGGGCGCACCATACGCAGCCATTTTGTGGCGGGCAACCCGTGCCTGATGAAGCGCTGTTCGAGGTGCGAAGCCCGGCTTTTCAGCGTTTCACGGTCCGGCACGACCACCCCGCGGCCGGCGATGACGACGGTGTTGCCCTCGCGCGTCGGACGCAGCGTCCACACCTGGTCGGCACCGAAGGCCGCGGCAATGCGCGCGCAGCTGCGGTCGAAACTCGCCTGGCGGCCGAAGAGGTTGACGGCGGCGACGCCGCCCGAGGCGAGCAGGCGGCGACAGCCGGCGTAGAAGGCCTCGTCGTCGAGCACCGGCGCGGCGGCCTCCTGGTCGTACAGGTCCACGTGCAGCAGGCCGACCTCGCCGGCCAGGGCCTGCGCGGCGGGCGAGTCCAGCCAGGCCCCGGCGTCGGCGATGTGCACGTCCAGCAGCGGGCCCTCGTGGGGCAGGCGGAACCACATGTGGCAGGCGAACAGCACGTGCGGGTTGAGCTCCACCACCGTGGTGGGCAGCATCAGGGCCCGCATCGTGAAACGCGTGAGCGTCCCGGCTCCCAGCCCGAGCTGGACGGCACGCCCCTGGCCGAGGGAACCGGTGGGCCGCCACAGCAGGCCGGCGAGCATGCGCTGCACGTACTCGAGCTCGATCGCCTGCGGCCGCGCCAGACGCATCGCGCCCTGCACCCAGGGTGTGCCCAGGTGCAGGTAGCGCACGCCGTCCTGCTCGGAGATCGTCGCGGGCGGCAGCAGCTCGCCGGGGGTCTTGCCGGTTGCCGTCATGGCTTCAGGCGATCAGCTCGCAGCTGCGGAACACCGCGCGCCAGGCCTCGCACTTGCGTTCGAGGCTCCAGCTCGCGTTGGCCGGGCTGGTCGAGGGCAGCCGCCACACCGGCAGCCCCAGGCCGCGCGTGATGCGCATCGCGCGTGCCGACTCGCCGCCGTTGTGGGCGATGCCGCGCAGGCGCGGCAGCGTCCGCACCAGCGCCGCCAGGTCGTTCGGCTGCGCGTCGCGGATCGCGCTGTCCAGGCTGCCATCGCGTTCGCAGGCGGCGTAGACATCCCAGATTGCCAGGCCGCGGCCGCGCACGGCGGCGAGGCGCCGGGCGTAGCCCAGGGCGAGGAGGTCCAGCCCGAACAGCGTCGAGAGGATCGGCCAGAACTGGTTGCGCGGGTGCGCGTAGTAGCGCCGCTGCTGCAGCGACGCGACACCGGGGAAGCTGCCCAGCACCAGCAGCTTCGCGCGCTCGTCGGCCACCGGCGGCAGCCCGGCCAGGCGCCCGGGGGCGGGCCGGGCGGCGTCGTCACCCGTCGACAAGACCGCGATCACGGTCGCCCCCTTCGGCGCACGACGGCCGCAGCCCCGAGGGGCGCCGCCGCGGGCCGCGCCGCGCGGCGCCTCATGTCGGCAACCCTTGCAGCGCCGCCAGCCTCGGCAAGGCCTGGCGCGCGTTCGCGCCGCAGATCGCGGCGGTCTCTTGCAGGGTCCAGCCCCGCAGCTCGGCCAGCACCTGCGCGATGCGCGGCAGCTCGGCCGGCTCGTTGCGGCCGTGCCCGCCGCCGTCGGCCGCCCGCTCGGCCGCCGTGCGATAGAGCCATTGCGGCGGGATGTCCGGCGCGTCGGTCTCGAGCACCAGCGCGTGCGCCGGCAGCTCGCGGGCGAGGTGGCGGATCTGCCGCGCGCGCTCGTGCGTCATCGCGCCGCCGAAGCCGAGCCGCAGCCCGAGCGCGAGGAACTCCAGCGCCTGCTGCCAGCTGCCGTTGAAGGCGTGCGCGATGCCACCGCCCACCGTGATGCGCCGCAACCCGGCCAGCAGCGCATCGGCCGAGCGCCGCACGTGCAGCAGCACCGGCAGCCGGGCCGCCAGCGCCAGCCGCAGCTGCTCCCGATAGAAGTGCTCCTGCCGGTGCCGGTCGAGCCCGGCGACGAGGAAGTCCAGCCCGATCTCGCCGACCGCGACCAGCCGCGGGTCGCCGGCGTGCCGCTGCAGCGCCTGAGCCAGCGCCTCGAGATCGGCCGGTGTCGCGCGCTCGACGCGCAGCGGGTGGATGCCCAGCGCGTAACACAGGCCGTGCTCGTGGGCCAGCGCCCGCACGCGGTCGAAGTCGGCGGCCTCGACGGCCGGCAGCACGAGCTGCGTCACGCCAGCCGCGCGCGCCCGCCGGATGACCTCGATGCGATCGGGGTCGAACTCCGGCGCGTCGAGGTGGCAGTGGGTGTCGATCCACGTCATGGCATGGATGATGCACCGGTTGGGCAACCGTGCTACCGTCAAGTCGCCTGATCCGGCTGCGCGGGGCCCGCGCGGGGCCGGGCCGTTGATGTGTTGCCAGCCCCGGAGTCTGCCGACCCGATGAACCGCCCGCCGCTGTACAGCCGATCGCGCCGCCCCACCCTGACGACCGCGAGCCTGCGCGACACCAGCCGCGAGGCGGCTGAGGACGGCGCCGGGAGGGTCGCGGCGCCGGCAGCCGCGGCGGGCTCCGGCAGCGGGTCCGCTGGCGAGGGCGCGGCGTCGCCGGGCGGCTCCGCGCCCTCGCCAGCAGCGGCGCCACCGCGCGCCGCGCGGGCTCGGCTGCAGGCCTTCGCCCGGCGCCATCCGGCCCCGCTGTGGGCATTGGCCGGCGCGACGCTGGCGGTCGCGACCACGCTGGCCCTCTTGGCCGCCCGCCCGGGCGCGCGCGTCATCACGCAGGACCACATCGACGCCGCCGTCCGCGAGTCGCTCGAGAAGGAGCCGCTGCCCTCCGCCTACGCGCGGGCGGCCGAGGCCGTCTGGCCCTCGGTGGTGCGCGTCGTCGGGCTGCCCGCCGAGGGCGACGACGGCCAGGACGAACCCGAGAAGCGCGCCCTGCAGCGCAGCCTGGGCACCGGGGTGGTGATCGTCGACAACGGCACGATCCTGACCAACCTGCACGTCGTCGCCGGCGCGCACAAGGTGCGCGTGCGCTTCGCCACGGGCCAGGAGTCCGAAGCCGTCGTGGTCAACACGCAGCCGCAGAACGACCTCGCGGTGCTCAAGGCGCTGACGCTGCCCGACGACCTGCAGGCTGCGACGATGCGCTCCACCGGCGACCTGCGGCCGGGTGACGAGGTCGTCGCCGTCGGCCATCCCTTCGGCATCGGGCCGAGTGTGAGCGGCGGCATCGTCTCGGGGCTGCGGCGCGAGTTCCGGGACCCCGACGGCAACAAGCTGCTGACCAACCTGATCCAGTTCGACGCCGCCGCCAACCCGGGCAACAGCGGCGGCCCGCTGGTCACCATGGACGGCCACGTGGTCGGCATCGTCACCGCGATCCTCAACCCGAGCGAGCAGCGCACCTTCGTCGGCATCGGCTTCGCGGTGCCGATCGAGAACGCCGCCGCGGCCGCCGGAATGCCGCCGTTCTGAGCGCCGTGGCGACACCCAGCGCGATGCCCTCCGTGCCCGGCCCGCGCCGTCCCCGGCGCCCGGCGCGATCGTCCGCCCGCACAGCCCCTTCGACATCCCTGAAAGCCCGCACCCGATGACCCCCACCGACGACCAGCCCGGCGCCCCGCTGATGGAGCGCATCCTCTACGAAGTCAAGCGCGTCGTCGTCGGCCAGGACCGCTTCCTCGAGCGCGTGATGATCGCGATGCTCGCCCAGGGCCACCTGCTCGTCGAGGGCGTGCCGGGGCTGGCGAAGACGCTGACCGTCAAGACGCTGGCCCGCGCGATCAAGGGCAGCTTCCGGCGCATCCAGTTCACCCCGGACCTGGTGCCGGCCGACCTCGTCGGCACGCGCATCTACCACCCGAAGACCGGGGAGTTCGGCACCTCGCTCGGCCCGGTCTTCGCCAACCTGCTGCTCGCCGACGAGATCAACCGCGCGCCGGCGAAGGTGCAGAGCGCGCTGCTCGAGGTGATGCAGGAGCGCCAGGTGACGATCGCCGGCGAGTCGCACCGCGTGCCCGAGCCCTTCGTCGTGATGGCCACGCAGAACCCGATCGAGACCGAGGGCACCTACCCGCTGCCCGAGGCGCAGGTCGACCGCTTCATGATGAAGGTGCTGGTCGACTACCCGACCGAGGAGGAGGAGTTCGTCATCGCCGAGCGCGTCACCGGGCCGGCGGTCGACGTCACGGCCGTGGCCGACACGCACGCGCTGGCCGCGATGCAGCGGCAGTGCCGCGAGGTCTATGTCGACCCGGCGCTGATCGGCTACGCGGTCAAGCTGGTCAGCGCGTCGCGCGCGCCGGCCCGCTACGGGCTCGCGGACCTGGCGAAGTACCTGACCTACGGCGCCAGCCCGCGGGCGACGATCGGCATGATCGAGGGCGCCAAGGCCCTGGCGATGCTGCGCGGCCGCTCCTATGCGCTGCCCGAGGACATGACCGACCTCGTCGCCGACGTGATGCGCCACCGCCTCGTGCTGAGCTACGAGGCGCTGGCCGAGGGGGTGACACCCGAGCGGGTGATCCAGCAGATCATGGCGCAGGTGCCGAAGCCCGACCGGCCGCTGCAGCACGGCCCCTCGGGGGGCTCCGGTGGCTGAGTCGCCCGCCGCGGCGCCGGGCACGGCGGCGCGCGGCCCGTCACCGGCCGGCGACATCGCCACCAGCGACGCGCTGCTGCGCCGCCTCGAGTGGCAGGTCGTGCGGCGCCTGGACGGCATCCTGCAGGGCGACTACCGCAGCCTGTTCCGCGGCGGCGGGGTGGATCTCGCCGACCTGCGCGAGTACCAGCTGCACGACGACGTGCGTCACATCGACTGGAACGTCACGGCACGGCTGCAGGTCCCCTACGTGCGGCAGTACACGGAGGACCGCGACCTCACCGCCTGGTTCCTGCTCGACCTCTCGGGCAGCGTCGACTTCGGCTCGCGCGACCGCACGAAGCTCGCCGTGGGCACGGGCTTCGTCGCGACGCTGGCGCGCCTGCTGACCCGTCACGGCAACCGGGTCGGTGCGCTGCTCTACGGCCAGCGCGTGGACACGCTGCTCGAGCCGGCGAGCACGCGGCTGCACGTGCTGAACCTGCTGACGCGCATGCGCACGCGGCCGCGCGCCGCACCGGCCGCCGGTGTCGGCACCGCGCTGGCCGAACTGCTCGCGGCCGCCGACCGCATCGTGCGCCGCCGCTCGCTGGTCTTCGTCGTCAGCGACTTCATCAGCGCGCCGGGCTGGCCCGAGGCCCTCGCGCGGCTGACGCGGCGCCACGAGGTCGTCGCGGTGCGCTTGTACGACGCGCTCGAGCTGGAGCTGCCCGACGTCGGCCTGGTCACGCTGGAGGACGCCGAGACCGGCGAGCAGCTGTTCGTCGACAGCGGCGACCCGGCCTTCCGCGAACGCTACGCGGCGGTGGCCGCGCGGCGCGAGCGGGACGTGCTCGACGCGCTGCTGCGCAGCGGCGCCGACACGCTCGAGCTGGCCACCGGCGACGACCTGCTCGACGCGGTGCTGCGCTTCGCCGACCTGCGTCGCCAGCGCGCGCGGCGCAAGGCGCCGTCCCGTTTCCCGGCGCACCTGCGCGCCGCCAACCCGCCTCAGGCCGCCGCACCCGACCCGCAAGGAGCCCGTGCATGACCTTCCAATGGCCGCAGTTCCTCTGGCTGCTGCTGCTCGTGCCGCTGCTGGTGCTGCTGTACGTCTGGCTGCTGCGGCGGCGCCGGCGCGGCACGGTGCGCCTGGCGAGCCTCGCGGTCGCGCGCGAGGCGCTGGGCAAGGGCCCGGGCTGGCGCCGCCACGTGCCGCCGGCCCTGCTGCTGCTGGCCATCGCCGCGGGCCTGTTCGCCGCGTCGCGCCCGATGGCGGTGATCACGCTGCCGCTGGCGCAGCGCACGATCCTGCTGGCGATGGACGTCTCCGGCAGCATGCGGGCCGAGGACGTCAAGCCCAACCGGCTGAAGGCCTCGCAGGACGCGGCCAAGGCCTTCATCGCCGCGCTGCCGCGCGACGTGCGCGTGGGCATCGTCTCGTTCGCCGGCACGGCCGCGGTCGTGCAGGCGCCCACGGTCAGCCGCGAGGACCTGGTCGCGGCGATCGACCGCTTCCAGCTGCAGCGGGGCACCGCCACCGGCAGCGGCATCGTGCTGTCGCTGGCCACGCTGTTCCCCGACGACGACATCGAGATCGCGCACATCACCGGCCAGCGCAGCATGCCGCGCATGCTCGGCGACCCGCCGAAGAAGAAGGAGACCCAGCCGGTCGAGCCGGGCAGCTACACCTCGGCGGCGATCATCATGCTGACCGACGGCCAGCGCACCACGGGGCCGGACCCCCTCGACGCGGCGAAGATGGCGGCCGAACGCGGCGTGCGCGTCTACACGGTGGGCATCGGCACGACCAGCGGCGAGATCATCGGCTTCGAGGGCTGGAGCATGCGCGTGCGGCTGGACGAGGAGACGCTGAAGAACGTCGCGCTGATGACCCAGGGCCAGTACTTCTACGCGGGCACCGCGCAGGACCTGCTGCAGGTGTACGAGTCGCTGTCGTCCAAGCTCGTGGTCGAGCGCAAGGAGACCGAGATCAGCGCGGTCTTCGCGGTGGTCGGCGCCCTGCTGGCCGCGCTGGCGGCCGGGCTGAGCGTGTTCTGGTTCGGGCGCATCGCCTGAGGACCCGGGCGCCCTCGGTTGCCGCGTCGCGCCGGGCGCACAGCGGGCGCGCGCGGTCTAGGGCTCCAGGCGCAGGATGCGGCCGTCGTTGCTGTCGGTGAGCAGGTAGACGTAGCCGTCGGGCCCCTGGCGCACGTCGCGGATGCGCTCGCGCAGGCCGCGCAGCAGACGCTGCTCGGCCGTCACCTGGCGGCCGTCCAGCGTCAGGCGGATCAGCGACTGCTCGCGCAGCGTGCCGATCAGCAGGCTGCCCTTCCAGCCCGGGTAGCGGTCGCCGGTCACGAACGCCATGCCCGACGGCGCCACCGAGGTCGGCACCCACAGGCGCAGCGGCTGCTCGAACCCGGGCTTGGGGCCCTCCTCGCCGATGCGCGTGCCGGTGCCGTAGTTGCGCCCATGGGTGACCAGCGGCCAGCCGTAGTTGCGCCCGGACTCGATCACGTTGAGCTCGTCACCGCCCTGCGGCCCGTGTTCGACGGCCCACAGCTCGCCGGTTGCCGGGTGCAGCGCGGCACCCTGGATGTTGCGGTGGCCGCGGCTGAAGATCTCCGGGAGGGCGCCCGGCGTGCCGGCGAAGGGGTTGCCCGCCGCGGCACGGCCCTCGGCGTCCAGCCGCACGACCTTGCCCACGTGGTTGTCCAGCGTCTGCGCGTCGTCCTTGCGCGAGAAACGATCGCCCAGCCCGACGAGGATGCGCCCCTCGCGGTCGAAGACGATGCGCGAGCCGCAGTGCAGCGTGCTGCGCACCTTGGGGCTCTGGCGGAAGACCGTTCGCACGTCGACGAGCCCGGCCTCCGCAAGACGGCCCATGGCCAGCGCCGTCGAGTTGCCGCCCTCGCCCGGCTCGGCGAAGGTGAACCAGACGCGGGCGTTCTCGGCGAAGCGAGGGTCCAGGGCGACATCGAGCAGCCCGCACTGCCCGCCGGCATCGATCGGCGGCAGGCCGGACAGCGGCGGGCCGACCCGTCCGTCGGTGCCGACGATCCGCAGGCGCCCGGGCCGCTCGGTGACCAGCATCCGGCCGTCGGGCAGGAAGGCCATGGCCCAGGGGTGGACCAAGCCACCGGCGACCGTGACCGCCTTCGGTTCGCTCGCCTGCGCGAGCGTCGCGCCACCGAGCGCCACCGTGCTGGCCAGCAGCACGCCCAGGCGTCGCAGCGGCCACCGCCCCGCGGCGAGTTGCCGCTCCTTGTCCCATCCGATCATTCGCAGGCCTCCACGACCATCTGCAGCCGCGGCTGCCCGTTCCATTCGTCCACCTGCAGGCCGTAGGCCAGCCGCACGTCCTCGGCGACCGGCTCGGTGCGCCCGAACCAGATCGCGTCGCGCCACTGGCCGGCATGCCGCACGCGCATCTTCAGGTGCTTGTCGGCCACCAGCCGCTGCTGGGCGACCTGCACGCGGTCGCAGAATAGCGGCGCCTCGAATCCTTGGCCCCAGACCTGGGCATCGAGCAGCCGCGCCGTCTCGACGTTGAACCATTGAAGGTCCAGCGGACCGTCGACGCGCAGTGTGCGCTGCAGCGTCGCGGCGTCCAGCCACTCGGCGGCCACCTGCCGGAAGGCCGCGTCGAAGGCCGCGAAGCCCGCCGCCGGCAGCGTCGCGCCGGCCGCCATCGCGTGGCCGCCGAAGCGCTCGAGCAGCCCGGGTTCGCGCTTGCTGATCAGGTCCAGCGCGTCGCGCAGGTGGAAGCCCGGGATGGACCGCCCGCTGCCCTTGAGCCGCCCGTCGGCCCCGGGCGCGAAGACGAAGGTCGGGCGGTGCAGCCGGTCCTTCAGGCGCCCCGCCACGATGCCGATCACGCCCTCGTGGAAGTCGGCCGCGAACAGCGCCAGCGCCGGCGGCAGGGCGTCGCCCGCCCCGGTGCCGGCGGCCAGCCGCTCGAGCAGCGACTCGGCCTGGGCACGCATGCCCGCCTCGACCTCGCGCCGCTCGCGGTTGATCGCGTCCAGCCGCGTGGCGAGTTCGGCGGCCCGCTGCGCGTCGTCGGTCAGCAGGCACTCGATGCCCAGCGTCATGTCGGCCAGCCGCCCCGCCGCGTTGATGCGCGGCCCCAGCGCGAAGCCGAAGTCGAAGGCCCGTGCACGCTGCGGCTGCCGCCCGGCGACGGCGAACAGGGCCGCCAGGCCCGGCTGCAGGCGGCCGCGGCGGATGCGCTCGAGGCCCTGCGACACGAGGCGCCGGTTGTTGGCATCGAGCCGCACCACGTCGGCCACGGTGCCCAAGGCCACCAGGTCGAGCAGCGCGTCCAGCCGCGGCTGCCGATGCAGGTCGAAGCGGCCGCGCGCGCGCAGCTCGGCGCGCAGCGCGAGCAGCACGTAGAACATCACCCCGACGCCGGCGATGGCCTTGCTGGGGAAGTCGTCGCCGGGCTGGCTCGGGTCGACGATCACGTCGGCATCGGGCAGGCGAACCTGGCCGTCGGGGGCGGCGGGCAGGTGGTGGTCGGTCACCAGCACGCGCAAGCCCAGCGAGCGGGCGTGCGCGACGCCGTCGAAGCTGGCGATGCCGTTGTCCACGGTCACCAGCACGTCGGGCCGCTGCGCGGCGGCCAGCTCGACGATCGCCGGCGTCAGGCCGTAGCCATGCACGCTGCGGTCGGGCACGACATATCCCAGCGTGCCCGGCCGCGCCCCGAGCATGGCCAGCCCGCGCAGCGCGACCGCGCAGGCCGTGGCCCCGTCGCAATCGTAGTCGGCGACGACGACGATGCGCGCACCCTCCTCGATCGCGTCGGCCAGCAGGCGCGCGGCCTCGGCACTGCCCTTCAGCCGGGTCGGCGGGATCAGGTGCTGCAGGCCGTCGTCGAGCTCGTCGGGCCCGCGCACGCCGCGCGCCGCGAGCAGCCGCGCCAGCAGCGGATGCGCGCCGGCCTGCTCGAGCGCGAAGGCCGCCCGCGGCGGCACGTCGCGCGGCTGCAGGCGGGGCACGGCACTCACGCGGCCTCCAGCATCGCGGCCGGGCGCGGCGCACGCCACGCCGCCCCGAGCCCGCGCAGCAGCCGGCCCAGCGCCGACGCGCGACCCGCGGCGGTCCAGGTCAGGGAGGCCCGCTCGCCGCACAGGGTCAGCGCCGCACCCGGCGTCGCCGCATGGCGTGCCGCCCACTGCGCGACCGGGCCGGCATCCAGCTCGCGCCAGGCCTGCTGCCAGCGGGCCCAGTCCTCGGCCAGCGCGGGGCCGCGCAGGCGCTCGTCGACGACCAGCCCCGGCGGCAGCTCGCGCGCCGGCGTCCGGCCCGTGCCGCTGATCCAGACGCTGTTGACCGCGGGAAGGCCCAGCGCCTCGCGCGCGACGTTCAGCGGGTGGGCATGCAGCAGCATCTGCACTTCGTTCTGCAGCCGGCGCGCCAGGCGCGCCCGCGGATCGGCGCCGAGCCAGTGGTCGACGTTGCGGCCGATGACGCGGTCCAGCGACGCGGTGGGCAGCTCGGCCAGCGCCTCGTGGCGGCACAGCCAGCCCGAGGGCCAGCGGTCGTGCAGCTCGAAGCCTTCGCTGAGGAACAGGCCGGCGATCGCGCCCAGGACCTCGCGCGCGCCGGATGCGTCCAGCTGCAGGGTCGCGGGGTCGTGCAGGCTGAGCTGCTCCGTGCCCAGGCTCCAGTGCACCGGCCTCAGCCAGGCCCAGCCCTCGCGCGGGTGCTCGTCCAGCAGGCCGGCGCGGCGCGCCTCCAGCGCGGCCAGCGGCACCAGGCCGTCGTCCGGCCGGGCCAGCCCGAGTGCCCGCGCCAGCACGCGCTCGTGCGGCGGGCTCAGGCTCCACTCGTCGCCGGGATCGGCCTGCGCCTCGCCCAGGACAGCGAGCAGGCGCTGCAGGTTCGGCAGCGCAAGCGCCTGGAGCGCCGCGCGGCCGGCGTCGGACAACGGCGCGGCGAACGGGACGACGAGGTGCATGCGGCGGATTATCCCGGGCCACCCGGAACCCTGTGCGCGGGGGTTCGAGGGCGCCTGCTGCCGGCCGGGCCTCTGGGCGCCGGCACCGCGGCCGCCGGGAGGCGGCGGCCGGCCTGCGGCCGGCCGAGGGCCTCGGGTTAGGATCGCGCCCCCATGGACGTGCCTTACGAGTGGCAGATCGGCTGGCGCTACACGCGCAGCGGCCGCGGCGGACGGCGCAACGGCTTCATCTCGTTCATCTCGGCCGTCTCGGTGCTGGGCATCGGCCTGGGCGTCGCGGCGCTGATCATCGTGCTCAGCGTGATGAACGGCTTCCAGAAGGAGGTCCGCGACCGCATGCTCTCGGTGATCCCGCATGTCGAGCTGAGCGCCACCGACGGCCTCGCGCTGCCCGATTGGCGGGCCACCGCGGAGTCGGCGCGCGCGGCCGGCGCGCAGGTCGTCGGTGCCGCGCCCTTCATCGCGGTTCAGGCCCTGCTGTCGCACGGCAGCGCGATGCGCGGCGCGCAGGTGCGCGGCATCGACCCGGCCGAGGAGGCCGCGGTCACGCCGCTCGGCCGGCAGCTGCGCGAATCGAGCTTCGCGACCCTGCGCCCCGGCGAGTGGCAGGTCGTGCTCGGCAGCGAGCTCGCGCGGCAGCTGGGCGTGGCCCGCGGCGATCGTGTCACGCTGATCGCGCCCGGCGGCCAGGTCACGCCGGCCGGCGTCGTGCCGCGCCTGCGCCAGTTCACCGTCTCGGGCAGCGTCGAGTCCGGGCACCACGAGTTCGACGCCTCGCTCGCGCTGATCCACCTCGACGACGCGGCGCGGCTGTTTCGCCTCGAGGGCCCGAGCGGCGTGCAGCTGAAGCTCGCCGATGCGCAGCAGGCGCGCGCGGCGGCGGCGCGCCTGGCGCAGGTGCTGCCGGCCGACGTCGCGGTGCGCGACTGGACGCGGGTGAACCGCCACTGGTACGACGCGGTGCAGGTCGAGAAGCGGCTGATGACGCTGATCCTGACCCTGATCGTCGCGGTGGCGGCGTTCAACCTGGTGGCCACGCTGGTGATGACGGTCACCGACAAGCGAGCCGACATCGCGATCCTGCGCACGCTCGGCGCGAGCCCGCGCTCGGTCATGGGCGTCTTCGTCGTCCAGGGCGCGCTGGCCGGCGTCGTCGGCACGCTGGCCGGCGTCGCGGTCGGGCTCGCGGTCGCCTTCAACATCGACGTCATCGTGCCGGCGATCGAACGGGCGCTGGGCATCGCCTTCCTGCCCGGCAGCATCTACGTGATCTCGCGGATGCCCAGCCAGCCGCTGGCGGCGGACATCGTGCCCGTGGCCCTGGTGTCGCTGCTGCTGGCCTTCGCGGCCACGCTGTACCCGAGCTGGCGCGCCAGCCGCGTCGCTCCGGCCGAGGCGCTGCGCCATGAGTGAGCCCGTGCTGCAGGCGATCGACCTGCACCGGCGCTTCCGCGAGGGCAGCGGGGCCTACGCGCTGGACGTCACGGTGCTGCGCGGCGTGAACCTGAGCGTTGCCGCCGGCGAGACGCTGGCCGTCGTCGGGACCTCGGGATCGGGCAAGAGCACGCTGCTGCACCTGCTGGGCGGGCTCGACGCACCGACGGGCGGCCGCGTGCTGCTCAAGGGCCGCGACTTCGCCGCCATGGCTGCGGCCGAGCAGGGGCGCTGGCGCAACCTGCACCTGGGCTTCGTCTACCAGTTCCACCACCTGCTGCCCGAGTTCAGCGCGCTGGACAACGTCGCGATGCCGCTGCGCATCCGGCGCGAGGCGATCGGCCCGGCGCGCGAGCGTGCCGCGGCGATGCTCGAGCGCGTGGGGCTCGCGGCGCGCGCCGCGCACCACCCCGCACAGCTGTCCGGGGGCGAGCGCCAGCGGGTGGCGATCGCCCGCGCGCTGGTCACGCAGCCGGCCTGCGTGCTGGCCGACGAGCCCACCGGCAACCTCGACCACGCGACGGCCGACACCGTCTTCGCACTGATGCTGCAGCTCGCCGCGCAGCAGGGGACCGCCTTCGTCGTGGTCACGCACGATGCCGGGCTGGCCGCGCGCTGCGCGCGCACCCTGCGGCTGGGCGCCTGACGCGACGGCAGCGCGCCGATGGCCGTCCGCGACCGCCTGCCCTTCGAGCTGCAGATCGGCTGGCGCTACCTGCGCGGCGGGCGCACGCGGGTGCGCCGCGGCTTCGTCAGCTTCATCGCCGCGCTGTCGGTCGTCGGCATCACGCTGGGCGTGGCGGCGCTGATCGTCGTGCTGTCGGTGATGAACGGCTTCCGCGCCGAGGTGCGCGAGCGCATGCTCGACGTCATCGCCCACGTCGAGGTGCAGGCCGTCGGCGAGGCACGGCCCGACCTCGCCGGCTGGACGGCGATCGCGCGGCAGGATCCCGAGGTCCGCGGCGTCGCGCCGTTCGCCGCGCTGCAGGGGCTGCTCGGCCGCGGCGAGGTTCTGCGCGCCGCGGTGATCCAGGGCATCGACCCGGCGCTCGAGCCGGCCGTCAGCGGCCTGGCGGCGCGGCTGGCCGAGGGCACCGAGGCCCCGCTGCGGCGCCTGCAGCCCGGCTCGCGCAGCGTCCTGCTGGGCGCCGAACTCGCCCGCGCGTTGCGGCTGAGTCCCGGGGATCCGGTCGCGCTGGTCCTGCCCCCGGCGCCCGGGGGCGACGGCAGTCCGTCGACCATCCCGCGCACCGTGACGCTGCGCTTCGCCGGGCCCTTCGAGTCGGGCCACTTCCAGTACGACGACGCCTGGGCGCTGATGCACATCGAGGACCTGCGCACGCTGATGCCGGGCCACGAGGCCGAAGGGCTGCGCCTGCGGCTGGCCGACGCCTCGCGCGCGCCGTGGGTCGCCCAGCGGCTCGCGCCGCAGTGGGCGGGGACGGCCATCGTGCGCGACTGGTCGTCGAGCAACCGCCCGTGGTTCGAGGCCGTCGCGCAACAGAAGCGCATGCTCGGGCTGATCCTCACCCTGATCGTCGCGGTGGCGGCCTTCAACCTCGTCAGCACGCTGGTGATGACGGTCACCGACAAGCGCGCCGACATCGCGATCCTGCGCACGCTCGGCGCGAGCCCGCGCTCGGTGATGGCGATCTTCGTCGTGCAAGGCGCGCTGGCCGGCGCGCTGGGCACGCTGGCCGGGGTCGCGCTCGGCCTGGGGATCGCGCTGAACGTCGACGTGATCGTGCCCGCGATCGAGCGCGCGCTCGGCGCCACGCTGTTGCCGGCCAGCGTCTACCTGGTCTCGCGGATGCCCAGCCAGCCGCTGGCCACGGACATCGTGCCGATCGCCGGGATCTCGGTGGCGCTGGCGCTGGTGGCCACGCTGTACCCGAGCTGGCGCGCCAGCCGCGTCGAACCGGCGCAGGCGCTGCACGAGGAGTAGACACGCGCCGGCCCGGCGGGCACGCAGCCGGCCCCGGACGTTGCCGAGACAAGGCCCTGCGACGCCGGCGGTCGCCGCCCGCTGCGGCATGCCGACCGGGGCGCGCTTCCTACAATGCCGCCGTGATGCCCCCGCCGCCCACCGACCCGGTGCTGCTGAACGCCGACCTGCACTGCCACTCGGTCGTCTCCGACGGCACGCTCGAGCCCGAGGAGCTCGCGCGGCGCGCGAAGGCGCAGGGCGTCGAGTTGTGGGCGCTGACCGACCACGACGAGATCTCCGGCCAGGCCCGGGCGATCGACGCCGCGCGCGAGGCCGGGCTGGACGTGCTCAGCGGGGTCGAGATCTCGGTGACCTTCGCCGGGCGCACGGTGCACATCGTCGGCCTGGGCTTCGACCCCGACGACGCGGAGCTCGCCGCCGGGCTTGCGGCCACCCGCGGCGGCCGCGCCGAGCGCGCCCGCGAGATGGCCGCCGAGCTGGCCCGCGCCGGCATCCCCGACGCCTTCGAGGGCGCCCTGCGTTATGTCGGCAACCCCGAGCTGATCTCGCGCACGCACTTCGCGCGCTACATCGTCGAGACCGGCACCTGCCGCGACACGCACGAGGTCTTCCGCCGCTTCCTCGCCGAGGGCAAGCCCGGCTTCGTGCCGCACCGCTGGGCGCGCCTGGGCGATGCGGTGCGCTGGATCACGCGCGCCGGCGGCATTGCGGTGATCGCCCACCCGGGGCGCTACGCCTTCACGCCGACCGAGGAGTACGCGCTGTTCACCGAGTTCATCGCGCACGGCGGGCGCTGCGTCGAGGTGGTCACCGGCAGCCACACGGCGTCCGACCAGGTCCGCTATGCCGAGACCGCGCTGGAGTTCGGGCTGCTCGCCTCCCGCGGCAGCGACTTCCACTCGCCCGGCGAGAGCCGCGCCGAGCTGGGCAGCCTGCCGCTGCTGCCGGGACGGCTGCGGCCCGTCTGGGCCGAACTGCAGGATCGCGTGCAGCGCGCCTGAGCGGCATCGGGCCGGATGCGGCCCGCTCCCGCTGCGCTCAGACGGCGGGCCCGAACACGGTGCGCGGCGCCAGCGTCCGCGCGAGGTCCAGGTCACTGCGCTCGAACCAGGGCGAGCGCCGCCGCTCGAGGATCTGCTCGAGCCAGGCCTCGACGGCGTCGCCGGGTATCGCCTTGCTGAACAGGAAGCCCTGCATCACGGTGCAGCCGAGGCGGTTGAGCACCTCCATCTGCCGCTCGGTCTCGACGCCCTCGGCGACGACGCGCAGCCCCAGGGCCCGCGCCAGCGCGATGATCGCGGTGACGATCGCGCTGTTCTGCGGCTTCTTGCCGAGGTCGCTGACGAACTGGCGGTCGATCTTCAGCTCGGAGATCGGCAGCGAGGTCAGGCGCGCCAGCGACGAGTAGCCGGTGCCGAAGTCGTCGATCGCCACCTCGACACCCACCGCGTTGAGCCGGTGCAGCGACGGCATCACGACGGCGAGCTCCTTCATCAACCCGGTCTCGGTGATCTCGAGCTGGATCGCGCGGTGCGGCACGCCGTACGCGCTCGCCGCCTGGTGGATGTGCTCGACGAGGTCGATGCGTTCGATCAGCCGCGTCGGCACGTTGACGGCGATCGATTCGGCAAAGCCGAAGGCGTCCGACCACGCCTTCGCCTGGCGGAGCGCCTCGTCGAGCGCCCACGCGGTCATGCGCTCGATGAGCCCCGATTCCTCGGCCACCGGGATGAAGTCGGCCGGCGGCACGAGCCGGCCGTCCCGGCGCCAGCGCATCAGCGCCTCGGCCCCGACCATGCGCGACGTGCGGGTGTCGATCTTCGGCTGGTAGTGCAGCACGAGCTCGTCGCGCTCGATCGCCTTGTGCAGCGCCGTCTCCAGCGCCAGCTTCTCGCGAGCCCCGCGGCCGATGCGCTCCGGCGTGTAGAAGGTCAGGCCGTTGCGCCCCGCGGCCTTGACCGCGTACATCGCGGCATCGGAGTTGCGCAGCAGGTCGAGCACGCTCGCGCCGTCGCGCGGGTACATCGCGATGCCGACGCTGGCGGTGATGAAACACTCCTGCCCGGCGACGAGCATCGGCGCGCGCAGGGCCTCCAGGATGCGGGTGGCGACGAGCTGGGCATCGTGTGCGTCGGCGACATCGGGGAGCAGCGCGACGAACTCGTCGCCGCCCAGCCGGCCGGCGGCCTCCAGCGCACGATGCGCGCGCGAGCCGGCCGACTCCAGCATGCCCTCGGCGACCTGCTCGCAGTGCCGCACGCACGAACGCAGCCGGTGCGCGACCTCGCAGAGCATCTCGTCGCCGGCGGCGTGGCCGAGGTTGTCGTTGATCAGCTTGAAGCGGTCCAGGTCGATCAGCAGCAGCGCGCAGGCATGGCCATGGGCGCGTGCGTGCTCGAGCGCACGTTCGGTGCGCCAGATCAGCTGGCGACGGTTGGGCAGCCCGGTCAGCGCGTCGTAGTTGGCGAGGTGCCGGATCTTGTCCTCGGCCGCCCGCCGGTCGGTCACGTCCTGGACGATGCCGGTGTAGCCGCGTGTCGCGCCCTTGTCGCCGTACTCGGGCTCGGCCTCGACATGGACGATGCGCGAGCGCCCGTCCGGCAGCGCGATGGCCAGGTCGGTCGCGAGCACGCTGCCGTGGGCCTGAACCTCGGCGAGCCGGCGCAGGATCGAGCGCCGTCCGGCCGGCTCGACCATGCGCAGCAGGCCGCGCACGGTCGGTGCCGCGCCGGGCCCGAGACCGAAGACGCGCAGCGCCTCGGCCGACAGCTCGAGCTGGCCGGACGGCCCGCGCTCGGCGGCATGCCACTGCAGGCTGCCCATGCGTGCCAGGTCCTGGGCGCGCGCGAGCTTGGCCTTGCTGCTCTCGAGCTCCTTGCGCGTCAACGCCGCGCGCAGCAGGTAGTGCAGCCGCCCGGCCAGGAGGTTCCACTGGCTGCTCTTGACGAAGAAGTCCGTCGCGCCGGCCTCGTAGGCCTTGGCGATGGATGCCTCGTCGTCGAGGGCGGTCAGCACCAGCACCGGCGTGTGCTCGTGACCGGCGAGCTGGCGCAGGCGTCGACAGGTGGCGAAGCCGTCCATGCCGGGCATCACGGCGTCGAGCACCACGACATCGGGCACCTCGTGTGCCAGCCGGTCGAGCGCATCCGGCCCGCTGCCCGCCTCCGACACGGCGAAACCCCGATCGCGCAGCGCCAGCGAGCTCAACATCAGGTTGAACTCGTCGTCGTCGACCAGCAGCACATGCGGCTGCCGGCCGGGCTCGAGGTGGCCGAAGGATGCGGGGGGCGGGTTCAAGGCTCGACGCGCTTTTCGCCGAGCATAACGTCTAACGAGGCCTGTATGCGCACACTTTCAATTTGAAGCGCTTGCAGCAGCGCTGGCAGCTCGTCCAGGACGCCGGGCGCTGTGGCCGCGACCGGGTTGGCACGCTCGCCGGCCTCGACGCGCGGGCCGGCGAGCCGGGCCGCGTGCGCTGCACCGGCCATGCCCCGGCCGGCAAGCCGCGGCAGCCCCCCAGGCTGCAGACCGGGCACCGCGCACCGGCTGCCTACAATGCCGCCAATGCAGTGCAGCGTTGAACACCCGGGCCCCGCAGGCCGCGCTGCCCGCCTGCGGGCGGCGGCCTGCGGCATCGCGTCCGCGGGTCTCGCGCAGCCGGCCTGCGCCGCACCGGCCGACGACATCGCGGCGCTGGGGCCGTGGATCTTCGCGAGTGTCGCGCTGGTCCTCGTCGCCGGGCTGGCCTGGTGGGTCGGCCGGGCGACCGGCCGTCGTGAAGGCCGCGCCGAGGCGAGGGCCCGGCTGGCCGCGCGCAACAGCACGCACGGCAACACCAACCCGCCGGCGAAGACGGCGGCGTCCGCCAAGGCGCAGGACGCCGCCGCGTTCAGCTACGCGCTGTCGCACGACCTGCGCGCGCCGCTGCGGGTCGTCGAGGGATTCGCCCGGATCCTGAAGGAGGACTACGGTCGGCATCTCGACCGCATCGGCAACGATCACCTCGACCGCCTGCTCGGCGCCGCCGCGCGCATGCACACCATGATCGAGGGCATGCTGGCGCTGGCGCAGCTGTCCGAGGCGCCGCTGGCGCGCCAGCGGGTCAACCTCTCGCAGCTGGCCGGCTTCGTGATCGACGACCTGCGCCGCACGGAACCGCAGCGGCAGGTCGAGGTCGACATCGCCGGCGGGCTGGAGGTCAACGCCGATCCGGGCCTGCTGCGGCAGATGATGGAGAACCTGCTGGGCAACGCGTGGAAGTACACCGCCCGCAAGGAGCGCGCGCGCATCGGCCTGCGCGTGCGCGAGCAGGACGGCCAGCCGGTCTACGAGGTCGTCGACAATGGCGCCGGCTTCGACATGCGCACGGCGGGGCGGCTGTTCGGTCTGTTCCAGCGCCTGCACGGCCAGACCGACTTCCCGGGAACCGGCCTGGGCCTGGCCTCGGTGCAGCGCATCGTGCAGCGCCATGGCGGACGCATCTGGGCCGAAGCCGAACCGGGTCGCGGCGCCCGCTTCTACTTCACGCTTCCGGGCTAGCCAGGTCCTCGACGGCCTGCACGACGCGCTCGGCCTGCGCGCGCAGGCTGCGCCCCTCGGCGCCGGCATGGCGGCGCAGCCGCGCCAGCGCCTCGCCGCGCGTCAGCGAGAAGCGGTGCATCAGCACGCCGATGGCCAGCGCGACGATCTGCGACAGCGCATCGCCGGCTTCCTGCGGCGGGGGCGCGGCGCCGGCCTGGCGGGACAACACCCGGGCGCGCTCGAAGGCCGCGTCGACGGTCGGCACGATCTGCCCCACTTCCAGCGGCTTGACGAGGTAGGCCAGCGCGCCGAGCTGCGTGACCTTGGCCACCGTGTCCGGATCCGAGAAGGCCGACAGGAAGAGGAAGGGCGTGTGGCCGACCTCGCGCAGGTACTCCGCGACGTCGAAGCCGGACTTGCCGTCCATGCGGATGTCCAGCAGCGCGAGATCGGGCTTGTGCTGCCGCGCCAGGAGGATCGCGTCGTCTCCGTTGTCGGCGTCGATGACCTGGTAGCCGGCGGCCGTCAGGCCGTGGATCAGCGTGGCCAGCACGAGCCGGTCGTCGTCGACGACGAGGATCTTCCCCTTGCGCGGTGCTTCGCCTTCGGTTGCCATGGCGCTCGCCCGGTGAGCCGGACCTCAACCTCGATGGCCGGCGATTGTGGCCCAGGACGGCACCCGTCCCGGCGTCGCGGCCCCGCCGGCGGCCATCGGTTCAGGCGGACTCACGGCGCACGCTCGGCGGCCGCAGGACGAGGGATGTCACGACGCGCCCGCCGCCTTCGGCGATGTCCAGCGTCGCGGCGCGGCGCGGCAGCAGCGCGCGCACGAGGCCGAGCCCGTACATGCCCGGCGGCTGGCTGCGCAGGTCCAGCGGCGCGGCCAGCGTGCCGCCGTTGCGGATCTCGATGAGCACGTCCTCGGGGCGCGCGTCCACCCGGCACTGCACCGGCGTGCCGTCACCGTGCTTGACGGCGTTGATCAGCAGTTCGTTGAGCGACAGCGCCAGCGGGATCGACTCGCGTTCGGGCAGCATCCAGCGCTGCGCGCGCTCGTCGCCGAGGCTGACCTCGATGACGTGCTGCAGGCTGCGCTGGACGGTCGCGGCGATCGCCTGCAGCACGCCCACCAGGTCCAGCGGGCCGCTGGCGCCGACCTGCAGGCCATAGACCTGGGCGATCGCCTGCAGCTGTCCGATCGCCTCGAGCAGCGGGTCGCCGATCTCCGGGCGTCGCTGAGCGGCCTGCTGCAGCAGGCCGGCCACGCCCTGCAGGTTGTTCTTGATGCGGTGGTGGACTTCGCGCACGAGCATCTCGCGCTGCGCGATCGCGGCCTGCAGCCGGGCCTGCTCGGCCGCCCGCGGCTCGGTCACGTCGTTGGCCACCAGCAGCACCTGCCCGGGACGGGCCGGCCCGGTCTCCACCGAGGGCACGTGGAGGTGCACGAAGCGGGCATCCCACAGCCGCGCGCCCTGCCCGTCGCCGCCGGGCCGCGTGATCTCCCGGCGCACGCCTTCGGTCGTGTCGCGGGCCAGCACCAGGCTCGCCCGCAAGGCGGCGGACTGGTCGGCATCGCCCAGGCAGTCCTCGGGCTGCCGGCCGAGCAGCTGGGCGGTCGGTCGCCCGAAGAAGGTCTCGGCCCCGTGGTTGCACTCCACCATCGCGAGGCTGCCCGCGTCGAACAGCGCGATCGCCAGCGGGGCCGTCTCGATCAGGCGCTGCAGCGAGGCGCGCGCGCCCGAGATGCTGACCTCGGCCTGGCGCCGCGCCTCGATGTCCAGCAGCGCGAAGGTGACCTGGCGGCCGACGGCCGAGTCGCGCGGCGTGGCCACCGCGTTGCCGACGACCCAGAACTCGCGCCCGTCGCGGGCCTGCAGCCGGCACTCGAAGTTCTCCGACTCGCCGTCGGCCAGCCGCGTGAGCCAGTCGGTGCGGCTGAGCGGGTGGGCCGGCTCGGCGGTGGCGACGCAGCCGATCGGCGCGCCGACGAAGTCCTCCAGCTCGCCGCCGAACATGCGCCGCGCCGACCGGTTCATCCACTCGATGCCGTTCTCGCCCACGGTGACGATGCCCACGAGCACCGAGTCCAGCACGGCGCGCGTGCGGCCCGCCAGCTGCTGCAGCGACTCGCGGGCACGGCGCAGCTCGTCGACGTCGACGAACGAGCAGATCAGGTCCGACCGGGCGGCGCCCGGGTCGACGGCCCGCACCGACAGCTGCGTCCAGCGCAGCGTGCCGTCGCGGTGGCGCAGGCGCTGCTCGGTCACGCGCCGGGCCCCGCTGGCCAGCCAGGAGCGCAGCCGGTCCTCGCCGGACAAGCCGTCGGCGTCGCCGAACAGGGTCGAGACATCGCGGCCGGCAAGCTCGTCCGCCCCGAGGCCGGTCAGGTCGGACATCGCCGCGTTGGCCCGCACGATCTGGCCGCCGCGCAGCCACGCGATGCCGACGTCGGACTGGTTGAACATCAGCTCGCGCTCGTGCAGCGCGCGCTCGACCTCGGCTTGCTGGCGCTTCAGCCGCGTGATGTCGGCCAGGACCGCGACCGCCTCGGCGGCATCGCCCGCCGGTTCGGCGCGGCGCAGCGACAGCGCGTACCACTGCGGCTCGCCGTCCGGGCCGGCGGCGGACGGCCGCGCCGGCAACGCCATCTCGATGTCGCACGGACGGGAGGCCGACAGCGCCTGCAGCGCGGCGTCGACACCGCTGGCGCCCGGGCCGCGGTGGTCGAACAGGTGCTGCACCGCGACGCCGGCCGCCGCGCCGGGCACGAAGCCGAGCATGCGCTCGAAGCGCAGGTTGCAGCGCACGAGCCGCCCGTCGCGCAGGTAGGCGATGCCCACCGGCGAGCCGTCGAGGATGGTCGTCAGCTCGCGCAGCAGTTCGTCGCGCTGGCGCCGGCTGCGCTCCTCGTCGGTGACGTCCAGCGTGACGACGGCGATCGCGTCGCCTCCACCGGGCAGCCGTCCGGGCTCCACGTGGGTGTGCAGCCAGCGCCGCCCGCGCTGCGGATGCTGCACGCGGTAGCGCGCCTGCGCGGGCTGCGCGTCGTGCTGCGCCTGCTGCAGGCGTTCGTAGGCGGCCCGGTAAGCGGGCTCGACGAGGCCCCCGGCGAGATCCGTGCCCTCGCTCGAGGTATCGGGCGGCGCCGCCGCCGGGCCCGACGAGCTCACCCGCAGCGACACCACGTCGACGCCGGCCGCGTGCATCAGGGCCCGCCGGCCCAGCTCGGCGATGTCGCGCTCGGCCACCGCGCTGTCGTCGACGACATGCGCCATGACGCGGAAGGTGCCGTCGCCGATGTCGCAGGCGTGCAGTCGCGCCCGCAGCCGCCCGGGCGCGGAGCCGGTAGCGTGCAGCTCGGCCACGGCCTCGATCGCCGGCTGGCCCGGCCGCAGGTCGGCGCGCAGCCGGCCGTCGACCCAGCCGAGAAGCCGCTGCACCGCGGGTGGCACATCGCCCAGCGTGACCGGCGCGCCGCCGGCCCAGGCATCGAACACCGCGTTCGACCGCAGGATCAGCCCGGCCTCGTCGAACACCAGCATGCCGGCCGGACTCTGGTCGAACCACTGGGTCAGCTCGTCCTGCAGGCGGTCGACCTGCGCGCGCAGGTGGTGTTCGGCCGAGATGTCCTGGAGCAGCCACAGCACCAGCCCCTCGCGCTCCGGCGCGCCGCTGTCGTCGGCCGCCTGCAGCCACAGGCGGAACCAGCGCTCGGCGCCCGCCGCGTCGCGCAGCCGGCACTCCCGCGGTGCCGGCGGGTGGCCGTTCAGCGCGAGCCGGCGGCCCCGCTCGTGCTCGAGTTGCTGGAACGGGCGGTCGGCCTCGACGACCAGCGCGGTCGCGATGCTGCCGAGCAGCGCCTCGCGCGGCCAGCCGAGCAGCCGGCACAGCGCGTCGTTGGCATCGGCGATGCAGCCCCGTGAGTCCTCCAGCAGCGCCGGCAGCGGCAACCACGCGGCGGCCACCCGGACCGCGCCGAGATCGGGCGTCCCGGCCAGCGCGCCTGAGGAGTCCCGTGCCGGGTCGGCGGCATCCGGCGGCGGACGCCGCAGCGTGTCGGCCAGGCCGTTCAATCGAGCTCCCGCGCGAGGGCCAGGGCGCGCAGCAGGGCGCGGTTGACTTCGCCGCGGGCGACGAGCACGCGCTCGCCGGCCGCGCCGATGTCCGCCGCCGCCCCTTGCTCGAGCGCCTGCACCAGCGCCAGGTGCTGGGTGTACGCGCCCGCCCCGAGCAGCGACTGCTGCACGCGCTGCTGCACCGGCAGGCTGCGCATCAGCTCGTCCATCGGCTGGCGCAGCACGCGGTCGAGCAGCGAGAAAACGCCGCAGATGAACATCTCGCTGCGCATCGTCTCGTCCGCCGCCGCGCGGGCGATCTCGTCGAGGATCAGCCCGCGCCGCGCGGCGACCGCATTCAGCAGCCGGGCCGACGGGTCCCGGCTGCCGGTGGCCAGCAGCAGCGCGAGCCAGCGCTTGAGCCGCTGGTGTCCGAGCATCATCAGCGCGTGGCGGAAGGACGTGACCTCGGCCCGCAGGCCGAAGGCGGCCGAGTTCAGGTATCGCAGCAGGCGGAAAGCCAGTGCCGGATCGGCGGTCAGCACCGCCTCCATGCGCTCGGGCGGTTCCTCGCGCTCGATGCGGTTCATCAGCTCGACGATGCCGCCGAGCTCGGGGGGCATGCGTCCCGCCGCCGCCGGAAGATCGTCGTCGACCGGCCACCCCGCCACCGCGATCGCCGAGCCGGCGAGCGCCGACTCGATCTGCCGGCCCGTCCGTGCGCCGACGGCCACCCCCTCGAACGGCAGGGCGCGACCCGCCTCGACGAGGCTCGATTGCCGGGGGTCCTGCAGGTCCAGCGTCGCGAAGCGGAAGCAGCGCTGCAAGCCGGGGCCGAGCTCGGCGCGCGCCACGCCGCCCAGCGCCAGGGCCTGCCCGGCATCGCGCAGCGCCAGCAGCGGCTGCTCGCGCGCCGCGGCCATGAAGGCCGGCACCTCGATCAGCATCGGCCGGGGCGCGCGCCGCGCCGCGGCCAGCACGCCGTCGAGCAGCGCCTCGCCGGCGATGTTCAGCAGCACACCCGGCAGGACCGTGGCCTGCTGCGGCGCCTCCTGGAAAGCCTCGGCGACGGCATCGAGCAGCGCGGCGCCGTCGGGCTGGGCCTCGGGCCGCGCCGGAAAGACCGTCAGGCGCGTCGCGGCGACCGCCTGGCGTCGGTCGAAGACCGGGCTGTAGCCGATCACGACCTGGTCGAGAACGGGGGGAATCTTCATGGATCGGCAGTGCCAGCGGCGAGGCTAGCACCGCCGGCCGCCGGCCACGTCACCGGATGTAGTCGAACAGCGAGAGCTTCTGCACCATCGCGTAAGCCTTCAACGCCGCGTCGTAGCTCGTCTGCCGGGTGGAGAACTCGGAGACGGCCTGCACCATGTCGACGTCCTCGGCGCCGGAGCGCTCGGTCTGCGCGAGCAGGCGCGAGTCGGCGATGCGCTGCTCGGTCGCGTCGGTACGGCGCAACACTTCGCCGAGCCGCGCGCGCTCGCCGATGACGTTGGACATCATCGCGTCGAGGTCCCGGAGCCCTTCCTGGACCACCTGCGTGCGTTGCGCGCCGCTGCGCAAGGGCCGCGCGAGCTCGTCGGCCAGGCGCCCCAGGCCATCGAACAGCGAGAGCTCGCGGCTCGAAGGCTGCAGCTCGAAGAGGTCACCGGCGGCCGGCTGGCCGCTGATGGTGACGCTCATCCCGTCGAACTGGATGGCCTTGCCGGTCTCGTAGGGTTCGGCGGTGATCGCCGTCGGTGCGCCGTCGCGCAGCACGGCATAGGTCGTCGCGCCGCTGGCCGGGTCGATGTCGAAGACGATCTGGTACGGGTCCCCGGTCAGCGCGGAGGGGTCGGCGACGGTACCGGCGTCGATCCACGCGCCGGGGCCGTTGGCGGCGGCAGCCTGCGTGACGAAGACGCCGTTGCCGGTGGCCGCCCTCAGGAAGGCCGCATCGCCGTCGGCCGTGAGCGGGAGCGCACCGTCCGAGGGCACCTGCAGCTGCCCGGGCGTGCCGCGGAACTGCACGCCGCCGGGCGCGTCGATGAACGGCGGCGCGGCCGCGCCCTGGGCACCGAACAGCCAGCCGCCCGCGCCGTCGCCGCGGTTGGCGATCTGCAGGATCTGCTCGCGCATGCCGAGCAGCGACGCCCCGAGCTGGCGGCGCGAGGCGTCGTCCAGCGACGGGTTGCCCGCCTGCACCACGAGCTCGCGCGCCATCTGCAGAACCGTGGTGACGTCGCCGAGCGCGCTCTCGGCCTGCAGCATCGAATTGCGGCTGGCCTCCAGCGCCCGCTGGTTGGTGTCGGCACGCGCCTCGCGCACGAGGGCCCGCTCGACCTGGGCGGCCGCCGCCGGGTCGTCGCTGGCCCGGGCGATCTTCTTGCCGCTGATCAGGCGCTGCTGGGCCTCGGCCATCTCGGAGGCGCGGCGCTGCAGCGTGTCGATGCCGCGCTCGAAGGTGTTGGACGTGGTCACGCGCATGGGCGATGCCTCCCCGGGGATCAGGTGCGGGTGGTCTCGAGCAGCGTGTCGAAGACACTCTGGGCGACCTGCAGCACCTTGGCCGCCGCCTGGTAGCTCTGCTGGAACGCGAGCAGCCGCGCCGCCTCCTCGTCCAGGTTCACGCCGGACAGCGCCGCACGCGTCTGCTCGGCCTGGGCCGCGACGCCGGCCGACACGTCTGCCGTGACCCGGGCACCCTGCACGCGCACGCCGACATCGGCCATCGCCGAGGCGTAGGCCTCGGTGAAGGAGCGCCCTGCGCCGACCTCGCCGGATGGCTGCAGCGAGCGCCCGACGAGCGCCAGGTCCCGCAGGCCGGCGAGGGCCAGGGCATTGCCGTTGTTCGCCGCCGGGTGGGCCGTCTTCGCGACGGTCAGCGCGTCGCCGCTGCGGGGCACGCCGTCCAGCCGCAGCTCGAAGCCGTTCAGCTCGATCGGCTCGCCCGCCGTCCACGTGCCCGTGCCGCTGCCCAGCAGGGTGTCGGTCGCGCGGTCACGCAGTTCCCAGCTGTAGTCGCCGGTCGCGGAGGTGAAGACGATGCTGGCGGTCTGTTCCGGGTCGATCGCGCTGCTGGCCACCGTCAGCGAGGCGACGCGCGCGGTGCCGGTGTTGTCGGCCGCCAGCGTCGCCGTCACCGGCAGCGCCGCCGCGATGCCACGCGGGTCGCCGAGCGCGACGCGCATGCCGTCGGCCGCGGCGCTGACCGGCTTGAGCAGGAAGCGGTCGGTCGCCACGGGTGGCGGCGTGCCGAGCGACACCGTGAAGCCGTCGACGGTGTCCCCGTCGGCGATCGTGCGCACGAGGCCGTCCGCGCGGCGCGTCAGCTGCCACGCGCCGGGCGCACCGCCGGGGTCGGCCCGCAGCTCGTACTCGCTGGCCACCAGCTGGGAGGCGTCGTCGACCGCGAGGGCGACCTGCGCGACGAAGGCACCATTGACGTCGCGTTCGTTGCCGGCACTCGCGACGACGCGCGTCCCGCCGGTCGTGAAGATCGGCCCGCCGGCGGCCGGCGGGTTGCCCAGGTCCAGGCCGCGCGCCTGCTGCTGGTTCACCGCGTCGGCGAAGGCCGCCGCCATCTGCCCGAGCTGGGTGCGGGCCGAGACGAGGTCCTGGCTCTGCACCGTCAGCAGCCCGGCCAGCGTCCCGCCACCGAGGTACGCCGCCGGCAGGGTGCGCACGAGCTCGCCTTCGCGCACGGCGATCGCGGTGCGCGAGGGGTCCTCGGGGTCGGGCTGCAGCAGCAGCGGCGACGCGCTGTCGCCGAGCACCAGGCGCTGGCCGCCGGCCACGAAGACCCCGATGCTGCCGTCGGAGGCCGGGATCGTCGTGACCTGGATGTGCTCGCCGAGCGAGGCGATCAGCTGGTCGCGCCGGTCGCGCAGGTCGTTGACCGGCTGGCCCAGCCCCTCCAGCGCGGTGATCTTGCGGTTGACCTCGGCAATGCCGCGGGCGATGTCGTTGACCTTGCCGACCGAGTCGGCGATGCGCTCGCCGAGGTGCCGCTGGATGGCGTCGAGCTGCTCGTCGGCGGAGGCGAAGCGGCTGGCCGTGTCCTGCGCGCGGGCGAGCACGACCTGCCGGGCGGCGGTGTCCCCGGGCCGGTTCGCCAGGTCCACGGTCGCGTCGAGGAAGCCACCCATCGCCTGACCGAGCCCGGCCTCGCCGACCGGAAAGACCGTCTCGATCTGCTGCAGCACCTCGAGTCGCGCGGCGTCCATGCTGGCCAGCGAGCGCGACGCAGCCGCCTCGCGTGTCAGGTGATCGCTGTGCATCCGGGTGACGGTCTGCACGTCGGCACCGCGCCCGAGGAAGCCGTTGGGTGTGTACTGGGGCGACGCCGTGGCGAGCTCGACGCGCTGCCGCGAGTAGCCCTCGACACTGGCGTTGGCGATGTTGTGGCCGGTGGTCTGCAGCGCGGCCTGGTTGGCCAGCATCGCGCGCAGGCCGATCGACATCATCGCCGTGGTGCTGCCCATCGCGCGCTCCCGTCCCTCAGGCCAGGCTGCGCTGCAGGCGCAGCGCCGTGTTGATGACCCGCGTGAGCTTCTCGGCGTAGGCCGGGTCGGTCGCGTAGCCGGCCTTCTGCAGGTTCTGCGCGAAGCCGGCCACCGTGCCGCCGTTGGCGATGACGCCGGCATAACGGGGGTTGTCCTTCATCAGCCGCGCGAAGTCGGCGAAGGACTCGTCGTAGCTCGCATAGGCCCGGAAGCGCGCGGTGACCTTCTGCGGCCGCCCGCCGATGTACTCGGTGGTGGTGATCTCGGCCACCGGGCCCTTCCAGCCCGGGCCGGCCTTGATGCCGAAGAGGTTGTGCGAGGTGCTGCCGTCGGCGTTGAGGATCTCGCGACGGCCCCAGCCGCTTTCCAGCGCCGCCTGGCCGATCATGAACCCGGCCGGGATGCCGCTGTGCTGCTCGACGCGGCGCGCCGCCTCGGTGTGCTGCTGGACGAAGGACGCCGCCGCCTTCTGCGGCGGCTGCACCGGTGCACGCGACTCGCCGGTGACCGGACTGGCCGCCGGCCCGGCGGGCTGCGGCAGGGCCAGGCCGAGCTGCCGCTCGAGCTGGCGCGCGAGCACATCGGCCAGGCCGCCGGGCAGGCCGGACATCCGCGTGGCCAGCTGCTGGTCGAGCATCTCGGTGCCGAGCTGGCCGCCGCTGTCGCCGTCCATCAGGCCCGAGCGCAGCGTGGCCGCGCGCATGCTCTTCAGCACCTCCTGCATGAACAGGGTCTCGAAGGCCTTGGCCGCCTCGCGCACGGCACCGCGCGGATCGCTGGCCGCCTTCGTGCGCAGCGCATCGAGCGAGCGGACGTCTGCGGCAAGGGACTGGGTCGGCAGTGGCATCGCCCGGGCGTCCGTCAGATGACCTCGATCTCGGCGCGCAGCGCACCCGCGGCACGCATCGCCTGCAGGATCGCCAGCAGGTCCTGCGGCGTCGCCCCCAGGGCGTTCAGCGCCTTGACGACGTCGGTCAGCCGCGTGCCGGCCGGCATCTGCACCAGCGAGCCGCCCTGCTGGTTGATCGCGATGTCCGTCTTCTCGGCGACCACCGTCTGGCCGCCCGACAGCGGGCTGGGCTGGCTGACCTGCGGGGTCGACGAGATCGTCACCGACAGGCTGCCGTGCGCGACCGCGCAGGGGCCCAGCGTCACCGCGTCGTTCAGCACGATGGAGCCGGTGCGCGCATTCAACACGATGCGCGCGGCCGGCCGGGCGAGCTCGACGCCGAGGTTCTCGATGTCGGCGAGGAACGCGATGCGCTCGTTGGGCGACGCCGGCGCGCGAACCGTCACCACCCTGCCGTCGCGGGCGACGGCCGTGCCCTCGCCCTTCGAGTCGTTGATCGCCGCGGCGACGGCGCGCGCGGTCCCGAAGTCGTTGGCGTGCAGGTCGAGCTGGATCGTCTCGCCCTGCAGCAGCGGCGTGGCCACGGCCATCTCGACGGTCGCGCCGTCGGGCACGCGGCCGGCCGACAGGTGGTTGATCTGCACCTTGGAGCCCCCGGCCGCGGCGCCGGCGCCGCCGACGACGAGGTTGCCCTGGGCGATCGCGTAGATGCGCCCGTCGGCGCCCTTCAGCGGCGTGGCCACCAGCGTGCCGCCGCGCAGGCTCTTGGCGTTGCCCAGCGACGACACCGTGACGTCCAGCGTCTGCCCGGGCTGCGCGAACGGCGGCAGCTGAGCCGTGACCAGCACCGCGGCGACGTTCTTCAGCTGCATCGAGGTGCCGGGCGGCACCGTGACGCCCAGTTGCTGCAGCATCGCGTTCAGGCTCTGCGTCGTGAACGGCGTCTGCGTGGTCTGGTCGCCCGTGCCATCCAGACCGACGACCAGGCCGTAGCCGGTCAGCGCGTTGTGGCGCACGCCCTGCACCGAGGCGAGTTCCTTGATCCGCGCGGCAGCGGCCGGGGCCGGCCACCACAGCGCGGCACTGGCCAGCACGACGGCCAGCCATAGGCTCGCGCGCAGCGTGCGCTCGGCCCACGCCGCCGCGCGCCAGGCGGGGGGCGGTGTCGTGTCGGGGAGGGGCAGGAGGCTGGACATGCGGTGGAGCGACCCAGGTGAACGGTGCGGCGCGTGCGCGGGCTGCCGGCCCCGGCAGCCGGGGCTCCGGCCCGCGAGGGCCGGCGGCGTCGGAGCCGTGCCCGCGAGGGGCCCGGCTGTCGGCCGATTCTGCGCAGACCCTAGATCGGCAGGACGCTCAAGAAGAAGCGCGAAAGCCAGCCTATTGCGTTGGCGTTGGCTGCCGCGCCGCGGCCGCGATGCTCGACGCGCACGTTGGCGATCGTCGTGCTCGCCACCGTGTTGCCGGCCTGGATCGTGCGCGGGTCGACCTGGCCGGAGAAGCGCAGCACGTCGACGTTCTGGTTGACGCCGATCTGCTTCTCGCCGGCGATCAGCAGGTGCCCGTTGGGCAGCACGTCGGTGACGATCGCCGTGATCGAGCCCGAGAAGTCGTTGGTGTTCTCGGTCGCGCCCTTGCCCTCGAAGGTGTTGCTCGACGAGCCGGACGCGGTGCCGCGGGCGAAGGCCTTCGGGCTGATGCCCGGCAGCGCCGAGATCGACGCCTCGACGCTGCCGCTCTTGTCGATCGTGCTCTTGCTGGACTGCGCGGCGCTGACCTTCTCGACGATGTTGACGGTCAGCGTGTCGCCGACCAGCCGGGCTCGATGGTCCTCGAACAGCGGCCGGTAGTGGCCCGGCTGGTAGATCGAGCCGGTGACCGCGGCGACGGGCGCCTGCGGCAGCGGCAGCGCCGGCGCGGTCGGCGCGACCTCGACCCGTGGCGGCGCGACCATCGACAGGCAACCCCCCAGCAGCAGGCAGCCGATCGCACCCGGCAGCAGGCGCAGCAGCCGTGCTCGCAGCGTCGTCGTCATCGGCCGCCCCCCGTCACAGCTGCGCGAGCCGCTGCAGCATCTGGTCGCTGGTCTGGATCGCCTTGGAGTTCATCTCGTAGGCGCGCTGCGTGGCGATCATCGACACGAGTTCCTCGACGACGTTGACGTTGCTGCCCTCGACGAAGCCCTGGCGCAGGCCGCCCAGGCCGTTGGCACCCGGGGCGCCGCCGTTGGGCGCCCCCGAGGCCGCGGTCTCGGCGAACAGGTTGCCGCCGAGCGACTCCAGGCCCGCCGGGTTGACGAAGCTGGCCAGCTGCAGCTGGCCGACCTGCGTCGGCCCGGTCTGCCCCGGCAGCAGCACGCCCACCGTGCCGTCGCGGCCGATGGTCACCGAGCGGGCGTTGGCCGGGATCGTGATGCCCGGCTGCACGACGTAGCCGGCGGCCGTCACCAGCTGGCCGTTGGCATCGACCTGGAACGATCCGTCGCGCGTGTAGCCGGTGCTGCCGTCGGGCAGCTGGATCTGGAAGAAGCCCCCGCCCTCGATCGCCACGTCGAAGGGGTTCGTGGTCTGGTTCAGCGTGCCCTGCGAGAAGTTGCGGGTCGTCGCCGCGGCCCGCACGCCCAGGCCGAGCTGCAGCCCCGTGGGCAGCTGGCTCTGCTCGGAGCTCGCCGCGCCGGGCTGGCGCAGCTGCTGATACATCAGGTCCTCGAACACCACGCCGCCGCGCTTGAAGCCGGAGGTGCCGACGTTGGCGAGGTTGTGCGAGATGGCGTCCAGCTTGGTCTGCTGGCCCTCCATGCCGGTCTTGGCAATCCACAACGATCGGATCATGAGCTGCTCCTGCGCCGCGCGCCGGGGACAAGGACGATCGGAATGGTGAGCCGCGAGGGCCGGGGTCGATCGGCCGATAAGGCCGCGCGCGCAGGCCGTCTGTATCGAGCGTGACGTCCTGCCGTGACGCGCGTCACGCCCTGCGCGCCGGTGCCCTTCAGCAAGCTCAGGTCGTGCCGAGGAGCTTGGCCGCGGTCTGTTCCTTCTGCTCGGCGTTCTGCAGCATCTTCATCTGGTGCTCGAACTGCCGGGCCGCGGAGATCATCGCCACCATCGCCTCGACGGCGTTGACGTTGGAGCCTTCCAGTGCGCCGCCGTGGAGGCGCGCCGTCGCGTCGGCCGGCAGCGCTTCGCCGTCGGCGGCGCGGAACAGGCCGTCCGCACCGCGCACGAGCCGGGCCTCGGGGGTGACCAGCTTCAGGCGGCCGACCGCCTGCGGCAGGGCGTTGCCGACGGTGGCGCTGATGCTGCCGTCGCCGGCGATCTCGACGCTCGCGTTGGCCGGCACGGTGATCGGGCCGCCGTCGGACAGCACCGGGCGGCCGGCGGTGTCGACCAGCGTGCCGTCCGCGCCGACGTGCAGCGAGCCGGCGCGCGTGTAGGCCTCGGTGCCGTCGAAAGCCTGCACGGCGAGCCAGGCCTTGCCACGCATCGCGACGTCCAGGCCGCGGCCGGTCGTCTGCACGACGCCCGGCGCGTCGTCGTAGCCGACCGTCGTCTCCAGTGCGTGCACGCGCGTGCTCGCGCCGTCGCCGCGCACCGGCACGGCGCGCAGCGCGGCCATCTCGGCGCGGAAGCCGTTGGTCGAGACGTTGGCAAGGTTGTGCGAAACCACGTCCTGCCGCTGCATCGCGGACTTGGCCGCGGACATCGACAGGTAGATGAGCCGGTCCATCGTCGGGAACTCCGGTTGCCGGCGAGCGGCGCGGCGCGTGCCGCGCCGACGCCTCGTCAGCGGATGTTGACCAGCGTCTGCAGCACCTGGTCCTGCGTCTTGATCGTCTGCGCGTTGGCCTGGTAGGAGCGTTGCGCGGTGATCATCGCGACCAGCTCGCCGGTCAGGTCGATGTTCGACTGCTCCAGGGCCCCGGACTTCAGCGTGCCGAGGTTGCCCTGGCCCGGCACGCCGAGCACCGGCTCACCGGCGGCCAGCGTGCCGGCCCACAGGTTGCCGCCCAGCGAGCGCAGGCCCTGCGGGTTGCGGAACACCGCCATCTCGATCTGCCCCACCGGCTTGGTCTGGCCGTTGGTGTAGCGCGCCATCGCCATGCCGGCCTCGTCGATGGTCAGCGAGGCCATCTGGCCGGCCGAGAAGCCGTCCTGCGTCACGTTGGTCGGCCCGAAGGGCGCGGCGTACTGGGTGCTGCCCTGCATGCGCATCAGCACGCCGGTCAGCGGCAGCGTGGCGTTGCCGTTGACATCCGTCGTCGACGGGATGTCCAGCAGGATGTCGCCGACGGGGTCGGTCAGGGACGAGCCGTCCGGCGCGAAGGTCAGCGTGGTCACCGGCTGCGGGTCGGCGTCGGTTCCGGCCACCGTCGTGCCGTTGGCCGTCGCGAAGACGTTCCAGGTGCTGTCCGCCGACTTCTGGAAGTAGTAGGTCAGCGGGATGGCCTGTCCGCGGGCATCGTAGACCGTCAGCGAGGTCGCGTTGTTGAAGGTCTGCGTGTCGGCGAAGTCGATCGCCGGCAGCGTCGCCGGCGCGGTGACGGTCTGCCGCGCGTCCAGGTTGATCTCGAGGTCGACCCGCGTCGACGCCGAGGGCGCGATGCCGACGGTCGGCAGCTGCAGCGGCACCGCGGCGCCGGGCAGCGCCACGCCGTTGGCGTCGGCCATGTAGCCCATCAGCCGCAGGCCCGCGTTGTTGGCGATGAAGCCCTCGCGGTCGACCTTGAACTGCCCGTCGCGCGTGTAGCTCGGCGGCTGCCCGCTGCCGTCGGTGACCTGGAAGAAGCCGTTGCCGTTGATGGCCACGTCCATCGGGTTGTCGGTGGACGTGATCTGGCCCTGCGTGAACTGCTGCGCGACGTCGGCGAGGGTCACGCCGATGCCGATCTTGCTCGCCGCGCTGCCGCCGAGCGAGACCGCGTACATGTCGGCGAACTCGGCGCGCGCCACCTTGGAGCCGATGGTGTTGGCATTGGCGATGTTGTTGCCGATCACCTGCAGCTGCTTGCTCGTTGCGTTCAGCCCCGAGAGGCCCTGCTGGAAACTCATGTCGAACTCCTGGTCTTGCCCGTTGCGGGCGGTGTCGAAGAAGAGGACGGAAGGATCAGCCGCCGCTGCGCACGGCGACGACGTCGGCGTAGTCGACGGTGCCGCTGTTCTCGAGCGTGAGCTGCAGCTTGTCGCCGCCCGCGCTCACGGAGCTCACGCGGTCGATCGTCAGCGGCTGCACCGCCACCTCGCCCGCGCCGCGCGTGGCGACCACGCGGAAGCGCAGGTCGCGCTCGGCCGGCGCCGCGCCGGGCACCCACTCGAAGTCGTGGCGGCCCGTGGTCTGGGCACCCAGCACCTGGCTCGCGACGACGCGGCCGGCCGGGTTGAGGATCTCCACGCGCACCAGGTCGGCCGGGGCGGCCAGCTCGTAGCTGCCGCGGCCGGTGGCGCCCGCACCCTCGCCGTCCAGCGCGAGGCGGTTGCCCTTGATGGCGACGTCGTGCCCCAGCAGCGCGGCGCCCTGCATCGCCTGCAGCTGCGTGAACTGCGCGTTCAGGCCCTTGACGCTGTCGTTCAGGCGGTTGATCCCCTCGACGGTGTTGATCTGCGCCATCTGCGTCGTGACTTCCGCGTTGTCCATCGGGTTCAGCGGGTCCTGGTTCTTCATCTGCGCGACCAGGAGCTTGAGGAAGCGGTCGGCGCTGCCGGCCCCGTCGGCCGTGGCGGCGGCCCTGGTGCCGCCGTTCAGCGAGGCGTAGACGTCGGCGGCGGAGCTCGTCGCGGTCACGGTCATGCGAACCTCACTGGCCCATCTGCAGCGTCTTCTGCAGCAGCGTGCGCGCGGTGTTCATCACCTCGATGTTGTTCTGGTACGAGCGCGACGCGGAGATCATGTTGACCATCTCCTCGACCGCGCTGACGTTGCTGTAGGTCACGTAGCCCTGCTCGTCGGCAGCCGGGTGCTTCGGGTCGTGCACCCGCCGGCCGGGCGTGTCGTCCTCGACGATGTCGGTCACGCGCACGCCGGCGGCGGCGGACGCGCCCATCAGCTCGGTCGTGAAGACGACCTGGCGCGCCTTGTAGGCCTGGCCGTCGGGGCCGGCGACGGTGTCGGCGTTCGCCAGGTTGGAAGCGACGACGTTCAGGCGCTGGCTCTGCGCGCTGACCGCGCTGCCGGCGACGTCGAAGATGCGGAACATGCTCATGGCGGTCCTCTCGACGGGTGATCAGGGGGGCCGGGGCCGGTTCAGCCCTGGCTGTGCGAGCGCATCGCGTCCTGCAGCGTGCGGATGCTGCCGTTGATGAAGCGCAGGGACGCGTCGTACTTCAGCGCGTTCTCGGCAAAGGCCGCACGCTCGCGGTCCATGTCGACGGTGTTGCCGTCCAGGTTCGTCTGTGCCGGCAGCGACCAGCGCAGCTGGGCCTCGGCGCGTGCCACCGGCGACGGCACGCCGGCGCGCTGCGCGGCGGTGGCGTCGCGCAGCGCGCTGGCGAAGTCGAAGTCGCGCGCCTGGAAGCCCGGCGTGTCCGCGTTGGCGATGTTGCCGGCGAGCAGGCGCTGTCGCTCGGAACGCAGCGCGAGGGCCTGGGTCTGGAAGTTCAGCGCATCGGTCAGCCGGTGGATCATGTGGCCTCGCCCAACGAGTGCTCCTGCGGTGCAGGGTTGGCGGCCATTGTGGGCAGCGGCCCGGTCCGGCAGCTTCCGAATAGCGCAGCACGCGTCCCGCAATTCGCCACCTGAAGGGTTGCGGCCTCGTCTAGATTCCCGAACCGTGAACAAAGTCCGCCTCGCCCTGCTCCTGCCGATCGTGACCGCCGCGGCCTTGTCGCCGGATGCGCGCGCGGCGGTCGCGGCGCCCGATGCACCGCCGGCCGTCGCCGCCCAGGCCGGCGACGACTGGTCCCTGCGCGCACGGCAGATCGTGGAGCAAGCCGCGGGCGCGGCCTCGGCGGCCGGGGGGCCGCAGGCGGCACCGCGCATCGAGGTGGAGCTCGGCCGGCTCGACCCGCGGCTGCGCCTGGCGCCCTGCGCGCAGGTCGACGTCTACCTGCCGCCCGGGCATCGTGCCTGGGGCCACACGCGGGTCGGCCTGCGCTGCCTCAGCGGCCCGACCCGCTGGAACGTCTTCGTGCCGATGACCGTGCGCGTCTTCGCGCCGGCGGTGCAGGCGAGCGGCGCGCTGCCGGCAGGCACGGTGCTCGGCCCCGAACACCTGCGTGTGGCCGAAGCCGACTGGGCCGCCACCGAGTCCGCACCCTTTCGCGAGCCCGCGGCGCTTCTCGGCCGCACCCTGCAGCGTGCGCTGGCCGACGGTGCCACGCTGCGCGCGAACGACCTGAAGAAGCGCCAATGGTTCGCGATCGGTGACATCGTGCGCATCGTGGCCATCGGGCCGGGCTTCACGGCCAGCGCCGACGGTGTAGCCTTGACGCCCGGCATCGAGGGGCAGGCGGCACGCGTGCGCACCGAGGCCGGTCGTGTGGTCAGCGGGTCACCGGCCGGCGAGCGCCGGCTGGAGGTCCGTCTTTGATGCAGGCTGTGGAATCTCTGACGTTTGCTTACCGCAGCACCCCCCCGCTGAAGGGGTGTACAGGCGCCGGGGCCCTAAAGTTCCGGCTTCGACGCCCCGATACAGCGACTCAAGGGCGAAGGCTTTTGGTGCCGTCCCCGTGGAGCACATGATGAAGATCGGTCCTATCGAACCCAAGGTCACGCAGCCTGCAACGTCCGCTCCGGAGCGGCGGGCCGGGTCCGCCCGCACGACGGGCGAAGCCGAGCCCAGCGCGAAGGTCCAGCTGTCGACGGCATCCAGCGTGTCCGGCGGCGCCGTCGACGATGCCAGCTTCGACAAGGCGAAGGTCGAGCGCATTTCGGCCGCGATCCGCGACGGTCGCTTCCAGGTCGATGCCGGGGCGATCGCCGACAAGCTGATCGCGAACGCGCAGGAACTGCTGGGACGCGTGCGCAATTGAGCGCGCCGGCGTCGAGACACGCCGCGGCGGCGCCGTCGAGCGACAGCGGCGCCGAAGCCGTGCTGGCGCCGCTCGAGGCTGCCGTGCGCGGACTCACGCTGGCACTGCGCGCCGGCGATGCCGCGGCGCTCGAGGCGGCCGCCGGGCAGTTGCACGCGAGCCTGTTGCCGGCGGCGCGTCACGCGCGCGCGGTGCACGCGCGTGACCGCGAGACCCGCGAGCTCCTCCACCGGCGGCTGGCCGCGGCTGCCGCCGAACTCGCCGCCCAGCGCGAGGGCGTCGCCCGCGCCGGCGCCTCGATGGCCCGTGCCGCCGCGGTGCTGTGGCCGGTCGACGGCGGGGCCTACGGCGCCGGCGGATCCGGCGCGCGCCCGGCCTCGACGGGTGGCCTGATCGCCTGAGACCGAGGCCCACGCCCGCCACGGGCCCGATCGACCCCCACGGAAAGCCCCGTTGACCGCCCCGAACGACCTGCCCTCCCGAGACTTCGGTGCGCTGATGGACGGCGAGGAACCGCCGCCGCCGCGCCACGGCGGCGTGCGGCGGCACCTGCGCGGGTTCTGGGCCGCGGTTCTGGGTGCGGCCCTGCTGTGCGTGACGATCCTCTTCGTCGTGCTGTTCCGCCTGCCCGGCGGCGGCACGGTCGAACAGGCGGCCGCGGTCGGCACCGCGCTGGCCGAGCGGCTCGCGGCGCCGGCCGAAGTCCGGCCCGCGCTCGACACCGAGATGACGCGTCGGCTGGAGCGGCTGGACCGCGCGCTGCGCGACGACGGGCTGGATCGCACGCTGCTGGCCGAGTTCACCGCCCGCTGGCAGGTCGCGCGCCAGCGCGGGGACGACGCGATGCGCGAGATGCTCCCGCTCGCGCAGACCCTGACGACCAGCATCCGCGCGACGCTCGACGAGCGTCACGCGCAGATCGAGAACACGATCAAGATCGTCACCGCGACGCTGGCCGGGCTGCTGCTGCTGACGATCTTCGGCCTGCTGCAGTACCGTCGGCGGCTGCGCCGCTCGTTCAACCGCTTCTCCGACGAACTCGGCCAGGGCGGCGACTGGCAGGGCGCCGTCCAGGCGCTGCGCGAGGACCCGGCCGGCCCGCCATCGGCCTTCGACGCGCTGGCCTCCGGCGTGGCCGGGGTGCTGCGCGAGTCGGAGCGCCGCTGGCAGGCCCTGGCCGAGCTGTCGGCCGACTGGTACTGGGAGACCGACCGCCAGCACCGCCTGACCAAGGTGACCGGCTCGATCGAGGTCTTCACCGCCCAGGGCTGGAGCGCCGACGACCTGAGCGGCCGGCGCTTCGACCAGCTGGGCTTCTTCAAGGCGCCCAGCGCGGCGGGCTGGGCGCCGCTGATGTCGAGCATCGAGTCGCAGGCCCGGTTCCGCGACTTCGAGTGCTGCGTCATCTCGCGCGACCGCCGCTCGATGCGCTGGGTGGCGCTCAGCGGGCGCCCGCGCCAGGACGAACAGGGTCGCGTGCTCGGCTTCGAGGGCGTCGCGCGGGACGTCACCGAACGCCGCCGTGCGATGGCCAAGCTCAAGGCCAGCGAGCAACGCTGGTCGACCGTCGTGCGCCTGGCGACGGACTGGTACTGGGAGAGCGACGAGCGGCACCGCATCCAGCCGATGCGCATGGAGCAGCACCACCAGGGGCAGTTCTTCGCCGAGGCGGTGCGCGGACGCACGCTGTGGGAGGCCTTCCCCTTCGGCCTGGACGAGATGGCCTGGGAACTGCACCGCCTGGACCTCGAGCACCAGCGCCCCTTCCGCGAGCTCGAGCTGTGCGTCGACAGCGACGACGGCAGCCGCCACTGGCTGGCCATCAGCGGGTTGCCGCGCTTTGCCGCGGGTGGCGGCTTCCGCGGCTACCACGGCGTCGCGCGCGACATCACCGGCCACAAGGAGGCCGAGCGCGTGCTGCTGCGGCACAACGAGGAGCTGCAGCGGGCCGTCGCCGCGCGCACGCAGGAGCTGCAGACGGTCAACCGCGACCTCGAGGCCTTCGCGCGCCAGCTCGCGCACGAGCTGCGCACGCCGATCGGGCACATCCAGGGTCTCGCGCAGCTGCTGCTCAACCGCAGCGGCGCCGACCTGAAGCCCGAGGACCGCGAGCTGCTGGACCTGCAGCTGCAGTCGGCCTCGAACATGCGCGACACCGTCGACGCGCTGCTCGAGCTCGCGCGCTCGACGATGCAGCCGATGCCCGCCGAGGCCGTCGACCTGAGCGCCCTCGCGCACGAGGTGATCGACACGCTGCCGCCGCTGTCGCGGGCCGCGCCGGTGCGCTGGGCGGTGCAGCCCGGCCTGCGCGCCGTGGCCTCCTCGGCGGCGCTGAAGATCGTGCTCGCCAACCTGCTGGGCAATGCCGCGAAGTTCACGCGACGCAGCGAGCAGCCGCAGGTCGAGATGCGCGGCCATGTCGACGACGACGGGGCCGTGCACGTGGTGATCGAGGACAACGGCGCGGGCTTCGACCCGAGCAAGGCCGAACGCCTGTTCAAGCCCTTCGGCCGGCTGCACACCGACGAGGACTACCACGGCACCGGCATCGGGCTGACGATCGTGCAGCGCATCGTCGAGCGTCACGGTGGCCGGGTCGCCGCCGAGGCGCGGCCCGAGGGCGGCGCGCGCTTCACCTTCAGCCTGCCGGCGAAGGCGCCGCCCAACCTGTCGGTGCCGGAGGAACTCACGGCCTAGCCGTGTCGCCCGGAACGGCCCTCGGCCGGGCCGGGCGACGCGGCGAGTCCCGGCCCTCGGCTGGCCCACATCGTGGCTGCCGGTGACCCGTGCGCCCGCGTCATCCGCCTGGATCGACACGCAGCCGCTGCACTGGGCTCGACCCGCGGCGCATCGCGCACGCGCGACCCGCTCGCCGGCAGCGTGGCCGGCGGGCGCTCAGAACGGGTAGGCCAGGCGCAACCCGCCCCAGTGCCGGCCGTCGACGGTGATCGGCGCGGCCGCTTCCTTCATCACGACGAAGTGGCCGCCGCCCATGTCGCGGCGGTAGGTCTGCAGCAGGAACGGCCGCGTGTTGCGCGCCGAGGCCAGGCCGGTGCGGTCGTCGAAGATCCGGCGGTAGCGGCTGTTGACCGTGTTCCAGGCCAGGTCGCCGGGCCGCTGCGGATGGCTGTACTTGCGGTTGTGCATGGCGACGTAGCCGTTGCGGTCCACCGCGATGCAGAACACGACCTTGGGCGACAGTTCCAGCATCCGCTCCTGGACCTGCGGGAAGAGACGCTCGGCCAGCGGGCAGAAGCGCGCCGTGTACTGTGCCGGCTGGGTTCCGGGGACGGGCCGGTACTGCTCGTCGAACAGGTCGGCCTCGGTGGCCTCGCCGCTGCGCAGCGCCTCCTCGAGCAGGCGGCTGACGTCCCGCGCGGCGGACTTGACGGCCTCGATGTACAGCGTGTCGGGCGTCTCGACGCCCGCATCGGCGACGGCCTCGAGCAGCTGCTCGGAGATCCCCAGCAGCCGGTCGGTGCGCGCCAGCGCCGAGCCGAGTGCGCTGGATGTCGAGCCCATCTCCCGCCGGATGCCCGCCATCTGCCCGAGCACGCCGTCGCAGGTCTCGCGACTGGCCTGCGTGGCCTCGCGGATGCGCTGGACCTTGCCGTCCACCGAGGCCAGCGCGCGGTGCACGACGCCGTCGTGTTCGGCGGTTGTCTGTCCCTGTCGGCTGCGGATCTCGCGAGCCAGCGCGCTGACGCGCTCGTCGAGCTGCCGCATCGTGCCGATGATCTGCTGCGAGGAGACCTCGACGCGCCCGGCCAGCTCACGCACCGCGTCGGCCACCACGCCGAATCCGCGACCGGCATCGCCGGCGCGCTTGGCTTCCACCGACGCGTTGAAGGCCACCAGCCGCGTCTGCAAGGCGATGCGCGTGATGTCCGCAGCTGCCTGCCCGGCGCCGCGCAGCGAGTCGACGATGCGCGAGACCTCGCCGCCCACCTGCTCGACGGCCTGCCGTGCCTCGGCCAGCGCCTCGAGGGTCGCGTGGGTCTCGCCATCGATGGCCGACTGCGCGCGCTCGACGTCGTGCAGCCGGCGGCCCAGGCCCTCCAGGGCCTCGATCGTCGTGCGGGCGGCCTTGTCGGTGTCGTCGATCGTGCCGCGCACCTCGGCGGCTTCGCGGCCGAGCGACGAGGCCTGGCCGCTCAGGCCGGCGACGAAGGCCTCGTGGAGGGTCTGCCGTGGCCGGGGCGCGGCAGCCTCGGCGGCCCGCTGCGCTTCGCTCTCTCGTCCCGATGCGCGCTTGAACAGGGCCAGCACGGCGTTCTCCCGGACCTCTCGCCCGCAGGGCGGCTCACCACTCGCGCAGGCGGGCGCGCAGCCGGGCGATCGACTGGCTGTGCAGCTGGCACACGCGCGACTCGGTGACGCCGAGCACCGCGGCGATCTCCTT
>ERZ761602.1378-NODE-1378-length-44569-cov-7.338298_pt1 | contig 44569 bp, 43 predicted proteins | sample MGYA00512165_ERZ761602 | MGnify/ENA primary metagenome ERZ761602 (study PRJEB28899, sample SAMN02445085) | bioreactor sludge metagenome | biome: EBPR sludge; isolation source: Thorneside wastewater treatment plant | place: Australia: Brisbane, Thorneside...
CGCCTGGGCATCCAGGTCGCCGATATCACCCCCGAGATCCGGCAACAAAATGGCTTCGATGCCGATCTCGCCGGAGCCTATATCACCAGCGTGGTCCCGGGCGGCCTCGCCGAGAGCTTCGGTTTCAAATCCGGATGGGTCATCACCCAGTTCAGGGGCCAGCCCATCCGCTCTGCCGAAGACCTCACCACCGCCATGGCCCAGGTCAAATGGGGCGATAACGTCTCCATCCGAATCGAACGCAAGACAAAAGGCTCCAGCCAAGTCATCTCCCGCGATTGGACCTTCCAAAAACCCTCCAACTAGCCACTTGGGGGCAAAACGAAAGCGGGGCAACCCCTCTCCAGAGGTTGCCCCGCTACAGGGTGGCATTTGTCGTCAGAAGCTGAACGTAGCCATCGTTTCGCGCACCTGCTCTCGCAGGAGCTCGGGCATCGCGGTGACGGCGATCCCATCAAACCCGAACACATTGGTCGATGAGCCTTCGATGAAGCCACTTGCGACGTACGTCTTGATTCCCACTCGCCCAGCTGAGGTCACGTAAGGAAGGCGGACCCATCCCGCACTCGAGACGTTGGTCGTGTTATTGTTCCCGGATTTCCAATTCACTTCGACCAGATTCCAGTAGTTCTGGATGTTGGCGTTGGTCCGGCCGGCGGCTTGGCCCTCTTGGAAGACGACCGTTCGAAGCCCATTGCGAAGTCCGCTGTTGTTCGTTTCGTTGAGCATGTTGTCGCGCAGGTAGGTGGTTCCCTCGGGACTCAGGAAGGTGCCGTCCATCGCCCGCTCCATCATGCGGCTGAACTCTCGGGCCGTTGCCTTGTTGTAGGGGTCGCTGTTGATACCCGCGTCGCCGAACTTGTGGTGGAGTTGGATGTCGTCACTGAGTCCAACAACGTCGGCGGCAAAGTCCATGATCAGCTGTCGGCCATTGACGCCGTTGTAGTTCGCGGCGGCATCTTGCAGCGCATTCGCATCGGTGTTGCTCGAGACCAGCATCATGCGGCGCTGGGCATTCATGATGCTCGTCAGCGTGAACGGATCGTTCGCCCCGTGGGTGTCGGCCGTGCTGTCGTTGTAGAGCCGGATATTCCCGAACGGGCTCAGCCCATCGTCGATGAGGTCGCACCAATACATGTGCTGGATCATCTTGATCGTGCTGGCGGGATAGAACCGGAAGTCAGGTAGGAGTTCGGCGATGATCGGGCCCCCGACTTGGCGGGCATAGAACCCGGTGATGCCGTCGGTTCCGCCGCGCAAGAGCTGTCCAACCCGAGTTTCGACCGCGTTGCTGTTGTTGATGAGGATGTAGTTGTAGCGGTTCTCGCCGTTGAGGGCGTATCGTTCGATGTCGGCCACGCGGGAGCCGAATTGGGAGACGTCGAGTTGCATCTGGCTCCAGCTTCGGCCGACGCGGTACCACCAGGCGGCGTTGGGATTCGATTCGAGAACTCCGGCATATCGGTTGCTGGCAATGCGCTCCAAATCGACGAGCTGGAACCCAGTTTGGGCGATGAGTTGATCGACCTCGGCCTGGGTGCGGTTGCCAAAGTAGACCGAGTTCTTTTGGAACGATCCGGAGTTCTTGATCATCACACCCGAGTACTGGCGGTTGCCATTGGACTCTCGAACGTCGAGGTCGATCAGTCGGCCCTTATAGCTATTGAGTTGGCTCTGGAGCTGATTAAAGGACAGTTGCTCGAAGACCTGCGAGTTCACTTGGTCTTGGCCCGTGTTCTCGATGAAGGTCCCGGCGAATCGGCGCTGACCGTTGACCGTGTAAATCTCCACGTCGATGCAGCGGGCGTAGCGGTCGGACATGAAGGCCAGGAACTGACCGGCGGTTTTGTCGGCGGTCCACCACCAATTCTTGGCGTAGGTTCCCGAGTTTCGGACGAAGCTCGCGGAGAAGCGCAGTGGGCTCGCTTGGGTCACTTCGATATCATGCATTCGAAATCCGCTGTCGATGATCTCGTTCACGTCGCTCACGGTGAGATTCGCGCCGTAGCGATGGTCGGTCTCGATGGTGCTCGTGCGATTGGCATGGGCCATCCCGACGAGGGCAGTTGCGGCGATCAGGGCGAGGGGCGTGCAGTGTGATTTCATCTTCGTTTCCCGGAGCAAGTCGGAATCGGCTTGCTGTATGAACTAATATAATGTATATTTAGAGCATAATGGGCAGAACGTCCCGGTATATTCCGTTGAAATGAGCGAAAAACTGTTTCCTGGTCAGGTCGCTCAAGCACGATTTAGCTTGGAGCAGGTGGAGGCGCTTGCTTCGGCCGCGCGGGCGGAGGTGTTCTGGAGTCTCTCTCCGGTGACGCCTCGGTCAGTCGCGGATGTTGCCGAAGCATTGGGGCGGTCACCTGGGGCCACGGCCTATCACTTTGCGGAGTTGTTGCGGGTGGGGCTAATCCTGGCTGCGGGAGAAAGAAAGAAACGGTCGCGGACCGAGATCCTGTACGTGGTCTTTGCCCGGAGCATGATCAACCTGAGCATCTATGAATCGGACGAGTACCGGAAGCACATGCTGGAGGGGTACGCGGCGCTTCTTCGCCTGATGCTCAGGGAGCGGCAGGAAGTTACCGAGGCACTCAAGATCCGCCCCGACCTGCTCGACGGAACGACCTACCGGCGATACTCGGCGCGGGTCAGCTTCGAAAATGCGAAGGAGTTCAAGGAGAGGTTCGTTGCTCTGTTGGGAGAGTTTTCGGCTATGGAGGGTAGCGAGCACGGAATGTTGTTCAACGTCACCTTTTCGATCGCACCGGCTCTGGTTGAATCTCGCAAGGTCACCGGAAAGCTACGACGGCAGGGCAAGCGGACCGGCCAGCCAGCAGAAGATTAAGCCCCGACCCCCCAAAATCGGGTAAGCACTCCACCATGAGGGTCGGATTCGTAGGACTCGGAGTCATGGGGGCCCCAATGGCCACCCACCTACTCCGCGCCGGATACCAAGTGCACGTCTACAACCGCACCCCCCACAAAGCCCAACCCCTCCTCGATCAAGGCGCTCACCAAGCCCAAGACCTCCAATCCCTCGCCGCCCACTGCGACCGCATCTTCCTCTGCGTCCGAGGCAGCGACGACGTCACCGACCTCCTCCGCAAACTCACCACCACCGCAAAACCAGGCACCCTCTTCATCGACCACAGCACCATCTCACCACCCGTCGCCGAAGCTCTCCACCACTCCCTCACCGAACAAGGATTCCGATTCCTCGATGCCCCCATCACCGGCGGATCCATGGGCGCCCAAAGCGGAACCCTCACCATCTTCTGCGGCGGCAAACGTGAAGTCTTCGAAGAAGCCGAAGTCGCCATGCACGCCTACGGCAAACGAGTCGAACTCGTCGGAGGCCCCGGTGCCGGCCAACGCATGAAGATGGCCAACCAGATCGCCGTCGCCGGCGCCCTCCTCGGTCTCTGCGAGAGCCTCAGCTTCGCCCAAAAAGCCGGCCTCGACCTCACCCAAACTCGCGAGATGCTCGCCGGAGGAGCCGCCGGTAGCTGGGCCTTCGACCACTACGGACCCAAGATCCTCAACCAAGACTGGCGACCCGGCTTCAGCATCGCAAACCAAGTCAAAGACCTGCACTACTGCGAAGAAGCCGCCAAAGCCATCGACGCCACCATTCCAATGACCCTGCTGGCCAGAGAACTGCTCCAGTCCATGATCGACCAAGGCCGAGGAGAAGAGACGACGGCTGCTCTTTTTGAGGAGCTTCTGCGGAGGTCTGGATAATCGTGTCAGCCGAAGCGGCCGTCCGGATGACCGGAATCACAAAGCGTTTCGGAGCCTTCACGGCGCTGGAAGGCGTGGACCTCGTGGTCCGAAATCAGACGATTCACGCCGTGGTCGGAGAAAACGGAGCCGGCAAGACAACGCTCATGAAGGTCCTCCAAGGTCTCCACGCGGCCGACGCCGGAACCCTAGAGCTTGATGGAAAGACGGTCAGTTTTCGACGCGCGGAGGATGCCTATCGAAGTGGCATCGGCATGGTCAGCCAGCACTACAGCATCATCCCCGAGCTGACATGCCTCCAAAATCTCATGCTGGGGTCCGAGCCAGGCCCACTGCTGGACCAATCGCAAGCCAAAGAAAGGGCCACCCGGGTTGCCAGCGAGCTAGGACTCAGCTTCGACTGGGACGCCTTGGCCGAGACCCTCGGACCGGCCGGTTCGCAAAAGCTAGAAATCCTCAAGCTCCTCTGGCGCGAGTCTCGGATCATGATCTTGGACGAGCCGACGGCCATGCTCTCCCCAGCGGACAGCGATGCGCTTTACGCCAATCTCAAGGGGCTGGTTGAGCGTGGCGCCACGGTGATTGTCGTGACTCACCGGTTGCCAGAGGTGTTGGAATATTGCGATGACGTGACGGTGTTGCGAGGCGGAAAAAAGATCGCCGCGATGGCGACTTCGGAGACCGACGCTGCAACGTTAGCGAACCTGATCGTGGGCCGGGCGCTTGATGGACCGTCGGACCAAACACGACCCGAGCCCGGTGAAGTGGTCTTGGAACTGAAGGGTGTCCGGGTCTTAGGAGACCGAGGTGACGAAGCCCTTCGAGGTGTGGACTTGACCGTCCGAGCAGGAGAAATGGTCGGTCTTGCTGGTGTGGATGGGAGCGGCCAGCGCGAACTCTTCCGCCTGCTGTGGGGAGTCGCTCGACCCGTTGGTGGAACGTTGACGCTTTTCGGTCAAGATGCCTCGAACTGGAGCGTGCGAGAACGGATCGCCCGAGGGCTGCGCTTGGTGGCCGAAGACCGTCTCCATGAGGGCGTGGTGGAATCCTGGAGCTTGCACCTAAATGGCCAACTCGGATTTCAGCGGCACCCCGATCGAGAGGATTCGCCTCAGTTCACGGAAGAGTTGATCCAGCGTTTTCGGACCAAAGCCCGAGGGATTGGCGACCGAATCGCCAGCCTTAGCGGGGGCAACCAGCAGAGGTTTGTCGTGGCTCGGGCCTTGGCGCTAGATCCAGAGTTGATCCTCGCGTTCCAGCCGACCCGCGGACTCGACATCGCCGCGACGGAGGAGATCTTCGCGGCGATGCGGGCGCACTGCGCCGCGGGGGCAGCGGCCTTGGTGGTGAGTTTTGACCTCGATGATCTGATCGATCACTGCGACCGGGTGGTAGCGATGAACCGAGGCCGAATCCACACTCCTGCGGTAGAACTCGGTCGGGACCGAGCCGAATTGGGGCGGCTGATGGTGACCACATGAGCGGCCGCTTGATCGCCTTGGCATTTGGGATCTTTGTGCTGATCGCCGCGGCGCTGGTCAGCACCCAGGTTTCCCCCGTGACGGCGGGCAAGCTCCTCTTCGAAGGGAGCTTGGGTTCACCCGAGAGGATCTCGCAGACGCTGGTTCTGGTGACGCCACTTTTGATCGCGGGGATCGCGGTTTTCGTCGCACTTCAGGCGGGTCTCTTCAATATCGGAGCCGAAGGGCAACTGCTTTTAGGGGCGATGTGCGGAGTAGTCGTGGCTCAGAAGGTCCCTGGATTTTTCGGTTGGGTGCTTGGAGCGATCGTTGGCATGGCGGCCGGGGCAGCCTGGGCCTATCCGGCGGTTTGGATCAAGGTGTGGCGAGGCGGGCACGAGGTGATCAGCACGATCATGCTGAACAATATCGCCCTCCTCCTCTGCGGAGCGCTGGTGCGGGGCCCGCTCAAAGGGACCCAGAGCGAGAGCGCGACCACGGATCCGCTCCCCGCCGGGAGCATGGTCCCGAACCTATTGCAGTCAGGTGATCTCCGGATCAATTTGGCCCTGGTAGTCGGCCTTGTGTTGCTCTTTGGGGTCGCGAGATTCTTGTTGCGATCGGTGGGTGGCTTCGAGCTTCGGGCAACGGGCGCCAATCCAACGGCGGCGGCCTTTGCGGGCGTCGAAACCAAACGGGTGATGGTCCGGGCGATGCTGGTAAGCGGGGCATTGGCGGGTCTTGCCGGCGCTTTCCAAGCTCTGGCCTACGAAGGAAGGTTCTATCCCGATTTTTCGCCCGGGTATGGGTTCGACGCTCTCGGGGTTGCGCTTCTCGCGGGGAGTTCGCCCTATGGCCTGCTGCCGGCGGCTTTGGTGTTCGGAATTCTCTCAAGTGGGAGTGCATTGTTGACGATCGAGGGCGTGCCCAAGGGAATCGTTGGCATCTTGCTCGGGCTTTTAATCGCTTTCTTTGCGGCGGTGCGGTACCGGGAGGTGCGCAGTGGCGGGTGAGGCGATCTGGCTGGTGAACACCGCCGTGATGGCAGCGCCTCTGGTCTTGGCGGCCATGGGCGGATTGCTCAGCGAGCGGTCGGGCGTCATGAATATCGCCCTCGAAGGCAAGATGCTGATGGCCGCGTGCACTTTGGCCCTGATCGGGGCGAGCACGGGCAATGCGGTGTTGGCTCTTTTCTCGGCGATTGGAGTGGCCACCTTGATGTCCCTTGGTCACTACCTGCTCACCCAGACCTACAAGATCGACCACGTGGTGAGCGGGATGGCCCTGAACGCTTTGGCTCTTGGGGGGGCGAAGTTCCTGAGTGACAAGTTTGGGGATCCCACAAAGTCGGTCGCGTTCTTGCCGATTGAGGTCTACATCGGGTCGGCTTTGATTTTGCCGGTGATCTTGGGGCTTTGGCTCGCCAAGACCCGGGCCGGGTTGCGGCTCTTGGCGGTGGGGAACAGTCCGGAAAAGTGTCGCCAAATCGGGCTGAATCCGCTCGTCGTCCGGTTTGGGGCGCTGATCGGCACCGGGCTCTGCTGTGGCCTCTCGGGGGCGATGATCGTCACGAATGCTGGCCAATTCGGAGAGTACGTCACCGCGGGTAAAGGGTTTATCGCCCTGGCAGCGCTGATTCTGGGTGGATGGCGGCCGATCCCTACCCTCGTTGCGGCGATCGGATTTGGCTTGATTCAGGCGGTGCAGCTTCAATTGCAAGGGGTCAAGATCGGGGCAGCGGAGATACCCAGCGAGGTCTGGAATGGGCTCCCCTATCTTGCAACCCTGGTCGCGCTTATCGTCCTTGGTTCAAAGTCCCGGGCGCCGGCGGGAATGGGTCAACACTAGCCGGTTTTTGTGACAACTTTTTTGAATTTTCTCTTGGATTTCGGGTCCTCTCTTGGTAGAATAGGCGCATAGGTATCGGGTCTTCCGAATACTTCTGTTTGACCTTATGGGTCCTGTTCAAGTTAAGGTGAGAGATTGATGACATACCGATTCAGCATTTTTTGTTTCCTCATTGCCCTTCTTTCGACGGCCTGGGGAGGCCCTCCAATCTCCGGTGGTGGAGACTTCACCCGCGGCGGTGGCCGTACCACCGGAACCGGTGGGCCGCTGATGCAATTTGCCCAGACGTGGGATGACGTCGATCCGCTGGACCGGCGGGGCGCCCGTCTTCAAGCCGTGGTGGACGCCGCGGCTCCCGGTAGCACCATCCAGTTGGAGAACCGGACCTACTACTTCCGCAGTCGACTCATTCTGCGCAAGCCGGTACGCATTTTGGGCCATCCTTTGGGGACCAAGATCGTGGGCGGCTTCGGCGTACCGATGGAGAAGATTGCCTATCTGAAGGATCGCCCCTCGGATCCCTGGTTTTCTCGCTTCCCGGCAAGTGTCCGAGATCGCATCCGAGTTTTGGACTTCAATAAGGATCTGGGGACGCCGGATACCGGGTTCATTGGTGGCTGGGACCCCAATGTTTCGAATATCAACAATCGGTCACCGGAAGACTGGTTGAACCCGATCACGGCCACGGTGGACGACTTTGCGTTGAACTTTGCCGAGAGCAAGGTTCCTGGCAAACCGGGCCCGGCCTACGTGAACGTTTCGGCTCCCGATCCAGCCGATCCGAATTCGTTCTTCACCACTGACGCCATGCCTTGGCCCCGATGGGCTTCGCCACAAGACATCGCCGACAACCGTCGCGACGTCCGGGTGACGGCCTTTGCCTCGCAAGACTACGAACCGATCCAGACTGGGATTGAGGAACTCAATGAGAGTACCGGTCGGGTGACCCTTCGCGGGCAGAATCTCTTCGCGATCCCCGGGAAGACCACCCAGTGGAACATGAACCAAAGGTTCAAGCTCTGGAATGCTCCTGAGTTCTTGAAGGAAGACGGCCAAATGGTTGTCAATACGGCACTGAAGCGACTCTACTTCCTCAGCTCAATTCCGGGAGAAACTTCGTCGGGAGATGAGGAGTTCAACGGTGCGGGCGAAGGGCGGATGCTCTATATCTCGCAACCGGGCACGCAGTTCCGGTCGACAGCTCCGGTCCTTGCGCTGATCCAGGCCGAGACCAGTGGGGTGGATATCCGTGGGATTTCGTTCCTTGCGGCCTACAATACGGTGTTTCGAGCCTTCCGACAGAGCGATCTGACCTTCGAGAACTGCAAGTTTGTTGGCGTTGGCTTTATGGCCTTCAATACTAACGCCTGCAGCAACGTTCGAATCGCAAACTGCCTCTTCGGCGATAGCTACCGCTATCATATGCTGATTATCGATGATCGACCGAGCGGGCTCTATTCGGGGCTTCCTCCGGTGTACGGTCCGCTCGTGAGCAGCAACTACACGATCACGCGGTCGCGCTTTGAAAAGGCCGGTCGGATCTGGAAGAGTGCTATCTCGGTCCGCCTCGCCGACTACTGTATTGGCGTGACGATTGACCGATGTAGCTTCCGGGATCTTCCCGCCAGAGCCATCGGGATCGTGGGAGCTGGCAACAAGGTCCACAATACGGTCTTTGAGCGGGTCCTGTCGGACGTGACCGATGCGGCCGTCGTCGCTCTCGGGCGCAGCTTGGTCCAGCTTGGGAACGAAGTCGTGAAGTGCGTCTTCCGCGACATCATTCGCTATAGCGATACCGAGATCTCGGACAGCACCGCCTGTATCATGTTGGACGACTACTTTGCCGGCCAATACGTCGCGTATAACTACTTCGAGAATACCGATATGGTGTTCAAGATGAACGGTGGTCGCTACCACCTCTTCAAGCACAACCGCTACAAAAACGTCGGTCAGATCATTCGGATCCAGACCTGGGGCGCGGTGGAGAGTTCGTGGCGCGAGTTCGTCGAGTTGGCGAATGCGAACAACCTCGACTTCACGGGCAATAACTGGGCTGGATTCGCTGGAAAGCACGCGTATCAAGACTACGATCCCCAGCGAGTATGGGCGATCAACGACCTGCAAGAAATGGCCAACCGGATCAAGGCCGTCCTTCCTGAAGGGGCGACTCAGATCCCGGACACGATGACTCATTGGCAAGGATTCGAGGCGATGGGCTGGTTGACACGGCATCGTCAGCAGCCGAACTCGTTCCAGCCGAAGCTCAAGACTCACGGCATCGTGTTCATCTACGACGACTCGGACTACATCGACGGGCCGCACAAGAACATCTTCACGTTTGAGAACCTTGTGAACTTTCCCGGTGGGTTCCGCACTCCATGGGGGACGGCGACTGCCTACAACTTCTGGACGTTCTTGGCTTCGGATCGTGGATATGATGCCGACGATCAGTCGGGGATCAAGGCCTACCGAGTGCCTTATGAAGCTACTCGTTCGCGTCGGTAACCGATCCGAGAGTAAAGAAAAGGGATCGAGACTTGAGGTCTCGATCCCTTTTTGTGGTTTGCCTCCGGCGGACTACTGGTTAGCTCGCCTTTAGCATGTCCTCGGTCATCAGTAGAGGACGGGCGCTCTTGTCCACGATTCCTTCGGGGACGAGAACCTTCTTGATGTTGTCCGTGCTCGGGACTTCATACATCACTTCCAGCATGACGCTCTCGATGATGGCTCGGAGGGCCCGGGCCCCAGTCTTGCGCTTGATGGCCTCACGGGCGATCTCTTCAAGGGCTTCTTCCTTCACCTCAAGTTCCACGCCATCGAGCTCAAAGAAGCGAGCGTACTGCTTGAGGAGAGCGTTCTTCGGCTCGGTAAGAATCCGAACCAAGGCGGCCTCGTCGAGCGGATCGAGGGTGGTGATGACCGGCAGACGACCGATAAACTCGGGAATCAATCCGAACTTGAGCAGATCTTCGGGCGAGAGCTTGGCCAGGATATTGCTGTCCTGTTCCTTCTTGCTGGTCGGATCGGCCCTGAAGCCCATGACATTCTCCTTCATCCGGCGGCGAATGATCTCCTCGACGCCTTCGAAGGCTCCACCACAGACAAAGAGGATGTGGCGGGTGTCAATTTGGATGTATTCCTGTTGCGGGTGCTTTCGACCGCCCTGGGGAGGTACGTTGGCAACTGTTCCTTCGAGGATCTTGAGAAGAGCCTGTTGGACGCCTTCGCCGCTGACATCCCGAGTGATGCTCGGGTTATCACCCTTGCGACTGATCTTGTCGATTTCGTCAACATAGATGATGCCCCGTTCGCAGAGCTCCTTGGCCCGCTTCGGATCCATGGATTCGGCGGATTGGTAGAGCTTAAGGAGGATGTTTTCGACGTCCTCACCCACGTATCCGGCTTCGGTGAGGGCGGTTGCATCGGCGATCGCAAACGGAACTTCCAGCACCTTGGCCAAAGTCTGAGCGAGAAGCGTCTTGCCCGATCCGGTCGGACCGACCAACAGAATGTTCGACTTGCTTAGCTCGACTTCGCTTTCGGTGTCGGTGACCCGCTTGTAGTGGTTGTAAACCGCCACGGACAGGGCCCGCTTGGCCTGTGTTTGGCCAATGACGTATTGGTCGAGATGCTTGACGATCTCCTTTGGCTTGGGGACTTCGCGGAGCGTCTTGGCTCCACCCGCGGCCGTGGCCGATTCCTCGGTGCGAGGTCGTGGGGCCGGGCTTCCGCTTCGGTCCAGTTCCTGGTTGAGGATATCGTTGCAAAGATCAATACAATCTGAGCACACGGCTCCATGCAATCCAACGATTAGCTTCTTGACTTGCTCTTTGCTTTTTCCGCAAAGGCAGCACTGCTCTCTACGCTCGGGTGACTTAGCCATGTGCTCGTGCGTTCCTTATGGGGATTATCGTGCTCCGGCTTTCAGAACTTTATCGACAATTCCATAGTCTTCGGCTTCTTGGGCCGACATAAAGTAGTCTCGGTCACAATCTTTCCGCACTTGCTCCGCCTCTTTACCAGAGTGCTTCGCTAGGATATCCATGAGAATATCCATGTAGCGGTTGGCTTCTTTCAGCGCGACGTTCATGTCGGCGACGGTGCCTTGGGCTCCGCCACTGACTTGGTGGATCATGACCCGGGCGTTTTCAAGGCAGTACCGCTTGTTGGCGGCTCCACCGGCGAGAAGGACGGCGCCCATACTGGCCGCTTGGCCAACGCAGATCGTGGCCACGTCGGGCTTGATCATCTGCATGGTGTCGTAGATGGCCAGTCCAGCAGAGACGGATCCTCCGGGGCTGTGGATGTAGAAATCGATGTCCTTATCGGGGTCCTCCTTTTCGAGGAAGAGAAGCTGGGCCACGATCAGGTTGGCAACATAGTCGTCGACGGCGGTGCCAAGGAAGACGATGCGGTCCTTGAGCAACCTGGACCAGATGTCGTAGCTGCGTTCACCGCGAGCGGTTTGTTCGATGACAAAGGGTACACCCATACTTCTATTTACCTTTCCCCAAAAAGGGGCCGATTAGGCATCGGCCTTCTTTTTGGTCGTCTTCTTTGGTTTATCGGTTTCTACGGCTTCTTCGGCTACCTCTTTCTTCGCGGTTTTTGCTTTTTTGGCAGGTGCCGCTCCGGCGGAGCCTTCAGAGATGGTCGCGTTTTCGAGCAGGAAGTCCAGGACTTTGCGGAAGACGGCTCGAATCTCGAGCTCTTGGAAGTTCTTGTTCTTCTGCATGGCCTCGGCGAGAGCCTGCGGGTGAACGTTGTATTCCATGGCCATCGAGATCAGGGTCTGGTTGAGGTCCTCGTTCGAGAGTCGGAGCTTTTCCTTAGCAAAGATCTCTCGCGCAATCACGGCCCGTTGAACCTGGACCTTGGCTTCGGCCTGCCAGAAGGCGATGGCTTCTTCGAGGGTCATGCCCCTCTCTTCGCTGCTGTCCTTGAGCGACTTGCCGCCTCGGTTGGCCTCGTTGTTGAGTTCTTGCAGACGCTGATTGGCGACGGCTTCCCACATGGTGTCGGGAACGTGGACCGTGCTCGCGGCCAGGAGCTTGGTCTGAATGGTCTCCGTCACGAATTCGTTGGCGATGCTTTCCCGGATCCGGGTGAGGTGGTTCTTTAGGGCCTCTTTGGCTTCGCCTTGTCGTTCCTTTTCAAGAGCCTTAAAGGCTCCCTTGGTCCCGATCTTGAGGGCGTTGCCGATCTCGGCCAGAGCCGGGGAGGTCGAAGACTTGAGAAGCAGCCGGGCTTTGCCCTTGATGGCGGCATTTCCGGATCCAGCCACGTTGGCAGGAAGGGTCAGGTCGACGACCTTGACTTCTTCGCTCCGCATCCCGGTCACGGCGGCATCGAGGGCGGGGTCGAGCTTGCCGACTTCGCCGACAATGTTGGTCCCTTCATCTTCCTTTTCGCCCTTGACGTGCACGATGACAAAGTCGCCGGCGCGGACCGATCCGTCGACGGGCTCGGCGCCCTTGTCGATGGCGGCAAGCGCGGCGTCCACGTCGGCATCGGTCAAATCGAACTGGGGTTTGCTGGCTTCAATGCCCTTGTAGTCACCGATTTCGACCTGGGGAGCGAGTGGCACCTTGGCGGTGAATTCGCACTCCTTGTCCTCCTCGATCTTGGTGACGTTCACCGAAGGGGAGTCGTGGGGCTGAATTTTTTCGTCGGTGAGCGCCTTTTGCAGAGCAGAACCCACGATGATCTCGGCCGCGTGGTTGTTGAGGTCCTCCTGCGGCACCATTTTGGCGATCATCGCCCTGGGGGCCTGACCGGGGCGAAATCCGGGGACTCGGATCTGCTTGGCGTAGTCCTTATAGGCACGCCGGTAACCGTTTTCCACCTGGTCCGGGGAACAAACAACGTCGAGCTTGATCGTGCAGGGATTGAGATCCTCGCGAGTAACTTTCATGTCCAAAACCGTAGGCATAGCGAACCTGCGTAACGGTCTAGTGTACCCGTGAGGTGAAAAGACCCCCCGGTAACCAGAAGTTCACCGGGGGGCGTAGGCTGTCTAAGCCGGGGCGGGCTCGTCCGGCGGGGTCTCCGGAAGCGAGTGAGGGGGGTCCTTGGGCGGCATCCGCAAGGAGAGGATGATCGAGCCGATCAAGATCGCAAGGATGATGATGAGCGACCAACCGATTGGGAACTTGCCCCAGAACGAATAGATCATCTTTCCGCCGACAAACACCAGGATCAGCGCCAGGCCGTAGCCCAGGTAGTGGAAGAGGTTCATCAGCCCGGCCAAAGCGAAGAACAAGGCCCGCAAGCCAAGGATCGCGAAGACGTTGGACGTGAAGACGATGAACGGATCGCGGGTGATCGCAAAGATCGCCGGGATCGAGTCCACGGCAAAGATGATGTCGGTGAGCTCGATGAAGAGCAGAGTGATGAAGAGCGGGGTCGCCCAGAGCCGGCCGTCGATGCGGGTGAAGAAGTTCTGCCCCACGTAGTCGGGGGTGACCGGCATGATCTTCTTGAAGCCCTTGATGATGGGGTTCTTGTCTGGCTCGATCTTCTTGTCCTTCAGCACCACCATCTTGATCCCGGTGACGATCAGGAAGCCACCGAAGAGGAAAACGATCCAATGGAACTGCTGCAGAAGAGCGGCCCCCGCAGCGATGAAGATCGACCGGAAGATGAGGGCTCCGAGAATGCCATAGAACAGCACCCGGTGCTGGTATTTGGCCGGAACCTGGAAGTAGGCAAAGACCATCAGGAAGACAAAGATGTTGTCGACGCTGAGAGCTTTTTCGATGAGATATCCGGCGAGAAAGGCCTGTCCCGCATCCTTTGCGGTGTATTGACTTCCGGGCTGGATCGTCTCCCAGAAGAGGTAGATGCCCACATTGAAGACGAGGGCCAAGGCAATCCAGACAGCGCTCCAGGTGAGCGCCTCCTTCATCTTGACTTCGTGTGCTTCCTTATGAAAAACGCCGAGATCGAGGGCGAGCATGAGGAAGACAAACCCCAAGAACGCGCCCCAAATCCCGACGTGAATATTCGCGATTTCCATTTTTTGCCCTTATTTTGTTTTGTAAACCAACCGTTGAGTGCTTAGTCGAAGTCGAAGAGTTCGCCGAGGAAGCTCTTCTTCCGGCGCTTCTTGTAGTCGTAGTCGTTGTCGTAGCTGCCGCGGGGGTAGCCATAGCCCGGGGCTGGAGTGGGTTGCTGCGGGTAGACCGGTGCCTGCGGAATGGCGGGTCCGGGTTGAACCGGGGCCTGCGGCTGCACGGGGGCCTGCATTTGCGGCTGGACCGGGGCGGCCGGCTGGGTGGCGGCTTGGGGGCGCTCCAATTCGATCGCCCGATCAATGATCTTGTCGAGCTCGCCGCGATCGAGCCAGACGCCTCGGCATTCCGGGCAGTAGTCGATCTCGACCCCGTGGCGCTCGGCCATGAGGAGTTGATTCGGGCAGTTCTTGGGACATTTGTTCATGTTGTTTTTCCTTGTAGCCTGAAACTGTTTAGCGGCCCATCGATCGGGCGAGTTCGTCCAGTTTGCGGACGCGCTCTTCCATCGGCGGGTGAGTGGAGAAAAGCTTGGCGATCGACATCCCGCCAGAGAACGGATTGACGATGCACATTTGGGCCATGCTCGGGTTGACGTGGCTCGGTCGGGCGGCGACTCCCCGGTGGAGGTTGACCAGGGCGCTCTTGAGTCCATTCGGATTCCCGGTCAGGATCGCGGCAGTTTTGTCGGCTTCGAACTCCCGAGCCCGTGAGACGGCGAACTGGATCATCATGGCCGCCATCGGGGCGAGCACCATCATCAGCAGGGCGCCAAGGGGGTTGGGATTATCTTCGTCCCCGCCGCCCAGCAGCGAACTCCACATCAGCATGTTGGCGATGCCGCTGATGGCCCCTGCTAGAGTGGCCACGATGGCACTGGTGAGGGTGTCGCGGTGCTTGATGTGGGCAATCTCGTGGGCGATGACGCCTTCAATCTCCTCTCGGTTGAGGATATTGAGGAGTCCCTCGTTGACGGCGACGACCCCATTGGCCGGGTTGCGTCCAGTGGCGAAGGCGTTGGGCGAGGGATCGGGCACGATATAGAGCCTCGGCATCGGAATCTCGGCTTTTTGGGCCAGGGATTGCGTCATCGAGTAAAGCTCGGGGGCTTGTTGGGGGCTGACCGGCTGGGCCCGAGTCATGGAGAGCACGATCTTGTCGCTGAACCAATAGGTTCCGATGTTCATGACGGCGGCGAACAAGACCGCAATGATCATCCCCGAGGTTCCCCCGAGGACGTTGCCCATCGTCACGAACAGGGCGGTGAGGGCCGCCATGAGGAGTCCGACTTTCAGTGTGTTCATCGCTGCTTGTTTCTATCTCTTGAACCTCTAGGGCAACAAAAAAGACCTTCGCCGCGGACGATGCCGCGACGAAGGTCTTGCGATTGTGATGCGCCCGGTGTCCAAGGACACGTCATGACGGAACGCATCCCATGGTCTCAACCATGGCGCTACTCCCCTTCGGTTCTCTTCTTTCAACGATACCGGATCGTACAAAGTTTCGTCTGAGAATCGCCGAATCTCAACTTTGGCCGACAAGATTTCGAAGCGCGGGCTCAAGATCAGGGAATTTGAACTCGAATCCGGCCTCTAGGGCGGCTTTAGGTAGCACGTAGTTTCCACGTGTCACGAGCTCGGGCTCGGGGGCGCCAAAGAGGCTCGCTAGTTGGAGGGCAAAGCTGGGGGCGGGGGGTGCCCACGGTCGGCCGACAATGCGGCGGAGGGTCGCCATGAGAGTGCTGAAGTCCACCGGATTGGGGGCCGTGCCGTTGATGATCGCGGGGCGGTCGGCCTCGGTCATCCAGAGAAATTGGGCGACGAGATCGTCGAGGTGAATCCAGCTCTGGCCTTGCTTGCCGCTGCCGACATGGCCGCCGATAAAGAGCTTCGTGAGCTGAAGAAGCGGTGGTAGAGCTCCCCCGCCAGGGCCCAAGACAACGCCGATCCGGACGAAGCGCAGATTCACTCCGGCCGGGCAACTCGACCGTGCAGCATCTTCCCACTTTCGGCAGACCTCGGTCAGAAACTCCTCGGGTTGCTCCGGGGCGCTGGTCTCATCCTTGCGAGCCGCATCGTTGTATCCGTAGAAGCCGATCGCGCTAGCATTGATCCAAACCTTGGGCTTGTCGCTCACTTGGTCCAGAGCTATTCCGATCGCTCGGGTGGATTCGACACGCGAACTCTCGATCTCTTTCTTGGCCATCGGGGTCCACTTGGTGGCAACGCTCCGACCGGCGAGGTTGATGACGGCGTGGGCACCCTCAAGGGCATGCTTCCATTCTCCGACGGTCCGAGCATCCCAGGCGATCGTCTGGACTCCTCCTGACTCGGGCTTGGAGGACCGGCTGAGGATGGTCACCTCCATCCCTCTGGCTCGCGCGGCCCGAGTCAAGGCCTGGCCGATGAACCCGCTTCCGCCCGCGATGACCAGTTTTTGGCTCACCGCTCGACCATCCACTGCTTCATGAGGTCCTGCTCGACGCCGAGATTTTGGAGGATCCGCGCCACGACCGTATCGGCCAATTCTTCGAGCGTTTTGGGGCGGCTGTACCAAGCTGGGGCGGCGGGGATGACGGTCGCTCCGACCTCGCTGAGGGTCGTGAGGTTGCGGAGCATGATGGTATTCATCGGCATCTCTCGTGGAACGACGATGAGCCTGCGGCCTTCCTTGAGGCAGACATCGGCGCACCGGGTGAGGAGGTCGTCACTGATTCCGTGGGCGATCCGTCCTGCCGTGCCCATGCTGCAAGGGACGATGACCATCCCATCGTGGCGGAAGGACCCACTGGCAGGTGGAGTGAAGTAATCTTTGCGGTCTAAAAGTTCAATATTGGGATACTCCGCGCCGAGCCACTCTTGAGAATAAAAGGGGTTGACCTTGGGGGCGACGCCAAGTTCTTGGAGGCTGACCTGGGTGGCCTGCTCGCTGAGGATCAGATAGATCTTTTCGAACTTCTGAGCGGCTTGGATCAGGAATCTTTGGGCATAAATGGCCCCGCTGGCCCCGGTGACTCCGACGACCAACTTTCCGGTACTCATGGCTTGAGTGTACGGAAAATTGATCGGTACGATCTCGGAGGCGTCCTAGGCGACTGGGACCTTGTACTGCTCGATGTGCTTGAGACAGCACGCCCGGACCCGAGCTCGGATTCGATTGATATACGCGGCGCGTTCGGTGACGCTGATCGCTCCGCGGGCATCGAGGACGTTGAAGGTGTGGCTGCACTTGAGCGCGAGATCGAAGGCCGGGTAGACCAAAGCCTCGGGACCATCTCCCTTTTGGGCGTGTTCGACCCGCAAGCGCTCTTGGGTTTCCTTATCATAAGGCGAGGGTCCATTTTGGAGGATGCCCAGCTCTTGATCCCAGTGGACCGGGGCATCGAGGACTCGCTTGGACTCGGCCTCCAGCATTTCGAACATTTGGAACAAGAATTGGGTGTCGGCGACCTCGAAATTGAAGATGTTGTGTTGCATCTCCAACTGGAAGTCGACATCCTTGTAGCTGCGGGTCTCGTCCCACCGAAGGTCGCTCCAGAAACTGTTCTGTTTGTTGAGCATCAGGCAGAGTCGCTCGGGTCCGTAGGTGATTTCCGCGCAGACGGGGTTGCACTCGATGCCGCCCATTTGTTGGAAGAAAGTGAACTGGGTGACTTCGGTTCCATCGACCCAGATCTCCCAGCCGACTCCGCTGGCTCCTGCGGCTTGATCTTCCCAGTCATCTTCGACGAGGCGGACGTCGTGTTGGCTGGTGTCGAACCCGATGTGGTCGAGCGATGCGAGGTACCGATCGACGATGTCGTCGGGACTCGGCTTCATGATCACCTGATATTGGTAGTATCGTTGGCTGCGCTGGGGGTTGCGAGTGTATCGCCCATCGGCAGGGCGACGGCTCGGTTGGACATAGGCCACATTCCAGGATTCGGGACCGAGAACCCGAAGCGCGGTGGCGGGATGTTTGGTGCCAGCGCCGACTTCGGTGTCGTAGGGTTGGAGGATTGCGCATCCCTGCCCAGCCCAGTACTCATTCAGCCGACGGACCATCTCTTGGAAGGTGACCATAGTGCAATACTATTTTAGCCGCCTTGTGGAATCACCAGATTCCTACCCACAAGAAACTTATTGCTGTCAGATTGCATCAGAATGATGTAGGATGTCCAAGATGCAGCCCTCAAAGTCCAAGACTTCAGTAAACCGGGGAGATCGGCGGGTGACGGTCACCCTCCCCCGTGCGCTGGCCAATTATGTCCGTGATCGGGTGGAGATGGGCTACTTTGTCACCGAGAGCGACGTGATTCGTCACGCGCTACTGAACTCCATGCGTGTGGATGACCCGCCCTCGAAAGAGCTCTCGGACCGGGTTGTCGAAGCGAACCAATCGGCCCTCCAGGACGGCACCCTAGTCATCGAAGAAGGTGACTTGAGAAGCATCGTCGAGCGACATGGCCGGGTCCAACACTAGCGGACCTCGGTGGCGAGCCGCAAAACTGGTCTCGGTGGCGATTTCGTCGCTGTATTCGGAGTTCTCCAGGATTTCTCTGGAAGAAGCCGAGGGTTTTCTGGATCTGGTATTGAAATCCTACGATGCCCTCATCGCCGATTACGAGGATGCGGCCTACAGCGGCATCCTGATTGAACGTGGCCGAACGGCCAACGGGGTCGAGTATTCCAGAGCGCTCGTTGGGCGTGGTCCCTTCCGTTTGCAGATAGAACCCGATCCGGAAGGAAGACCTTTCGTTTCAGCTATCTTCGAGGGACCTCGGCTATTGGCAAGTGGAACGATGGTCGAGAAGGATCTAGAGTCCTAGCTTGCTCCAGATCCCATCGATTCTCTTCACCACATCGGGAGCCATCTTGATGAGCTTGGGATAATCGCGGTTGTAACCATTTTCCCCGGGCCACTTGTGGGTGCAATCGAAGCCGATCTTTCCGCCAAAACCTTCGCTGACCGCGGCGTGATCGAGCTGATCGACAGGGCCGCGAGAATGGAGAACGTCTCGCATCGGGTCGCAGTTGGCGCCGAGGCGGAAGAGCACCTCGCCGATATCCTGGACGTTGCAATCTTCATCAAAAACGAAAACCATTTTGGTGAAGGCAAGTTGTCCAAGCCCCCAGATTGCGTTCATGACCTTATAGGCATGCCCGGGATACTTCTTTTTGATCGAAACAAATGCGACGTTGTGGAAGCAAGCGTCCACCGGAAGATTCATGTCGACGATTTCGGGAACTGTCAGCTGGATCATCGGCATGAAGATCCGCTCCACGGCCTTGCCCATCCACCCATCTTCCATCGGAGGGATCCCGACGATGGTCGCAGGCCAAATCGGCTTTTGTCGCATCGTCACCGCGGTGACGTGTAGCACGGGGAAGTCACCGGCTAATGAATAGTAGCCAGTATGATCGCCGAAGGGGCCTTCGAGACGTCTTTCGGCGGGATCGACATAGCCTTCGATGACGATTTCGGCATCGGCGGGAACCCAGACATCAACGGTCTTGCACTTGACCGTCTTCACATTTTCTTTGCGGAGAAAGCCGGCGAAGACCATTTCGTCGATCCCCGGAGGAAGAGGAGCAATAGCGCAGAAGTTATAAACGGGATCTCCACCCAAAACCACGGCAACTTCGAACCGACGCTTACCGACCTCAGCCGCATCTTCCATTTGTCGTTGGCCGGTCTTGTGCATTTGCCAGTGCATGCCACAGGTCTTTTTGTCATAGAGCAAGACCCGGTACATCCCGACGTTGCGCTTACCGGTTAAGGGATCGTGGGTGAAGACGAGGGGAAGAGTGACATAGGGGCCAGCATCTTCGGGCCAACAGGTGAGGATAGGAAACTTCGTGAGGTCGATGTCGTCGCCCATCCAAGTGATTTCTTGGCAGGGAGCCGCGGAAACCTCTTTGGGTCCGACCGTTTTAACTTCACCCCCCATTTCGAGGGCGAACTTCAGCTTCTCGCCGATCCCCTTGGGCACGTTTCCAGGAGCTTGGAGGAGCTTTCTCAGCCGTGCGGCGTGCTCCTCAAAGTCTTCACAACTGAGGGCAAGGCTCATCCGCTTCTCGCTCCCCATGGTGTTGATGGCAACGGGATAGTCGAACTTGACGGAGGCATTTGGGTCGGATGTCCACCAGGCTCCTTCGCGATGGATCGACGGCTGGTTCATCACCGCGCTGGCGTGGTGCGGGGTGCCGAGTCGGTGGGGAGGGCCCACGAGATTTTCGAAAAAGAGTGCCGGGCCGCCCGACTTCATCACGCGGTCGGCGATCTCTGTGACTTCCAGATAGGGGCTGATCGGCTCTTTGATCCTCTTAAGTTCGTTTCGGGATTCGAGGACTTCGAGAAAATGCCGGAGGTCGCGATAAGCCATAGGTTGCCGACTGCAGTCTACGCTGGGGAGCCCCCCGCGGTTCGCCGGTCGGATTCTGGTACACCCGAAGCATGAGCGCCCACACTGACCTGATCCGACGCCTGATCCCGGATCTCGACTCCTACCTAGGATCCGATTTGCCCGTCTATTCACCCATCGACGGTCAGCTTTTGGTGACGCTCAAGGTGGATTCGCAGTCCTCCATTGACGACAAGATTGCTCGAAGCGTCAGCGCTTTTCATCAGTGGAGAGAAGTGCCCGCTCCGCAACGCGGGGAACTCGTCCGGCGACTCGGCGAAGCCCTGCGGACTCACAAAGAGGACCTGGCGAAACTCGTGACGCTCGAGTGCGGCAAGATTCTGGAGGAGGGTCGCGGCGAAGTCCAAGAAATGATTGACATTTGCGACTTTGCTGTAGGATTGAGTCGCCAGCTCTATGGACTCACCATTGCAAGCGAGCGTCCCAACCACGTGATGCAGGAGAACTGGCTCCCTCTCGGCCCGGTGGGGATCATCAGCGCGTTCAATTTTCCGGTGGCGGTCTGGAGCTGGAACTCGTGCTTGGCCTTGGTTTGTGGCGATCCGTGCCTCTGGAAGCCGAGCGAGAAGACTCCGCTGACGGCCCTCGCCTGTCAGGCGATTTTCGACTCGGTGGCCGAGGGCTATCCGGCCGACTTGAGTTTGGTGATCCTCGGATTCGCCGAGCAGGGCGATCAGTTGGTCAGCGACTCGCGGGTGCCGCTAATCAGTGCCACCGGATCCACGCGGATGGGGCGCGCCGTTGGCCCCAAGGTCGCGGCTCGATTTGGAAGGTCCTTGTTGGAGCTTGGCGGCAACAACGCGGTCATCGTGACGCCCTCAGCCGATCTGGGGATCGCCGTGCCGAGCATCCTGTTTGGATCGGTCGGAACAGCCGGTCAGCGTTGCACCAGCACTCGGCGGGTGATCGCGCACGAGAGTCTTATCGGTCCATTGTATGAAAGTCTTTCGAAGGCCGTGAGTCAGATTGGCGAGACTAAGGTCGGAGATCCACTGGAAGCCTCGACATTGGTCGGACCGCTTATTGATCAAGCCGCCTTTGATGGAATGCAATCGGCGCTGGATCGAATTCGACCGGTGGCGAAGGCCATTACCGGTGGAGAAAGAACGAGGGAAGATCTAGGAACAGGCGCGTACTATGCTCGCCCGGCGATGGTCCTTCTTTCCGAGAACTCCGCCGTGATCGAGGAAGAGACCTTCGCACCGATCACGTACCTTATCCCGTATCGAACTCTGGAGGAAGCTCTGGAAATCCACAACTCTGTGCCACAAGGTCTGAGTTCGGCCATCATGACGACGGATGTCCGAGAAGCCGAATACTTCAAGCGGCATAGCGACTGCGGAATCGCGAACGTCAACATCGGAACCAGTGGGGCGGAGATTGGTGGCGCTTTTGGTGGAGAAAAAGAAACCGGCGGAGGACGAGAATCGGGAAGCGATAGCTGGAAAGCCTATATGCGGCGACAGACCAGCACTACCTACTTCGGCCGGGAGCGACCTGCTCTCGCACAGGGAATCACGTTCGATGTGTAACTTCGTAGGTCGGTCATGATTCTCACGATGGCTCTCCTGCTGGGTTCGTTCACTGAGCGGATTGTGCCCAGCACGGGGGCACCCCCGAAGGAAGTCGTCAGCTTAGATCTCCGAAAAGGCTTGGACTATTCGGAGAAGCTCCTGGCCGCAAGTGCTCAAGGTCTGCTGAATAGTCGAGAGAAGGGGACCACGAAGATCTATCTGATTTGGGATGATCACGACGCCTTTTGGCTGGATCATCTCGTGAAGAACAAGATCGTCAACGGTGTCCAGCAAGTCCAGAGTCTGGAGGAGTTAGTAGGAAAAGCCCGCGTTCGTCGAGGGGTGATTTTTGATAACAAGCCCTATCACTTGCCCAATATCGCGACAACGCTGGCCGGATGTGAGCGTCTTCTTTTGGTTGCAGATCCTGAACTTGCCTCTCGTATCGGCATTAAGATCGAGGTGGATCTTCGGAACCGCTTTAAGACAAATCGAGAAGCTAACGACTATCTATGGAGTAAGTATGGCTCCAATATCTCGCGTAGAGGGGTCTCGATTACCGTTCCCGGACCGACCCAAACTCACCAACCTGCTCAACTGCGGGATTATTTGATGGCCAACAAGATTTGGGCACTTTGGCCCAGTGGAACCAAGGAACGTGATGCGGCAGGAGCGGATCCAGCGGGCGAGTTGGAGGATGCAAGACGGATCCTGATCGATAAGTACCCGGACAACATTCCGTGCTTTGGCTATCCGTGGTCTGGGGATGGATACGGGCTTGGGGAGCATGAAGGGGTTTCCTTTCTTAGCCAGACCGGTAAGTGGCTCATTCCAACGGATAACTTTTCGAATCTGAGTTTTTGGAGCACCTTCGAACCGAGCCTCCAGAAGCCAGCCCTTAAGCTTAGGCCTAAGACGTATCGAAAGGATACGAAGTACGCGGCCTTAGTGATGAGTGACGGGGACAACCTTTGCACTTGGAGAGACTATTTTCCTAAGTACATTGCTTCGTTGGGAAGGCGTGGCTATCCGGTAAGTTGGACGATGGGTCCACTGATGAGAGAGCTCGCTCCGCCACTCTATGATCATGCGATTCGGTCCCTGCCCGAAGGGGATTCGATCGGCTCGGGTGTCAGTGGTGTGGGTTATGTCGCTCCGGAAGAGTTTGGAAAGGCCCTGCCTGATCCCAAGAATGTCTTTAGAAGATACACGGACCTTACCTCTGCCACGGCTCAGCGGTCGGGCCATCGCTGGATATGGGTGATGAGGTTTGGGCCCGCTGGAGGACCGGTGTTGAAGGATCTGGCGGAGGGGCTCACCGGTATCGAAGCCATCATGGGTGGATACGGACCTGTAACCGATAAGGGCGAGCTTGCCGTCACCCGCTATAGCAATGGAATCGGAGCCTTCCACACGATGAACAAAGTGGTGGATGAGAAGCAAATGCTTCAGGAAATCGACCAGATCTTAGCGCGCCCCGATTGTCCTCAGTTCCTCCATTTCTTCTTGTGGAATTGGGGAGTGACTCCGGACGGCCTGCAAAAGATTGCGGCTCATTGCGCGATGCGAGGCGTGGAGATCGTGACTCCAGAAGTCCTGGCCCAACTCTATAGGGACTCTGAATCTCGTTAGAACTGGCTCAGTTCAGGAAAGAGAAACCTGAAACAAGGAACCCCAAGACATCACGACTTGGAGTTCCTCTGGCTCACTTATCTCGCCGGAGCGGAGTTGGATTCCTTCATCAGATTGCTGAGGTCAAGGATCACACCGCCGCCGTTTCCTCCGGCGTTGACGCTCGGAAGTTTGCCGTCCCATTTATCAACCCATTCGCGGGCAATCACGAGGCTTCCTCCATTGGCTCGGAGGGATTCGGCGATCAACCGCGAGGCCTCGGCTTTTCCTTGGGCCCGTGCGATTTCTGTTTGCTTTTGCAGTTCGGCTTGTTGCAGAACAAACTTCTGCTTTTCGGCTTCTTGTTGAGCAACTTGCTTGGCTTCAATCGCCTTATTGAACTCGGGCGAGAAGTCAAAGTTGGTGATGCTGAGGCCCTGGGGGTCGACGATGATATTGTATTGTGCGAGCCGTCGCGTGAGGTCGGCTTCAACTTCGGTCTTGACCTGTTGTCGGTTGCGGATGAGTTCTTCTGCGGTGTAGCGGCTGGTGACAACCTTGACCGATTCTTGAATTGCGGGATCGATGATGCGGCTGTTGTAATCGGGGCCAACTTGACCAAAGATCTCGGGGACCTTGACCGCATTCAGCCGATAGTTGAGCGCGAGGGTCGTGGTCACGACCTGAAGATCGCGGCTCGCGGCGGTAGCGGTGCCTTCTTCCTTTTGGGTTCGGGTCTCCAAAAGAATCACCTCATTCACTCCCGGGATGATCAGGTGGATGCCGGGAGAGATCGACCCTTGGAGGGCGCCAAACCGCAAGAGAACTCCCTGATAGCCAGCGGGAACTTGGACGACGCCGCGCCACAGCAGTCCGCCGACGATCATGAGAACGCCAATCATTCGAGTCGCCCAGGCGATCGGCTTGAGATTGACCTTCTCACCGGTTTGGCTATGCAGCCCGGCGAAGATGAAGGACGCGACAAAGACGATAACTCCTAAAACGAGGATGCCCATTCTCTTTTTCCTGCATCACTAGTACGGCAGAGCGGGGCGGCAGGATTCATTTCTGCCCAAATGGAATAGGCTCTGGAGCGATGAACGCGATCAATGCCGCCCTGCGCAGCCATTTGCTCCGACTCGCGGTCCTGTCCACCCTCTCGGTGATCATCGGGTTGGGGATCGTTTTTGCGGGATCCGGCGCAGCCCAAAAGGCCTTCGGAACCATGACCGCGGGGTGGGCGGTGGTCAACCTGGTGATCGTGGTCGTGAGCCTGCGCAACAAGCAACTCCCCGATCTGCGCGCCTTTCGCGAGTTCCTTATGCTCAATGTCGGGCTGAACTTCGGATATATCGGAGTGGGTTTGGCGCTGTGCTTGCCGAGTGGGGCGTCGGCCGTGCTGGTGGGCAATGGTGCAGCGGTTGCGATCCAGGGCCTGATCCTCCAGGTCCTAGATCTGTACTTGCTGCGCCAGCTACCTACTACACATTGAAGAGGAAGAGCATCACGTCGCCTTCTTGGACGACGTACTCCTTACCTTCGCTGCGGACCAGGCCCTTCTCTTTGGCCACCTTCATGCTGCCACAAGCAATGAGGTCCGTGTAGCTGACGGTCTCGGCTCGGATGAAGCCGCGCTCGAAATCGCTATGGATCACGCCGGCGGCCTGCGGGGCCTTCATCCCCTTGATGATGGTCCAGGCTCTTGTCTCTTTGGGTCCGGTGGTGAAGTAGGTTTGGAGCCCGAGCAAGTCGTAGGTCGCGCGGATCAGGCTCTGCAGGCCGCCCTCTTTGACCCCGAGAGCTTCGAGGAATCCGGCGCGGTCTTCTTCGGGGAGTTCAATCAGTTCGCTTTCGACCTGGGCCGAGATGACCACGACGCTGGCACCTTCTTTGGCGGCGGCAGCGCGGACGGTTTCGACGTAGGCGTTGCCGGTGGCGAGGTCGTCCTCGTTGACGTTGGCCGCATAGATGATGGGCTTCTTGGTCAGCAGTCCGAGTCCCTTGATCGCGAGCTCTTCATCTTCGTTGAGCGCGACCGACCGGGCGGGGAGGCCATCGTTCAGGGCGGGGATGATCCGATCGAGCGCGTCGACCTCGATCTGGGCTTCCTTCTTCTGCCGGGCGTCTTTGCGGGCTCGTTCGATCCTCTTTTCGCATTGGCCGAGGTCGGCAAAGATCAGTTCGAGGTTAATGATCTCCATGTCGCGGGCCGGGTCGACGGATCCGGCGACGTGGATGATGTCGTCGTTATCGAAGCATCGGACGACGTGGACGATGGCATCGACCTCTCGGATGTTGCCCAAAAACTGGTTGCCCAGGCCCTCGCCCTTGCTGGCCCCTTTGACCAGTCCGGCGATATCGACGAACTCCACGCGGGCGGGGAGGATCTCGGCCGAGCCGCTGATCTTGGCGAGCTCGCCTAGGCGATCGTCGGGGACGCTGACGATGCCGACGTTGGGCTCGATGGTGCAAAACGGGAAGTTTGCGGCTTGGGCCTTAGAATTGGCGACGACGGCATTGAAGAGAGTGGACTTGCCGACGTTCGGGAGGCCAACGTTACCTGCGCGGAGCATAGATTGTAGAGTTTACCGGTTGGGGCCTTTTGGCTTATTCGGCGCACCCTTTCGCGGTTTATCGACGTATTCGGGGTGCGAGTCCATGGAATACCTTTTTCGCGGTGTACGGCTGAGCTTGAAAGATCCGGAGCTTCGGAAATATCTGATCAAGCCTTTTTTCTGGTCGATTTTTCTGTATCTTTGTGTTTCTCTCTCGATAACCTGGATGGTTTCGGCTTGGATCACGGACCTGATCGCTGGTTGGCAGTTGCCGGGATGGGTGGAGTTTTTGGGCCCCCGCCTGCTGGCGTTTCTGGCATGGAGTTTTGTAGCTGGTCCGGTTTTCTTTGGGCTGAATGCGGTTCTGAGCAGTTTTATGTGGTCGGATCTTAGCTATCGCACAGAAATCGATCAATATGGCTCGGCTCCTCGGGTCAAGAATACGGTCGGGGCAGAGCTCGGCGATAGCGTTGCGCGCTTGCCTCGGTCGCTGGGCGTTTCCTTCTTGAGCCTAGTGCTTGGTTTGGTGGGCTTGGGCTGGGTAAGCGCGTATCCGGTCGGCCGGGTCTGCTTGCTCGACTTCACCGCTCCGGCGTACCTGCGCCGGGGGATTTTCTTTGGGGAGCAGAAGGTCCGAGTCTCGCTGATCCCTCGGTCGAAGGGCTTTGCCTTGGCGTGCGGGGTGGTGAGTTTGGTTCCGCTGCTGAACCTGCTCTGCCTCCCCGGTGCAGTCATTGGGGCGACGCTGATGGTGCGTGAGAGCGAGGGACGGTAGGTCTCAGAAGCCTTAGAGGTCCTATAGGTCTTATGGAACCTATTCGGGGGTCTCGTCTCGGTGGGATTTTCTGATCCGATAGAGTCTCTCGGTGAATCCGCCGTCTTGAAGGAAGCTTTGTTCTAGTTGTCGCAGGAGTTGGTCAAGGAGGTAGTTGGTCTGGTGGATCACGCAGACCATCGTGTTGGCGGCGTTTTCGGGGCCTTTGTCTTCTATATAGGTCTTATAGGTCCTATAGGACAGATCTTCGCGGTAACACAGTTTCCTGATGAAGGTTGCCTTCTTATGGTCTTTGGTCCAGGTTGCTAGTTCGTTTTGGCGCAGAAAATCGGTGTAGTCTATGAGAAGCTCTTCGAGGCTGGCACGGGCGATTCCGACGAGTTTGAGTTCAATTTTCTTGCTGGTTCCGCTGGCCTGGCTGCCTTCGGCGATATTTTGTTTGCCACTTCTGGCGGCTTGGACCATTTGGTCCACGGTCCTACTTTTGGGGTTCACATAAAGATTAGTGAAAGCAACGGTTGCATCGTGGACGACTTCGGCCATTTGATAAGCCTTGAGACCTTTGTATCCGCCGTGGGGTGGGATTAGATACTCGTCCATGGGTGGGATGTTGCCACGCCTGGCAAGGAAAAAACAAGCCGTGAAATGAACAAATAGGTCTTATAGGTCGGATAGGACCTATAGGACCCAAAGCATAGGACCCACGACAAAGCCCCCCGCGACCTTCGGTCGCGGGGGGCTTTGTACCAGTGGGCTCCTTCTTTAGAAGTCCATGTCGCCCATTCCGCCGCCCGGCATGGGGGCGGCCTTCTTGGGCTCGGGCTTTTCGACCACGAGGGCTTCGGTGGTCAGGACGAGGCCAGCGATCGAGGCGGCGTTTTGCACGGTCGATCGGGTGACCTTGGCGGGATCGACGATGCCAGCCTTGACCATATCGACCATCTCACCGGTGGCGGCGTTGAGGCCGGTTCCGGCGGTGGCGGCCTTGACCTTCTCGACGATCACGCTGCCTTCGAGACCAGCGTTTGCAGCGATGGTGCGCAGCGGCTCTTCGAGCGCTCGCTTGACGATCTGGACGCCGGTGAGTTCATCGCCGGTGGCCTTCACGCTTTCGAGGGCTTGGCTGGCGGCGAGGAGGGTGACTCCACCGCCGGGGACGATGCCTTCTTCGACCGCGGCTCGGGTGGCGGAGAGGGCATCTTCGTATCGGTGCTTCTTCTCCTTGAGCTCGGTTTCGGTGCTGGCGCCGACCTTAATGACGGCGACGCCGCCGCTGAGCTTGGCCAGTCGCTCTTGCAGCTTCTCTCGGTCGTAGTTGCTGTCGGTCTTTTCGATCTGGGCCTTGATCGTGTTGATTCGGCCCATCACGTCTTCCTTGCTACCGGCGCCTTCGATGATGGTGGTGTCTTCCTTGGTGATGACGACCTTCTTGGCGGTGCCGAGCATGTCGATGGTGACGTTTTCGAGCTTGGTTCCGAGGTCTTCGGTGATGAATCGACCCTTGGTGAGGATGGCGATATCCTCGAGCATGGCCTTGCGTCGGTCGCCAAAGCCAGGAGCCTTAACGGCGCAGACTTGGAGGATGCCCTTGATCTTATTGAGAACGAGGGTGGCCAGGGCGTCGCCTTCGATGTCTTCGGCGATGATGAGGATCGGCTTGCGGGTTTGAGCGGCCTTTTCCAGGAAGGGCAGCATGTCTTGGGCGCTGCTGATCTTCTTTTCGTGGATGAGGATGATCGGGTTTTCGATCACGGCCTCCATGCGCTCGGGGTCGGTGACGAAGTAGGGGGAGATGTAGCCTCGGTCGAACTGCATTCCTTCGACGATTTCGAGGGTGGTTTCTCGGCCCTTGCTTTCTTCGACGGTGATGACGCCGTCCTTGCCGACCTTGTCCATGGCTTCGGCGACTTGCTTTCCGATCTCGTTGTCGTTACCGGCGATGGTGGCGACGAACTCGATTTGCTCCTTGTCCTTAACGGTTTGGGCGTGCTTCTTGATTTCGGCGATGACGGTTTCGACGGCTTGGTCGATGCCTCGCTTGACGGCGATGGGGTTACCGCCGGCGGCAACGTATCGAAGGCCTTCGTTCACGATGGCTTGGGCGAGGACGGTTGCGGTGGTGGTTCCGTCGCCGGCGACGTCGTTGGTCTTGCTGGCGACTTCCTTGCAGAGCTGGGCGCCCATATTTTCATAGGGATCTTCGAGCTCGATTTCCTTGGCGACGCTGACGCCGTCCTTGGTGATGGTGGGGCTGCCCCACTTCTTGTCGAGGACGACGTTGCGTCCCTTGGGTCCGAGGGTGACCTTGACGGCGTCGGCGACTTTGTTGACGCCTCGCTCGAGGGCCCTTCGTGCATTTTCATCGAAGAGAAGGTTTTTGGCTGCCATAGTTTTTGGGTTCCTTTTGGCCCGGGGTGGCTTTAGCACTCCGGGTTGATTACTGCTAGATTTTGGCACTCCGGGGCTGCGAGTGTCAACGGGATGGGTTCACTTTTCTCCTCCCCCGGCGGCGCTGCTTGGGACTTGCCAAGGATCCCGGGGAGTCTTCCGCGGTGCGCGGGATCATCTGGTTTCGGATTTCGGTTGCCGCTTGTAGAAGTGCTGTAGCCATGCCCTTTTCTGGCGAGAGAAACCAGGCCATCATGGCTGACGTCGTCAGCTCGCGCATGGCCGCATAGCTGAAGTCCTCTATCCTGACGTGGAGTTCTGGGCACTTGGGGTCGAAAGTCATCTCTGCGTTCCACTTAGCGAGTGTTCGTTCCAAGAAGCGAGTTCGATCATTGGCCGTCGGGGGCCCAAACTCGATCACTCGATCAAACCGTGAAGGGCGCGACCGGATGGCCGGGTCCAGCTTCTCGGGGTGGTTGGTTGTAGCGATCACACAAACTCCTTCGAGCGGCTTGGCCCCATCGAGTTCATTGAGGAATGGGCTGAGGAGGGTTGAGGTGATGAGTGAGTCGATATCCTCCAAGATCAGCATGCACGGGCCCGGGTCCCGGACCTTCTCGAAGACTTCCGAGAGTTCCCCTTGTGCCTCCTTCGGATCGGAAGAAATGCTCTTGACGAACAGGGCCCGGGCGGGAGCGCATCCGGCTAAAGCGGCGATGAGTTGGCTCTTTCCGTTCCCAGGAGGTCCGGTTAGTAGCAGGCCGCGTCGCCAGGGGATACCGAAGGCGTGGTACCGGTCCTTTTGTTGAAAGAACCCCAAGACTTGATTTGAGACCTGATCAATTTTTTCGGGGCAGAGATCCAGCAACTCTAGGCTTGCTGACCGAATGCGCTCGGTAAGGGCTTCGTCTTGGTTCCAATAGCCGTGTTCATAGATTTCAGGATTACTTGCCTTGAGCCCGATGACGTGTGAGGCATATCGCAACAATTCCAAGATAACCGGGTCACTCGGTCCTAGAATAAAGACCTTTGAGCCGCGGCCGATCGGAAGCTTCATCACCAGAAAGCTATGGTGTTTCCAGGTGAACTCGATGAGGCCAGCATGCAAGAATTCCTCAAACTCCTCGCCGTTGTAGTGGAATCCTATAGATTCTGGAAAAACAGGAGAAAATGTCCCTTCCACAAAACCGAGTTGAAGAAGTCTTACGATAGGGAAGGTGTTGTAGTTGGCAAATCGGATCACGCGATCCGGATAGAGGGAGACTAGGCCCTGCACAATGAGTGTAGGGACAATAGCCTCTTGAGACTGGAAGGCATCCTTTACTAGTTTTTGAATTGCGATCAATGTTAGTTGGTTTCGTGTGTTGGCGGGAACCGCTTTCGCAAGAATGCGAAATGGAGAACTCGGCGGGTCCTGGTTTGCAGGATGGGGTCCGGGCACTATCGCCGATCTGGAGGCACGGCGTCACCGCTTACGCGGTGGCGAGGGAGTGGCCTCGGGGAGGGATCGGCGACGGAAATACGGCATTGGGCCAAGCAAGAGGAGCTTGATCCACGGATTTTCGGATGAGGAATGTGGCCGGGTGACGGACCACGATTATGTCGTCACTGTGCTCGGGAATGCAAGCCTTTAAAAGCAAAAACCCCACTTACTTGGGAGTAAGTGGGGTTTGGAAGCACCGTGAAGGTGGGGTTGTTAGTTGTTGACGATGGCGTAGATTTGATCTTCGTCGAGGATCGTGTAGTCGCGACCTTCGATCGTGACTTCGTTTCCGCCGTACTTGCTAAAGAGCACGCGGTCGCCAACCTTGACGGTCAGGGAGTTGCGCTCGCCGTTATCGAGAACGCGTCCGCTGCCGGTGGCCACGACTTTCCCCTCGTTCGGCTTCTTCTTGGCCGAATCGGGGAGGTAGATGCCGCTCGCCGTCATTTCTTCGGCTTCCACGACTTCAACGACAACTTTATCGCCCAGGGGCTTGATGTTTGCCATAGTTTAAAGTTCCTCTTGAATGAGCTAGCGGGCTGGCCGGTGGCACTCACGGCCCGCAATTGCTAATCATTTTAGCAGTCGGGGGCCGAGAGTGTCAATCCGTCCTCTAGGCTCCGTGGGAGCTAAAGGGCCATTGGGCCGTCGGCGAGGGCTGTTGGCCATAGCCGAAGCTCAGGCCGGCACTTGAATCGGGCCTGAGATATGCCCGCGCCCGGGAGCGAAGATCCTCGCTGAGACGGGCCAGCCGGCGGGATGCCCCGCTCATCCGGGTTCCTTCCTCGGTTCGCCCCTCGCGCATCAGCAGCCAAGCGCAGTCGCTGACCTTACGGGCGGCGAGCAAGACTCGGCGAGAGAGCCGGAGAAGGCACCGCACTTTGAACATGGGGCGGGCGTCCATGGACTCAATGGCACGCAACGAGTGGCGTGCTTCGAACTCTGAGATCATTCGATTTCTAACCTCCATTTGTTTTCGCTTTCACGATTTTTGGTTGGAGGCGCGGGATAATTTTCCGCGCCTTGATGCGCCTACGGGGTTAGCTGACGGGTTAGGACCAAGGTTATCCCTCGCGGTGAAGCGATGCACCCCAATTGTGTTTGGGTCCCCCGTTCCGGACGTTGGTCCAGACTCGGCTTGCCCTTTCTGACGTCCGAAGGAGGGCGAATGGTTCCCGGTGGAGTTACGGGAGAAAATCCTGATCCGGGGCCTTTTTATCTTTGGTGGCAACTCCTGCCGGGCTGGCTCCGTCCGTACGTTCAACGACGCATGGCTGACGAGACCCGAGCGCCCCTAGACGTGAACCAGGTCATCCCGGTGATGATCGAGCAGCTGGCCAGCATGGCCTGGCAAAAGATGGGCTTGCAACCCGACATGATGACCGGTCAGATTCACCGAGATATCGAGCAGGCGCGCCTAGCGATCGATGCTTGTGCGGCGTTGTGTCAGTCCATCGAATCGCGGCTGGATGCTGAGGACCAACGGAGCCTTCAGAATCTCGTCCGAGATTTGCGTGTGAATTTTGTCGAACGATCCGCCGGAGCCAACTCATGACCCCGACCTCGCTACCCCATGACCTTATCCCCGCCCAGGGTTCTGGGCCGATCACCGACTTTGCGATGTTGCAAGTCCTAGAACAGCGGCGCCGGGACCTTGTGGAGTTTCAGGGACAATATGAACACTTGGTCGAGATCCTCTGTGATGGCGCTCAGTATGGGCCGGAAGGCGCATTAGAGCGACGCTACCAGGAGATTCGGGAGTGGATGCAGAAACATTATCGACGGGTGCGCCGCTACGTGATGGCCTATTTGCAGATGGAACCGGATCCAACCGCCCGGAGGACAGAGATCCCCGGTCGTGGCCAAGATGCCTTTGAGGCCCTGTTCCACCCGGCAACGCTCGATGAGTTTCTGCGCGGTGACGATGGCCAGATGATCCATCGAATCACGGCAACTCGTACGGCTATCGAGCGATATAGCGACCACCTTTCGCAACTAGCGATGGCGGTCTAATTAGTGAGACAATTTACACGCGAAGATATTAGTTCGGCAACCGAATTATTTAATCAGTTTTATGGGGCGAAGTACCGGATCGCTCCAGAGCAGCTTGAGCAGAACTCCTTCGACTCTGGACTACTCGTTCCCGAAGGTTCCTTCATCACCGAGGATGGGAGCTTTGTTCTGCTCAAACGGAGTCCATACGGACTCTTTCCCGGTCCAGAAGAGGGAGTCTTTCACATCCTCGCCCTGGGCTATTCCCGCGAGGACGTGGGGGAATCCCTGGTCAGGCAGGTCGAGGCGGTGGTGCGGGAACAGGGAGGGAAGAAGCTCTGGTTCGGGGCTGATCTTCGCCATTTCTTTCCCGGCGTGCCTGATACGACACCCGAATTGTTAGGGCTCCTGAATAGCTGCGGATTTCGGCCCGGCTCAGAAAATGTCGATCTGGAAAGAGACCTGGCTGACTATTCGGATCCCGAAGGAACCTTTGATCGGGTCGGGAATGCGGAGTTTCGCGCTTGTTCTGCCTCGGACGTCCCCCTGTTGGATGAGTTCTTCCGGCGAGAGTTCCCTCGGCGCTGGCACTACGACGTGATGCAGAAAATCGAAATCGAGGACCGGCCCGAGATCGTTTTTGGGGTTTTTGTCGATGGGGCGTGCGAGGGGTTTGCGCTCACGCAGGAAGAGGGGTGTCGGTATCCCGTTGCGGGCGCGGTATGGCACCATGACTTGGGTGCGAATTGGGGCTCGCTGGGACCGATCGGGGTCAGCGAGCGGGTGCGCGGGCGTGGCCTCGGCGGGGCGATCTTGGCCTTTGGATTAGAAGGCCTGAGAGACCGGGGGGTGCGCCGGTGCATCATCGACTGGACAACCCTCATTGAGTTTTATGGCAAGCATGGTTTCATTCCCAATAGGCGGTACATGCCGATGAGTCTGGACCTATCATAATTGGGGCATGGCCTCAGCAACGCCCGATCTCGCTCCACCTTCGGTGCGGTGGAATCTTGACGCGCTCTACAAGAGCATGGACGACCCCGCGATCTCTGCCGCCTGGGAAGAGTCTCATCGCCAAGCAGACGCGATCGCAGAGCGCTTCAGGGGTCGGATCGCGGCGCCTGATCTGACCGCCGAGACCCTGCTTGAAGCGATCCAGGCGGTCGAGAATTTGCGGCTCTTGGCGGACAAGGCCCCGCACTACGCAAACCTCCTCCTCTCGGCCAATATGGCGGACCCGGAAATCGGAGCGTTTTATGCTGAGCAGATGGAAAAGCATTCTGAACTTTCCATCAAGCTCATCTTTTTGGAGCTGGAACTTCAGTCTGCGCAAGAAAGTGTGATCCAGAATGTTCTCGCAAGTGGCCGATTGGAACCCTACCGACACTTCATCGAGCGGACCCGGGTCTATTCACCCCACCGGCTGACCGAAGCCGAAGAGATCTTGCTGGAAGAGACCGCAAACACCGGATCCCGTGCTTGGGTCCGGCTCAGCGAAGAGATCACGGGGAACCATGTCTATAAGTTCTATCGTCCCGGAACCAACGAAGCCGAAGAGCTTACGGAACAAGAAGTTCTCACCCTGATGCGGGATGGCGATCGCGCGATTCGGAAGGCCGCAAGCGAAAGCTTCACTCGCGGGCTTAAGGAGCAAGAGCGAGTGCTTTGCTTCACCTACAACAATCTCTTGGCCGATAAAAAGGTCGAAGACCGATTGCGCAAGTACGAGTATCCGGAGCAATCGCGACACATGAGCAATGAGCTCACGCCCGAGATCGTCGATCTTGTCGTCAATGTCGTCCGAGAGAACTATTCGCTCGTTGCGCGATATTACAGTACCAAGCGCCAGATTCTGGGACTTGAAGAGCTCACGCATTACGACCGATACGCCCCGTTAACCGATACCACCAAGAAAGTATCGTGGGAAGTTGCGGAAGCGATCGTATTGGAGAGTTTTGGGAAGTTCCATCCCGCTCTGGCCGAGAAGGCGCGAGAATTCTTTGAGGGGCAATGGATTGACGCGGAACCTCGAAGCGGCAAATCGGGTGGGGCATTCTGCAGCTATACCACCCCGGATGCGCACCCCTTTATTCTGATGAGCTACCTCAATAAACTTGACGATGTGGGGACACTAGCGCACGAACTCGGCCACGGAGTCCACGCGTCGCTCAGCCGGGCGCAGAGCTACTTCAACTTCCAAGGAACCCTGCCGCTGGCCGAGCTGGCTAGCATCTTCGGCGAGATGCTGGTCTTTGAGCGACTGGTGAGCGAGGCAAGCGATGAAGATAAGATCGCACTCTATGCCCAAAAGATCGAGGGCTGTTTTGCCAGCGTCTTCCGACAAGTCGCGATGTACACCTTCGAAACCCGGTGTCATCAAATGCGCCGAGAAGAAGGCGAACTTTCACCCGAGGAGTTCGCCGAGATCTGGCAAGAAGAGCTGCAAAAGATGTTTGGCGAGAGCGTCCAGCTCGGCGAAGATCACAGCTGCTGGTGGATGTACGTCAGCCACTTCTATTTCGCGCCTTTCTATGTGTACGCTTATGCCTTTGGCGAATTGCTCACGATGAGTCTTTACCAGCGGGCAAAGCAGCTAGGCCCTGAATTCGCCGACGACTACGTGCGGATGCTGGAGATGGGCGGAAGCCGGTCGCCGCAGGAACTCATGGACGTGGTCGGAGTGGACCTCAGCAGCCGCGAGTTCTGGCAGGGCGGAATCAGTGCCCTCGAAAAGCTGGTGAGCGAGTTCGAGGGCCTGGTGGCGGCTCGGGCTTAATAAGCGAGCTGGACGATCTTTTGGGCGGCCTCTTGCATGGTGGCCGCCCCGACGAGCTTGTCGGACCCCTTGAGGAGTTCGAGTCCCTCTTCGGCCGCGGTTCCATCGAGCCGGACGACGACGGGGATCTTGATGTCGATCGCGTCGAAGGCAGCGAGAATGCCCTGAGCTACGAGGTCGCCTCGGGTGATTCCGCCAAAGATATTGATCAAGAGGCCCTTGACGTTTTCATCCATCAGGATGAGCTCCACGCACTGGGTCACGCGCTCGGCGCTGGCTCCGCCTCCGACATCGCAAAAGTTGGCGGGCTTGCCCCCAGCCGCGTTGACCTCGTCAAGTGAGCACATCACAAGGCCGGCTCCGTTGCCGATGATGCCGATCTCGCCCCCGAGTCGCACATAGGCGATTCCTCGGCGGGAGGCTTCCGCCTCGATCGGGTCTTCGGCGCTGTCGTCCTTGGTGTCGTCATAACCTCGGTGGCGATAGAGGGCGTTTTCGTCGATGCTGACCTTGGCGTCGGCGGCGATCAGCTTGCCATCTGGGGTCCAAGCGCAGGGGTTGATTTCGATCAGGTCGGCGTCGCTCTCTTCATAGGCCTTGACCAGAGACTTGATCATGCCGACCATCTGGCGCTGGGCGGGGGCGGGAATCTTGGCGGCGGCAACGGCTTCTCGGATTTCGAAATCGGCAACTCCCCAGGCGGGATCCACGTGGAGGCGGACGATGGCGTCGGGATGCTCTTCGGCGACTTCTTCGATCTCCATCCCGCCTTCCTTGCTAATCATGATCACGTTTTTGCCCGCAGCCCGGTCGGTGAGGACGCTGAGGTAGTACTCCTCGGCGATGTCGATGAGCTCTCCGACGAGGACTTTCTCGACGACCATCCCGGCCGGGTTCTGGATGCTGACCAAGCGCTTGCCAATCAGCTCGCCGGTAAAGGTGCTAGCCTCTTGAGCGTTGTCAAAGAGTTTGACGCCGCCCGCCTTGCCGCGCCCACCCATCAGAACTTGGGCCTTGACCACGACTTTTCCGCCCAAAGATTCGGCGATTCGCAGGGCGTCGGCGGGATTATCGGCGACCTCCCCTTTGGGTACGGCCACGCCGTAGCGGGTGAGCAACTCTTTGGACTGGTACTCGTGGAGCTTCATGATTTCGCTTTTGAGGGTACCCGGGGCGGGTTTCGTGTTGGCGGTTGCTTCGATCTTTGAAGGTGGTCCGTCTGTTCTGGCATGGGTAGTAGGGCGCTGGTTGCGGAGTTCATCGGGACTTTCGCACTTTGTTTCATTGGCATCGGGTCGATTGCGGCGGCGGCTGCGACTGGGGGTGGGTTGATCATTCCGGCCTTGGCGCATGGTCTTGTGATCGCTTGTTTGGCAAGTGCGGTAGGGCACATCAGCGGGGGGCACTTTAACCCGGCCGTGAGCCTGGCGATGCTCTTGACGAATCGGATGAAGGCCGCCGACGCCGGAGCCTACATCGTGGCCCAAGTCTTGGGTGCCATCGCGGGAAGCTTTGCTGTGGCTTATGCCTTAGGATCGACCGCGATGATGGGCATCAAGCACGGGATTCCGGCTTTTTCCGCCCCCGTGATGACCGGCCAAGCGATCGTCGTCGAGATCATTCTCACCTTCTTCTTGGTCTTTGTGATCTTTGGGACGGCGGTGGATAGCAAGGCGCCCAAGATGGCTGCGCTCTTCATCGGTCTGACGGTGACCCTGGACATCCTGATGGGCGGACCTGTTACGGGGGCCTGCATGAATCCGGCACGATATTTGGGACCGGCGGTGGCCAGCGGCAACTTTGGCCAGATCCTGACCTACATGATCGGCCCTATCGTCGGCGGGGGGCTGGCGGCGCTGGTTTACGACAAGGTTTTGATGGACAAGACAACGGCGTCTTAAAGAGTCCGCCGAGAAATCCTCTCCTTTTGCCGTTGCTCCCGAGTTCGCCGGGTAGCAGCGGCCTTTTTGTTTGTTGACCATCGATGGGTTTTCGTGCCTGCGTGGTTGTGGAATCGTTTTTGGATCAGCTTCGCCCGATTTGGTCGCCCCATCCCGGCCAGCGGGAGTTTCTTTTGGCCGAGGCGGGGGTGCAGACCTTGGCCTGTGGGCGTCGCTGGGGGAAGACCGACGCGGCGGCGGTCAAGGCGCTCGGATGGCTGCTGGATCGGGAGGACGCCGAAATCTTGGTGGCGAGCGTGACCCTCGACCAAACCCGGATCCTCTTTGACCGGTTGGTCGAGCTTCTGGCCGAGTGGCTCGGCCGGTTTGGCGGACCCAAGCCCGAAATCCGACGAGCCCCCCATCCGTTGCTGAAGTGGGGTGGGCGAGTGGTGAGAGCCCGGAGCGGAAAGATCGCGGCCCACCTGCGCGGGTACCGAGCCACGCACATCCTGATCGACGAGGCGGCTTACCTTCCCGAAAAGGTGATCACGGAGGTCGCGATGCCGATGCTGGCGACCACGGCGGGGACTTGCGTTTTGCTCAGCACCCCCTGGGGTCACAACCACTTTTGGCGATTCTTCACGATGGGCCAATCGGGCCGGGAGGGGTTTTGGTCGCGGCGGGGGCCGAGTGGGGAGTCTCCCTATGTCTCGGCGAGCTTCTTGGCCGGGCAGCGCGAAATCCTGAGCGAGCGGGGGTATGCGGCGGAATATGAGGCCGAATTCGTCTCTTCGGCGGGGCAGGTTTTTCCTCAAGAGCAGATCGAAGAGGCGCTCGACACCGAGGTGCGGATGATCCCCCAGGCGATGACGATGGTGGGGGTCGATTGGGCGCGATACAGCGACTATACGGCGGTGGTGGTGGCGCAGTGGCTGCATGGTCGGGCCCAGATTGTCGAGGTTCAGCGTTGGCAGGGAGGCGATTGGGCCGGTCAGGTCGAATGGGTCGCGGGCATCGTCCGGGGTTATCCTTCGGGCGTGGTTTGGTGCGATGGGTCGGGGGTCGGGGATCCGGTGGTGGAGATGCTGAGGTCGGCGCTGCCCCAGCACGCGGTGCAGGGGTTCACCTTTACGACCAAGAGCAAGCTGGAACTGATCGATGGTTTGCGCTGGCGGTTCGACCGGCGGCAGATCGGCATGGCCCCGCATCCGGACCTGTTGCGCGAACTGGCCGAGATCCGGGCGACTCCGGGTTCGCAAGGGCACACGCGGATCGCGGCCCCCTCGGGCGGTCACGACGACCTGGTGATGGCCCTGGCCCTGGCCTGCTATCGCCTGCCAAGAGGAGAGGTGGCCTCGCCGGTTCTCCTCGCGTCGGACCTCAAGTTCAGCCAGTCCCAACCCGGGAGCCTGGTCCGGGCGTATTGAGGACTGGAGTTGTTTCCCCGTGCCATGGTAAGGCGCGCCCTGAGGTAAGGCACTCGTATTGCCTTCGTGCTTCCATTGCTTACCTTCGACTCCCGTGCGCGGGCTGGCAAAGTTTGATCGGCACCCGGGGGGGTACTAAGCCTCAATCAAAAAATTTGGACGAACAGGAGTTCAGAGTCTTGCGTCAATCACAAATGAAATGGTATATCGCAAAAAAAATGAAGATAAACATACGAGGTTGCGCGTGGCAGGGGTGACCGTCGAACAAAAAGACACCGATGCAATAGAAGGGCAGGCGTATATTAAATGCCCTCTAGTCAGGGAAGCTCAGGTGGATAGTGTCATGAAAGCATCGACTGGGGCGAAGCTCTTCCTAGAGCAACACCCGGAAATAGAGAACATCGTTAACTTCGCATATAACCGAGTTCTGGATCAAGGCTTCGAGATCGAAAGCATTATTATCGGCACCGAAGTTGATCCAGAGGAGGATACGTCGTACCTTACGGTTGAATTTTGCCTCGCGAAGCGGGCAAAGGGACTGCAGGATCTCCTAGACAGCATTTATGCGGAGCTAGACTTCGATCAAGCGGACGATGCACAAATCGTTCTCATGGCAGCATAATAGCTAGATTGTGCCAATCGACAAATCTGAGATCCTGGCGAAGGCAAATACCTTACTGCACGCTGCAGAAGCTAGTCGGGATTTACAAAGAGTTGAATCCCTCTGTCGTTCAGCTGTGAGCCGTCGCTACTACTACCTCTATCATTCCGCGCGAGAATTCGCCGTCAATGCAGATTCGCTGGGTTTCAGTCCCCTATCGCCTGACGAAAAGGGACGGGTTAAGCACGCCGATCTTTGGCGCTGGTTCAAGCAGAAGACGATGTCCGAGGCGTCCTTGGGAATGTGGGCTGGCAACCGAGCCACAACGCTTCATGTCCAAAGAGATCGGGCGGACTATGATATTTACCGCGCCTTTCTTGCTGGGTCTGATGACGAGAGTGCAACGCCGCTGGAGAAGGAAGATATCTTGGAAAAGACTCGGGACTTCTTCCGCAATGCCGAAGAACTAGAAAATCGCATCAAAATTTGCCGACAAAAACGAACCCTGTAGGCCAGATTATCGTCATAGATTTGTAAGCGAGTCCATCGGGAACACAAAGCCCGCGTGGCATGGACACGATCGCGCTGGCGTTTCTGGCCGCCCACGCCACGGCTACTTTTACTATCTTCCGGTACGTTCAAGGCGCAATGAGGCATCATTCGCACTTCTACACGGACTAATCGAAAAACCCCCAGAGATCAATTTCTGGGGGTTTTTTCAATCGAGTTGCCAGTGAGAACGAGCCCGAACAAGAGGCGAGGATTGGTTCGTGCGTTGGAGTGCACCCAAAGGAGCCTCTCTGGTGTGTAGAGTTGCCGTCGCTAGCCTGGTGGGGTTGAACTGAGAGGGACTAAGTCTGTAGGTAGAACTCAGCAATAACCATCCGGTGGTCCGAGTGGCGAGTTGGCCTGACGAACGCCCTGCAGGGAAACAGGGATCCACCGATCCAGATCTGGTCGATCCGGACGAGGGGCATCGTGTTGATGGCAGTACCTCCCCAGCCCGATCCGATGTCGCCAAACGCGTCATTGGCTTGGGTGCCCAATTCTGCCATCAGGATCCGGTCGGGGGGGCTATTGAAGTCCCCACCGATGATCAGATTTCGATTGCCGCGCACAGCTTCGATCCACGACACGATCTCTGATAGCTCCCTCATGCGGACTCGTCGATTCTCTGCGTAGGCTCGCCAGCAATCGGGCGACCAGTAGTCCAGGCGGAATATGGGAGGCTGTAGCCTCACCGAAATCACAAGTGTCTCCCTCCATTCAGCCGCTACGAAGTTGTGGGTTCCAGGGGGCAGGGGAATCCGCCTAGCCGGACCCCTCGAGAGAATCGAGCCATCCGGTCCGTGGATGGCTGTCCACTCCGGCCCCAACTTGGTCCGAAGCTCTTCCAACTCCGTGGTGCTCGGCGATTCTTGAAGGAGGATCAAATCGGCTTTGACCGCAGCTGCCTCGGCTGCGGCCTTAGGGTCGCCTCCCGCGCAGTTGAGACTCACCACTCGGGTGATTTCGCCGTAACTCAGGTCGATGTTTGGAATCCAGGCTCGGGGCTGCGAATCGAGGGTTAGCCATAGGATGAGCCAGAATCCGATCATGCCGAGGCGGGCCTTGACGGGCGTCTTTTTTGCGACGACGCACAGTGCGATACCGATCAGAACCCACAGGGTCATGGGCCAGATGAAGAATCCCGCAAGTGAGAGGGGAAGGCACCAGTAGATCGACCCGACCAGGACTCCAACAATTCCTGATGCGATCAAGAGTCGCGGTTTCCCGCGTTTGACCGGAGCCTTCATGGCCCAGTTTTACCGCACCGATGCGTGTAGGCGGATCGGTGATCCGGCGTAGAATCGGAAAAGCATGAAACCGATGGAGGACACGAACAGGTCACCCAGCCCGGAGCGAGCGAAGGCCCGGCTGATGGTCCAGTGCGCCCACTGGCTGCGGTCGGGTTGGGAGGTCGGTCAAGGGGAGCGGCTCCCCGACCCAAAGGACCTCTTGGCCTGGGTTAGCAGGCTCGCCCCTGAGGCCGACGCCTCGGAGATCGCCAACCACGCCCTGCCAGTGGGCGAATGGCCCGATCAACTCACCATGAACGGAACTTGGGCCAAGCTCTCGGGGACCACCATCGAGTGGGCGCTGGGGTTGAAGGACGACTTCGGCGAATGGGACGAACCGGAGTGGTGGAGCGATGCAGTCCACGACGACTTTCCTGGTTTTCCCGACCCAGCACAGTGGAGGCACGACCTGCGCCTTCGGTCGTGGGAAGAACTGGAGCGGCAGGCGATGATCATGGAAACCTGCCTCTGGCGGCTGCGGCAGGGGCCTCAGCCGGACCCAGACGCCGCAGAGTACGTCAAAAAACTCCTCGCTCGGTCGGCGGCAATCGGCCATGTGCGCCTAGCGCCAGATGGGGATCTGCGGTGCTCGGATGGGAGGAGCTTGGCCGACCAGAGTGACGAGGAAGCCCAGGAAATTCTTAGCATCGTGACGGAGCGGTTGCACGCACTGAACTGGCTGACTGGGCAAGAAGAGCACTACGGGGACATCACCTGCAATACCATCGTCGGATGGCTCTGGGACGAGGAGCCTTAACGCCGACCCGAGGGACTTGATTGACTTCTTGGCCTTGGGGCGGCGGGGCCAGTGATGAAGCTCTTTTCAAGACGCAAGCGGATGCCCGAACGGCCGGTGCCGAGTCTTAGCCTGGCTCAGCGGCAGGCTCTGGAGGTGGCGGGGGTCCCGCCTGGGGCGATCCCCTATGAGACCTATCGCCAGATGCTCACCGATTCGATGGTCCAGACGGCGCTGACGATCAAGCGGCTGGCGGTGCTTTCGGCCCCATGGAAGATCACCCTGACCCAAGACAGCCCCGAGGGGCGGCGGCGGAAGGCGTTTATCGAGGAGGCCTTTTCGCAGATGCAAGGTTCGCCGGGGACGCTCCTAGCGGGGGCGATGGACGCCTTTGCTCTCGGCTGGTCGATCCAAGAGGTGGAATGGCACCTGGTGGGCGGCACAATCCTCCCCCGGCGGGTGCTTCCTCGGGATCCGGGGCTCTTTGGGATGCAGGTGAGCGAGACGGGGGAAGTGCAGGCCCTCACGCTCCGGGTTCCTGGGGAGCGGGAGCAGAGCTTGCCGCGCGAGAAGTTCATCCTGTTTTCGCATCGCAATGGCTATGGCCGGGTGAAGGGTCAGAGCGACCTCGACGCGGCCTATCCACACTGGCGAGCCAAGCAGGGGCTGATGGCGGCCTGGCGAGTGCATCTAGATCGCTATGCCTCTCCGACGGTGGCGGCGCGGTATCAGAGAGGTCTACCCCCGGCCGAGCGGGATGGGTTGCTCTCGGCGTTGCGCAATCTCAGCCAGCATACGGCGATCATCTATCCCGAAGAGATCGACCTGACGACGCTGGGCGGAGACCGGGGGTCGAGTACGGGCTTCATGGAAGCCGTGGAGTTCCACAACCGCGAGATGGCGCGGGCGATCTTGGGCCAGACCCTGACGACCGACGAGGGGCGGCGGGTCGGCTCTTTGGCGCTGGGTCGGGTTCACCTGCAGGTGATGCTGTTGCAGGTCGCGGCGCTACGGCGAGAACTGGCCGACCAGGTGATGACCGAGCAACTGGTCAAGCCGCTGATCGAGATGAACTTCGGCCCTGGCCCGGTTCCGGTCTTTGAGTTCGAAGAGACCGACCTCGACGCCTTCCGGACAGGGAAGACCTAAGGGGCCGGGTTGGGGGGAGCTAAAAGATCTCGGGGAGCCATAGTGGAGCAATTGTGGAGTGGTGGCAAGGTTCTCGCCTCAAAAATCTCTCCCATCGCTCCCCAATTGGTCCCCTACCGTTCTCCGATATCCTTACCGCTCCCCTACGCTCTCCGCTTTCGGCGACGCGAAGCAAGCAAAAGGCCCACCCCCAGCGCGGCCAGCGTCCCCGGCTCGGGGACGGGGGCGTAAATTTCACCGTTGCCTGCATACAGGTAGCCCGTGACGGGGTCGAGCATTGGGTTACCGATGTTCACCCCTCCTTCGATGCAATCGGCGAGGTTGTACCAGCGATTACCCCAGCTCACATAGGTCGTCAGGCTACCGGAATCTCTAGAAAGAACTCTTCCTGCGTTATCGATCTGGCCTCCATCGGTGAATCCCTTACCCAGAGGGTTTTCGGGCGAGACGAGCCGGTTGTTCCCGAATCGATCCTGAATGTACATGGAGTCCGATCCGAGCGAGTAGAGCACGTCCCCGTTGTCATTCAGATCATGGGCATAGCCAGCTCCGATATACCGCGTCACACCATTTCGAACCGTATACATGGCGTGTGATCCGCTGTCGAAGGGCGAACTCATCCACCTCTGGCTAGACATGAACAGCATGGTGCCTTCTGGGTTGCTGGCGATGAACTTGTTGTGATAGAACTGCTGAAATTCGACGCGCTCGTCGGTGACGGGGTTGTAGCCGATGGCGATACTACCGATTTCGTCGTCGTTCCCAAAAGCACCCGCGTCGACTTCGTTGAACTTGATTTGCCCCCCGACCCAGTCGCCTCCCCCGCCCGAGAGCGAGACCGACTTGCCGAGGAAATTCGGACTCCGTTTGAACTTCGTGAGTTTGCCGTTGTAAAGATAGCCATCCGTTCCGTCGGAACTTCGCCAAGAAACCCCGATTACCCGGTCGCCGACGCCATTGACTCGGGCGCTTTGAACTCCGTAGGTTTCGTCCAGGTTTGTCCATCCGGTGGGGGTTGATAGAATCCCAGGAAGTCTGCCGCCCGGGGTGCCGATGTAGCCTGCCGTACCATTTCGAACTCCACCCTGAGTCTCCAGGTCATAAGCGGGCTTTGGAACCGTGCCGATCAACCGATATCTAGGCTGCTCGGCCTGAATGTTAAGAGTTGTTAACACAAAAAATGCAGCAATCGCTTGTCCTCTCACAAGAACTAGTGTACGACACTTCGCCTGAGATGAGACACGCATTTCTGCGGGGATCTTTTGGGCGCGTTACGAACACCACTGCAATCCGCTGCGCGGCTTACAGCGCCACGTTCGCACTGAGACGGAGCGCGGAGCTCCCGCTCCGCTTGCGCCCCGGAGTTCCAACTC
>ERZ761602.1381-NODE-1381-length-44445-cov-7.488871_pt1 | contig 44445 bp, 28 predicted proteins | sample MGYA00512165_ERZ761602 | MGnify/ENA primary metagenome ERZ761602 (study PRJEB28899, sample SAMN02445085) | bioreactor sludge metagenome | biome: EBPR sludge; isolation source: Thorneside wastewater treatment plant | place: Australia: Brisbane, Thorneside...
CCCGACGGCGCGATGGCCGTTCGCTCCCGCACCGCGGCGGCGCGCAGGCCGCCGGGCGACCGGGATCAGCGCAGGTCGAAGCGGTCCAGTTCCATCACCTTGTGCCAGGCGGCGACGAAGTCCTGGGCAAACTTCTCCCTGCCGTCGTCGCTGGCGTAGACCTCGGCCAACGCGCGCAGCACCGAGTTGGAGCCGAACACCAGGTCCACGCGGGTGCCGGTCCACTTCACCGCGCCGGTCCTGCGGTCGCGGCCCTCGAAACCGTTGGCGCCGGTCGCCTTCCACTCCGTGCCCATGTCGAGCAGGTTGCGGAAGAAGTCGTTGCTCAGCACGCCGGGCCGGTCGGTGAACACGCCGTGCGGCGAATCGCCGTGGTTGGCGCCCAGCACGCGCAGGCCGCCGACCAGTGCGGTCATTTCCGGTGCGGTCAGGGTGAGCAGTTGCGCGCGGTCGACCAGCAGGTGCTCGGCCGGGACCGCCGAGCGTTGCCTGAGGTAGTTGCGGAAACCGTCGGCGAAGGGTTCCAGCACAGCGAAGGAGGCCACATCGGTCTGGTCCTGGCGCGCGTCGGTGCGGCCCGGCGAGAACGGCACGGCGATCTCGATGCCCGCAGCCTTCGCCGCCTGCTCCACACCGACGCCGCCGGCCAGCACGATCAGGTCGGCCAGCGAGATCTTCTTGCCGCCGGCAGCGTCCAGGTTGAACTCCATCCGGATGCGTTCCAGCGCCTTGAGCACTTTCGCCAGCCGCTCGGGCTGGTTGACCTCCCAGTCCTTCTGCGGCGCCAGGCGGATGCGCGCGCCGTTGGCGCCGCCGCGCTTGTCGCCGCCGCGGAAGGTCGAGGCCGAGGCCCAGGCGGTCGAGACCAGTTCGGCCACGCTCAGCCCGGAGGCGGCGATCTTCTGCTTCAGCGCGTCGATGTCGGCCGCTTCGACCAGCGGATGGTCCACGGCCGGCACCGGGTCCTGCCACACCAGTTCTTCCTTCGGCACTTCCGGGCCGAGGTAGCGCGAACGCGGGCCCATGTCGCGGTGGGTCAGCTTGAACCAGGCGCGCGCGAAGGCTTCCGCGAACGCCTGCGGGTTCTCCAGGAAGCGCTTGGAGATCGGTCCGTAGACCGGATCGAAGCGCAGCGACAGGTCGGTGGTGAGCATCTTCGGTCGGTGCTTCCGGGACGGGTCGTGCGCGTCCGGCACGTCGTCCGGCGCGTTCTTGGCCACCCACTGGTGCGCGCCGGCGGGCGACTTCTCCAGCTCCCACTCGAAGCCGAACAGGTTCTCGAAGAACTTGTTGCTCCACAGCGACGGCGTCTGCGTCCAGGTGACCTCCAGGCCGGAGGTGATGGTGTCGCCGCCCTTGCCGCTGCCGTAGCGGTTGTGCCAGCCCAGTCCCTGCAGTTCCAGGTCGGCGGCTTCCGGCTCGGCGCCCACGTTGTCGGCCGGGCCGGCGCCGTGGGTCTTGCCGAAGGTGTGGCCGCCGGCGATCAGCGCCACGGTCTCCTCGTCGTCCATCGCCATGCGGGCGAAGGTGTCGCGGATGTCCTTGGCGGCCAGCAGCGGATCGGGGTTGCCGTCCGGGCCTTCCGGGTTCACGTAGATCAGGCCCATCTGCACCGCGGCCAGCGGGTTCTCCAGCTTGCGCGAGTGCACGTCGCCGTCGGCATTGTCATCGGACACCAGCACGGCCGCGTCGCCGGCCTTCTCGACGCCCTCGGAGCCGTGCGCATAGCGCACGTCGCCGCCCAGCCAGGTGGTCTCGCGGCCCCAGTACACGTCCTGGTCGGGTTCCCAGGTGTCCTCGCGGCCGGCGCCGAAGCCGAAGGTGCGGAAACCCATGGTCTCCAGCGCGACGTTGCCAGCCAGGACGATCAGGTCGGCCCAGGAGATCTTCTGGCCGTACTTGCGCTTGATCGGCCACAGCAGCCGGCGCGCCTTGTCCAGGCTGACGTTGTCCGGCCAGCTATTGAGCGGGGCGAAGCGCTGCTGTCCGCGGCCGCCGCCGCCGCGGCCGTCCTGGATGCGGTAGGTGCCGGCGCTGTGCCAGGCCATGCGGATCATCAGTCCGCCGTAGTGACCGAAGTCCGCCGGCCACCAGTCCTGCGAATCGGTCATCAGCTCGCGCAGGTCCTTCTTCAGCGCGTGGTAGTCCAGCTTGCCGAATTCCTCGGCGTAGTCGAAGCCGCCGCCGAGGGGATTGGAGCGGTCCGAATGCTGGTTCAGCAGGTCCAGGCGTAGCTGGTTGGGCCACCAGTCGCGGTTGCCGGTGCCGCCGCTGGGGGTCTGGTGGAACGGGCACTTCGGTTCGGTGGTCATGGGTTTCCTTCCTTTGGCCGTTGGATGTGGTGAGAGAGAAGCGGAGTGGGATGAAGCGGGGAAACTGCGGCGCGAACGCCCCAGCGCGAGCAGGCGGGATCAGCCGCGCGCGCTGCGGGAATCGAGGGGTGGGGGAGGCCAAGGCGCGGCGATGCGCCTGCGGGCGGGACGTAGCGTGTCGGCGGGCAGGCGCATGGCTGACGTCCTCGAGGGCGTTGGCGGATGGCGCCCAGACTAGGTAATACGAACGATCAATGAAAATCGTTTGTTGCGAACGCTTCGATAGCGATCCTCAATGGTGCGCTGCGTCATCGGGGTTCCCAATCCACGAAGACCATACTGCTCCGCGGGTGTCACACGCATATCGCTACAGCCGCATGCGCACGGCGATCGGTTGTGCACAAGAAGCAGTCACGCAGCGCTTCCCGGCAGCAGCCATGCGGTGCCCGGCGCTGACGGCGGCGCGGATCCGATGGCCGCGCTGCCGCCCGCACCGGTGCCTTGGCTCTCACTGCGGCCGCGGCGTCGAGGCGGTGCTGGCCGGCAGCACCGGCAACTGCGCCTGCGGCTGGCGGCCGGTCAGCGTGTGCAGGAAGCGGACGATGGCGTCGACCTCGTCGCCACTCAGTTCCTGTCCCAACTGGCTGCTGCCCATGATCGCCACCGCCTGCTTCAGGTCCCAGACCTCACCGCTGTGGAAGTAGGGCGCGGTCAGCGCCACGTTGCGCAGCGGCGCGGCGCGGAACACGTATTCGTCGCTGGCGGTGTTGGTCACCGCGAAGCGGCCCTTGTCGGTGGGCGGCAGCACGTCCGCGCCCGGACGCGCGACCACGCCGAACGGATAGTACGCCTGCCCGCCCACGTTGACGCCGGAGTGGCAGGCCGCGCAGCCCTTCTCGACGAACAGCGACAGCCCGCGCAGTTCGTCGCGGTCCAGGCTGTCCTGGCCGGCGAGGAAGCGGTCGAAGCGCGAGTCAGGCGTGGTCAGCGTGGTCTCGTAGGCTTCGATGGCGCGCGCCATGTTGTCGAACGTGACCGGCTGCGTTTCGCCGGGGAAGGCGCGGCGGAACGCCTCCACGTAGGCCGGCATGCTGCGCAGCGTGGCCTCGACGCGGTCCGGCGTGTTGTTCATCTCCACGCTGGCCTGGATCGGCCCCTTGGCCTGTTCCATCAGGTCGGAAGCACGGCCGTCCCAGAACTGCGCGACGTTGAAGACCGCGTTGAGCACCGTGGGCGAATTGCGCGGGCCCTTCTGCCAGCCGTGGCCGATGGAGGTGGGGATGTTGTCCGCGCCGGCAGTGCCGACGTTGTGGCAGGTGTTGCAACTGAGGACGTGGCTGCTCGACAGGCGGGGATCGAAGAACAGCCAGTGCCCCAGTGCGGTCTGTTCGGCGGTGATCGGCTGGCCGCGCACGTCGGCGGTGTGCTCGGGGATCGGCGCGAACAGCGCCTGCGCGGTCTCGCGCAGTTCGGCCGCGGGCGGCGTGCCGGTGTCGGCGGAGACCAGCGAGGCGGTCAGCAGCACGCCGCTGCAGACGGCGGCCGACAGCAGGGGGATGGTGTTCCGCTTCATGGTGCGCTCCAGGCGACGGTGGACGACTCCAAGCCTGTGGCACCGCCGCCGCGCCGGCATTGATCCAGCGCAAGACCGGCGAACGCACTCCCTATCGCTCCGGCGCTTCCGTCCCTGCGGTGCCTATCGGCCGGTGGCGCCCATCAGGTCGAAGTCGCCGGCCAGCACGTCGTCGACGCGGCCGGTGCGCCAACCCGCGCGCGCGTCGCGCACCAGCGGCGAGGGCGCGATGCGGTAGCGGCGGCAGATCTGCCGTTCGCCGGCCGCCGCGGGCGGCGGCGCCGGCACGCCGGCGCCGTCCGGATGCACGTCCACCTGCACGGACAGGCGTCTTGTCGCACCGTTGTCGTCTTCGATCTCCAGCACGTGCAGGCCGCTTTCGCGTTCCAGCAGGCGATATGCGCCGAAGCCGGAGACCGACAGCCGGGCCGTGCATTGCGCCGCGTCCTGCGCCAGCATCTCGGTCCGCATGCCGCGCCGCTCGGCCCATTGCAGGTACATCTGCAGGACCTGTTGCCACCATTGGCGCGCGTCGGCCGCGTGACGCACGCGCTCGGCTTCGCCTGCCTGCACGATCACGATGGCGTCCTGCGGCCGCTGCTCGGCGATGTCGCGGATCGCCAGTTCCAACAGGTAGAGCAGTTGCAGCACGCGCGCGGACAACGTCCGGTCGCCGCCGGCACGCACGCGCTCCAGCAGGCGTTCGGCGGTGTCCAGCGCGCTCTCGATACGGTCGCGCCGCTCGATCCGTTCCAGCACCTGGAAGCGCGCTGGATCGGACCAGAAGCCGTCCGCCGCCATCGCCGCGTAGTCGTCCTCGCGCGGCGCGGTCCATTCGGGGCTCGCGACCTGCGCGGCGAGCCGTTCCCGATGGCGGGCCAGGACGGCGTGCGGCACCGCGGTCTCGGGCGCGGCGTACAGCAGCGCGCGCAGGTCTTCGTCGTCGGCCTGCGCGTGCGCTGTCGGCGCGGCGTCCGTGCTGTCGGCGTCCGGATCGACGAACGCCGCTTCCAGGCGGTCGCCGCGGGTGCGTACGAACAGGAACTGGTCGCCCTGCGGCGCGCGGTGCTCGACGATGCTGCGCGCCAGTGGCGCCAGCAGGTGGTCCTCGATGGCCCGGCGCAGCGGCCGCGCGCCCAGGTCGGGGGTGAAGCCCTTGTCGAGCAGGAATTCGATGGCCGAAGGCTCCCACTCCACCGCCCAGCCGCGGTTGCGCAGGCCGCGCCGCGACAGCGCCAGATCCAGTTCCTTGTGCAGGATGCCGCGCATCACGCCGCGGTCGAGCGGGCGGAACAGCACCACCCGGTCCAGCCGGTTGATGAACTCGCGCCGGAAGGTGGCGTACAGCGCCTTCTCGACGTGGCTGCGCGAATAGCCGCCGGCGGTGGCGATGAAGCCCGGCCCCGCGCCGTGCGACAGGGTCGAGCCGACGTTGCTGGTCAGGATGATGATGCTGTGGCGGAAGTCGGCCGTGTTGCCGTCGTGGTCGCTCAGGCGGCCGTCGTCGAAGACCTGCAGGAACAGGTCCCAGACGTTGGGATGCGCCTTCTCGAACTCGTCCAGCAGCACCACCGAGAACGGCTGCTCGCGGATGCGCGCGACCAGCGAGCGCGCGCCGCCGTCCTGCCCGGCGCTCGCGATCAGCCGGTGCGCGGCGTCGTGCGCCTGGTATTCGCTCATGTCCAGCCGCAGCAGGCGCTCGTCGCTGCCGAACAGCAGTTCGCCCAATGCCTTGGCCAGCTCCGTCTTGCCGGTGCCGGTGGGCCCGGCGAACAGGAACACGCCGATCGGCCGCCGGCTGTCGGTCAGCCCGGCCTTGAGCATGGCGATGCGGTCGACCAGGCATTCGATGGCCTCGTCCTGCCCGACCACGCGCTTGCGGAAGATCTCGCGCAGCCGGTCCAGCGGCAGCCGCCGGCGCTCGTCGATGACGTCCAGCGGCATGCCGCTGCGCGAGCCCACCGCCACCAGCAGCGCGTTGCCGTCCAGCGGCAGCGCGGGCGGTTCCTGTTGCAGCGCCAGCAGCAGCGCGTCGTCCAGCAGGCGCAGCGTGCGCCCAGGCTCGTGCTGCTCGGGGAAATACTGCCCGGCGATCCGCACCGCCTCGGCGCGCGCCGCCGGGTCGGCGACTTCGCGGCCGCAGCGCGCGTGGGCGGCCTCGGCCCATTGCGCGGCCAGATCGTCCAGCGCCGGCCCGGCGGCCGCGGCGAGCGCGTGGCTGTCGAACAGACGCGCCATCGCCGGCCGGGCCAGCGCCAGTCGGGCCAGTTGCGCCGGCGTGATCTCGCCCACCAGCAGCAGTTCGCCGCGCTCCACCGCCGGCAGCACCAGGTCGAGGATGCCGCGCGGATCGTGCCCATGGCTGCCCTTGTGCAACAGGTCGAAGAAATCGGGCACGCGCCACAGCGCCTTGCCGCGGGCGAGCACGGCGAACATGTCGCGCAGGCGTTCTTCCAGTTCGCCGATGTACTTCTGCCCGGCCAGCACGTCCGCGGCCGACGCCTCGAACAACAGCCAGCCCTCGCCGGACAGGCGCAGGAACAGCAGGTCCAGCAGCGCGGACTTGCCGACGCCGTGTTCGCCCACCAACAGCATCGGCCGCGGCGCGGGCACGGCAAGCTGGCGGTGCAGGTCGTCCACCGCCGCGCGCAGGGCGGGCGTCTCGAAACGCCGCGTCGTCGGCGGCCGGTGGCTGATCCGGCCGATGGCGGACAGCACGCGTCGCTCGCGGCGTTCGGCCAGCGCGGCGTCGATGGCGTCCAGATGCGGGCGCAGCACGGGTTCCTGGAACCGGTCGAGGATGGTCTTCAGTTCGCCCAGGCGCGCCTCGTCCAGTTCCGCCGGCAGCGGCCGCGTGCACGCATGGTCGGGCTGCTCCGCGGCCCAGTGCATGTAGCGGCGGATGTCGTCGCGGAAACCGGCGTAGTCCCACCACCATTCGCGCGCGGTCGGCAGGATCGCGGCCAGCGCGCTGGCGTCCGGCAGGGTGCGCAGGTAGTCCAGCACGAAGTGCAGGGCGTACGCGCCCAGGTGCGGCACCGCGTCGACGACCTTCTGCGGCTCGGTGTCGGCGCGCCGCGCGAGCGCGGCGGCGGCCATGCACGGCAGCGCATAGCCCGGAGAGGTCAGGCATTCGATCACCCGCGCGGCCTCGAAATCCCCGCCGGCCAGCAACGCCACGCCGTCGCGGAAGGCCGGCTGCTGCCACAGGTCGCCGGGGCGCTGGATCGCATCGTCCTGCGCCTCGACGCCGCGCTTGAACGCCAGCAGGCGTTCGTCCGCGGACACCGGCGCGGGCGCGGCCGATTCGGACGGAGGTTCGGTCGTCGGCGCATCGGCCGCGGACGCGGCCACCGCTTCGGGCCGCGCGGCGGGCGCGCGGCGCACAATGAAATGCAGCGCCAGCGCTCCGCACGCCAGCCCCAGCAGGAAGACCAGGAACAACTCCATCGGCACGCCCTTTCCCCTCGTTGGGAAGAGTCTAGACGACCGGCGCGGTGTTTCAGAGCGGCGGCTTCAGCCGGATTGTCTTGGCGACGGTTCGCCCGCACGAATCCGGGCGGGCGCTTGCCATGCGCGGAAGGCGCGATGGAGAAACGCCGGCTGCCACGCTTGCGATGCCTGCGAATCGACGCGGCGCAGTGGACGGCCGCCGATCCCGACCGTTGCCATCACGCGAAGGCGCTGAGCCGCAACCGGCATCGGTGCCGGCCAGGACGCTGCCGGCCGGATGCGATACAAGGCATCGGGCTCATGCGAACCCGTCGCCATCGCCGGCGGCGTGGCGTTGCCGCCGGCGCGACGGCGTGGTGCGCTACGGCGTGCGTGCCGGTTCCAGGTACAGGTCCTGCAAGCGGATGCGGTCGGCCGCGGTAAGGCCCAGTTCTTTTTCCAGGTAGGTGTCGATCGAATCATGGTCGGCGCGGATCTGGTCGAAGGCCGCGTGGATGTACATGGGGTCGGTGCCCATCAGGGCGCGCAGGGCGGGTTCGGGCAGGCGTGCGAGCGCGTTCATGCCGGGGTCCTGCTGGCCGGCCGGGTTGGTCCGCGCGCGCAAGCGTTGCAGGCTGGGGACGCGCTGGCTCATCGCGTAGTCGCTCACCACCGCGTCTGGTTCCACGCCCAGTGCGGTCAGCACCAGCGCGCCGAGCAGGCCGGTCCGGTCCTTGCCGGCGCTGCAGTTGAACAGCAGGCCATGGCCTTCCAGCAGGGCCGCAAAGGCTTCGCGGTAGCGCGGCGCGAAGGTCGCCGGCATCTCCCGATAGAAACCGGCCATCAGCCGCAGCGCGGTTTCCTGCGGATCGCCGCCGCCGGCGAAGGCCGCGGCGAAGGCGCCGGCGTCGAAGTCCTGCCGGTAGTCCCAGGACAGGTAGCGGCCGCCGCGGGCGATGCGCGCCACCTGCGTCGGCGAGTGCTCGCGTTCGCTGGTGGCGCGCAGGTCGCAGATGGTCCTGATGCCCAGCGTCTGCAGATAGGCGTAGTCGGCGTCGGTCAGGTCGGCCATGACGCCGCTGCGGTAGAGCCTGCCCCAGCGGACGGTGCGGCCGTCCACGGTGCGGTAGCCGCCCAGGTCGCGGAAGTTGATGCCGCCTTCCAGCGGCAGGACGCGTTCGCCTATGACCATGTGGTGTCCCTTGTCGTCTTCGATGCGCACGTAGGGTCGCACGCCGGCGTCGTGTTCCAGTTCGGCGCGGCCGCGGGCGCCGGGCACGTCATCCTGCACCACGGCCTGCGCCGCCGTCCTGCCTTCCGCGTCGCTCAGGCCGATGTCCAACGTCTCGCCGGCCGCGTGCGCGCCGGTCCAGACCACGGCGATCCGGGTCGGCGACAGGCGTTCCACCTGCACGTCGCGCGGCAGTTCGGCGCGCGCACCGAAGGCGATCAAGCCCAGGCCGAGCGCCAGTAGCTTGCGGGGGGTGTTCATGGGGGTCTTCTCCTCGATGCGTGGGGGTCGCTCAGAAGCGGATGCTGACTTCCGCGCCGAAGGTGCGCGGGTCGTTGAAGATGCCGTAGGTGCCCAGTACCGCGCTGCTGCTCTTGTAGAACAGGTGCTGCTCGTCGAGCAGGTTGCGCGACCACAGTGCGAACTCGGCGGTCGCGCCGGAGCCGTTGAGCGGCACGTCGATCAGCGCGATGCGCGCATTGACGATGAAGGAGCTGTCGGTGGGCGTCTGCTCGATCTCGCTGGTGTAGTAGCCGTCGGACCAGTTGCCGTCGACGTGAAACTTCAGCGCCGACGCGCCGAGCGGCACCAGGTAGTCGACGGACAGGCTGCCGGCGTTCTCCGGCGCGAACAGCGGCAGCACGGTCACCAGCGGATTGCCCGCCACGTAGGGGTTGGGTGCCTTCAGCGCGTCGATGTCGGTGTAGGCGTAGTGGAGGCCCAGGGTCAGGTTGTCGATCGGGACGATGCCGAACTCCACCTCGGCGCCCCGCGATTTGCCCGAGGTGGTGGCGTTGGTGGTGTCCGACACGGTGCGGGTCTGGCCCGGCGCCAGCGGCAGGTAGAAATCCATCTGCTTGTTCTTGATGGTGGAATCGAACAGCGCCAGGTTGAAGCGCGCGCGGTTGTCCCAGAACTGCGACTTCAGCCCCAGCTCGAACGCGTTCACTTCCTCCGGCGCGAACGCGCGGTAGCTGAACGAGCGCGAATTGGCGCCGCCGGCCTTGAAGCCGGTGCTGTAGCGGGCATAGACCATCACCCCGTCGGCGAGGTCGTAGGCGACGTTGACCATGGGATCGAAGCGGCTCCACTGGCCTTCGAACGCCAGATCCGACGGCGCGCCGTTCAAGGTACGCAGCACGCCTTCCTTCTTGTCGCGGGTCCAGCGGCCGCCGGCGGTCAGGTGCAGCCGGTCGAACGCGGCCGGCGTCCACGTGGCCTGGCCGAAGAGGCCCAGGCTGTCGGTCCACGCCTTGCTGGCGCGGTCGATGCGGACGGCGTTCAGATCCAGCGGCGCGTTGATGACCGTGTAGGCGGTGCCGTCGGCGTTCCAGCGCAGCGTGTTCGGGGTCTGCGCGTTGTCCGCAGCGGCTTCCCGGTAATAGAACGTGCCCACCGCGTACTGCACGGCATCGGTGTGGCCGACCAGTTGCAGTTCCTCGCTGTACTGGTGTTGCCAGACCTGGGCCAGGCTGTAGCGGCCGAACTGGCCATTGGGCGCAAAGGAGGAGATGGCGTCGACCAAGCCCTGATCGAACTGGCCCTGCTCCAGCTCCCGGTACGAACTGATCGACTTCAGTTGCAGGCTGTCCGACAGCGTCCAGTCCATCACCAGCAGGTGCCCGTCGGTCTTGCCGACGCTGTCCTCCTGCGGGCCGCCGAGGATGGCGGACCTGCGGCGGTCCCTGGACGCGCCGGCGATCTGCAACGGGCTTGCGTAGGGGCCGGCCACGAGCAACTGGGCGTGGTAGGGCGTGGTGGCGTCGTGCGAATAGTCGTAGGCGTAGCTGGCCTGGAACTCCGCGCTCGGCTGCCACAGCGTGGTGAAGCGCAGGCCGCGCTTGTTGTAGGCGTTGAGGTCGCGTTCGCCGCGCATCGGGTTGTCGGTGGTGCCGCCGCGCGCGTTCACCACGCCGTCGAGCTTGAAGCTGAAATCGCCCGCGCGCGGCAGGTCCAGGTGCGCCGCCGCGTTGTAGCCGTCGTAGTTGGAGACGCCGGCAGTGGCCTTCAGGCCGAATTCGCCGGTCGGCTGCCGGGTGACGATGCTGATCGCGCCACCCTCGGTGTTGCGGCCGAACAGCGTGCCCTGCGGGCCCTTGAGCACCTCGATGCGCTCCACGTCGTACAGCGCCATGCCGAGCCCCTGCGAACGGCCGAGGAACACGCCATCCACGTAGACGCCCACGCCGGCGTCGCGTGCCGGCTGGTTGGCGTCGCCCGAGGCGCCGATGCCGCGCATGCCGATGTTCAGCGCCGAAGAGCGGGTGGCGAACGGCGCCACGCGCAGCGAGGGGATGGAGCCGTCGGCCAGGCTGCCGAGCGAGATGGCGTGGCGGTCGGCCATGTCCTCGTCGCTGACCACCGACACGGAGATGGGCGTTTCCTGCAGGTTGGTCACGCGCTTCTGCGCGCTCACGACCACGGTGTCCAGCATGATGGCCGATGACGATTCCGCGGTCTCTGCGAAGGCCGGCGCCACGGTGCATGCGGCGGCCAGGGCGAGCGCGCCGCGCGCGTGCAGCACGGCGGCCACCGCTCGGGAGAGAGGATGGTTCATGTCGATTGCCCGATGGGAGGTGGGGGAGGGAGCGCGAATTCTGCGAGCCGGCGATGACAGGTGAATGACCATTCACCTCACATGAGTTCGGTTACCCTGCGACGGCGAAGCGCCGGGCCACGGCGTATGGACCGCGACCCGCCATGACCACACCCGCACGGTCCGCTCCCCGTTCGGAGTACGCGCAGCGGCAGCGCCGCCGCATCCTCGAAGCCGCACGGCAGTGCTGCATCGCCAACGGCCTGGAAGCTACCTCGATGGCCGACATCGCGGCCGAGGCATCGATCAGCATCAGCCTGCTGTACCGCTATTTCGCCAACAAGCACGCCATCATCCTGGCGATGGTGAGGATGCAGATGGCCGAGGACCGGGAGAACCTGGACCGGGTCCCGCTGTCCACGGATCTGGTCGCCGAGCTTTCGGCGGCGTATGCAGCCTGGGGGCGCGGCGCCGCGGACGTGCGGCACGCCGGCTTCCTGTCGGAGATCACCGCGCTGGGGCTGCGCGACAAGGCGGTAGCAAACGTGCTACGCCGGTTCGAGCGCGAATCCCGCGACGACCTGGTGAAGTGGCTGCAACGCCGTGCGGCCTCGCGCGGGATGGAGTTCCCGGAAAGCGAACTGCGATTGCGCGCGGTCTTCCTGCGCTGCTTCGTCGTCGGCCTGGCCGTGCACGCGGTGCACGATCCGGCACTGGCGCCGACGCTGTTGCACGACCTGCTGGACAGGGCTATGGGGCAGGTGCTGGAGGGCGGTGCTCCCGTGTCCTGAACGCAGTGCACGGCGCACGCCGGGAGGCGTGCGGGTTCTTCAGGGCAGGTGCCTGATCGCACTGCGCCCGCGGGTCAGCTTCCTACGGGCGAGTGGCAGCCGGCGGCGCAAGGGTGGGCGAAGCCGGCGGCCGGTCACCACCTCGGCTTCTCCCGCGCGCTACAGCAGCGATTTCAACCGGTACAGTGCTTCCAGCGCCTGCTTGGGGGTCAGTTCGTCGGGGTCCAGCGCGGCCAGCGCTTCCTGCGCGGCCGAAGGCGCGGCGGTGAACAGCGCGAACTGTTGCGGCGCGTCCAGCGCCTGCGGCGCCATGCCGGAGGCGTGGCTTTCGCGCCCACGCTGTTCCAGTTCGGCCAGCCGGCGCCGTGCCTGCTGCAGTGTGGCCTTCGGCAGGCCGGCGAGCGCGGCGACCTGCAGGCCGAAGCTGCGGTCGGCCGCGCCTTCCTTGACTGCATGCATGAACACCAGCGCGTCGCCGTGTTCGACCGCGTCCAGGTGCACGTTGGCGATGCCGCTCTCGCCGCCTTCCACCGATTCGCCGGCCAGCGCGGTCAGCTCGAAGTAGTGGGTGGCGAACAGGGTGTAGCAGCGGTTGGCGTGGGCGAGGTGGCGCGCGACGGCGTCGGCCAGCGCCAGGCCGTCGTAGGTGGAGGTGCCGCGGCCGATCTCGTCCATCAGCACCAGCGACTGCGCGGTGGCGTGATGGAGGATGTAGCTGGTCTCGGCCATTTCCACCATGAAGGTGGACTGCCCGCGCGCCAGGTCGTCGCCGGCGCCGATGCGGGTGAGGATGCGGTCGATCGGGCCGATCACCGCGCGCGCGGCCGGCACGAAGCTGCCGATATGGGCCAGCAGCACGATCAGCGCGTTCTGGCGCATGTAGGTGCTCTTGCCGCCCATGTTGGGGCCGGTGATGACCAGCATGCGGCGCGCTTCGTGCAGCAGCAGGTCGTTGGGCTCGAACGGCTCCTTGCGCACGGCCTCCACCACCGGATGGCGGCCGCGCTCGATGCACAGCCCGGGCGCGTCGCTCAGTTCCGGCTGCGACCAGTCCAGTGCTTGCGCGCGCTCGGCGAAGGCGGCCAGCACGTCCAGTTCGCTGAGCGCGGCCGCGCAGCGCTTCAACGGCTCCAGGCGGGCGTTGAGGGTGTCCAGGAGCTCGTCGTAGAGCAGCTTCTCGCGGGCCAGCGAGCGTTCGCGCGCGGACAGCACCTTGTCCTCGAACTGCTTGAGTTCCTCGGTGATGTAGCGCTCGGCGCCGGTCAGGGTCTGACGGCGGGTGTAGTGCACCGGCGCGCGGTCGGCCTGGCCCTTGCTGATCTCGATGTAGTAGCCGTGCACGCGGTTGTAGCCGACCTTGAGGGTGGCGATGCCGCTGCTCTCGCGCTCGCGCGCCTCGAGGTCCACCAGGAACTGGTCGGCGTTGGTGCTCAGTTGCCGCAGTTCGTCCAGCTCGGCGTCGTAGCCGGTGGCCAGCACGCCGCCGTCGCTGAGCTTGAGCGGCGGTTGCGGGGCGATGGCCGCCAGCAGCAGCGCGGCGGTGTCGTCGTGCTCGCCCAGTTCGCCGGCGAGCGCTTGCAGGCGCGGCGAATCCAGCGGCGCCAGGGTGGCGCGCACCTGCGGCAGCAGCGCCAGGCCGTCGCGCAGCGTGGACAGGTCGCGCGGGCGGGCCGAGCGCAGCGCCACGCGGGTGAGGATGCGCTCCACGTCGCCGAGCGCGCGGAAGCCTTCGCGCAGCGCGGCATCGCCGCCGCGTTCGAGCAGGGTCGCCACGGCATGGTGGCGCTCGCCCAGCACGCGACGGTCGCGCAGCGGGCGGTGCAGCCAGCGCCGCAGCAGGCGCCCGCCCATCGGCGTGACCGTGGCGTCGAGCACGCCGAGCAGGGTGTGCCGGGTGTCGCCGTCGACGCGAGTGTCCAGTTCCAGGTGGCGGCGGGTGGCCGCATTCATGGCGATGGCGTCGCTGGCCGATTCCACCGCGATGGCGGTCAGGTGCGGCAGGCGTTGCTTCTGGGTTTCCTCCACGTAGCCCAGCAGCGCGCCGGCGGCGGCGGTGGCCAGCGCCTTGTCCTCGATGCCGAAGCCGGTCAGGTCGTGCAGGCCGAAGAACTGCAGGAGCTGGCGGCGGCCGCTGTCCGGGTCGAACAGCCACGGCGCGCGCCGGCGGATGCCGCTGCGCTGCTGCAGGAAGGCCGGCCAGCCTTCCTCGTCCGGCAGCAGCAGTTCGGCCGGTTCGAGCCGGGAGAGTTCGGCTTCCAGCGCGTCTTCGCCTTCGACCTCGTTGACCAGGAAGCGCCCGCCGGCCAGGTCGGCCCAGGCCAGGCCGTAGCCGGAGCGCCCGCGCGCGACCGCCATCAGCAGGGTGTCGCGGCGCTCGTTGAGCAGGGCTTCGTCGGTGACCGTGCCGGGGGTGACGATGCGCACCACCTTGCGTTCCACCAGCCCCTTGGCCAGTGCCGGGTCGCCGATCTGCTCGCAGATCGCCACCGACTCGCCCAGCGCCACCAGCCGCGCCAGGTAGCCCTCGTAGGCGTGCACCGGCACCCCGGCCATGGGGATGGGTGCGCCGCCGGAACTGCCGCGCTGGGTCAGGGTGATGTCGAGCAGGCGCGCGGCCTTGCGGGCGTCGTCGTAGAACAGTTCGTAGAAATCCCCCATCCGGAAGAACAGCAGGAGGTCCGGGTACTCCGCCTTGGCGGCGAAGAACTGCTTCATCAACGGTGTGTGTTCGGACTTGTCCTTGCTCACGAGACCTGCGGGGGGATGGGGGCGGAAGGGTGCAGATTGTACCGGGGCGGGCAAGACGGGACCGCCGCCGCGGCAGTGGCGGAGAGCAGTGGCAAGGGAATGACGCGGGCGAGCGACGGTTGCTTGACGCGTCGCGCGTAACTGCGGTTCCGCACGACCGTGCGGGAAAACGCAGCGCATCCATGCCAAAGCACCATGCGGCGTATCGACGCAGTGCAGAATGCCGTAGTGTAAAGGCGATGTTAGTTTCCGGTCGGACGCAAGGGGAGTTGCGTACGCCACGGCGGCGCGTCCACCGGCCGCCACATCCCGATTCGACGTATCGTCAGACATGACCCTTGGAGGGGAGAGCATGGTCACCGCATTGCCCAGACACAAGACACTTCCGTTGGCCATCCTCGGCGCGCTGTGCCTTGCCGCACAGGCCCAGGCGCAGCAGGCCGCCGCACCGGCCGGCGAGGAGCAGCCCACCACGCTGGCGACCATGACGGTCACCGCGCAGAAGCGCGAGGAGCAGATGCAGGACGTGCCGATCTCGGTGACGGCGATCTCCGAGCAGTTGCTGCAGGACACCGGCGTGCGCGACATCAAGGACCTGCAGGTGCTGGTGCCCGGCATGACCGTGACCAGCACCCAGAGCGAGGCCATCACCACCGCGCGCATCCGCGGCATCGGCACGGTGGGCGACAACGTCGGCCTGGAATCGTCGGTGGGCGTGGTGATCGACGGCGTATACCGCCCGCGCAACAGCGTCGGCTTCGGCGACCTGGGGCAGATGGAGCGCATCGAGGTGCTGAAGGGCCCGCAGGGCACGGTGTTCGGCAAGAACACCTCGGCCGGCGTCATCAACGTGGTGACCCGCCGCCCCAGCTACACCCAGAGCGCCGAGGGCGAGGTGACCGTCGGCAACTACAACGCGCTGGGCGTGTCGGGCAGCTACAACGACGCGCTGGGCGAAGTGGGCGCCTTCAACATCTACGCGGCCAAGCGCAAGCGCGACGGCTGGATGGAGGTGCGCACCGGCAACGGCCCGCGCCGCGAGACCGACGACTACGACCAGAACTTCCACACCGTGCGCGCCAAGCTGCTGCTGGAGCCGACGGAGAACCTGGACATCCTGGTGTCCGGCGACTTCACCAGCCGCGAGGAGAACTGCTGCACGGCGGTGCAGACCACCGTCGGTGCCACCGCGGCCATCCTCAACGCGCTGGCCGGCGGCAAGGCGGTCGCCGCGGCGGGCGACGATCCGTTCGACCGCGTGGCCTACAGCAACCGTCCGACCACCCAGGACATCAAGGACAAGGGCGTGTCGGTGGAGATCAACTGGCAGACCCCGCTGTTCGGCGGCGCCACCCTGACCTCGATCACCGCCGACCGCGACTGGCAGGCCATCAACGGCCTGGACTACGACTTCAGCACGGCGGACATCCTGTACCGCAACGCCGACGAGGACGAGTCCTTCACCGGCTTCAAGACCTTCAGCCAGGAATTCCGCCTGACCGGCTCGACCGAGCGGGTCGACTGGATGGTCGGCGCGTTCTACACCGACGAGGACCTGGACCGCACCGAGACCTACCGCATCGGTCCGCACTACGAGCCCTACCTGTCCGTGGCGCTGCTGTCGATGATCAACCCCGCGCTGGGCCAGTCGCCGACCGCGCCGCTGTTCCTCTCGCAGGCCAGCGGGCGACCGTTCGGCACGGTGTTCGCCGGCCTGGGCGCGCTGGACACCTACCACCAGAGCGCCAAGAGCACGGCGCTGTTCACCAACAACACCTGGCACGCCACCGATGCGCTGGACCTGACCCTGGGCCTGCGCTACACCCGCGAGAAGAAGACGCTGGTGTCCGACTACAGCAACCCCAACGGCGGCGCCGGCTGCGGCGCGATGCTGGCCAACCAGGCCGGCGTGGTGGGCGCGCTGATGGCGCGCGGCCTGACCCAGGCGCAGGCGGTGGCCGCGGCGCCGACGGTGATCGGCTACGGCTGCCTGCCGTGGGCCAACCCGCTGCACAACGCGCCCACGCGCGACACCGTGCAGGAGCGCGAGGAGAAGGAGTGGTCGGGCACGGTGAAGGCGGCCTACCGCTGGAACGACAACGTGATGACCTACGCCTCGTTCGCGCGCGGCTACAAGGGCGGCGGCTTCAACCTGGACCGCGTGCAGTCCTCCAACGGCCTGAGCAGCGGCGGCACGGGCATCGTGCCGGTGCTGGACACCTCGTTCCCGGGCGAGTTCGTGGACAGCTACGAACTGGGCGCCAAGACCACCTGGCTGGACGGCAACCTGCTGCTGAACGCCACCCTGTTCCACCAGAAGTACGAGGACTTCCAGCTCAACAGCTTCCTGGGCACCAGCTTCGTGGTGCGTTCGATCCCGGAAGTGATCTCGCAGGGCCTGGACGCCGAACTGCTGTGGCAGCCGCGCTCGGTCCGCGGGCTGATGTTCCAGAGCGGGTTGATGTACGCCGACACCAAGTACGGCGACAACATCCCGGGCGGCGACTTCGTCGCGCCCACCGGCGCGCTGTACAAGCTGCCGGGCGCGCAGATGAGCTTCGCGCCGAAGTGGTCCGGCTCGGCTTCCGTCACCTACGAATGGGACGTCGGCAGCCTGACGGCGCGCTTCAACATCGGCGCCAAGTACGTGTCCAAGTACAACACCGGCTCGGACCTGGACCCGGAGAAGATGCAGGACGCTTACACCGTGGCCAACGCCCGCTTCGGCATCGGTGCGCAGGACCAGCGCTGGATGCTGGAATTCTGGGGCACCAACATCACCGACGCGGAGTACGTGCAGGTCGGCTTCGACGGCCCGTTGCAGAACGTATCGCCGGCGCCGGGCAACCCGTTCAACACCTTCAACGCGTTCCTGGGCGCTCCGCGCATGTACGGCATGACGCTGCGCGTGCGCTACTGATCCATCCGCGCCACCGGCGAACGGCCCGCTCCGGCGGGCCGTTCCATTTCCGGCGTCGGCTGCCGCGACAGGGGAGGGGAAATCGGCTACAACAGCCGTACCCCACGGCCGGAATCCGCGATGCCTTACCCCAGCGACGAGACCCTGTGCGCCCTGGCCCAGCGCCTGGGCGAACGCCTGCGGCAGAGCCGCGACCATCTGGTCACCGCCGAGAGTTGCACCGGCGGCTGGATCGCCAAGTGCGTGACCGACGTCGCCGGCTCCTCGGACTGGTTCGACTGCGGCATGGCGGCCTACAGCTACGAGGCCAAGCAGGCGTTGCTGGGCGTACGCCCGCAGACGCTGGAAACCCACGGCGCGGTCAGCCGCGAGACGGTGATCGAGATGGTGTCCGGCGCGCTGGTCAATTCCGGCGCCAGCGTGGCGGTGGCGGTGACCGGCATCGCCGGGCCCGGCGGCGGCAGCGCGGACAAGCCGGTCGGCACGGTCTGGATCGGCTGGAAGCGGCGCGGCGGCTATGCCCATGCGGAGATCTTCCATTTCGAGGGCGACCGCGACGCTGTGCGCCGGCAGACCGTGGCCGCCGCGCTGGCCGGGCTGGAACGCCTGTGAGAACCCGATCGCCCGTGGCCGCGCACGGCCGGAGGGCCGCCTGATGTGGGAGACCCTGGGCACGGTGCGCGACCTGGGGCGGTTGCAGGAGATCGCCTCGGTCCTGATCCGCTGGGGCTTCGGCGACGTGGTCAAGCGCATCGGCATGGCCGGCGTGCTGGAGAAGGCCGGGCGCCTGCTGCACTGGCAGGCGGTGGAGGAGGGCCGCCTGCGCATGGACGTGCCGGCGCGGCTGCGCTGCACCCTGCAGGACCTGGGGCCGACCTTCGTCAAGCTGGGGCAGGTGCTGGCCACCCGCGTGGACCTGCTGCCGCCGGCCTGGACCGACGAACTGGGGCAGTTGCAGAACGCCGTGCCCGCGCTGGCCTGGGAACAGATCCTGCCGCAGCTCCGCGAAGACCTGGGCGCCGACCCGGAAGCCGTGTTCGCGCGCATCGAGCGCGAGCCGCTGGCCGCCGCATCGCTGGCGCAGGCTCACCGCGCCTGGCTGGCCGACGGCACGGCGGTGGTGCTGAAGGTGCGGCGCCCCGGCATCCGCGACACGGTCGAGGCCGACCTGCGCCTGCTGCGGCACCTGGCCACGATCGTCGAGAACAACCTGCCGGAACTGCGCCGCTACCACCCGCAGCGCATCGTCCAGCAATTCAGCGCCTCGCTGCGGCGCGAGCTGGACTTCGCCGCCGAATGCCGTAATGCCGAGCGCATCGCGGCCAACTTCGAGGGCTGCCCGGAGATCGTGATCCCGCGCGTGTACTGGGAATGGACCAGCGAGCGCCTCAACGTGCAGGAATGCCTGGACGGCATCCCCGGCCGCGACCTGGCGGCGGTCGATGCCTGCGGGTTGAACCGCAAGGCCCTGGCCCGCACCGGCGCCGGCATCGTGCTGAAGATGGTGCTGGAGGACGGTTTCTTCCACGCCGATCCGCACCCGGGCAACATCTTCTACATGCCCGACGGCGCCATCGGCGTGATCGACTTCGGCATGGTCGGCCGGGTCACCGAGCAGCGGCGCTTCCAGATCGTGCGGCTGCTGCACGGGCTGGTGGCCCACGAATCCGCGGACGTGGCGGAAGTGCTGATCGACTGGACCGAGGAAGGCAACGACATCGACGAACTGCGCCTGCAGGAAGCGGCCGACGCCTTCGTCGACCAGTACCGCGGCGTGCCGCTGAAAGACCTGCGCATGGGCGCCATGCTGGGCGACGTCACCGCCATCCTGCGCGAGAACGGCCTGAGCCTGCCGGCCGACCTGGCGCTGATGATCAAGGCGTTCCTGACCCTGGAAGGCATGGGCCGCCAGCTCGATCCGGATTTCGACATGGCCGGCGAGGCGCGTCCCTACCTCGAGCGGGCGATGCTGGAACGCTATTCGCCCGACGTGCTGGTGCGGCGCGGCCGCCGCACGCTGGCCGGCGTGGTCGATCTGGTGCGCGACATGCCGCGCGACCTGCACCGGCTGTTGCAGTCCGCACGTCGCGGCAAGCTGCAGGTGCACGTGGAAGTGGGCACGCTGAAGCCCTTCGGCGAGCAGGTGGACCGCGCCGCCAACCGGCTGACGATGGGCATCATCACCGCGGCACTGATCATCGGCTCGTCCATCGTGATGAACAGCGTGGGCGGCGGCGTCGCCAACCGCTGGCTGATGGCGCTGGGCGTGCTGGGCTTCGTCGGCGCGGCCCTGAGCGGGGTGTGGATCCTGTTCTCGATCTGGCGCAGCGGGCGGCGCTAGCAGGCGTCGGGCAAGCCCTTGCCGTGGCAACTGGAAGTGTCGGCTGGAATCTTGGGCCGCAATGGATCGATGGCGGCGTGGATGGGTGTCCCCGCCGGCTACTGCATCAACCTGGCAGTCGCCCGTCTGCTGCGGGCCGGCAGTGACCGAGGGTAGTTGCCAACCATTGCAGTTAGTAGTATTACTACTAACCATGGACCTGACCGATACCCAGCACGCCATCCTGGCCCTGATCGCCGAACGCATCGAGGCCGAGGGTATGCCTCCTTCGCAGACCGAGATCGCCCGCGCCCTCGGTTTCAAGGGTGTGCGCGCGGCGCAGTACCACCTGGAGGCGCTGGAACAGGCCGGGGCCATCGAACGCCTGCCGGGCCGGGCGCGGGGCATCCGCCTGCTCAGGGCCCCCACCGCGGCGCAGCCCCGGCTGGACTTCCCCCCGGTCGACGACAACGCCCTGCGCGTGCCCGTGCTGGGGCAGGTGGCCGCTGGCGCCCCCATCGGCGCGGACGCCGGCCACCACGACTACGTCATGCTGGACCGCGCCTTCTTCGCCCCCGCGCCCGACTACCTGCTGAAGGTGAAGGGCGACTCGATGCGCGACGAGGGCATCTTCGACGGCGACCTGATCGGTGTGCACCGCACCCGCGATGCGCGTTCCGGGCAGATCGTCGTGGCGCGGATCGACGACGAGATCACCGTCAAGCTGCTGAAGATCGGCAAGGACCGCATCCGCCTGCTGCCGCGCAATCCCGACTACGCCCCCATCGAAGTGCTGCCGGACCAGGATTTCGCCATCGAGGGCCTGTACTGCGGCCTGGTGAGGCCGAACCGGTGAGCCGGCAAGCCGACGGCCGGCGCTTTTCCGGCATCTCCACGGGCGGTTTCCCGACCCGCGCCGCCGCCGTCCACCGATGCTGCCGGCCTTGGCCATCCCCTAATTTCATTTCCACCCGTTCCGTCGCAATCCGTGCGATGGGCGCCCCCCACACTGACCGCATCCGACCACTTTGACCAGGAACACGACGATGGACGAGAACAAGAAGCGCGCCCTTTCCGCGGCACTGACCCAGATCGAGCGCCAGTTCGGCAAGGGCTCGGTGATGCGCATGGGCGATCGGGTCATCGAACCCGTCGAGGCCATCCCCACCGGCTCGTTGATGCTGGACCTGGCGCTGGGCATCGGCGGTCTGCCCAAGGGGCGCGTGGTCGAGATCTACGGCCCCGAATCCTCGGGCAAGACCACCCTGACCCTGCAGGCCATCGCCGAATGCCAGAAGCAGGGCGGTACGGCGGCCTTCATCGACGCCGAGCACGCCCTGGACCCGGTCTACGCCGCCAAGCTGGGCGTCAACGTGGACGACCTGCTGCTGTCGCAGCCGGATACCGGCGAGCAGGCGCTGGAGATCGCCGACATGCTGGTGCGCTCCGGCTCGGTCGACATCGTGGTGATCGACTCCGTGGCCGCGCTCACGCCCAAGGCCGAGATCGAGGGTGAAATGGGCGACCAGTTGCCCGGCCTCCAGGCCCGCCTGATGAGCCAGGCGCTGCGCAAGCTGACCGGAAACATCAAGCGCTCCAACACCCTGGTGATCTTCATCAACCAGTTGCGCATGAAGATCGGCGTGATGATGCCGGGCCAGAGCCCGGAGACCACCACCGGCGGCAACGCGCTGAAGTTCTACGCCTCCGTGCGCCTGGACATCCGCCGCATCGGCGCGATCAAGAAGGGCGACGAGATCATCGGCAACCAGACCAAGATCAAGGTGGTCAAGAACAAGCTGGCGCCCCCCTTCAAGCAGGTCGTCACCGAAATCCTCTACGGCGAGGGCATCAGCCGCGAGGGCGAACTGATCGACATGGGCGTGGACGCCAAGCTGGTCGACAAGGCCGGCGCCTGGTACAGCTATGGCAGCGAGCGCATCGGCCAGGGCAAGGACAATGCTCGCACCTTCCTGCGCGAGAACCCGGCCGTGGCCGCCAAGCTGGAAGCCGAACTGCGCGAGAAGTTCCAGCCGGCCGACGCCCAGCGTAACGAAGCCGCGGATGACGACGACGAATAATCCGGCCCAGTGGATGCCGGGCAAGAGCGGAGTGGGGCGCCGTGAACGGCGGCGATGACCGGGGCGCGCGGCCCCGTGCCCGCCGCAAACCGCCCGAACGGACCCCTTTGCAGCGGGCCTTGGGACTGCTGACCCGGCGGGAGCATTCCCGCAAGGAGCTGTCCCGCAAGCTCGCCGCACGGGGCGTGGAACCGGCCGATGTGCGATCGGCCGTGGACCGTCTCGCGGACGAAGGCTGGCAGAGCGACACGCGCTTTGCCGAAGCCCTGGTCCGCAGCCGGGCCGCCGGGGGCTACGGCCCGCTGCGCATCCGCGCCGAACTGTCCCTGCATGGGCTGGACGGCGAAGCGGTGGCAGCGGCCATGGCCACCTTCGACGGCGACTGGACCGAAACGGCTTGCGACCTCGTCCGTCGCCGTTTCGGTCCGGTCGGCCGGGTCGATCCCGCGCAGCGGCGCCGGATCGCCGATTTCCTGGTCCGCCGGGGCTTCGATGCGGCCTCCGTGAGGGCGGCCAGCCGGTTGGAAACTGACGACTGGGAAGGTATGGCCTGATAATCTAGGGCATTGGGTTGCCTGTGCCCGGTCGCGCCCGCACGTAGCGGAAGGCGCGGTGCCGGGGTGCACCCTCCAGCCAATGCAAGCCAGATGACCAGTCCCTCCAAAACCAGCACCCGCCAGATCCGCCAGGATTTCCTCGACTTCTTCGCCGGCAAGGGCCACACCATCGTGCCGTCCGCACCGCTGGTGCCTGGCAACGATCCCACGCTGCTGTTCACCAACTCGGGCATGGTGCAGTTCAAGGATGTGTTCCTGGGCGCCGAGAAGCGCAGCTACGTGCGTGCGGCCGACGTGCAGCGCTGCCTGCGCGCCGGCGGCAAGCACAACGACCTGGATTCGGTGGGCTATACGGCGCGCCACCACACCTTCTTCGAGATGCTGGGCAACTGGTCCTTCGGCGACTACTTCAAGAAGGACGCCATCGCCTGGGCGTGGGAACTGCTGACCGAGGTCTGGAAGCTGCCCAAGGAGCGCCTGCTGGTCACGGTCTACCACACCGACGACGAGGCCTACGGCCTCTGGCACGACATGATCGGCATCCCGGCCGAGCGCATCGTCCGCATCGGCGACAACAAGGGCGCGCCGTTCGCCTCGGACAATTTCTGGCAGATGGCTGACACCGGCCCCTGCGGTCCCTGCACCGAGATCTTCTACGACCACGGCGAGCACATCGCCGGCGGCCCGCCGGGCTCGCCCGACGAGGACGGCGACCGCTTCATCGAGATCTGGAACCTGGTGTTCATGCAGTTCGACCGCCAGCCCGACGGCACGCTGGTGCCGCTGCCGGCGCCGTGCGTGGACACCGGCATGGGCCTGGAGCGTTTGGCGGCCGTGCTCCAGCATGTTCATACCAACTACGAGATTGACCTGTTCCAGGGCCTGATCCGCAAGGCGGCCGAACTTACCGGCACGCCGGACCTGGAGAACAAGTCGCTGCGCGTGATCGCCGACCACATCCGCGCCTGCGCCTTCCTGATCGTCGACGGCGTGCTGCCATCCAACGAGGGCCGCGGCTACGTGCTGCGCCGGATCATCCGCCGCGCCCTGCGCCACGGCTGGATGCTGGGCGTGCGCCAACCGTTCTTCCACAGGATGGTCGGCACCCTGGCCGAGCTGATGGGCGATGCCTATCCGGAGCTGCCGGCCGCGCGCGACCTGGTCGAGAAGGCGCTGAAGGCCGAGGAAGAGCGCTTCGCCGAGACGCTGGATTCGGGCATGCGCATCTTCGACGACGTGGCCTCGCGCGTCGCCGACGGCGTGATTCCCGGCGCGGATGCGTTCCGCTTGTACGACACCTACGGCTTCCCGGTCGACCTGACCGCCGACATCGCGCGCGAGCGCGGGCTGACGGTGGACATGGCCGGCTTCGACGCGGCCATGGAGCAGCAGCGCGAGACCGCCCGAGCCGCCGGCAAGTTCAGCTCCGGCACCGGCCTGCCGGCGGAACTGGTCGCGCAACTGTCGCCGACCGGTTTCCTGGGCTACGACCGGCTCGATGCCGAGGGCCTGCAGGTGGTGGCGCTGCTGAAGGACGGCCGACCGGTGCCGGCCATCGCGGCGGGCGACGAGGCGGTCGTGTTCCTGGACCGCACGCCCTTCTACGCGGAATCCGGCGGCCAGGTCGGCGACACCGGCCTGCTGGCCGGGCAGGGCGCCGAGTTCACCGTGTCGGACACGCTGAAGTACGCCGGCCAGTTCCATGGCCACACGGGGCGCTTGGCCAAGGGCGTGCTGAAGCTGGGCGACCGCATCGCCGCCTCGGTGGACGCCGCGCGCCGCGCCAGTACCATCCTCAACCATTCGGCGACCCACCTGCTGCACGCCGCCCTGCGCGAAGTGCTGGGCACCCACGTGCAGCAGAAGGGTTCGCTGGTCGCCCCGGACCGCCTGCGCTTCGACTTCTCCCACTTCCAGCCGATGACGGCGGCGGAGCTGGCCGAGGTCGAGCGCCGCGTCAACGCCGAGATCCGCGCCAACCACGAGGCCGAGGTCCACCACATGGGCATGCAGGAGGCGCTGGATTTCGGCGCCATGGCCCTGTTCGGCGAGAAGTACGGCGAGCGCGTGCGCGTGCTGCGCATGGGCGGGTATTCCACCGAACTGTGCGGCGGCACCCACGTGGGCCGGACCGGCGACATCGGCGTGTTCAAGCTGGTCGGCGAAAGCGGCGTTTCGGCCGGCGTGCGCCGCATCGAGGCCGTCACCGGGCAGGGTGCGCTGGACCATATCGCCGACGAAGAGCGCCGCCTGGACGAGGCCGCAGGCCTGCTGGGCGGCAGCGCCGGCGACGTGGTCGAGAAGATCCGCGCCCTGACCGAGCGGCAGAAGAAGCTGGAGCGGGAACTCGAATCGCTCAAGGCCAAGGCGGCCTCCAGCGCCACCAGCGATCTGGCGACCGCAGCCGTCGAGGTGGCCGGAGTGCGGGTGCTGGCCTCGCGGCTGGAAGGCTTCGACGCCAAGGCGCTGCGCGATGCGGTGGATCGTCTGAAGCAGCAACTGGGCGATACCGTGATCGTGCTGGCGGGCACCGCCGAGGGCAAGGCGGCCTTGGTCGCCGGGGTGAACGGGGCCGCCACCGGCCGGGTCAAGGCGGGGGAACTCCTCTCGCATGTGGCCGGTCAGATCGGCGGCAGGGGCGGTGGCCGCCCGGACCTCGCCCAGGGTGGTGGCGAGGACGGGCCCGCCCTTGCCACGGCCCTGCAAGGGGTGCCCGACTGGGTCCGCCAGCATCTCCAATGACTCGTCCGGTCCGCGCGCTGCTTGCAGGCGCGCGGCCCCGGCCGCTACCATGCTTTAGGTTCATGAATGTACCTGGAAACGGCATGTCCGGTTTCACGGACTTGCCGCGCCCCCGGCACTATTCTTGCCGGATTAAGGAGAGGAAACATGTTGATCTTGACCCGCCGTGTCGGCGAAACCCTGATGATCGGTGATTCGGTCACGGTGACCGTGCTCGGCGTGAAGGGCAATCAGGTGCGCATCGGCATCACAGCGCCGAAGGACGTCGCCGTCCATCGCGAAGAAATCTACCAGCGCATCCAGCGAGGAGAGGAAGTCGCCTCGTCCGGGAACCCGGATTCCTCTGCTTCGGAATGATTCCGTTTGCCGCGTGCGCGGCGAGCCGTTATCCTATGCGGCCGCCGTAGCCATGGTTGCGGCGCGCAACATCCCCGGAGTGATGCCCGAGTGGCCGAAGGGGCTCCCCTGCTAAGGGAGTATAGGGTCAAAAGCCTTATCGAGGGTTCGAATCCCTCTCACTCCGCCAGTTCCTGCGTGGCCTTCCGAGGCACGGCGCAGGGCTTGGAAACCGCATCTGTCCGATGCCTTCGACGGGCCCGGCAGACGTTGCGACTGCGGTGCCGCATCCATCGCGCGACGATGGATGCTAACGCAGGCGGTGATGCAAAAAAGGTTGACGGGCGGAACGCGTCTCACGCATAATTCCGCTCCTTACGCGCCCGTAGCTCAGCTGGATAGAGTACCTGGCTACGAACCAGGCGGTCGGGAGTTCGAATCTCTCCGGGCGCGCCATCCTCGGAAAGCCGGCACTTGTTGCCGGCTTTCGTTTTTTCCGGCGACCGTCTGCGCATGCGGGCCGTTCGCGAGTATTTTCTCCATCGCTATCCATGACCGCGCCGTTCGCGCGGAGAAACAGCGGCCCGCACGCGGCGGGCGGGGAGGTCCGATGTCCGCCACACTCTTCGACATGCGACCCGGCATGCGCGTCTTCGGCCGTGCCCTGGTGGTTTTCGCGCTGTTGCTGTCGGCACCGTTCATCGCCGGATGCGGCAACGATGCGCGGCAGGAAGCCCGCGTGCAGCGCGCCCTGATCGAGACGCCGGCCGTCGGCGATTACTATGCGGCCGAGCTCACCTATTTCTCCGATGCCGCGTTCGAACAGCAGCAGGACGTTTTCGGCCTGATGAAAGTGGTGATGGTGAACAGCGACGACATCACTCTGGTCACCGAAAACGGCGGCTCGCCGGACCCGGAAAGCGCACGCAGGGATCTCGCCGGCGACCCCGCGGCCGCGCAGTACGACGAGAGCGAGCGCATCGTGATCGCCAGGGCCGACCTGGCCGCGGCCTTCGATGCGGGGCACGTGCTGGGCGTGCGTCGCTGAGGGCGTCAATATCGCCGAGCGCCCGTATCCCAGTTAATGTGTGACGGAATTCATCGATTGCGGTATTCGTCACGGATTTTCACCCCCGGTTGTGGACGCGCCGATATAGTCCTTCGCGTTCCCCGTCCGGTATATCGAAGAAAATGCGCCGTTCCCCCGCAGTCGCGCTCGTCCTCTCGCTGTCGATGTTTCCCGCAATCGCATGGTCGGCCACGTATACGGTCGGTCCCTCCGGGCGGCAGTACACCCAACTCTCCACCGTGTTCGCCAACAACAACATCAACGCGGGCGACATCATCGAGGTGGACGGCAACGCCACCTACAGCGGCAACATCGTCGTCAACAGCGACGACGGCGGCGCCGCCGGCAACCCGGTGATCATCCGCTGGAAGCGCGCGGCCGGGCAGAGCCGCCCGGTGCTGCAGGGCGGCACCAACACCATCAAGTTCCAGCGCTCCAACTACGTGGTGCTGGAAGGCTTCGAGATCACCGGCGGCAGCAACACCTGCATCTTCAGCGAAGCGCACGAGATCACCGTGCGCGACACGGTGATCCGCGACTGCCCGTCGCACGGCATCCTGGCGGCGGACCAGAATTCGGGCTCGTTCACCCTGGAATACAGCGAGGTCCGCACCAGCGGCAGCGGCACCCAGCGGCATCCGATCTACATGCAGTCCGACGAGGTGGCCTACCCCGGTGCGGTGTTCCGCATGCAGTTCAACTACCTGCACGACGGCAACGGCGGCAACCTGGTGAAGGTGCGCCACGAGCGCGCCGAGATCTACTACAACTGGCTGGAAGGCTCTGCCTACCAGGCGCTGGAGCTGATCGGCCCGGATTGCTACACGCAGCAGTCCGGCTGGACGCCCACGCTGCGCCGCGAGGACGCCGACATCGTCGGCAACGTGATCGTGCAGTCCGGTAGCTGGGCCAACGCCATCCGCATCGGCGGCGACCTCAACGGCCGCAGCCAGGGCCGCGTGCGCCTGGTCAACAACACCATCCTGTTCACCCGCAGCGGCAGCGCCAACGCGGTGCTGGTGCAACTGGGCGCCGGTTCGCTGGAAATGCACAACAACGTCATCCACCAGACCAGCAGCGAAGCGCCCGCCGTGCTCGTGGAGAACACCGGCGAGACGCCGTACTGCGCGCCCACCGGCACCTCGCCGTGGGACGCGGGCCGCAAGGTCGCCGGCAGCAGCAACTGGGTCAAGACCGGCACCCGCAACGTGCCGACCGAATGGACCGGCACGCGCAACGGCAGCGATCCCGGCCTGGCCGGCATCGCGGGCTGGAACCTGCGCCCGACCGCTTCGAGCGTGCTGGTGGGCAACGGCAGCAATCCGCCGGTCACGCCCTCGGCCTTCCCGCTCCCCTCGCCGCTGTCCATCCCGCTGTACGACCCGCCCTCGCGCGCCAAGCTGGACTTGAACGGCGCCCGCCAGCGCACCCTGACCGGCGGACGCCTGTCCATCGGTGCCCTGGAGTCGACGGCCGGCGACTCCACGCCGACCGAGCCCGTGCGCGTCAACGGCTCGCAGCCGCTGGTGCCGGGCGGCGCGTCCGCGATCGCGCCCGCCGCGGCGGTGCCTGCCCAGGGCAGCGCCCCGGCGACCAGCGTGTCCGCCCTGGTCCCGGCGACGGACGATGCCGCTTCGTCCGCGGCCGACACGGCGGCGAAGCCGTCGCGCCGGATCAGCAAGTACGCGCGCATCCAGCCGGAGTACCGGGTACGCCGCTGGTCGGCGCCCGCACGGGAATGGTGCGATACCGAAACCAGCGTCGAGGGCGGCCGCTCGATCTGCGGACCACGCTGAACCCCCGGTTTCCGCCGCTCCCGCAGAGCTTCCCATCGCCCCGGTCCTCCGGGGCGATTTTTTTGGCCGCCTGCGCATTCGGGTCACGTTAGACCGGACATGGTGGGAATCGATGGGAAAGCGCAGGCCGTGCCGGGAACGGCCGGGCCTGTGCCGCACGGCGGAATGGCGATCCGGGACGAGTCCGGCCCGGCGCTTCCGCATCCGGATTCCGGCCGGAGTCCGTGCCGGCGCCGAGGTTGCGGCGCCGGGACAGCTTGGCTTGCTTGATTCAGGGGGAAGATCGTGGCGAATGCATTCACGAGTCGCGCCAACCGTGTGACCCGCATGTTGTGGTTTTTCGAACTGGCCGTGCTGCTGCTCGCCGTCGCGGGCGCGGCGGGGCTGCGGTTCTGGGGCGATGCCGAGGGCCTGGAGCTGTTCTCGCAGACCGGCCTGCTGCGCGCGCTGATCTTCGCGCTGGTCATCACCACCACGATGGCCGCCTTCGGGCTCTACCAGCCCCACGTGCGGCACACGCGCATCGATTTCATGCTGCGCATCGTGCTGGCGTTCGTGTTCGGTGCGGTGGCCCTGCTGGTGCTCTACTACCTGGCGCCGCCCACCCACATCGGCCGCACGGTGTTCATGCTGGCGCTGCTGATCGGCTTGGCCGGCGTGAGCGTGCTGCGCGCCTGCGTGTACCGGCTGGTCGGCGTGGACGCCTTCAAGCGCCGCATCCTGGTGTACGGGGCGGGCAACAACGCCGACCTCATCAACCGCCGCATGCGCCGCCGCTCCGACCGCCGCTCCTTCGTTGTGGTCGGCTTCCTGCCGGTGCCCGGCCAGGCGGTGATGGTGGCCGAGGACCTGCTGATCCGCAGCGACGAGCGCTTGCCGCAACTGGCCGAGCGCCTGGGCCTGCACGAAGTCCTGATCGCGCCGGACGAGCGCCGCGGTGGCCTGCCGATGGAAGACATCCTGGCCTGCGCGCAGGCCGGCGTGTCCATCGTCGACCTGCCGGTGTTCTTCGAGCGCGAGGCCGGCCTGATCAAGCTGGAAGTGGTCGATCCTTCCTCGCTGGTGTTCACCGGCGGCTTCGACCACTCGCTGCCGCGCCGGCTCAGCAAGCGTGGTTTCGACATCGCCGCGGCGCTGCTGCTGTTGCTGGTGGCCTGGCCGGCGATGCTGATCGTCGCGCTGTGCGTGTGGCTGGAGAGCGGTTCGCCCATCCTGTACCGGCAGACGCGCGTGGGCGAGGGCGGCCGCAGCTTCGACGTGGTGAAGTTCCGCAGCATGCGCACCGACGCGGAGAAGGACGGCGTGGCACGCTGGGCGACCACAAACGACGACCGCACCACGCGGGTGGGCCGCTTCATCCGCCAGACCCGCCTGGACGAGCTGCCGCAGTTGTTCAACGTGCTGGCCGGCGACATGAGCTTCGTCGGCCCGCGCCCGGAGCGCCCGCAGTTCGTCGACCAGTTGACGCGCGAGATCCGCTACTACAGCGTGCGCCACTCGGTGAAGCCGGGCCTGACCGGCTGGGCGCAACTGCGCTATCCCTACGGCGCCTCGGTCAAGGACGCCGAGGAGAAGCTCAAGTTCGACCTGTTCTACGTCAAGAACCACGGCCTGGTGTTCGACCTGATGATCCTGTTGCAGACCGTGGAAGTGGTGCTGTTCCGCCGCGGCGGACGCTGAGCGGCGCGCAGGAGGCGGCAAGGAAGGCGGCCGCCGGAAGGGACCGGCGGCCCGTTGGCAGGGGCACTTGGCGGATTGCAGATCGAAATTCCGGATTGCAGGGAACCTGATTCTGTTCAGGCCCTACGGAATTTCACCGCACCGGCATGACCATGCGATGCGGCTGACATGAGGCCATGCGGCGCAGCCAGGGCCGGCCATGCAGCCCGGCGAAGCCGGGTCGACCGCTGATTTCAGAATTCAGAGTTCGATCGCGCCCAGGTCGGGCGCCGCGCCTTTGACCGGACGGGGCATGGGTTGCGCGCGTGCGTCCAGTTGGTAGCGCACCGGGTGCGCGCGCGTGGCGGCGGCGTTGGGCTGGGCGGTGTCGATGATCGGCGAGCCGGCGCGCGGACGCAGCGTGACCGGATCCACCGGCGTGCCGCCGGCCATGATCAGGTGTTCGCGGCCCTGCAAGGCACCGCCGATCCTGCTGCCTTCGCGCGTGTCGCGCCAGCCGCGGGTGATCCAGTTGCGGCCCATCGTGACGATGCCGCCGGCCACCCAGGCGCGGCCGACGTCGGTGTCGGCGCGCAGGATCGGCGTATGGGTGGTGGCGTCGAACACGAACACGTTGTTGCGCACGTCGGCGCGCTCTTCGGTGGTGGAGAGCTGGAACAGCGCAGCGTAGCCGTCGCCGGTGACGCGCACGGTGTTGTGGTAGAAGTACAGCGTGCCCTTGCGGTTGTTGGGCTCGCCCCAGTCGGCGCCCGGCGTGCTGCCGTTGTGGTCGCCGCCGTAGTGGATCACGCTGCCCTTGCGGCCGTCCTTGACGATCTGGTTGCCGTAGACGTAGGTCGTGCGGTAGGCAGGGTCGGCGCGGGCGGTGAGCGGGAAATCCTCCGCTTCCACCAGGTCCAGCGCGCGCGCGCCGTCCTCGATGCGGTTGTAGCGCACCACCGTGCCCACCGAACGGTCCTTGATCGAGTTGCCGCGCGCGCCGGCGCGCAGCGGGCCGTAGTGGTTGAACTCATAGACCACGTTGACGCTCTGCACGTAGGTGGTGTGCAGGCGGTTGTTGCCGGCGATGCCGTTGCCGTGCATGTGGTTGCCGGCGATGCGCAGGTCGCGCGTCTGCGCGAAGGGGCCGTCGTCGGTGGACTTGGAGAAGATCGCCTGCGAGCAGTCGGAGATCTCGTTGTCGGCGATGGTGATGCCGTGGCCGCGCTCCACCCAGATGCAGGCGCCGAATTCGTCGTAGCGCTGGCGGCGGCCCTCGCTGTCGGTGAAGCCGTGGCGCGGATGCGCGCCCTGGATGGCCAGGCCGTCGATCTGCAGGTGGCTGGGATACGCCTGCCAGCCTTCCGACGCGAGTTGCTTGATCACGATGATCGAGCGCGACTGGTGCAGCGGGTGGCCGTAGGCCAGGCCCTTGCGCGTGGTCGCGTCGCGGCCGCTGATGACTGGCCGCTGGCCATTCGGCCCGGGGACGCCGCAGACGCGCACGGGCGCGGCCGCGGTGCCGCGCGCGGACAGCATGAACTTGCCCGCGTAGGGTTCGGCGCGGTAGTGGATGCGCACGGTGTCGCCGGCGGCGAGCTTGTCCCACGGCACCTGGTCCAGCGAGGCCAGCTTGCCCGGCGCGCCGATTTCGTAGTCCTTGCCCTTGCCGGAGGGCCGACAGGGCTCCAGGCCCAGTGCGGCGCGCATCGCGTCGCGCGTGCCGGCGGCGGCGTTGGCGGCGGGCAGCGGTTCCAGCGCGAACGAAGCCAGCAGGCAGCCCGAGACCACGGCCAGCCGCGTTCCGCGCGGCCGGCGGCCGTCGCGGAGCATGCGTTGGCGGAGGGAACGGGCCACCCGTGCGGCCGGCGTGTCGCGGGACGTGCCCATGGGGATTCTCCTCAGGAGGCCGGCAGCGGGAAGGCCCGTTGCAGCCATTCGCCGATGCGGCCGATCAGGCGCTGCCGGTGCGTGTCCAGGTGGAACACGTGGTCCATCTCCGGCCAGTGGACGAAGGTGACGCCGGGCGCGGACGCGCTGCGGCCGAAGGTCGCGCGGAATTGGCGCGGATGCAGGAAGTACGAAGTGCCGCCGGTGTAGAGCGCGAACACGCGCACGCCGCGCTCCACCATCGCATCCAGTTCCTTGCGCTCGCTGCCGGGCGCCGGCCAGTCGCGCAGCGCCGCGTCGGTGACGTCGCGCGCGGCGCCGTTGCCGCCGCCGTCGCCGGCCGGGTGCGCGCGCAGGTTGCGCACGGCCGCCAGCCAGGCGGAGGGCGGCTTGCGCACCAGCCGGCGCAGGCGCGCCCACGTCGACCACATGCCCTTGCGCGCCAGCCCGTCCAGCAGGATCAACCCTTCCACGCGCGGGTCGGCCGCCGCCACCTTCCAGCCGGCGTCGGCCGCGGCGCACAGGCCGCCGATGACGAAGCGCTGGTAGCCGGTCTGCTTGGCCACCGCGTCCAGTACGCCGCGGATCACGTCCACTTCGGACTTGTCGGCCAGCTCGATGCTGTCGCCGATGCCGGGCAGGTCGAAGCGCAGCACCGGATAGCCGGCGTCGGCCAGCGCGCGCGCCAGCCGCACGCCCATGCGGTACGGGCCCACGCGGTGGATGAAGCCGGCATTGAGCAGGATCACCGCCACCGGGGCGCGGCGTTGCGCCGGCAGCGTCAGCAGGCCGAACAGCTCGAGGTCGAGCGACAGGATGGTTTCCATGTCAGTGCGCGGGAAGGAAGGCCGAGAGGCGGGTGGCCAGTTCGCGCACGCGGCGGCCGGGGAAAGTGTCCATGTCGGGCTTGGCGGTCCAGTCCGACAGTGCCGGCGGCAGCGTCACCTGCGGCAGGTCGCTGTGTTCGTCGCGCGGCTGCTCGGACAGCACCAGCGTGCGCAGCGCCGGCAACGATGGCTGGCCCAGCGCTTCCAGTTCCGCCAGCACGCCGTCGGCGCAGGGGAAACCCATCAGGGTGGCGTCGACGGCTTCGTCGGCCGCGCCCGGCACCAGCGCGCGCTGCTGGAGATGCAGGCGGCGGAGTTCCTGCAGGTGCGCCGGCCAGTCCAGCACCGGCTGCCACAGCCACAGCGCCGCGGGCGCATGCGCGCGCGCCAGCCGGATCGCCGGATGGCTGCCGCCGCGCACGCCCATCGCGATCAACGGTGCGCCCGGCGCCCGCCGCTGCAACTGCGCCCAGGCCAGCTCCGCATCGGTGCAGGCGCCCTCGGGCGTGAAGTCGGTGTCTTCGCCCTCCGAATCGCCGGTGCCGTGGTAGTCGAAGCGCAGCGTGGCGATGCCGTGCGCGCCCAGCGCGTCGGCCAGCAGGGTGAACAGCCGGTAGCTGCGCGCCTGTTCGTGGAACAAGGGCGGACAGACCAGCAGTGCGCCGCGCAGGGGTTCCTGGGCCGGATGGAACACGCCGAACAGGCGGCGCGCGGGCGACCCGAAGTGGAGAGGCAGCAGTCCCGCCATCAACTCCCCTCCGAGGTGCCGTCGCGGCCGAACAGCCGGCGCAGGCGCGCGCCCAGCGTGGCCGGCCTGGCCGCCCGCGGTGCGTCTTCCTGCGGCAGTTCCAGCGCCAGCACGCGCAGGGTGCTGTTGGCGACCTTCAGCAGGTTCAGGCGCACGCCGCTGCGTTTCTCCACCCGCGAGATCATCGTCATCGCCAGCAGCGAGTGGCCGCCGAGGTCGAGGAAGCTGTCGTCCGGGCCGATGTCGTCCACCTGCAGCAGTTCGCTCCAGATCCCGGCGATCAGGGCTTCGGCCGGGGTCAGCGCGCGTGGCGCGTCGCCTGCGCGCGGACGCGCGGCGGCGGCCGAGGCGGAGGCGTCGTCCCGGGCATTGCCGGCGGCGTTGTCCGCCTTCGCCACCGCAGCCTCGCCCAGCAGCCCGGCCACGCTGGCCGATGCGTCGGCCGCGATGTTGCGGAGCAGGGCGGCGTACTGGTCCAGCAGCCGCGCGATGGTCGCCGGCTCGAACAGCGTCGCGTCGTACAGCAGTTGCGCCGACAGCCCGGCCGGGCCGTCGAAGAACCAGATCATCAGGTCTTCGGCCACTTCCTGCGCCAGCAGCGGCATCGCGTCCACCTGCAGGCCGTCCCAGCGCTGCGGACGGTCGTGGACGTCTTCGTAGGAGAACTGGGCGTGGAACGGCGAGCCCGGCCGCGCATGGGCGCGCAGGGCGGGATCGCGCAGCAGGTCGTCCAGTTGCACGTGCGGGCTGGCGATGCCGTCGATCACCTGCGCGCGCGCCTGCGCCAGCAGCGCATCGAAGCCGTCCCCGGGCGCGATGTCCAGCATCACCGGCACCGCGCCGGTGAACATGCCCATCAGCGGCGACGCCTGCGGCGCGTCGACGAAGCGGGTGGGCGAGCTGACCAGCACGCGTGGCTGGCCGCTGTAGCCGTGCAGCAGTACTTCGAAGGCGGTCAGCAGCACCACGTACAGCGTGCCGCCGTGCTGGCGCCCGGCCTGGCGTAGGCCTTCGGCGACGGCGGCGTCCACCGGCATCAACGCCATGCGCGCACGGCGTTGCGCGCCGGGCTCGCGCGGCAGGTCGGTCGGGAGCGGCGCGGGCAGGCCCTGCGCGTGCAGGCGCTGCCGCCAGTAGTCCAGTCGCTCGCGCACGTGCGCGCGGTGGGCGTCGCCGGCCAGCGCCTGCCGGCTCCATGCCGCGTAGTCGGCGTAGTCCAGCTCCGGCGGCGGCGCGGGTTCGTGCGCGGCGCGCGCGCCTGCGTAGGCCGCGGCCATCTCGGCGCAGAACAGGTCGGTCGAACCGCCGTCCCACACGGTGTGGTGCGGCATGAAGAACAGCACGTGGTCCTGCGGGCCCAGCCGCAGCAGGCGCGCGTGGAACGGCGGCGCCTGGGTCAGGTCGATCGGCGCGCTGGCCAGCGCGTCCAGCCGGCGTTGCAGGGCGTCCCCGTCGCCGGCCAGGGCCGAGGCATCCTCGGCCGCGGGCAGGGCGAACGCCTGCGCATCGGCGGGCGAGACGACCTGCACCGGACCTTCCTCGGTCTGCAGCAGGCGCGTGCGCAGCACCGACTGGCGTTCGACCACGCCGGCGAAGGCGCGGCCCAGCGCCGCTTCGTCCAGTTCGCCGCGCAGGCGCAACGCGACCGGAATGTTGTAGGCCACGCTGTCCGGATGCAGTTGGCCGTACACCCACAGGCGTTCCTGCATCAGGCTGAGCGGCGCAGGCTGTCCGGGCTGCGCGCGGCGCACCGGCAGCGGCGCGGGAGCGGCCTGCCCGGCGGCCGCGGCGACCGCCGCCAGGCCGGCGACGGTGGGCGCGTCGAACACGGTGCGCAGCGGCAGGTCGACGGAGAGTTCGCGGCGCACGGCCTCCAGCCAGCGCGCCGCCAGCAGGGAATGGCCGCCGAGAGCGAAGAAGTCGTCGTGGATGCCGATGTCCTGTTTCGACAGCACCGCCGAGGCCAGCGCCAGGATGCGCCGCTCGGCCTCGTTGCGGGGCGCGACGGCCGGCGCGCGCGCTGCCGCGGCTTCGCCCGGCGCCGGCAGCGACTTGCGGTCGATCTTGCCGTTGGGCAGCAGCGGGAAGCTCTGCAGCTCGACGAAGTGCTGCGGCACCATGTAGTCGGGCAGGCGCGTGCGCAACTGCTGGCGCAGCGTCGCGGCGGTCGGCGCCGCGCCCGGGGTCGGCGTCAGGTAGGCGACGATGCGCACGTCGCCGGGGCGATCCTCGCGCGTGACCACCACCGCGCGCTCCACGCCGTCGCAGTCGGCCAGGCTGGTCTCGATCTCGCCCAGCTCGATCCGGTAGCCGCGCACCTTGACCTGGAAATCCAGCCGGCCCAGGTGTTCCAGCCGGCCGTCGTTGCGCCAGCGGCCGCGGTCGCCGGTGCGGTACAGCAGGCCGGAGGGCGCCATCGGATCGGCGATGAAGCGCTCGCGGGTCAGCTCCTCGCGGTGCAGGTAGCCCAGGGTGACGCCTTCGCCGCCGATCCAGATTTCCCCGGGCACGCCGACCGGGCACGGTTGCAGCGCGGTGTCGAGGATCCACACCGTGGTGTTGTCGATCGGCGTGCCGATGGAGGTGTAGGCATCGTTGCCGGCGATCCGCTGGCAGGTCGACCACACCGTGGTCTCGGTCGGGCCGTACATGTTCCACAGGCTGGCGCCGTCGCCGCACAGCGGACGGATCAGGTCGCTGGGCAGGGCTTCGCCGCCGCACAGCGACTTGAACCCGGCCGGCGGGCGCCAGCCGGTTTCCAGCAGCATCCGCCATGAGGCGGGCGTGGCCTGCATGAAGGTGGCGCGATGCGTGCGCAGCAGGGCGGCGAGCGCTTGCCCGTCCATCGCCTGCTCGCGCGAGGCCAGGATGATTTCCGCGCCGGTGCACAGCGGCAGGAACAGCTCCAGCACCGCGATGTCGAACGACAGCGTGGTCACCGCCACCAGGCGGTCGTCGGCGTCCATGCCCGGCGTGTGCCGCATGCTGAGCAGGAAGTTGACCGCCGCGCGATGCGGCACCACCACGCCCTTGGGGCGGCCGGTGGAACCGGAGGTGTAGATCACGTAGGCCGGCGATTCCGGCGTGGCGGCGAGCGCGTCGTCGGGCAGCGATTCGCGGACGATGCCGTCGGCCGGCAGGTCGCGGTCCAGCAGCAGGGTGCGTTCGGCCGGCCAGTCCAGCAGCGTGCAGGTCTCGGCCTGCGCCAGCAGCAGCGCCAGGTCGGCGTCCTGCGCCATGTAGTCCAGGCGGTCGCGCGGATACGCAGGATCCAGCGGCACGTAGGCGGCGCCGGCTTCCAGCACGCCCAGCACCGCGCACAGCATGTCCGGCGTGCGGTCCAGGCACAGGCCCACCAGCGCGCCGCGGCCGATGCCGCGCGCGCGCAGCGCGTGGGCGATCTGCAGGCTGCGTGCACGCAGGTGCGCGTAGTCCCAGGCGGCGGCGTCGTGGCGCAGGGCGATGCGCCGCGGCGTGGCCAGCGCCTGGGCGGCGACCAGGTCGGTCACGCGCAGGCGCGGATCGCGCGGCGTCGGCGCGGGCTGCAAGGCGTGCAGGGCCGCCAGTTCGGCCGGCGAGGTGATCGGCAGGTGATCGATGGCCGTGCCGGGTGCGCGCAGCGCGGCGTCCAGCACGGTCTCGAAGGCTTCCAGCCAGCGCGCCACGGTCCGCGCTTCGAACAGCGCCGCGTCGTAGCCCGCATGCAGCCGCAACGCATCGCCTTCCAGCGTCGCCGCCACCGCCAGTTCGATGCCGGGCGCGGCGGGCGTGGCCGCAACGTGCGCGCCCGGGCCGGCGGCGAACGACACGCTCAGGCGCGCATCCGGCAATGCTTCGCGCCAGGCGCCGGCGGCGCGGCGCTCGTGTTCGCGCGCGGCCTGCATCTGGCCGTGCAGCGACGGCAACAGGCCGGACAAGGGCGCGGACGTATCCAACAGCACCGACAGCGGCGCAGGCGATGCGGCACCGGTTTCATCGCCCTGCATGCCGAACGCGATGGCGTCCTCGCCGCAGAGGCGGCCGAGCAGCACGCAGAACGCCGCCGCCAGCACGGCCTCGGCCGGCACGCCGTGCGCGAAGGCTTCCAGCGCGGCGCGGCCGACCGGAGCGGCGGTTCGCTCCGCGTATGCAGACACTGCGGCGATGCGCGCCGTGCGCGGCGTGTCGGTCGGCAGTTCGACGACGGGCAGGCCGGCCGACAGCAGGCCGCGCCAGTAGGAAAGCGGATCTTCGTTGGTGGAAAGCGTCACGTCGGCCCTGCGGTCGGAGGACATTCGGGTGTCTCCTCTTGAACGTAAGTCGGCCCGACGACCGGTCAGGCCGGTATCCGTCGCGGCGTGCGTATTCCTGTTGCGAAGCGCGGCGCAGCGGCAGGCGCGGCGCTACCGGGACATGGGGGGCCACAGTCGCGGAGCGGAATCATGCGGGAGAAGATCGGCAAGCTGGTCGGGATGGTGCGCCGGGTGGGCGTGCGGGGCGTGCTGCGCAACGTGCCGGTGTGGTGCCGCATCGCCTACGACCGCTACCACGAGCGGCGCCTGGGCATCGACACCGAAGGCATCATCGGCGTGGACCAGCTCGCGCGCCTGGACGGCCGGCAGGAGCACGACGCGCACGCGGTGTTCTACCAGCCCTGGCCCTACGCCAAGTTCCGCCGGCTGATGCGCTCGGCGCCCGGGGTCGATCCGGAGACCTTCACCTTCGTGGATTTCGGCTCGGGCAAGGGGCGCGCGCTGGTGCTGGCGGCCGACCACGGTTTCCGCCGCGTGGTCGGCGTGGAGATGTTCGCCTCGCTGTGCGAAGAGGCGCGCAGCAACATCCGGCGCTACCGCGAGAAGGCCGGCAACATCGCCGCCGGCATCGAGGTGGTGTGCATGGACGCCACCCGCTACGAACTGCCTGACGGCGACCTGTTCTGCTACTTCTACAACCCCTTCGACGAAGTGGTGCTGCGCCAGGTGGTGGCCGGCATCGAGGCCGCCATCGCCCGCAGCCCGCGCCGCGTGGTGATCGGCTACGCCAACCCGGTCTGCCACGGCGTGTTCGACGCCATGCCCTCGCTGCGGCTGGTGGCGGCCAACGACAGCTTTCGCACCTACGCCAGCGCCGCCTGAGGCCGGCCGCGCCGGCGCTCAGGAATCCTGGTCGGAATAGGTCATGTGGATGCGCGCCGGGTCGGGTGCGCGCTGGCTCTCGTCCAGCCACTTGCCCATGATCGATTGGCCCCCGCGGTGGATGAAGCGCTCGGCCGCCCAGCCGTCGGCGGCGACCCGGTTGCCGGTGATCAGCAGTTCCACCGCGGTGTGGCCGTCGGCGACGGCGCGGTCCAGCAGTACCCGGATGGCGCTCCGGCGTTCGCGCAGGTCGGCGCCGGCGAACCAGTAGTCCAGCACCGCCAGCGTGCCGGGCGCGCCGGTGGAGTCCTCGCAGACGAACCACGCGCGCAGGCTGTCGCCACGGGAGACCAGCAGGAAACGCATGCGCTCGCTGGGCACTGTGTTGAAGCGCCAGCGCGCATGGGTGGAGTCGCGCACCGCCAGCAGGTCGTCGGCGGGCGCCGTGGCCGCCCAGGCCTCGTCCATGCGCGGGTCGGCCTGTTCGCTCCAGCGCGCGTGCAGGCCGAAGCGGAAGGCCGCGCGCAGCGCATGCCGCACCCGCACCGCCGCGTCCACCACCGGCGCCAGCAGCCGCGCCGGCAGCGCCGGCATGATCCGCGGCAGGTACTGGCCGTAGCGCAGCACCTTGACGTGGCGCTCCAGTTGGCAGAGCTCGCGGTGGCCGGCGCGCTTGAGGATGGCGGTGGCCTTCTGGTTGGGGATGCCGTAGATGAAGTCGAAACGGCCGTGGCAGGCTTCGATGATCGCCGCCTGCAATTGCAGCGCCGGCCCCAGCGAACGGTGCGCGGGCAGCACGACGAAGTGGGAGATCACCGCGCCGCGGATTTCCCGGCCGCCCATGATCATGCGGCGCGGGATCGCGCCGATGACGCCGACCGGCTGGCCGGACGGCTGGTGCCGCAGCAGGCACAGGAGCGGCGTGCCGAACGGGCATTGCTCGTAGTAGTGCCGCAGCTTGGCGGTGTGTTCCTCGTCGGGGCCGAAGTTGCCCTGCCACAGCGCCAGAATGGTGTCGTGGTCCCGCACGGTGTCGCCGGGTTCGATGGTGTAGGTATGCGAGTGCTCGGGATGCATCGGGCGCGGGCTCAGGCGATGCCGGCGTCGGTGCGCCGGTGGCGGGGAGGGAACGGGACCGGCGCCGCGGGGCGCCGGTGTCGGTGATTCGATGGCATGCTGCCGCCATGGATTCCGGAACCGCAACCGCGCATGCCGATGCACTGGCCACGGCCTTCGCCGCGGCGCTGCGCGCGTGCGGTGGCGTGCCGGCGCCGCAGGCGGAGCGGCCGATGCTGGCGGTGTTCTGCGACCTGCACGCCTGGCGACCCTGGCGTGCCGGGGCATGGGCCTGGCTGGACGACGGCGCGCGCGCGCGCGTCGAACGCCTGCGCGAAGCCGGCGACCGCGACGAACGCGCGCTGGCCTATGCGCTGCACCGCCTGCTGGCTGCCGCCTGGCTGGACCGTCCCGTGGCCGAGGTGCTGCCGGGGCGCGACGGCGAAGGCCGACCCCATGTGCTCGGTGCGCCGGACGCCTTCTGCACCAGTATTAGCCGCCCGCGCGGCTGTGCCGCGCTGCTGGTCGGTGAGCGCGGTCCTGCCGGCATCGATCTGGAGCCGTTGTCCCATGCCGGCATCATGGAGGAAATCGCCGGGCTGGCGTTGCATCCGGACGAACGCGCACGCCTGGAACCGCTGCAGGGTCCAGCGCGCGCCAGGACGCTGCTGGAGACCTGGGTGCGCAAGGAAGCCTATCTGAAAGCCGAAGGCGTGGGCCTGCAACGCGCGCCGGCCGGTTTCGCCGCGCCCGCGGACAGCGTGCTGCCCGCGGCGCGTTCCCGCACCGGGCTGGTGCTGCGCATGCTCGATGCCGGACCGCGGCATGCCGCCGCCGTCGCGGTTCCCCCCGGCGTCCGCGTGCAGTCTTCCTGGTTGTCTCCGCCGGCGTCCCCCTGATCGCATCGGCGTACCGTCAGGCGCTGGCGCCCGGTTCGGGCACGTCCACCACCAGCACCGGCGGCTCGTGCAGGTAGCGCGTGGTGCGGCGTTTGTTGCGGATGTCGTCGTACACGGCCTGCGCCTGCTCGGCGCCGATCGACAGCACGTGGCCCAGTTCGGCCGCCGGCACGCCGTGGTTCAGCGCCCACACCGCCAGGTCCATCTGCCGGTAGGGCAGGGCGAAGTAGAACTCGTCCTGGCCCTGGCTGAGGCTGTAGGTGTCGGTGGTCGGGATCGCCGCGCAGACGCGCTCGGGCAGGCCCAGGAAGCGCGCCATGCCGTACACCTGCGACTTGTAGAGGTGCGCGATCGGCTTGACGTCGGCGGAGCCGTCGCCGTTCTTGACGAAGAAACCCTGGTCGTATTCCAGCCGGTTGGGCGTGCCCACCACCGCGTAGTTCAGGCGGTCGGCGTGGAAGTATTCCAGCGTCTTGCGGATACGCTGCTTGAAGTTGGTCGCGGCCACGATGGTCAGGTATTCGGACAGGCCCAGGTCGCGCTCGTGCACGGCGCCGGCCGGATCTTCGGCGACCAGGCGGAAGCGGTTGAAGCGGCCTTCGATGCCGCCGTCGATGACGATCTTGAACTTCCAGCCCTCGCCGTACTCCGGCAGCGCCGAGCGCACCGCGGCGTCGCGCGCGCGGTAGCAGCCGATCGCTTCCAGCGCGGGCGCGATGTCGACCGTCTCGGTGCGGATGCCCAGGTGCTCGGCCAGGATGCCGGCGCGCACGGCGCTGTCGTCGGAGGAATCGCGCTCGGGCAGGATCAGGCCGTAGACGCGCTCGGGGCCCAGCGCCCGCACCGCCAGCGACACGCTGACCGAGCTGTCGATGCCGCCGGAGATGGCGACCACCAGGCCGCGGCGGTGCAGTTGCCGCGCGGTGATCTCGCGCAGGCGGTTGCAGATCCTGTCGGCTTCCTGCGCATAGTCGATGTCGAGCACGTTCCAGTCGAGCGGGGTCATGCAGTCTCCAGAGGGTTCGGATGCGATGGGATGGAGCGGGGACGGCGCGTTCATGACGCCTGGGCCGCGTTCGCGGCGGCAGCCGCGGGCGGGGCGGGCGGCAGCACCGTGGCCGGGTCGGCCAGCGCGGCGCGGTGGATCTTGCCCGAGGCGGTGCGCGGCAGCGTGCCGACGAAGGCGATGGTCTTGGGCACCTTGTATGGCGCCAGCCGGCGGCGGCAGTGCGCGCGCACGGCGTCGGCGTCCAGCGTGGCGCCGTGGCGCGGCACGATGTAGACCTTCACCACCTGGCCCATGACCTCGTCGTCGATGCCGATGGCGGCGACGTCGCCGACGCCGGGCAGTTCTGCCACGGCTTCCTCGATGTCGCCGGGGAACACGCGGTGCGCGCCGGTCTTGATCATGTCGCTGCGACGGCCGCTGAGGAACAGGAAGCCTTCCTCGTCCAGGTGGCCGATGTCGCCGGTGTGCAGCCAGCCGTCGCGGACGGCGCGGGCGGTGGCTTGCGGGTCGCGCCAGTAGCCCAGCATGATGCCTGGCCCCTGTGCGCAGACTTCGCCCGGCTCGCCGGGCGCGGCGATGCCGCCGTCCTCGCGCACGATGCGCAGGCGCACGCCGTCCACGCCGATGCCCACCGAGCCGGGCTTGTCGTCCAGCCGTTCCGGCGGCAGCCAGGTGAGGCGCGAGGTCGCTTCGGTCTGCCCGTACATGACGAACAGCCGTGGCGACGGCAGTACCCGGCGCAGCCGCGCGGCCAGCGCCGGCGACATCGCGCCGCCGGCCTGGGTGAGATAGCGCAGTGCGCCCAGGTCGTAGTCCTGCAACGGCACGCGGTCCAGCAGCAGGGCGAAGGTGGACGGCACGCCGGAGAATCCGCTGATGCGCTCGCGCTGCAGGTATTCCACCAGCAGGTGCGGGAACACCACGTTCTCGGCCAGGTGCACGCAGGCGCCGGCCAGCAGATGCGTGTGCAGGACCGAGGAGCCGTAGGCGTAGTAGAACGGCAGCACGCTCAGGATGCTGTCCTGCGGGCCCAGTTCCAGGTAGGCCACCACCGCCTGCGCGTTGGCCAGCACGTTGGCGTGGCTCAGCGTCACCCCTTTCGGGGAGCCGGTGGTGCCGGAGGTGTAGAGGATCATCGCCGGCGAGGCCGGCTCCGGCGCGGCGGCTTCGGTGCCGTCATCCGCGGTGGAGGCGTCCAGCGCCTCGCGCAGGTGTTCGCGCGTCAGCGCGTGCAGGCCGGGGCCGATGGCCGCGGCGGCCTCGAGGGCGTCGGCATGGCCGGCGGCGTGCAGCAGCACGCGCGCGTCGCAATGGCGCAGCCACGGCAGCAGGTCGCGGCTGCGGGCCTGCACGTTCAGCGGCACGACGATCGCGCCGGCCAGCCATGCGCCGTAGACGGCGACCGCGGCCTCGATGCCGTTGGGCAGCACCAGGGCCACACGGTCGCCCGCCTGCACGCCCGTCCCGCGCAGCAGCGCGGCGGCGGCCAGCGCCTGCCGCCAGAAGGCGGCGTAGGACAGCCGGCGCTCGCCGTCCACCAGCGCGGTGGCTCCGGGCTGGCGCGCGACCGTTTCGGCGAGGCGGGCGGGCAGGGAATTCAACACGGGGATCTCAGTTCGCCAGCTTGCGGCTCACGAAGCCATCCACCGATTCGACCGTGTGGAAGTTGGCGGGCACCATTTCGTCCGGCGCCACGGAGATCTGGAAGCGTTCCTCCAGGAAGTCGATCAGTTCGATGATGCCGGTGGAATCGATGATCCCCCCGGTGATCAGCGCGTCCTGGTCGCCCAGGCTGGACTCGTCGTCCGCGAACAGGAAGTTCTGCACGATGTAACGCTTGATTTCTTGCCGTTGCTGCATGGATGCCAGGTCCTTGGAATGCTGTCATGGGTAACGGATGAACGGGGGCCGGGCGGCCAGTGGCCGCGCGGAGGCGAGGGAGGGGGGCCGTCAGGCCGGGACCTGCAGTTGCCGGTGCAGCAGCATGGTCGAGAGGATGCCGACGAACGCCTGGTTGTCGGCGAAGCCGGCGGCGCGGCCCTGCCGGCACTTCTCGAACAGGCGGCCGGCGGCGGCCGGCTCGAAGTAGCCGGCCTCGCGCAGCGATTCCGGGCTGAAGAGCTCGGCCACGTAGTCCAGCGGCTTGCCGTCGAAGAAGAAGCTCTGGCTGTCGGGGGCGCGGTAGGGCTGCTTGGTCCGCGCCAGGATGTCGGCCGGCAGCAGGTCCGCCAGCGCCTTGCGCAGCAGGTACTTCTCGGTCATGCCGCGCAGCTTGTAGCTGGCCGGCAGGCGGTTGGCGAACTCGATCACCCGGTGGTCCAGGAACGGGAACCGGCCCTCGATCGAATTGGCCATCGCCACCCGGTCGCCCTGCGAGGAGAGCAGGTAGCCGGCCAGCAGGGTCTTGGCTTCCACGTATTGGTCGCGCGCCAGCGGCGCCCAGCGGCCGATGGCCTCCGGCAGCGTGCGCTCGTAGGCGGCCAGCGGGTCCCAGCCGCCGATGGCGGCGCGCATCTCCGGCGAGAGCAGGCCCAGCGCGCGCTGCGAGGTGGTCCAGCGCGGCACGTGCGCGAACACCGGGCGGTGCAGGTGTTCCATGCCCTGGCCGAAGAACTGCTGGGCGAAGGCCGGGTTGCGCACCGGCGACGTGCGCAGGTAGCCGTACAGCTTCTCCAGCAGGCGCGGGCGCAGTTGCGAGCCGGGCTGGCGCGCCCAGAACCGCCGCACCTTGGCTTCCTTGAAGATGTCGTAGCCGCCGAACACCTCGTCGGCGCCCTCGCCGGTCAGCACCACCTTGTA
>ERZ761602.1382-NODE-1382-length-44441-cov-16.606881_pt1 | contig 44441 bp, 49 predicted proteins | sample MGYA00512165_ERZ761602 | MGnify/ENA primary metagenome ERZ761602 (study PRJEB28899, sample SAMN02445085) | bioreactor sludge metagenome | biome: EBPR sludge; isolation source: Thorneside wastewater treatment plant | place: Australia: Brisbane, Thorneside...
ATCGTTCCCGCCCGCGTCGACGCCTGCCACGTGGGGTTCACACAGCGCTTACGGAAGATCTCCCGCGCATTGGCGAGGGCGACATCGATTCGTATGTTCATCGAGCTTTGAGCCAAGAGTGCGCCGGTGGTTCCGCTACGGGGCTCGAGCGGCTGGAGTGGACAGCGTTGCGCGTTCGTCTTCCCGTAGCCGACACGACGGATTTCGTGCTGGAGAGCGGCGGCGCGGTCGAGATGCCGATCGAACGTCGTCACGACGGTGACTGGGTGAGTGGTCCACGGGCGAGTCCCTGGACCGAACCTCCATTCTTGTTCCATGTGGGCGAGGCGGAACTTCGCCTCGATGTGATCTGGGACTTCTGGGCCCGGGGGCTTGGTGCGCAGCAAGTCGAAGCGGCTGTTGGACGTGTACTGGCTCGCGGCAAGGGCTGGTACCGGGCACCGTAGTTGACTGCGAACCGAGCTACTTGTGGAAGTGAACCACGCGGCTGTACACGTGGAGCTCGGCGCCGTGCACGAGGATCGCGAAGCCGACGTCGAGGCTGCCGTTGTCGAACGCGGGGTAGTCGATGTACCGGAACACGTCGTGACGTCCACGCGCGTCTCTTCCGTAGCGCGCGACGAGCCACGGCTCGATGTCGGGGAGTCGCGCTCGCTCGGCGTCGAAGAACGCCCGGACCACCGCGCTGGCATCGGTTGCCTGCTCGGGCGCGCCGCGCTCGTCGCGGAGCCACACGCGGCGGAGGAACCCCTGCTCGAGCGGGCGGTCAGCTTCGACGCCGCCGAACCGGTAGTGCCATCGACGGGACCAGTGGCCCAGCTCCAGCACGCGGTCCACGTCGGCGTCGTATCGCGTAGGCAGGTGAAGCGCGACCAGCCCGGCGACGAGCTCGATGGAGATGCGCGACGCGAGCTCGGCGGCCGTCGCCGTCCACAGCGGGACGGGGTACTCGGCGTCCTGTCGCCAGTCGCCGGTGCGCATGCGAGCTGCTTCCTCCGCTGGATCCACGACGAGCGGCAGCGTCGCGAACCACTCCCCGACGTCACTCACGCGAGTCTCGCAGCCGTGAGGAGATTCGAACGCACGGTCCTCCCAGCATCGCACACCGGCTGGGCTGCTGCCGTTCGATCAGATGCGGACGCGGAGCGCCTCGTAGGACTCGGCGTAGGCGTAGCCGCTGAGGCGGCCGAGGGCGCGGGCGAGGTCGCGGCTCGAGTCGAGGTCGAGGTTGGCGAGCTGCGACTTGTGGGCGGAGATGGCCTCGATCTTCTTGTCGATGCTCACCGAGACGTCGGCGAAGCACTGGCCGAGCGAGCGCGACTGGGCGTTCATCTCGGGCGACGAGAGGTAGGCGAGGAGGTCGCACGGGGTGCGGCGGAGCGCCGAGACGGTGGCGCGGTTGACCAGGCCGTGGTCCCAGTGGAGGTCGTGGGCCGAGTGGGTGATGACGAGGTCGGGCTTCACGTCGCCGACCAGGGCGTCGAAGCGGCGCACCAGCTCGTGCATCGGGATGTCCTCGACGCGGCACTGGCGCTCCTCGTAGACGATGAAGAGCTGGGCGCCGATGATCTTGGCGCCGGCACGGGCCTCCTTGGTCCGCTCCTCGGCCCGGTTGGGGACGCTGACCACCGCCATCGTCACCTGCGCGCCCTCCTCGGCGAGGCGCGCGAGCAGGCCGCCGGCGCCGACCTCGAGGTCGTCGGGGTGGGCGCCGAAGGCGAGCACGCGCCCGCCCTTCTCTTCGTCGAAGATGCGGTTCATGGGGAGGCTCCGGCGGCGGGGCGGGCGACAGGCTCACCGAAGAGGACGCGGCGGCTGTCGGGTCCGCAGTTGAGGACGAGGTCGAGGAAGCCGAGGTACGGCACGAAGCCGAGCTGGCCGTAGCGCTGCGCGTACTGCGGGTGCGTGAACGACTGCCACATCACCGAGATGCCGGCGGCCTCGAGCGCGGGGACGTCGAGGTACTCGCTCGATCCGCCACGGCCGGACAGGTAGACGCGCGCGCCGACCTTCTTGCACATGTCGATGATGCGGTCGGTCTTCTGGCCGACCAGCTCGAGCGAGGACGAGCGCAGGAGCGGCACCGTGATGCCGAGCCACCGGCGCGCCAGCTCGATCATGTGCAGATCGAGATCGAGGAGCTTCTCCCACGGGCGGGTGAAGACGTCCTCGAGCTCGGCGGCGTACGTCGACCAGTAGGGGGCCTTGCCGTAGTGGGTGCGTAGCGTCTGCCACGTGCGCCGCTGCCAGTGCTCCTTGTGGTCGCGCGTGCAGCCGCTGTCGGTGATGCGCTTGTCGCAGATGCGGTCGTGCTGCGTCCCGCGCTCGAGCGGCACGGTCAGCCACGTCGGCCCGTTGTTGACCTTGAGGCGCTGGCGGTTCTGGAAGTTCTCGCGCTCGTACTGGAGGTCGTCCATCACCACGAACACGTCGGCCTTGGCCATCTTGTCGAGGTAGCCGAGCCACGGCAGGTAGTGCGGCTGGTGCGCGGCCAGGATCATGGCGCTCATCGGGGCGCGCCTCCCGCGGCCGGCGGCGGCGCACCGGCGACGTGGCCGCGCGTCTCCCAGCTCGACGTGTCGAGCGTGAACATGCCGAGCGGCGTGAGCAGGAGGTACGCGACCGGCATGAGCACGGCCATGGGCAAGAACGCGATCGGGTGGACGCGCAGCCACGGCGGCAGCTTCCGGGTCGTCGGCGCGAACCAGTAGATGAGGCTGAACGCCGCGATCACCGCGATGTGGAACATCGCCAGATCGAGGAACTCGCCCTCCAGGATGTGGTTGATGATCACGAACGGATAGACGAGCAGCAGCATGAACATCGACAGGTACTGGATGCAGAGCAGCGGGTGCAGCTTCCAGGCGTGGCCGATGCCGAGCGCGAAGTCGACGACGTTCGAGCGCTTCCAGCGCAGCTGCTGGTTGAAGTAGCCGCGGAGATCGGTGGGCGCCTTGGTGAAGCACATCGCGTCCATCGTCATGACGGTGCGGTAGCCGTGCTTCACGATCTGGCGGGTCAGGAAGCGGTCCTCGCCGTACTTGATCGGCACGCCGAGGATGTTGCGGTTCTCGAGGATCGGCTCGAGCTGGATGAGCACGTGGCGGCGGTAGGCCGTGAGGCAGCCCGACAGGCACATGACGCTCTTGAGCGAGCGCTCGAGGTTCTTCAGGTGCTCCTGACCGAAGTAGTACTTGATGGTCTGGAGCTTCGAGAGCCAGTTGTCGTTGGGGTTCGAGACGTGGACGCGGCCGCCCACCGCCGCGATGTCGGGCGCGGTGAAGCGGGCGACCAGCTCGCGCAGCGCGGTCGGGAAGATGATCACGTCGGAGTCGACCGACACGATGATCTCGCTCGTCGACTCGCGCACCGCATGGTTGATGCCCTTGCGCTTCCCCATGTTGAAGGGGTTGCGCAAGACTCGTACATTGGGGTGCTCGGACGCCGCCTTGCACGCCCACTGGTAGCTGTCGTCCGTCGAGCAGTCGTCGACGACGGTGATGTTCAGCTTCTCCTTCGGGTAGTGGAGCTTGGTGAGGCTGACGATCGTGTCGTAGATGGAGCGCCCCTCGTTGTAGAGAGGGACCACCACCGTCACCGTCGGCTCGTAACCCTCGATCTTCTCGTCGAACTTCTTGCCCTTGAAGAGAGCGAGATAGAGACCGAAGACGTAGCGGTTCAAGAAGACGATGAAGATGAACAGGTAGATGGGGAAGTTGGACACGGCCGGCCGATCCAGCGTCAGCAAGAGCGGTGCCGGGAACTCCAGTTCCTGCATGTGAACCCGACTGCGCTGTTGGCAACGGGTAGCGGCTGCCAGATCGGAGCCCCTGGTCATCGATCTGTGGTGGCGCCTCTCCACAGCGGCTGGGCTCGAAGCCCACTCGCTCTGCGCAGATCGCCCACGATCGCGCGTGGCGATGTTCTTGCAGACTTGCCGATCCCTACGCCTCAGCCCCCCGCCCTCCAACATGCCAGAACCAAAGTCGCCGCACGACGGCAAGCGACCCCCGCCGCCTCACCCCACGAGGCAACGCTCGATCGAAGTGGATCGGACGATCGTCGACCGCGCCCCTCGCGCTGCGCGCGAAGGGCGTGACGAGCGGACGATCGTCGATCGAGCCCCCGCGCACCTGCCGTCGCCGCAACCGCGCTCGCGACGCTCGACGCCGCCCGGCGTCTCGGCATCGCTGGCACCGTCCGCACCGAGGCCGGCGCCGCTCCCTCCCAGGGCGTCGCCGGCCAACGTCATCCCCTTCGCGCCGCGCCCGCCGACGGCGAAGCCGGTGCTCGACCTCCCGCCGCTCCCCCAGCCGGCGCCGCTCACGGCGCCGGTGGCCATCTCCACCCGCCGCAGCTCGGCGGTGCTCGCCATCGCCGCCGCGGCGTCGGCGGAGCCCGAGTTCGAGCCGGCCACCGACCGGGTGCCGCCTCCGCCCGAGCTCGCGCCGCCACCCCCGCCCGCGCCGCACGCTGCAACCCCGGTGGCCGCGGACACCAATCATGCAGCCGGGCCCGCGAACTCGAACTCGCAGTGGGCCGTCTACGAGCAGCTCGGCCTCGGTCCGCGCCCGCTCAAGGACGCCGTCTCGCCGGAGACCGCCAAGTTCCTGGTCAACGCGTACCGCGCGCTCGGCTTCGGCATCCTCACCATCATCGTGATCGTGCTGGTCGGCTACATCGCGACCAGCGCGTTCTACTTCGTCTCGGACAGCTGGGTGCAGCCGATGCGCGTCGCCCGCACCGACGAGCGCGTGCTGTCGCTGCAGTCGGAGCTCGCCGCGCAGGAGAACATCCGCGACAAGGTCGTCGCCGAGCTCAACCACGCCGATCGCTACATCGCGGTGCAGCAGGCGTATCAGTCCGAGTTCGCCGCGGCGATCCGCGCCGACCTCACCGGTCGCAAGGCCCAGCTCAACCGCGTGCGCGAGCTCGCCAGCGGCTACGCCAGCGCGCGCGATCGCGTGCGCCGCTCGAACCAGGCGTACGCCGCGGCGTCGCAGCGCAAGATGGCGGAGGAGTACGCCGCCGGCCTCATCGATCGCGGTCAGATGCTCTCGGGCAAGTTCCAGCTCGCGCAGATCACGAGCTCGAACATGACGCTCGCCGAGCGCCAGGCCGAGTACGAGAGCCGCGCCGCCGACCTCGAGACCGAGGCCCAGGCGCTCGACGCGATCCTCGACGAGAAGGGCGGGACGTCGGCGCTCAGCTACGACGTCCTCAAGATCAAGCAGGAGTACGAGCTGTCGCGGCTCGAGACCCAGAAGGCGATCGAGAACCGCGAGGCGCTGAAAGCGAGCCTCGAGCGTCAGGAGAAGGTGGTCGAGGGGCTCCAGCAGTCGCCGTACCTGCGCGCGGTCGACGGCAACGCCAACGTCGCGTTCGTGCCGTACTCGAACATGGACGACGTCAAGGCCGGCGCGCCGCTCTACGGCTGCGCGCTCGAGATGCTGTTCTGCCGCAAGGTGGGCAAGATCGTCGAGGTCATGGAGGGTGAGGTGTCGTTCAAGCACCCGCACCGCGAGAAGGTGCTGCGCGGGCGCATGATCGTGGTCGATCTCAAGGACAAGAGCGCCGCGGAGGACGATGTCCTCTTCGTCGGCGGACGTCCGCTCCTCTTGTAGGTATCGTCGTCGCCGATGAGCCCCGCCGGGTATCTCGCCACCATCCTCCTCGTCCTCGCCACCGCCACGACGGCGCGCGCGGACGGCTATTGCGATCACGTCAAGGCCGTCGCCGCGGCGCAGAGCGCCACGCTCGTCGCGCCGGAGGTGTTCACGAGCTTCGGCTACGTCGAGCAGCCGGCCGCCGCCGCGATCCCCACCACGACGTCCGATGACCTGCGCTTCACGCTCGGCGTGAAGTACAGCCTCGGCGACCTGTACGAGGGCGCGGTCACGCGCCAGCGCGCCGACGCCGACTGCCGGCGCCAGCGCGCGCTCGCCAGCGTGCAGACCGTGCCAGCGCGTCGCGCCCTCGCGGCCCGGGCCAAGGTGCTCGACGCGGCGATGGACGAGGCCGCGAAGCTGCTCGCCGAGGCCGACGCCGACATGCGCGCCCGGCGCGCGACGGCGCAGGAGGTGATGGCGACGCGGCTGCGCGTCGAGCAGCTGCGCGCGCTGCGCGCCGAGACCCACAAGCAGCTCGACACGCTGCCCGCGGGCGACGGCTCGCTCGCCGGGGCGCTCGGCTCGTACCACAAGGCCGACGCCGACGTGGAGAAGGCCGACGCACGGCTGCGCGGGGCGCAAGCGTGGGACGTGAGCGTGCGCGTCGGCTACGACAAGTTCCTCGAGGGCGACGACGAGTCGCCGTACTTCGCGGTCGTCCAGGCCAGCTTCAACCTCGGCTGGATCATGCAGCAGCCGGCGAACAAGCGCGCCGCCGCCGCGCGGGCGCGCATGGTGCGCGACGAGCCCAACGCGGCGGCGACGCCGGCGGTGCGCGCGCTCTATGACAGCGAGACCCAGCGCGCGAAGGAGGCCGGCGTGCTCGCCGCCGAGCTCGAGCGCCAGCTCGAGGCGCTGCGCCGCATCGGCGGCGACGACGGCCGCCGCTTCCGCCAGACGGTGTGGTTCGAGTGGGTCGAGGCTGCGGCCGATCACGCGTACCTCGAGGCCCACGCCGCGTCGCTGGCGGAGGTCCTCGGCGAGGGCGGTGGCTCATGATCGACGCCGCTCGTCCTGAGCGAGCGAAGCGAGTCGAAGGACACCTGGCGCTGCTCGCGTTGCTCGCGCTCGCCGCGTGCAAGAACGGCAGCGCCGAGGAGCGCGCGCGTCGCTCGCCGCCGCCGCCCGCCACGCGCGCGCTCGCCCCGCCGGGTGAGCTGAGGGTCGCCGAGCCCGGCGCCGTCTGCCTCACGCGCGGCGACCGCGACTTCGACGGCGCGCGGCTGCGCATCGACGAGCCGACGGTCCGGCTGGTCGCGCCCGCGTCCCACGGCGACGCCGCGGCGATGCGCTTCACCTTCCACGGCGACAGCGACGCCAAGACGGCGCTCGCCAGCGGCCAGGTCCGCCGCCAGCTCGGCCTCAAGCTGCGCGCGGCCGACGGCTGCAACGTCGTCTACGTCATGTGGCGCCTCGATCCGGCGGCGATGATCGAGGTGTCGACCAAGGTGAACCCGGGCGCTCGCGATCACGGCGACTGCGGCACGCGCGGCTACACCAAGCTGAAGGCGACGCGCAGCGCGCCGCCGCCGCCCCTGCGCATCGGCGCGACCCACACGCTCGCGGCCGCGATCGTCGGCGACGAGCTCACGGCGCGCATCGGCGACGAGGTCGTGTGGCGCGGTCGCCTCCCCGATGCCGCGCGCACGCTCGCCGGCCCGGCCGGCCTGCGCACCGACAACGTCGCCGTCGAGGCCGAGCTCCTGGTCTCGCCCATCTCCGCCCGCCACGCCGTCCCCGGCTGCGATTGACCCGCCGTTCGTCCTGAGCGAGGTGCGAAGCACCGGGTCGAAGGACCGCGCTGCAAGCGCTGCAGCGAGATGGCCCCTGTGCGCAGCGCTTGCGCGTTTCCGCGCCGCTCCCGCCTTCCCGCGGCTGTGCGCGCTGGCGCGGCCGTTGCTGAACGGATCGTGCGTCCGCTCGCGAATCCTTTCGCGCGCTCGCGGCTCTCACGGTCCGGAGAAAGCAACCATGAAACGCATCGCGATTCTCGGCGCCGGCACGGCCGGCACCATGATGGCCAACCGGCTGGCGCGGACGCTCCCGGGCGACTGGCAGATCCTCCTCCTCGATCGCGACGACGAGCACGTCTACCAGCCCGGCCTCCTCTTCCTGCCCTTCGGCGCCTACCGCGAGGAGGAGCTCGTCAAGCCGCGCACGCAGCTCGTCGATCGGCGCGTGAGCCTCCGCCTCACCGGCATCGACCGCGTCGCCGTCGACGAGAAGCGCGTCGTGCTCGCCAGCGGCGAGTCCGTCGCCTACGACTTCCTCGTCCTCGCGACCGGCAGCCGCATCCTGCCCGAGTCGACGGCCGGGCTCACCGGCGCGGGCTGGTACGAGAACGCCTTCGACTTCTACACCCTCGACGGCGCGCGGGCCCTGCGTGGCGCGCTCGAGCGCTTCCGCGGCGGACGCCTCGTCCTGAACGTGGCCGAGATGCCGATCAAGTGCCCGGTCGCGCCGCTCGAGTTCCTCTTCCTCGCCGACGCGTACTTCACCCAGCGCGGCATGCGCGACAAGGTCGACCTCGTCTACGCCACGCCGCTCGAGGGGGCGTTCACCAAGCCGGTCGCCTCCCGTCTCCTCGGCGACATGCTCGACCGGCGCGGCATCACCGTCGTCGGCGACTTCGCGGCCTCCGAGGTCGACGGCGCGCGGCGACGCCTCACCGCCTACGACGGCCGCACCCTCGACTACGACCTCCTGGTCTCGATCCCGACGCACGGCGGCGCCGAGGTGATCACGCGCTCCGGCCTCGGCGATGGCTCCGGCTGGATCCCGACCGACCGCCACACGCTCGCGGTCCCGGCCGCGCCGGGCGCCTTCGCGATCGGCGACGCGACCGACCTGCCGGCGTCCAAGGCCGGCGCCGTCGCGCACTTCCAGTCCGAGGTCCTCACCGAGAACCTCTTCGCCGCGATCGACGATCGCCCGCTGTCCGCCTCCTTCGATGGGCACGCCAACTGCTTCATCGAGACCGGCCACGGCAAGGCGATGCTCATCGACTTCAACTACGACACCGAGCCCTTGCCCGGGAAGTACCCGCTCCCCGGCCTCGGCCCGTTCAGCCTCCTCGAGGAGACCGCCGTGAACCACTGGGGGAAGCTCGGCTTCAAGTGGATCTACTGGAACGTGCTCCTCGCGGGCAAGGAGCTGCCGCTCGACCACCGGATGCTGATGGCCGGAAAGCGCGCGGCCTAGGAGACCACCATGGCAACATCCACCACCGACCTCACCCCTGTCCTCGAGCGCCTCGACGCGCTCGCCGCCAAGGTCGAGCTCCTCGCCGAACGCCAGCGCGCCCACGCCGAGCTGATCGAGGACATGACACCCATCGCCCGCGAGGTGATGACCACCGCGATCGGCAAGCTCGACGCGATGGACCGGGCCGGCTACTTCGACTTCGCCGCCGAGGCCGCCGGTCTCGCCCGGCGCGTCGTCGAGGGCTTCTCGCCCGACGACGTCCGCCAGCTCGGTGACTCGATCGTCGGGATGCTCGAGACCGTCCGCGCGGTGACCCGCCCCGACGTGCTCGACGCCAAGCCGATCGGCCTGTTCGGCGCCGCCCGCGCCGTGCGCAAGGACGACGACGTGCAGAAGGGCCTCGCCGTGCTCGTCGAGATGCTCCGCCGTCTCGGCCACCGCGCCGAGGAGGAGGCCGCGCAGCCCGCGGCGCTCGACAAGCGGGCGCGCCTCGCCGCCATGCTCGGACCGCGCCGCGCGCGGCTCCTGCCGGCACCGGCCGCGCCGTCGATCACCGTCACCCCCGTCGCACGCGCCGCCGCGCCGGCGCGCGCGCCCGCCTGCGCGACGCCGGCCCCGGCGTCCACCGCCGATCCCGACTGGACGCGCGCCGCCGGCGAGCAGCTCGCCGCCGCGCAGGGCCTCACGCTCACCGACGCGCACTGGGTCGTGCTCGAGGCGGCGCGCGCCGACTTCGCCGCCACCCAGGTGTCCCCCAACATCCGCCGGCTGACCCAGATCGCCGGCGTCACCACCAAGGACCTCTACGTCCTCTTCCCGAAGGCGCCGGGCCGGACGATCGCGCTGGTCGCCGGCCTGCCCAAGCCCGCGGGTTGCCTCTAGGAGCCACCACCATGACCACCACCACCACACCGGCACCCAACCGCAAGGTCGCGATCATCTGCTCTCACGGTGGTCTCGACGAGGTCTACCCGTCCCTCATCCTCGCCAACGCCGCGCGCCAGTCGGGGATCGACGCGTTCATCTTCTTCACCTTCTGGGGCCTCGACGCGATCACCGAGCGGAAGGTCGACCACCTCCACGTCAACGTCGTCGGCCAGCCCTCCAGTGGCATGCCGACGATGCTCGCCGGACTGCCCGGCATGGAGGCGCTCGCCGCGTCGATGATGAAGAAGTCGATGGCGGAGCTCGAGCTGCCGACGGTGCGCGAGATGCTCCAGATCCTCGACGAGTCCGGCGCCGAGCTCTACGCCTGCGAGCTCGCGATGAAGATGTTCAAGCGGACCAAGGAAGACCTGGTGCCGCAGGTGAAGGACGTCATCACCGCCGGCGACTTCTACGACCTGAGCGAAGGCGCGCAGATCATCTTCACCTGAGGAGTGTCATGGCCAGCAAGATCGCCCCCTTCCCGCACGTCTACACCGTCGCCCTCGAGGACCGGCAGCTGCTCGCGCCGCCGCGCGCGCCGATCGCCGCCGGTCCGCCGCCGCAGTTCGGCGGCAGCGACGCGGTGTGGAGCCCCGAGGAGCTGCTCGTCGCCTCGGCGCTCGAGTGCCTTTGGACGACGTTCGAGGCCTACGCGCGCCACGACCAGCTCGAGGTCGTGCGCTTCGCCGGCAAGGGCACCGCCGTGCTCGATCGCGGGCCGGGCATCCCGGTGTTCACCTCGCTCGCGCTCCACGTCGACCTCGAGGTCCATGCCGGCGACGAGGCGCGCGCGCGCGCGCTGCTCGAGACCGCCGAGTCGAAGTGCATCATCTCGAACGTGCTCAAGGTGCGCGTGACACTCGACGTCTCGGTCCACGCCGGCGACGCGCTCGCTCAATCGGCCTGAGCCGCGGCCGCCGTCGCGCCGGCGGCGACGACCTTGCCCTGGCGCAGGACGACGAGCTCACCCTCGGCGAGCGGACGCCAGGGCTCGTCGGTGAGCGGCACGCTCGCCACCAGCGCGACGTCGACGCCGTCGGCGGTCGCCGTGCAGCGGCGACAGAGCAGGTGCAGCCCCGGCGGCCGGATCTCGCCCGTGTCGTCGCGCCGCCGGTGCCCGTGCGCGAACAGCGCGTCACCGTCGGCGTAGAGGAAGTTCGCCGGGCCGAGTTCGCGCAGCTCGCGCGCGAAGTCGGCGATCACGGCGCGCCGCGCCTCGAGCGGCGGCACCGCGCCGTCCTCCCACAAGGGCGCCAGGCGGTCGAGCAGCGCGCAGCACGCCTGCTCCGAGTCGGTGTCGCCGACGCGGCGGAAGCGGCGCGCCGCGAAGCGCGCGTCGTCCTCGATGCCGGGCAGCATCCCGTTGTGCGCGAACAGGTGCATGCGGCCGCCGAGCTCGCGCGCGAAGGGCTGGCTGTTGCGCAGGTGCAGCGCGCCCTGCGTGGCGCGGCGGATGTGCGCGATCACGAGGTCGCTCTGCGGGTCATGCTCCTGGAGGAACGCGAGCCACTGGCTCCCGCTCGCCGCGCGCGGCTCGCGCAGGAGGAAGGCATCGCGCTCCTGGAAGAAGCCGACGCCCCAGCCGTCCGTGTGCGGCCCGGTCGCGCCGCCATGGCGCGCGAGCTCCGCCATCGAGCGGTGGAGCGTCGTCGGGAACCGCGCCGACATGGCGAGGAGCTCGCACACGGTCACGCCTCCAGCTGGCGCCGGACGTCGTCCATGTCGAGCCCGCGCACGGCGGCGATCAGCTTCTCGAGCGCGGCCGGGGGCAAGGCACCCGCCTGCTCGAACACGAGGATGCCGTCGCGGAACGCCATCAAGGTCGGGATCGCGCTGATCTGGAAGGCCGACGCCAGCGCGGGCTCGGCCTCGGTGTCGACCTTGGCGAAGGTGACGTCGGGGTGCTTGGTGGCCGCGCCCTCGAACACCGGCGCGAACGCGCGGCACGGCCCGCACCACGCGGCCCACCAGTCCACGAGCACGATGCCCTCCTTCACCGTCTGATTGAACGTCTCCTGCGTCAGCTGCGTCGTCATGGTCGTTCTCCTTTCGGCGTCAGAGCCAGGGCGCGCCGAAAGGATTCGCGAGCGACCGCGTCAGCCCAGGCGCTCGAGCACACGGCCCAGCCGGGCCTGGACCTCGTCGGCGATCGGGCGCAGCGCCTCGGCGTGGGCGGCGACCGTCTGCGACGGGTCGACGGCGAGGACGACCGCGTGGTCACCCTCCTCGTAGATGACGACGTTGCACGGCAGCATCACGCCGACGTCGAGCTCCGCCGACAGCGCGCGGTGGGCGAGCGGCGGATTGCACGCGCCGAAGATCTTGTAGCGACGGAAGTCGACGCCGAGCTTCGCCTGGAGCGTGTCGCGGACGTCGATCTGGGTGAGGATCCCGAACCCTTCGCTCTTCAGCGCCTCGGGGAGCTGCTCGACGGCGGCGTCGTACCCGATGGTGAGCGTCTTCTTCATGCTGGTGGTCATGGTCGTCTCCTTGTCCGGGTGAGAGCCGCCCGCCGCCGAGAGGATTCAGCGCGAGACGGCGTCGAGGAGGGCGGCGCGGACGGCGTCCCGCACCGGGCCGGGCACGTGGTCGCCGGGGAGGCCGCGGCACAGGGAGACGCTGCGGCGCAGCGCGTCGCACGCCCCGGCGCAGCGCTCGCAGTGCGCGATGTGCGCCTCGATCCGCGCGCACGTCGCCTGATCGATGTCGGCGGCCGCGTACGCGGAGAGCTCGTGGGCGAGCTCCTGGCACGGCTCGGTCTGGCGCGCGTCGAGGACGCCGGCGAGCTTCTCGCGCAGCGCCATGCGCGCGCGGTGCAGCCGGCTCTTGAGCGCGCTGACCTCGATGCCGACGACGCCGGCGGCCTCCTCGGCGGAGAGCCCCTCGACGTCGCGCAGGACGAGCACCTCGCGCTGATCCGCGGGCAAGGCGCCGATCGCCGTCGCCATCGCGGCGCCGATCTCGCTCGCGTGCGCCTGCCGGTCGGGCGCGGGCGACGTGTCGGCCAGGCGCTCGTCGAGCGTCGTCATGGGGCGCGCGCCGCGTCGCTCCTTGATGCAGAAGCTGCGCGCGATCTGGTAGAGCCACGTCGAGAGCCGCGCGTCGGCGCGGAAGCCCGGCAGGTGCCGGAACGCGGCGAGCATCGTCTCCTGCAACACCTCGCGCGCCGACTCCTCGTCGCCGCACATGCGCAGCCCGAAGCGGTAGATCTGCGGCTCGTAGCGCGCGAGCAGCTCGTCGATCGCCGCGCGGTCGCCGCGCTGCGCCGCGGTGATCAGCTCGAGGTCGTCGTCAGGAGGGGGCACCCTTCGTGGATACCCCACCCCGGCGCGCGCCGCGACTCGCAGGGCAGGTCGAGAGCCCGAACAGGGTGTACAGCGGGCAGCTCCCGAGCAGGCCCGTGGCCAGCGGCACGAGGCCGAGGAGGCCCCAGTAGGTCCGCGGGCCGACGAAGACCAGGGCGAGGAGGACGAGCCCGACGACGACACGCAGACCGCGCTCGATCGGATGCTCGTTCGAGGGGATGAGCTTCTTCAGGTCCATGGCGATGCTCCTTTCGCGACCAGGAGCCAGCCACGAACCGAAAGGGTTCGCGCAAAGGATGCGCGTCGCCGCGCCGGCCCCTCAGCGCCGCGGTAGCTCGGGCAGCGACTCGTTGCCGCCGACCTTCACGCCGCAGCGGCCCGCGCGGCAGATCGGCTCGGCGGCCGGGCACGCCATCAGCGTGCACGCCTTGCCCTCGCACACGTCGGCGGGCACGTACTCCTTGCGCACGTCGGCGGCGACGTCCTTGTGCACGCCGACCGCCGTGCCGCCGTTGCAGTGGTCGCAGCACTCGAGCTGCACGACCGCGCAGTCCTCGTCGGCGCCGCAGGCCTGTCGCTCGTCGAACGTCGGGCTCGGCGCCGGGCCGTCTGTCGTCGACTGCTTCGGGCAGCCTGCGACGAGCGCGAGGGCGACGGCGACGGCGACGAGAACGAGGGCGCGCATGCGGCGACCATACCGCGACCTGTAAGGCGAAGTATCGGCGCCGCCGGGTGCCGGCGGTATGGTCTGCGCCATGGAACGCCTCCGCACCCCCGACGAGCGCTTCGCCGCGCTGCCCGATTTCCCGTACACGCCGCACTACCTCGACGTCCCCGCCGGCGACGGCAGCGCGCCGCTGCGCATGGCGTACGTCGACGAGGGCCCGCGCGACGCACCCGTCGTCCTCATGCTGCACGGCGAGCCGTCGTGGTCGTTCCTCTATCGCCACTGCATCCGCGCCGTCGTCGGCGCCGGCCTGCGCGCCGTCGCGCCCGATCTCGTCGGCTTCGGTCGCAGCGACAAGCCGACCGCGCGCACCGACTACACGTACGCCGCGCACATCGGCTGGCTGCGCGCGTTCGTCGACGGCGCCGGCCTCTCCGCGATCACGCTCCTGTGCCAGGACTGGGGCGGCCTCCTCGGCCTGCGCCTCGCCGGCGAGGAGCCGCAGCGCTTCGCCGGCATCGTCGCCGCCAACACCTTCCTGCCCACCGGCGACGTGAAGCCGCCCGACGCCTTCTTCATGTGGCGCCAGTTCTCGCAGACCGTGCCCGAGTTCCCGACGAGCAAGATCGTGAGCGGCGCCGTCGCGCGCGGCATGACGCCCGAGGTCGCCGCCGCCTACGACGCCCCGTTCCCCGACGAGACCTTCAAGGCCGGCGCGCGCCAGTTCCCGACGCTCGTTCCCGCGGCGCCCGACGACCCGGCGAGCGACGCCAATCGCGCGGCGTGGAAGGGCCTCGAGCGCTTCGAGCGCCCGTTCGTCACGGCGTTCGGCGACAGCGACCCGATCACGCGCGGCGCCGACCGCCAGCTCCAGGCCCGCATCCCGGGCGCCAAGGGCCAGCCGCACAAGACGCTCGAGAAGGCCGGCCACTTCCTCCAGGAGGACGTCGGCCCCGAGCTCGCGCAGGTCGTCATCGACCTCGTGCGCTCGTACTGATGGTGGCCAGGTCCAGGCGCCCGCTCACCCGCGGTCGGCGAACTGACGGCGGAGGCGGGCGAGCGCCGCGCGGACCAGGCGTTCGGCGGTCCGTGCGTCGTGCAGTTCGAGCTCGACGGCGATCTCCGCGCTCGACAGGCCCTCGAGCCACGCGCCGAGGGCTGCGAGCTGGTCTTCGGGCAAGTGGTCGCGGGCGTACTCGAGGATGCGGCGCGCGGTCTCGCGCGTCGTGATGTGCGGAAGCACGACCGGCCCTTCGCCGTCGACCGACTCGGCCAGCGTGTTGACGAGCTGCTTGAGACTCGTGCGGTCGCTGTTGGGCGCCCCGAGCTTCGAGGCCACGTAGTTGCGCACCACGTTCACCGTCACGATCGTGAGCCAGTCGATGAAGCCCTTGGCCGGGTTCTTCTCGTGCCAGGCCGCGTAAGACCGGAGCGCCCGGAAGTCGTCGCGCCGGAGGCGCTCGAACACCTGGGCCATGACGTTGCGGACGTCGTCCTCGGAGCCGCGGTAGCTGCCCATCGAGCGATTGGTGCGCGCGATTCGTTCGACCAGCGGACCGAAGCGCGAGAACAGCGTCATCCACGCGACTTCGTCACCCCGCAGGATCAAGCGCAGTAGCTCGTGATCCCCGGTCGATCGCATCGAGATCACGAGATGTTATCTCACCACTCGAAAATCGCGTGCGGGAGCGTGACGGAATGACCTGAATCCCTGTTGTCCGTCAGTGGAACCGGAGCCGCGATCGGTGGAAGACTCGACACGAGGGAGGCAGAGGACGCCCATGGCGGCACCGGTCGGCGTCGGCGATGTACTCGCCGACAAGTACGAGGTCACGAGGATCCTGGGCACGGGCGGCATGGGGGTGGTCGTCGCGGCGAGGCACCGCGAGCTCGACAAGCTCGTCGCGCTGAAGTTCATGCACGAGGAGCTCTCCTCGAGCACGCAGGCGGTCGAGCGCTTCCTGCGCGAGGCCCGCGCGGCCGCACGGCTCCAGAACGAGCACGTGGGCCGCGTCCTCGACGTGGGCAGGCTACCGGGCGGCATCCCCTACATCGTGATGGAGTACCTGGAGGGCAAGGATCTGCTGCAGGTGCTCGAGGAGCGCGGGCCGCTGCCGGTGTCCGAGGTCGTCGAGCTGGTGCTCCAGGCGTGCGAGGGGATGGCCGAGGCCCACACCCAGGGGATCGTCCATCGCGACCTCAAGCCGCAGAACCTGTTCCTCACCACCCGCCCGGATGGCCGCCGGCTGGTCAAGGTGCTCGATTTCGGGATCTCGAAGTCGCAGTTCGCGAAGGGACCGACCTCGACCGCGCAGTCGATGGGCTCGCCTGCGTACATGGCGCCGGAGCAGGTGAAGTCGGCGCGCTCCGTCGACGCCCGGGCCGACATCTGGTCACTGGGCGTGATTCTGTACCAGCTCCTCTCGAACCGGCTGCCGTTCGACGGCGACAACGTCCACGAGGTGATGTTCAAGGTGCTGTCGGAGGCGCCCGTGCCGCTCGCCTCGGTACGGAGCGACTTGCCACCACGCGTGCTGGCGGCGGTGGAGCGCTGTCTGGACAAGGAGCGAGAGCGTCGCTTCGCCAGCGTGGCGGAGCTCGCGCAGGAGCTCGTGCCGTTCGCGCCCGAGCGTGCGCGTGCTGCGCTCTCGCTGATCGAGCGGGTGGTCGACGCGACCACCGGCCAGCGCCCGGTGACCTCGGCGGAAGAGGACGATCCTGCGTCGGTGTTGCCCCCGACCGGGACGGCGGAGGTCACGTCGACCACGCTCGGCGGCGCCGTCTCCAGCATGACCACGACCGCGCCGCGCGCGGCGTGGCCGCGCTGGGTGATCGCCATCGGTGGCGCCGCCGTCGTGCTCGGCCTGGTCGCCTTCGTGGTCACCCGGGACCGCGGTGCCGGGGCACCGTCGGCGGCGCCCGTGCGAGGCGTCGACCTCGGTTCCCTCGGCGCGGACGCCGGGGCGGTGGTCAGCGTGACCCTCGACGCCGGGACCGCGGACGATCTCGCCCATGCCGTTCACGTGGACGCCGCGGCGATCGGTGTCCGCCCCGCGGACGGCGCGGACGATCCGTCGATCGGGCAGACGAGCCGGCCGAGCCGGCCGAGCCGGCCTGCGACGCGCGACGCCGGATCGCGGCCCGATGCGGCGCGCGTCGTGGCCCCACCACCGATCGACGCGCCCGCGCTCGAGCCCGCGCGCGAGGATCCCGTGCTCACCCCCGCGAGAGAACCATGACCAGCAGATTCCCCCTTCACCTCGTCGTCATGCTCGCGCTGATATGCGCCCCGACGATCGCGGCGGCCGACGACTTCTATGACGCGTACCAGCGAGGCATGGCGGCCTTCCGCGCCAAGGAGTACATGGCGGCGCGCGCGGAGTTCCAGCGAGCGTACGACCTGCGGCCCGAGCCGATCGTGCTGTTCAACATCGCCCAGACCTACCGGCTCGCGGGCGACGAGGACCAGGCACTGCTTCATTACCGGCGGTTCCTATCGGAGTCGCAGATCGCCGAGGACCTGCGGGCCGAGGCGCAGCGTCACGTCACCGAGCTGGAAGGTGCGGCCAGGGCGCGAGCCGCGACGCGCGCGGCCGACGCGCACGAGGGGCCACGCGAGCCCGACGGGACCGCGGTCACCGTCGCCGAGCCGCCGGTCGATCGACCGCGCCCGACCGAGACCGTCGGCGACGTCGCGAGAGAGACGAAGGTGGAGGGCTCGGGCGCGGCATCGGCCGACGTGGTCCGCCGTCGCCGTGTCCCCACCGCGTCCTGGGTGGCCTTCGGCGTCGGCGGGGCGGGCGCAGCCGGGGGCGTGGTGCTCGGGATCCTCGGCAAGCGCGCCGAGAGCGACCTGCAGCGCAACCCGAACGCGACCCAGGCCGACGCCGATCGGGTCGAGACCTACGAGACGGCGATCAACGTGTCCTGGGGCGTCGCCGTGACCGCGACCGTCGCGGGCGCTGTCATCTATGTCGTGGCGCCGTCCTACCGGACCGATCGGCGACTGGTCGTCGCGCCGACCGACGGTGGGTGGGCCGCGGCGCTGTCAGGCCGGTTCTGAAGCTTTGAGCTCAAACGAGAGGGGGACGTTCGTGAGACACGCCTTGGTCCTGCTGGTGGGCGCGCTGGGCGCCTGTGATCTCGATTCTCGCCTTCCCGGCAACGTCGACGCGCCGCAGCCGGACGCCGACGTGCCGGTCGACGCCGGCGACGACAGCGCCGTCGACGCCTTCGATGCGGCGTCAGTGACGTGCGGAGCGCTCGCGGCGAAGTCCAGCACACGGGGGCTATGGTGCTTCCGGGAGGGAGCCGGGACCACGACGGCGAACCTGGCCGGCTGCGCCGGGGACATCACGGGCATCGCGCCGGCCGACTGGCGGAGCGGCGGCGTCGAGCCCGTGACCTCGCTCATGCGCATCCCCGACTCGACCTGTCTGGATCTGGGGACGCCGTGGGAGGTCCAGGTCGAGGTCGAGCTCGGGACCTTGCCGTCCCGGAACCAGGCCGTCCTGTGGCGAGCGGATCACACGGTCGGCTCCGCCGTCCCGCAGTGGGTCCGGCTAGGGGTCAGCGTCACCGGCCAGCTCTCCTGTGAGGTGGGCCGCAACAACATCGACGCCTTCAACGTCCAGTCGGGTGCTGGAACGATCGCACCCGGGGCTCACGTGCTCGCGTGCAAGCGCAACGCGAGCGGCGTGCTCACCGTGTGGTTGGATGGTGTCGACGTCACTTCAACGACCAACGGCACTCCCCATGGCGCCACCACGGCCACAGACCAGGACTTCACGGTCGGTTACACCGACGCGCCGAGCAGCATCCAGCCCGATACGCCGCTGCGGGTCATCGGCGTGATCAAGGGCGTCGCGATTCACGCCGAGTGACCGGCATCGCGCCGGGTGAGAGTTGCCTTTCGCTCGCAGATCGACGCTAAGGAGGCGCGAGCGCCGCCTCGATCGCGGCGAGCGCCTCGGCGACGCGCGGTGACGGGCCGAGCAGGTAGGCGTCCTTCATCACCTTCACGCGGCCGCCTCGGACGGCGGGGAGGTCGCCGAGGCGTTGCCACTCGGCGAGCGCGGTCGCGTACTCGGCGGCGTACGAGACGTCGAGGATGACGTCGGGGCGGGTGCGGAGCAGCTCCTCCGGCGACACCTTCGGGTAGCGCACATTCGCGCCGGTGAGGACGTTCTCGGCGCCGGTGATGGCGAGGAGCTCGTCGAGCCAGCTGCCGCCGGCGGCGGCCACCATGTTGCCGAGCCCGCCCGCCTCGCGATCGATCACGAGCAAGACGCGGAGCCCGCGGCCCCGGCGGCGATCGCGCGAGGCGGCGATCGCGTCGTCGAGGGCGACGAGCGCGGCCTTCGCCTCGGGCTCGCGGCCGAGGCGTGCCCCGATCGTCGTGAACGCCTTTCGCAGGTCGGGCAGCGAGTGCATGTCCACCAGCAGGACGTCGATCCCGGCGCCACGGAGCGCGGTGGCGGCGTCGTCATGGATGTCATCGCCGATCACCAGATCGGGGCGCAGCCGCACGATCGTCTCGAAGCTCGGCTGGAGAAAGCTCCCGACTTTCGGAAGCGTGTTCACTGCAGGCGGAAAAGTGGAGAAGTCATCCACGCCGATCAGGCGATCGGTCGCGCCGAGCGCGGCGACGATCTCGGTCGCGCTCGGCGTCAACGTCACGATCTTCTGCGGATCTTTTCCGCGCTTCGATCGATCGACGTCGCAAGCGGTGAGCGCGAGCGCACACAGAAACGCGAGCCGGAGCCACGCCGAAATCGATGCGATCCCGGCGCGTCCGCGCGGTACCGAAAACCCCTTTTCCACCGCGTTCGAGCCTTCCGGGCAACTTTTTTCGATCAGGGATCTCTCCATGGAAGCAGCGCGTCAGGACGACTTGGCACGGCGTTCACAGGCTTGTCCACACCCGCTTCCAAGGTCTAGCGGTGACATAGGTTTTCGCCATCCATTCGTCACACTCCACACACAATCCACAGCCGGTTCCACACCTTGTCATGCGAATGCACACACTACTGCTTGGGTCACGCTCCGGGGTGACCACTAAATCTAGTAGCTCTTTTCTTGCCGCGGCGTCTCAACGCGAGTAGAACCGACCTCCGCCGGCCAAGTTGCGGCTGGCGAACTCGTTTCGACTCGCAGAGCATCAGGCATCGTCCGTAGGGGGGATTCCCCAGGGGAAACAGGCAGATGAGTCCCATCTGCCCAAGGGTCTCCTGTTGCCCTTTTTCGGCTCATCGACCGCCGGCGGACAAACCTGACCACCACCGATCAGACCCGGATCATACGAAGAGGGGGCGCCATGCTGCAGACCGAGGACACCATGACCAAGGGTACGGACACCAAGTCGGCTGCGCCGGGCGCCGCCGGCCAGCGCAACTCGCGGGTGATCCGCGACGCGCGGCCGGGCCTCCAGGTCGACCGCTACTTCACCCGGGAGGGCGTGGACCCCTTCGAGGAGGTGGAGTGGGAGCTTCGTGACGCCGTCATCAGCGGCGCCGACGGCAAGGTGTTCTTCGAGCAGCGCCAGGTCGAGTTCCCCCGGGCGTGGTCGCAGACCGCGACCAACGTCGTCGTCCAGAAGTACTTCCGCGGCACGCTCGGCACCGCGCAGCGCGAGCGCTCGGTCAAGCAGATGATCGCGCGCGTCGCCGACACCATCTACGGCTGGGGCAAGGCCGACGGCTACTTCAAGAGCCCGCGCGACGCGCACGCGTTCCGCGACGAGCTCGTCCACCTGCTCGTGCAGCAGAAGATGGCGTTCAACTCGCCGGTCTGGTTCAACGTCGGCGTCGAGGCCGAGCCCCAGTGCTCGGCGTGCTTCATCAACTCGGTCGACGACTCGATGGCCTCGATCCTCACGCTGGCCAAGACCGAGGGCATGCTCTTCAAGTACGGCTCGGGCGCGGGCTCCAACCTCTCCAAGCTCCGCAGCTCGCACGAGAACCTGAACGGTGGTGGCACCGCGTCGGGTCCGGTCTCGTTCATGCGCGGCTTCGACTCGTTCGCCGGCGCCATCAAGAGCGGCGGCAAGACCCGCCGCGCGGCGAAGATGGTGATCCTCAACTCGGATCACCCGGACGTCGTCGACTTCATCGACTGCAAGGCGCTCGAGGAGAAGAAGGCCTGGGCGCTCATCGACGCGGGCTACGACGGCGGCTTCAACGTCGTCGGCGGCGCGTACGACTCGGTCGGCTACCAGAACGCGAACCACTCGGTCCGCGTCACCGACGATTTCATGCAGGCGGTGCTCAAGGACGGCGAGTGGTCGACGCGCGCGGTCCTCGACGGCCGCGTGGTCGACACGTTCAAGGCCCGCGACATCATGCGCAAGATGGCCGACGCCGCGTGGATCTGCGGTGACCCGGGCATCCAGTTCGACACGACGATCAACGACTGGCACCCGTGCATCAACACGGACCGGATCAACGCGTCGAACCCGTGCTCCGAGTACATGTTCCTCGACGACTCGGCGTGCAACCTCGCGTCGCTCAACCTGCGCAAGTTCCAGCGGGCCGACGGCAGCTTCGACACCGAGGCCTACAAGAAGGCCGTGCAGGTGACGATCACGGCGATGGAGATCATCGTCGACAACTCCAAGTACCCGACCGAGAAGATCGCCCGCAACAGCTACGACTACCGCCCGCTCGGCCTCGGCTTCGCCAACCTGGGCGCGCTGCTCATGTCGCGCGGCCTGCCGTACGACTCGGTCCCCGGCCGCGCGTACGCGGCGGCGCTCACCGCGATCATGTGCGGCGAGGCGTACAAGACGTCGGCGCAGATCGCGCGTGACGCGACGGGCCCGTTCAAGGGCTACGACAAGAACGAGCAGCCGTTCATGCGCGTCATCCGCAAGCACCGCTCGGCGGTGGAGCAGATCGACGCCACGGTCCCGTACGACCTCAAGCAGGCCGCCCGCCAGTCGTGGGACGAGGCGCTCGAGCTCGGCGACCGCTACGGCTTCCGCAACGGCCAGGTCACGGTGCTGGCGCCGACGGGCACGATCGCCTTCCTCATGGACTGCGACACCACCGGCGTCGAGCCCGACATCGCGCTCGTCAAGTACAAGCGCCTCGTCGGCGGCGGCCTGCTCAAGATCGTCAACCACACGGTGCCCGAGGCGCTCCGCAACCTCGGCTACGACGACAAGGAAGTCGAGGCGATCACGTCGCACATCGACAAGCACGACACGATCGAGGGCGCGCCCGGCTTGAAGGACGAGCATCTGCCCGTGTTCGACTGCGCCTTCCGCTCGGCGACCGGCACGCGCTCGATCCACTACATGGGTCACATCCGCATGATGAGCGCGACCCAGCCGTTCCTCTCGGGCGCGATCTCGAAGACGGTCAACCTGCCGACCGACTGCACGGTCGAGGACATCGAGGACGCGTACATCCAGGCGTGGAAGCTGGGCTTGAAGGCGATCGCGGTCTATCGCGACGGCTGCAAGCGCACCCAGCCGCTGTCGACCAACCTGAAGCAGGCGACGTCGACGGGGCGCGCGTCGGCCGACGTGGTCGCGCCGGCCGATCCGCTCGAGACCCTGTCGGTCGAGGAGCGTGCGCTGGTCGAGGCGCTGCGCGCCCGCAAGACCCGCCCGGCGGGCCCGCCGATGGCGGTTCGCTACAAGCTCGCCGACGAGCGCGCGTCGTTCACCCACAAGTTCTCGATCGGCGGCCACGAGGGCTACGTCACCGTGGGCCTCTACGAGAACGGTTCGCCCGGCGAGATCTTCGTCCGCATGGCCAAGGAGGGCTCGGTCATCGCCGGCCTGATGGACAGCTTCGCCACGGCGATCTCGCTGGCGCTCCAGCACGGCGTGCCGCTCCAGGTCCTGGTCGAGAAGTTCAAGGGCACGCGCTTCGAGCCGTCGGGCTTCACCGGCAACCAGGAGATCCCGATCGCCACGTCGATCATGGACTACCTGTTCCGCTGGCTCGCCATCCGCTTCCCGGTGGACGGCTCGTTCGTCGAGCGCCACCCGGCGGCCAAGCTCGCGCAGCTCGACCTGCCGCGCGTGCCGCTCATGGCCAAGGACTTCATCGACAAGGCCGCGGCGGGCGACGTCTCGCCGATCTCGGTCGAGGTGAAGGACCGCGCCTGGGTGCAGGAGACCGACGCGCCGCCGTGCCACGAGTGCGGCACGCTGATGGTGCGCAACGGCGCCTGCCACAAGTGCCCCAACTGCGGCTCGACGAGCGGCTGCTCGTGAGCTGACGTGATTCCGGCCGGCTCACCGCCGGCCAAGCCAACGACAACGCTGGCTGAGGAGCCCTCCTGGACCACCCGGTCCGGAGGGCTTCGATGTTTTCGGCTGCAAGATCAGTAGCTTGAGAAGACACGCAACCGCGACGGGGCGGCGTCGATAGAGACGCCAAACAAGCCCCCCGGAGCGCCCATGTCCTTCGTCAAGAAAGCCGCCCTCTCTGGTCAGCAGCAAGCTCAGAAGAAGGAGCTCGTCCCGCACTCGCCGCAGCTCGAGTACCGGCCACCGCAGAAGATCTCGATCATCGGCCTCGAGATCGCCGTCGACCTCGTCGCTCAGTACAACCCCAAGGAGATCCAGATCGAGAAGTCGCTCACGTGGAACCCGGCCGCGAACAAGAAGGCGGATCTGCCGGACCTCGAGTTCTCGTCATCGGGGGGGCGGACGCTGTCGCTCGAGCTCCTGTTCGACGGCTACGAGGAGAACGTCGACGTGTCCGAGGTGTATGTCGCGAAGCTGATGCAGCTGTGCTCGATCATGAACCCGGACGCGAGCGAGAAGCTGAAGCGTCCGTCGATGGTCGAGATCTGCTGGCCCACGAAGGTGAAGTTCCGTGGGGTCATCCAGTCGGTGTCGACCAAGTACACGATGTTCGCGCCCGATGGCCGGCCGGTGCGGGCGACCTGCAACATCAAGGTCGCGGAGGCTTTGCCCGGGTTCAAGGGCACGCCGACGAAGGTCGGGGCGCGGGGGTGGGAAGGCTGGTGATCACTGCGCGCGCGACGCGCGCACGCGCAGGCGGCGGCGCTCGTCGCGCTCGACGGCGACGAGCCACGGCCGGCAGCAGACCGCGCAGTCCTCGACGAACGAGCCCATCGTGTCCGGGTCGACGTAGAGCTCGACGACCTCGCGGCAGTAGGGGCAGCGCACGCTGACCGTGTCCTCCACGTGGCCATTGTAGCCCCGCGCGACCCACGTGGGTCGGTCACCCGGCCGCGGGGGCCGAGGCGCGATGGGCGACCCACGTGGGTCGTTCACGCCAGCGCGAGGCCGAGCCGTGCGGCGGCCGTGCGCGCCTCCTCGAGCAGCGACGGCTCGCGGAACGCCCAGCGCACGTGCAGGTCGACACGCGCGGCCGCGGCGAGGGCGTCGACCTGCGCGCGCACCGCGAGGTCGCCGGGGAGGCGGTACGCGGTGCCGATCACGGTCATCGCGAGCGAGGCGATCCCGGCGGCCGCGGCGACCTCGAACGCGCGCGGCAGCGCGACGCGCAGGCGCGTGGCGCAGTCGTCCGGCGTGAAGTGGCGATCGTTCACGTCGTGCGGGTAGGCCGCCGAGACGACGAGGTGTGACCATCGCGCGACGCCATCGATCACGCACGCGTCTCCGTCGACGAGCGGCGGCATGCGCTCGAGCTGATCGGTCACGTACTCGAGCTCGTCGTCGCGCTCCTCGGGCGCGAGCGCGGCGCGCAACGCGGCAGCCGCAGCGCCGCCCAGCCGGCAGATCGCGCCGTCCACGGGCACGAGCAGCGCCTGGGCATCGAGCGCCTGCGCGTCGGCGTGGGCCAGGGTCAGCCGCAGCACGTTCACGTGCGAGTGTAGGATCGGCGAATGAGCGCGGCGAGCGATCCGGACGCGATCGACGCGAGTGATGAGGGCCCGGACCGCTGGTGCTACGACGCGCTCGAGCCGCGTACGTGGGCGTGCGGCACCGGCCAGCTCGCGCTCCTGCGCTCGCTCGAGCTCGTGTGGATCACCTTCGACAGCAACCCGGCGTACTTCGCCAACCGGGTCGAGGGTGAGCAGGCGGTCGAGGACTTCCTCGTCGCTCCGCCGGCCGCGCCGACGCCCTCGGACCTGCTCGACGAGGTGCGTGCCTACGTTCGTGGTGTGCGCGCGCCCGGTCGTTCGACGTGGCTCGCGCTCGAGATCGCGGACGACGTTCCGTTTCGTGCCGTCTGGTGGCGCATCGACGGCGCGAATCCGGACGCCTGTCCGCTCCCCGGTCCCGCGTCGGCTGGTGTGTACGGCGGCACGCCCGCATGGCGTCGCCGCGGCATGCGCTCGCTCGTGCGACCCGGCGAGGTCGACGTGGTCGTCGGCATCACGCTCGCGGCTGCGCACGAGCCGACGGAGCTCGCGTGCACGCTCGACGTGTCGCCCGGCACGAGGCACCAGCTCCGGGTCGCGCCGGATGGTGACGTATCGGCGGTCGCTCGCGGTGCGCGGCTGGTGATCGGTTCCACACACGATCCGTGAGTGCGGCTCGCGTGCCAAGCGGCGTAACCGCGCGACGTCACGAGCTGCGACGCCTCCGGTCCTCCCGATTGCCAGCCGCGGTCGGTCGTGAGAACTTGCCTTGTCAGTCCCCTGGGGCAAGGTAGCCCTCCCATGAACGAAGAAACCAACACGTCCGTCAGCGCGGAGGCCCCGACCATGAGCCGTTACGAGGAGCTGAAGGCGCTTGTCGCGGCCGCCGAGGCCGACTTCAACAAGTTCTACAACGAGGGTAACAAGGCCGCCGGTACCCGCGTGCGCGCTGCGATGCAGGAGCTCAAGAACTTCGCGCAGACGATCCGCACCGAGGTGCAGACGATCAAGAACGAGGGCGGCAAGCCCGAGGGCGAGAGCAACCCGAGCTGATCGGGCTGCCGGACGCGCGCTCCGTGAATCATCCTCGCATGACCACGAGCGCGCGTCGCAACGCCGCGCTGTTCGGGCTCGCGATCGCCCTGGCCCTGCCCAAGCAGGTGCCGTGCGAGGTGCCGGGGCGGTCGTGCGAGATCCATCGTCCGTACGGCCAGATCTGTCGATCGGTCGACGTCGAGCCCCTCGGCGTCTTCATGATCGAGTGGGTCACCGGGCGTGACCTGCCGGTGGCGTACAGCCAGCGGATCGATTGTTGATGCGGTCCGCGCTCACGCGGGCGTGACGCGGTCGAACCGGGGGGCGAAGCGCTCGAGCGGCAGGCGCAAGGCCCCGGTCAGGTACGACACCGTCCGGTAGAAGCCACACAGGAGGATCACCTCGACCAGCGCGAGCTCGTCGAGGTGGGCGCGCGCCGCGGCCCAGGTCGCGTCGGCGAGCGTGCACGTCGCGTCGAGCTCGTCGCAGACGTGCAGGAGCGCACGCTCGTCGTCGGGCCAGCAGGCGTCGTCGGGCGAGCCGTGGACGAGCGACGCCAGCTGCGCCGGCGAGAGGCCGACGCGCGCGCCGAAGAGGGCGACGTGCACGCCCCACTCGTACTCGGAGCGGCAGCGCGCGGTGATGCGATCGATCACGAGCTCGCGCTGGCGCAGCGTGAGGTTGCCGCGGTCGAGCAGGCCGCCGCCCATGAAGCGCTGGAAGAGGCGCGGATCGCGGGCGAGGGTCGTGAAGAGCACGAGCGGCGGGACGCCGGGCGGCATCGTGCGGTCGAGCCAGGCCTGGACCTCGGCGGGGAAGGGCGGCTCGGCGGGCGCGACGCGCGCGCCGGAAGCGACAGGGGCGACGGGGACGGGGGCGGTCGACATGGCCATGGTTCTCCTTGCTATGGTATCCATAGCACCACATGACGCCGCCTGCTACGGATTTCATAGCATGACTCCGAAGCCTCGTCCCGGGACGCGGGTCCGCGGCTCGTCCACCGGCCGGCCGATCATGGCGCTCCTCGACCTGCTCGGTCGCCGGGCGGCGCTGCGCGTCCTCTGGGAGCTGCGCGGCGCGCCGCTCACGTTCCGCGCGCTCCAGGAGGCCGCCGGGACCAACCCGAGCGTGCTCAACGCGCGGCTCGGCGAGCTGCGCGAGGCCGGCGTGGTCGAGCACGGCGAGGACGGCTACGCGCTGACCGGCGACGGTCGGGGGCTGCTCGACAAGCTGGCGCCGCTCCACGGGTGGGCCGAGGCGTGGGCGCGGCGCACCGAAAGGACCTCGTGAAGATCGTCTCGCTCCTGCCCTCGGCGACGGAGCTCGTGTGCGCCCTCGGCGCCGCCGACGACCTCGTCGGCATCTCGCACGAGTGCGACTTCCCGGTGGAGATCCGCGACCGCCGCGTGCTCACGCGTGCCCGCATCGACGCGAGCGGTTCGAGCGCCGCGATCGACGCGGCCGTGCGCGGCGTCATCCGCGACGCGCTCAGCATCTACGCCGTCGACGAGGCCGGGCTGGCCGCGCTGGCGCCCGACGTCATCATCACGCAGGACCTGTGCGAGGTATGCGCCGTGTCGCTCGACGACGTGCGCGCCGCGGTCGCCCGGCTCGCCCATCGCGCCGACGTCCAGATCGTGACGCTCACGCCCGTGCGGCTCGACGACGTGCTCGGGGACGTCGAGCGGGTCGCCGCGGCGCTCGGCCGCGCCGCCGCCGGCCGGCAGGTTCGCGCCGCGCTCGAGGCGCGTATCGCCTCCATCGCGGCCCGCGCCCGCGCGGCCTCGAGCCGGCCGCGGGTGGTCTCGCTCGAGTGGATCGATCCGCTCATGCTCGGCGGCACCTGGATGCCCGAGCTCATCGAGCTGGCCGGCGGGCTCGCGGTCGGCGCCGAGGCGGGGCAGCCGGCACCGACGATCTCGCTCGACGACCTCGGGCGCCTCGCCCCCGACGTCATCGTCGTCAAACCCTGCGGCTTCGACCTGGCGCGCGCGCTCGGCGAGCGGGCGGCGCTCGCCGCCGTCGCGGCCGCCGCGCCCGGCGCGCGCATCGTCGTCACCGACGGCAACGCCTTCTTCAACCGGCCCGGGCCCCGGCTGGTCGAGTCGCTCGAGATCATGGCGGCGTGTGTCCACCCCGACCTCTTCGCCGATCTCGCCGCGGCGCACCGCGACGTGATGGTCGACCTCAGGTGAGGCCGACGAACGACTTGATCTCGAACGCCGTATCTTCCTCGCGGTCCTGCAGCGGGCGAACGCGCCACGAGCGCGAGGCGCCGCAGTTGCCGCACACGTCGATGTCGCGGCCGCCGCCCTTGCCCCGCAGGATCCACACCTCGACCGAGCGCTCCTTGCACTTGGGGCACTCGTGCGGCAGCGGATCGTCGAGCTTGAAGCCCTTCTTGGAGAGGGCGCGCCGGATGTCGTCGTGCGAGCTCATCGCGTCGAGTATCGCACGCGCAGGCGCCCGGTGTCGTACCCCTGCGGTACGAGCGAGGGCATGGCTCGTACCGTGCACCAGATCCTGGGCTTGCTCGGCACCAAGGACCCGGCGGCCGTCTCGGTCTACCGGCTCCCGCTCGTGCCGCCCGCGCAGTCGACGCAGGTCGCCACCGACGCGGTCGATCGCGCCGAGGCGTGGATCGACGTCTGGGGCGCCGACTTCGGCCGCCTCACGGCGTCGGTGACCGCCGCCGAGAAGGACGCGCTCGTCGCGGCCGGCGCGCGCGAGCAGGCGAACCGCCAGTAGCCGAGCTCAGCCGGCGTCCTTGCCGGCGAACTGATCTCGCAGCGTCGCGAACGCCCCGAACCCATGGGCGCGCAGTCGCGGCGTGAGCGTCGCCATGCCGCAGCGGAGCTCGTAGGCGGCCAGGTGCTCGGGGTTGTGAAAGTAGCGGAGGACGACCGACGGGCCGGCCATCGGGTCGAGCTCCATCGCGTAGAGGCGGAAGCCGGCGCGCAGCTTGGCGACGAGGACGGCGTTGTTGCCGGGCGCGTGCTCGCTCGTGATCGTGTCGAAGCCGAGCGCGTGGGTGTACGCGATCGTGCCGCGCAGGATGTGGCCGTAGACGCCGCGGCGGCGAAAGTCGGTGTGCACGTTCGTGTGCCACATGCGGTACATGCCGTCGGTCTTCTGCTCGCCGGAGAACATCGCGACCACCTGGCCGCCGGCGCGCACGACGGTGAAGTCGCGCAGGGGCTCGCCGCCGCGGATCGCCGCCATCCGCGCCTGCTGCTCCTTCTCGTCGGTGGTGCGCAGGGCGTAGAGCTCGAAGAACACCTCGGACGGGAAGTGGTCGCGCAGCTCGGCCTCGTGGAGCTTCCAGTACGTCGGCGCGTCGGGCAGGCGCTCGAGCTCGTAGCCGGCGTCGCGCAGCGGCTGGAAGTGCTCGTCGAAGAGGGCGCGGGCGTGGCTCCAGCGATCCATGCCGCGGTTGTATCGCGGTTCACCGTGGTTCAGTCGATCGCCTGCTCGACGATCGGCACCATCTTCTCGACGAGCTTCGCGAACGCGACCACGTCGAGGTTCTCCTGCGTCGCGAACGACACGATGACGTCCTCGTCGCCGCGGCGCCAGGTCGCGCGGAAGTGCTTCTTGTAACCGACGCCGCCCATCGACCGCGTCACCGACTCCTCGTAGCCGACGGTCACGCCGCGGACGGTCAGGTGCGGCATCGCGGCCAGCTTCGCGGCGTGCTCCTTCGACGCGCCGGCGCGCGTGATGTCGAGGTCGTAGGCGTGGTCGGTCTTGTAGACCTTGTCGAGCTCGCGCTTGACGGTGCGCGCGAGCCCGACGGCGTCGCGCCCGGTCGCGTAGGCGCTGCGGCCGGCGCCCTCGACGGTGCGGCCGGCGCTGCGCGCCTTGCCCTCCGCCGCGCGCGCCGCGTGCTCGGCCTGCGCGCGCTCGTCCTTGCATCCCGCGAGGCACAGCACCATCGAGAGCGCCAGAATCCGCATCACCACCATCCTCGCACGGGTGTCGCTTGTGCGCCCACGGCGCGGCGCGCCATGCTCCCCGCATGCCGCCTCTTGCCGCGTCCAATCCGCTCGTCGACGACCGTGACGTCGAGCTGCTGCTCGACGACGTCTTCGACCTGCCGGCGCTGACGCGGTTGCCGTACTTCGGTGACCACGATCGCCAGACCTTCCTCGCCGTCATCGACAGCGCGCGCCGCCTCGCCCGCGCCGAGCTCTACCCGGCGTACCGGCCGATGGACGAGCAGCCGGCGCGCCTCGAGGGTGGACGTGTGATCGTGCACCCGCGCCTGCGCGAGCTGTGGCCGAAGCTGATCGAGCTGGGCCTCACCGCCGCGCCGCGCCCGTCCGACGTCGGCGGCCAGCAGGTCCCGCTCTCGGTCACGACGCTCGCCACCGTCTACCTCATGGCGGGCAACCTGTCGGCCTACGGCTACGTCGGCCTCACCCAGGGCGCTGCGCATCTCCTCGAGGCGTTCGGCGACGAGCACCTGCGCACGACGTACATGACGCGTTTGTACGCCGGCGAGTGGGGCGGCACGATGGCGCTCACCGAGCCGCACGCCGGCTCGAGCCTCTCCGACGTCGCCACGGTCGCGTCGCCGACCGACGCCGCCGACGGCCACTACCTCCTCTCCGGCGCCAAGATCTTCATCTCGGGCGGCGACCACGACCTCACCGACAACATCGTGCACATGACGCTCGCCCGCATCCGCGGCGCGCCCGCGGGCATCAAGGGCGTCTCGCTCTTCTGCGTGCCGCGGCGACGGATGCAGGACGGCCGCCTCGTCGACAACGACGTCGCGGTCACCGGGCTCATCCACAAGATCGGCTGGCGTGGCCTGCCCAGCCTGGCCCTGGCCTACGGCGAGCGCGGCGACTGCCACGGCTGGCTCGTCGGCGAGCCGCACAAGGGCATCTCGTACATGTTCCAGATGATGAACGAGGCCCGCATCATGGTCGGCCTCAACGGCGTGGCCACGGCGTCGGTCGCGTACCACGAGGCGCTCGCCTACGCGCGCACGCGCCCGCAGGGCCGCCCGATCGCCGCCAAGGATCCGGCGACGCCGCAGGTGCCGATCACGCGCCACGCCGACGTGCGCCGCATGCTGCTCCGCCAGAAGGCGATCGTCGAGGGCGGGCTCTGCCTGCTCGTGCGCGCGTCGCGCTACGCCGACCTCGCCGAGCACGGTGACGACGCGGCCGAGCGCGCGCGCGCGCGCCTGCTCCTCGATCTGCTCACGCCGGTGGCGAAGTCCTTCCCCGCCGAGCGCGGCTTCGAGGCCAACGCGCTCGCGCTCCAGATCCACGGCGGCTACGGCTACTCGAGCGAGTACATGCCCGAGGCGTGGCTGCGCGACCAGAAGCTCAACTCGATCCACGAGGGCACGACCGGCATCCAGGCGATGGACCTGCTCGGCCGCCGCGCCGTCGCGGGTGGCGGCGCCGCGCTCGCCGCGCTCGCCGAGGAGGTGCGCCGGACGACCGCGCGCGCCCGCGCCGCCGGCGTGGACGCCGCGGGTTGCGACGCCGTCGAGCGCGCGGTCGGCGCCATCGCCGCGCTCACCGCCGAGCTCGGCGGCCGCGGCATGCGCGGCGACGTCGACGGCATGATGGCGCACGCGACCGACTACCTCGACCTGTTCTCGACGGTGATCATCGCGTGGCAGTGGCTCGAGCTCGCCGCCGCCGCCGCCGAGCGCGCCGCCCGCGACGCGAGCTGGCGCGACTTCGCCGCCGCCAAGCAGGCGGCGTGTCGCTACTGGCTCGCGACCGAGCTGCCGCGCATCGATCACCTCGCCACGCTGTGCCGCTCGGGCGAGGACTCGTACGCGACGCTCGACCCCGACTGGCTGTAGGTCTCATCTGGCCCGTGCCCGTGCCCGTGCCCGTGCCCGTGCCCGTGCCCGTGCCCGATCAGGTCGCATTTTCCGGCTCACCTCTCCGCCATGGCGTAGGCTTCCCGCATGGCGCGTCGGCCACCCGTCGGGTTCCTCCTCGCCGTCCTCGTCGCGGGCTTCGTCCTCTTCCTCGTCCCGTCGGCGTGGCTGCACGCGCGCGGCGTCCCGTACGTCCTGTGCTGGCTCGGCGGCGCGCTCGCCTTCCCGCTGCTCCCCGTCGGCTGGCACCTCCTCGCCGAGCGCAGGCGCACCCGCGCGGCGGCGGCCGCGGCGGCGAGCGCCAAGGGCCCGAAGCCAGCCGCGTCGTCGACGCTCACGGGCGGTGATCGCTTCGTCATGCGCCTGGCCCTGGTCGCGCTCGTCGCGCTGGGCCCGCTCGTCTTCTTCCGCTTCGGCCAGACCTGGCGCGCCGTCCGCGATCACGCAACCTGGTTCGTCCCCGAGGCGCCGCCCGCGCCGCGCACGTTCAAGGGCGACCCGCGTGTCCTCGATCAGGTGCCGTCGGACGCCGAGGTCGTCCTCTGGGTCCGCAACTTCGACGGCCTCGTCGCCGGGGACGACGGCGACGCGAAGAAGAAGAAGAAGCGCGACGCCGCCCAGCCCGACGAGGTGCTCGTCGCCTTCCGCGACGGCGAGCTCCTCCTCGTCGTGCGCGGTCCGGAGAAGGCGCTCGCCGAGGTCGACCTCGACGAGGCCAACCGCCAGCTTCCGAAGCAGGACTGGCTCCCCATCCGCGGCAAGCTGGTCAAGCGCGCGCGCGCCAAGGATCTCCTCGTCGTCGTGACCGAGGGCTGGGCCCAGTCCGCCGACGATCGTCACGCCGGCACGAGCACCGGCCCCACGGCGATCATCGAGCGCCTCGGCGTCGCACCCGCCGACGCCGTGATCATCTCGGCGGCGTCGCCGTCGCGCCCCATCGCCGGCCTCGCCGTCAACGGCGCGCAGTCCTGGCTGCGCGTCTCCAAGGCCGACATCCGCCTCGACGGCGAGGTCTTCGTCTCCGACCAGACCGCCGCGACCGCCATCGCCATCGGCATGCGCGCTGGCCTGAAGGACCTCGAAGGCCGGGCGCCCGGCGACTGCAAGGCGACGGTGTCGCGGCTGCTCTCGCGCGTCGTCATCGACAGCGGCGCGACCTCGGTGCGCGTGAGCGCGCGCTGGAAGCCCGAGGAGATCGGCGAAGCCATGATGTGCGGCTTCGCGGCCGCGATGCAGCGCGCCGAGTGGAAGAAGGCCGAGGCCGAGTAGCCCGCCCGCCGCGCGCGGCGCTTACCAGCCGCAGGTCTGGCCGGCGTTCTGCTGCTTCAGGTACACGTGCAGCGGCGCGAAGTAGTCGAGGATCGCGGTCGCGTCCATCTCGCGCTGCCCGGTGAGCGCCTCGAGCGCGTCGGGCCACGGCTTGCTCGAGCCCAGGGCGAGCAGCGCCGCCAGCTTGGCGCCCGCCTCCTGGCTGCCGTGGATCGAGCACGCGTGCAGCGGACCCTTCCACCCCGCGGTCTGGCACAGCGCGCGGTGCATCTGGAACTGCAGGATCGCGGCGAGGAAGTAGCGCAGGTACGGCGTGTTCGCCGGCACGTGGTACTTCGCGCCCGGATCGAAGTCGGTCGCCGCGCGCGGTACCGGCGGCACGATGCCCTGGTACTGGCGGCGCAGCTCCCACCAGCGCTCGTTCCACTGCGCGGGCGCGATCTTCCCGCTGAACGCCTCCCACCGCCACTTGTCGACGAGCAGGCCCCACGGCAGGAACGCGATCTTCTCGAGCGCCGTGAACATCTGCTGGTCGACGAGCGCCTTCTCGTTGTCGGCGACCTGCTTCAGCAAGCCGACCTTGTTGAGGTAGCTCGGCGTCACCGACAGCGCGACCGCGTCGCCGATCGCCTCGTGGAAGCCGTCGTTGGCGCCGTCCTGGAACAGCATCGGCAGCTGGTGGTAGTAGAGGAAGTAGTAGTCGTGGCCGAGCTCGTGGTGGAGGGTGATGAGGTCCTCCTGGTTCACCTTGGTGCACATCTTGATGCGCACGTCGCCCGACCACGTCGGATCCCACGCGCTCGCGTGGCACACGACCTCCTTGCCCTCGGGCTGGACCAGCATCGAGGTCTCCCAGAAGCTCGCCGGCAGCGGCTTCAGGCCGAGCGACGTGAAGAACGACTCGGCGAGCTTCGTCATGCGCGTCGCGTCGTACTTCTGCGCCACCATCTCCTTCGACACGTCGGGGGACGGCTGCCCGGGGAACGGCTCGACCAGCGGATAGACGTTGCCCCACGCCTGCGCCCACATGTTGCCGAGCACGTGCGCCGGCATCGGCCCCGTCGGCGGCACGACGTCGGCGCCGTACTTCGCCGAGAGCTCGCGCCGCACGTAGCAGTGCAGGTCCTGGTAGAGCGGCGCGACCTGCGTCCACAGGCGATCGGCCTCGGCGACCATCGCGTCGCCGGGCATGTCGTAGCGCGAGAGCCACAGCTCGCTCACGTCCTTCCAGCCCGCCGCCTTCACGCCCTCGTTGGCGAGCGGCACGAAGCGCTCGTAGTACGGGCGCACGGCGCGCCCGACGGTGTCGTGCCACCCCTGCCACGCCGCCAGCAGCTCCTCGGGCTTCCTGCTCTCGGCGAGGATGTCGGAGAGCTGCCCCAGGTCCTGGCACGTCCCGGCCGCGTCGCAGACCTTGCCCTTGCCGTAGGTCGAGTCCATCTCGGTGATGACCTTCGACAGCTCGCTGGCCTTCGCCGGATCGTCGGGCGTGGTCTGGCCGGCGAGACGCAGCAGGTGGAACTGCCGGCGCGTCGCCTCGTCGAGCTGGTCCATCACCGGGGTGAACTTCTGCGCGCCCTTGATCGAGCGCGTGAGGTACGCCATCGCCTCCTCGCTCGCCTTGGCCGCCGCCGCCTCGGTCTCGGGCGTGATGTTGGTCGAGCGCGCCCAGTCGGCGAGGTCGCGCTTGGTCCACGCCGCGCGCAGCCCCTGGTCGACCTCGGCCATGAACGCCGTGGCCTCCGCCGGCGTCGGCATCGCCGTGACGCCGGCGTCCTGCGCCGTCGGCTTCGGCGGCTCCTTGCCCTGGTCCTTCTTGCAGCCCGCCGCGGCGAGCACGAGCAGTGCGGATACGAAGACGCGCTTCATCGCGCGAACGTATACCGCGCGGCGCGCGCGGGCTCTAGCGCGCCCGCACGAGGCGGTAGTGCTTCTTGCCGCTGCGCAGGAGGAGGAACGACTCGGTCCCCAGGTCGGCGAGCGTCACGGTGCGGTCGACGCCGCTCACCCGCTGGTCGCCGACCGAGACGCCGCCCTGGCCCAGGAGCCGGCGGGCCTCGCCCTTCGAGCTGCACAGCCCGGTGCGCACGAGCAGATCGACCACGCCGATCCCCGCCTCCAGCTCGCCGCGTGTCACCTCGGTGCACCCGATCTCGCCGGCGAGCGGTTCGAGATCGGCGTCCCGCAGCTCGGCGAGGCTGCCGCCGAACATGAGCCGCGTCGCCACCTCGGCGCGGCGCAGCCCTTCCTCCCCGTGCACCCAGCGGGTGATGTCCTTCGCCAGCTCGCGCTGACAGAGCCGCCTGGCGCGGTCGACGTCGTGCGCGGCGATGATCTCGTCGAGCTCGGCGAGCGGCCGGAACGAGAACTTCTTGAGCAGCCCGGGGGCGATCGCGTCGTCGACGTTCACGAAGTACTGGAAGAACGCGTACGGCGTGGTCAGCTCCGGGTCGAGCCACACCCGCTCGCCGGTCGAGGTCTTGCCCATCTTCTGCCCGCTCGCGTCGAGGAGGAGCGGCGCGGTCATGCCGAAGAGGTGGGCGCCGCCGACCTTGCGCGACAGCTCGATGCCGGCCGTGATGTTGCCCCACTGATCGGAGCCGCCCACCTGCAAGCGGCACGCGCGCTCGCGCGAGAGCACGACGAAGTCCCAGGCCTGGAGCAGCATGTACGAGAACTCGGTGTAGCTGAGACCGCTGTCGCGATCCTCGAGCCGCGAGCGCACCGAGTCCTTGGCCATCATGTAGTTGACGGTGATGTGCTTGCCGACGTCGCGCAGGAAGTCGATGAAGCCGACGCCCTCGAACCAGTCGGCGTTGTTGACCAGCGCCGCCTGCGCCGGCCCCGGCTCGAAGTCGAGCAGGCGCCCGAGCTGGGCGCGGAGGCCGGCGACGTTCTTCGCCAGCGTGTCGCGGTCGAGGAGGTTGCGCTCGGTCGAGCGCCCCGACGGGTCGCCGATCATGCCGGTGGCGCCGCCGACCACGGCGATGGGGGTGTGACCGGCGAGCTGGAGGCGGCGCTGGATGACGATCGGGATCAGGTGGCCGACGTGCAGGCTGGTCGCGGTCGGATCGTGCCCGGCGTAGTGCGGGACGTTGCCGGCCTCGAACGCCGCTCCCAGCTCCTCGCGGTTCGAGACATCGGCGACCAGGCCCCGGGCCTCGAGCTCGGGGAGGATGTTGCGCGTCGCGGGCATGGCGACGCAGGCTACTACATCAGTTGACGATGATCGATTCGCTGGCGAGCCGCTGGATCGAATCGATGAGCGAATCGACCTCGAAGTCGCGGGGGTCGAAGTCGGGCGCGTCGAAGTCGTTGGCCCTGAGGATGAGTGACCCCGATGGCAGCGGTGCGAAGTCGACGGGGAGATCGACGGTGGTCGTGTCATCGAAGATCGCGATGCTCATGGCCCGGTTGTCGTTGCCGGAGCCCGAGTTGGTGTCGAACTCGAGGATGTGCATCTTGGCGTTCGTGTTCGGCGAGACCGAGACGGTCATGCGGTCGCTGGCCAGGCCGGTGGGCGCCGCGAGCCACTCGCCGGCGGCGATCCCCGACGGGCTGGTGATGCCGCGGCGGATCACGATGCTCTGACCCGCGGTGCCGTCGGTGACGGGCTCGGCGGAGAAGGCGAGGAGCTCGTAGCCGGCCGCGCCGCTCACCGCCGAGAGGCTGGGCACGACGACGGTGTTCATCGTCGGCGTCACCTGCGCGACGCGGAGGACGCCGAGATCGCCGAGATCGACGCCGACGATGCCGGCGACGTTGGTGAACGTCGACGGCGGGGTGCCGAAGGCCACCGACGCCGAGGTGGTGCTGCCGTCGGGCAGCATGTCGAGCGCGATGCCGGTCTGGTTGGCGCCGTCGACGACGGTGATCGGATGATTGAACGCGTAGTTCGTGAACGTGATCGTGTCGTCGTCCTGCGTCGCCGTCCCCTTGCTGTCGTAGTCGGCGATCGCGGCGGCGACCGCGATCGTGCCGGCGCGTGCGTTGATGCGCCAGTTGCACGGCGAACCCGGGCCTGGACCGCGGAAGCAGATGTTCGAGTCCATCGCCGGCGGGGGGAGATCGTTGCCGTTGTCATCGCCGAGCGACTTGCTCTGCGAGTAGGTCACCAGCGCGACGTGGGCATGCCCCATCGCCGGCGCGGGGAGCTGCTCCCAGCCGGTGATGGTGCCGCTGAGCTCCGCTTGCGGGACGTTGACCGTCGTGGTCGTGGCCCGCGTCATCGGGATGGTGACGTTGGCGCCGTCGGCGCCGACCCACACCGAGGGCGCGTAGTTGGTCGCCTTGACGACGATGGTCTGCTTGCCCACCAGGTCACCGCTCGCGGTGAAGAGGCCGGCCGCGTCGGTCGCGCCCTCGACCGTGCCCACCCGCACCGTGGCGCCGACCAGGGGCGCGTCGGTGTCCTCGTCGATCACGAAGACGTTGACCTCGCCGTCGATGCCGGGGTCGTGGATACCGCCGCCCGGAATCAGTTCGGGTTCGACGTCGTTACCGTCGCCGCCGCACGCACCGAGACCGAGGCCGACGGCGAACACGCCCGTCGCGCAGAGCTTCCGCATGGATCCTCCCTAAGCTGTGGTTTGGATCGTACCAAAGCAGCACGCGGCGTGCCGACTTCGTTGGTGTCGGGTCGGGCAGTTGCGCGGGCACGATGGCGGAAAAGTCGACAGTGCGAACCGCGCCTACACCATCCCCTGTGCCCGAAACCACAGGAGGGCGTCGCGGATCGCGTCGTCGATCGGACCGTGCCGGTAGCCGAGCTCGCGCTCGGCACGCGCACTCGAGAACTGGAAGCGATCCGTGTACGCGTAGCGCGCTTCCATGGAGCCGAAGATCGGCTCGCGTCCGGTGACGCGCTGGAACGCGTCGCCGGCGAGGCCGGCGGCGACCGCGGCGAAGCGAGGCGCCGATATCCGCGGCGGCTTCGCGCCGCCGATGCGTGCGACGCGCTGGAAGAGCTCGCGGTAGGCGAGGTTGTCGCCGCCGAGGATGTAGCGGCGTCCGCGCTGGCCCCGCTCCCACGCGGCGATCGCGCCGCGCGCCACGTCGCGCACGTCCACGAAGCAGTTCTTGCCCGACGGGTAGATCGGGATCTTGCCCTTGACCAGGTCGACGATCACGCGCCCCGACGACGGGCGCGCGTCGCGCGGGCCGATCATGAAGCCGGGGTTCACGATCACGGCGTCGACGTCGGCGCGCGCGGCGGCGGTCACCAGCTCCTCGGCCTGGTGCTTGGTCTGGCAGTAGCCGTCATCGAGCTTGTACGCGGGGAAGTTCCACGGCGCGTCCTCGGTGCACGGGCGCCCGTCGGTCGAGAGCCCCACCGCGACCACGCTCGACACGTGCACGAGCCGCGGCGCGCCGGCCTTGCGCACGGCCCCGAGCACGGCGGCGGTGCCGTCGACGTTGGCCTTGCGCAGGGCCGCGGTCACCGTCGGCGACACGCCAACGGCAGCGGCGCTGTGGAAGACGACGTCGGCGCCGCGGAACGCGTGCTCGAGCGACGTCGGATCGTCGAGGTCGCCGAAGACCCACTCGATGTCGAGGTCGGCGAGGTGGTCGGTCCGGGTCGTGCGCCGGCGGATGGCTCGCACCTGGACGCGGCGGTTGCGGAGCTCGGCGGCGAGGTTTCCGCCCAGGAGCCCCGAGGCGCCGGTGATCACTGCGATCGGCAATGCGAGTCGATGCTACCTTCCCGGCCATGAGCGAGCGAGTCCGCGAGCGAGCGACTTCCGGACAGGCCGAGCCGGCGTTTCTCGCCGGGGGAGGCCGATCGACATGGGCCGTCCGGCCCCGGCCGGAGGGCCCATGAAGCGGACAGCCTTCGGCGTCGCCGTCCTCATCGGAACCTACGCGCTGGCGGCGGCGAGCCCGGGCGCCGTCCCCATGGGCAAGGTCGACAAGAGCTGTACCTTCGGCGGCAAGAAGCTCCGCGGCAAGGTGAAGGTGGTCGAGCACTTCCCCGACTTCAAGGTGAAGGCGGTGGAGCACTTCCCCGATCTGAAGGTGAAGTTCGTCCAGAACTTCCCCGACAGCTGCGGCGAGTGGCAGCTCGTCGAGCATTTCCCTGACTTCACGATCAAGTACGTCGAGCACTTCCCCGACTTCACGATCAAGAAGGTGGAGCACTTCCCCGGCTTGCCGTAGGCAAGCCGAGGAAGTGAGGCCTCGGGCTTCGGGCCTCGGGCCTCGGCCCGGAGGAGCTCAGCTGACGGTGAAGCGGTGCGCGGTGATGGTCGTCGCCAGACCCTTCACGGGGACCGTCACTTCCTCGAGGGACGTGCTCGCGAGGTGGGACGCGACGCCGGGGGCGGCGTAGGTCGAGGCCGACACGACGACCTGGCCGGCCTCGACGACCGCCTGCAGCTTGGCGGCGAGGTTCACGGCGTGGCCGAAGTAGTCGAGGTTGGCGTTGAGGCGCACGGCGATGCACGAACCGGTGTTGAGCGAGACGCGCAGCCGCAGGCCCGCCGGATCGGCGAAGTGTCGCTGGATGGCGACGGCGCATCGGACGGCGTCGACCGGATCCATGAAGGCGCCCATCGCGGCGTCACCGATCGTCTTCACCACGGCGCCGCGGTGGGACGCGATGAGGCCGAACACCGACGTGAAGTGGTGGCGGACCGCGACGAAGGCGTCGGGATCGCCGCGCTCGGCGTACATGGCGGTCGAGCCCACGATGTCGGTGAAGAGGATCGTCTGCTCGCCGACCGCGAGCCGCACGTCGGCGCCGAGGAACTCCTCGGTGAACAGGTCGCGGAACTCCTGGTGGCTGAGGAGCCGGCCGGGGCGGAGCGCGAGCTCCGACGGCGCGGCCTGCTCGAGGATGAACGTCCGGGGTTCGGACGAGTCGTTGACCAGCTCGAGCGCGGCGTGGGGCGGCGCCGCGGTCTCGCCCGGCGGCGCGCTGACCCGCCACGAGACCGGCGCGGCGCCGCCGGTGCCGTCGCTGACGTCGAGGTAGCCCGCCGGCTGCTCGTCGCCCCGGTTGCGCAGGCGGTAGCGGCCCGGTGTCAGGTCGACCTCGATCGAGGTGTCACCGCCGGGCGCGAGCGCGCGCTGGACGCGGATGTGCTGCTTCTGCGACGGCTCGGCGCTGCAGAAGAGCCGCTGCTCGATCTGCCGGATCGACGGGTGCACGCGGAAGCTCACCTCGACGGCGTCCGCCGTCCCGAACTGCACCGCGCACACCTCGCACGCTCCCTCGGCCGGCACGTCGCCGAGCCGCGTCTCGCTCTCGCGGACGCCGCGGCAGTGCGGGCACACGACGTCCCACGCCAGCTCGAGCAACCCGGCGCGCGTCGCGTGCAGGAACACGCGCAGGAGCACGTCCTCGTCGACGCCCCACACCCGCGCGCGCTCGCGTACCTGGATCCGGCACACGTCGAGCTCGTCGCCGGTGCGCACCAGCTCGACGAGCCGGTCGACGCTCGTCGGATCGAGTCCCTTCGCGCGCAGCTGGGTCGCGATCGCGCCGAGCCGCTCCTCGGCCTGCGGCGACAGCGCCGGCGCCGGCACCGACAGGGCCGCGGCCTTGGCGACCCGCGCCGCCCGCGCGAGCTCGGGCAGCGCCTTGCGGTACGCCCTGCCGATGCCGTTGAAGTTGAGGCGCATGACCGGCGTGAGCAGCGGCCAGCGCGGCACGGCGCCGAAGTAGAGGTAGAAGCGCGAGCGGCGCCCGCCGTCGAGCGGCTCGATCCGCTCGACGGTCCACAGCGCCTTCATCCCGCCCTGCGAGTACACGCGCAGGAACGAGAACCACCGGTTCGCGACCCAGTCCCACGGCACCTCGTGCCACGCGTGGAAGACGCCGCTGTAGCGCGCGGTCCCGTAGCGCAGCCCCTCCTTCTCGACGAACTTCATCTCGGGGTTGCCCACGAGGCGGTTCATGCGGGACACGTCCGACACCAGCGGCCACAGCTCGTCGGGCGGCAGGTCGACGTCGTAGCTCCACAGGAAGTCGAGCCGGCGCGCGTCGGCCCACTCCTTCGGCCATGGATGCTCGCGCAGGATCTCCGCGAGGCTGAGCGTCTCCCCCACTGCGCCCAGTATATCGGGCAACCGCGCGGGGCGCGCGGTGGACCAATCAGCGTGCTCCGCTCCTCCACGCTCCTCCTCGGCCTGGGGCTCGGCCTCGGGCTCGCCGCCTGTGCCCACGACGTGCACGCCCGCTACCCCGCGCCCCCCGACGCCCCCACCGGCGCCGTCGAGCTCGTCTTCTCGGCGCCCGCCTCCGACGTCTCGGTCGCGGTCAACGGCCATCTCGTGGTCCACGACGCACGCACCGAGCGGATCCGCATCGACGACGTCCCTACGGGATATGCCGACCTCGCCATCGCCGCCGGTCCCGGCGAGAAGCAGGTGCGCGTGTGGGTCGCGTACGATCGCGTGACCACGATCCCGCTCGGCGCGCCGGGCGAGGCGCCGATGTCGGCGATCCGCGCGCTCGCGACGTCCCTGGCCACGGTGGCGCTCTACGCGCTCTTGAACTGAGGCGTGGTGGCGACGGCCCGCACCCGCGCGCGCAGGCCGTCCTTCGGCAGCGGGCCCAGCCCGCCGGCGCCCGGCGTGAGGTCCTGCGCGGGCAGCTCGATCGCGTGACCGCGCACGAACGCCGCCGCGAACAGCGGCAGCACGAGATCGACCAGGACCTCGCCGGGGCAGCGGTGTCCCTCGCGCGGGCCGCCGCCCTGGGGCACGTACGCGTTCTCGGGCAGCGCCGCGAACGCCTCGTCCGCCATGCGATCGGGATCGAGCCTCGCCGGGTCGGCGAACGTCGCCCCGTCCTGCAGCGTCGTCCAGATCGCGCCGACCGCGGTCCATCCCTTCGCGATCCGGTGCCCCTCGTACTCGAGGTCCTTCTTCGCCACGCCGAAGAACGTCCCCGGCGCGATCGGGTAGACACGCCGGAGCTCGCGCCCGACCGCCGCCGTGTAGCGGAGCCCGCCGAGGCGCTCGAGCGTGAGCGGTCCGGGTGGCAACGCGTCGACCTCGGCCTTCACCCTGGCGAGCACGTCGGGGCGCTGGCCGAAGATGACGAGCAGCCACGCGAAGACGGCCGTGATGCCACCGTGCGCGGCGAAGAAGAAGTGGAGGAGCTCGATCTCGAGCTCCTCGCGGGTGAGCGCCTCCCCGTCGGGCCCGCGCGCCGCCTTCAGCGCGCCGAGCGCGGTGCCGTCGCCGCCGCGCGTCGCCACCGCCTCCTTGATGTACGCGCGCAGCCGATCGCGGGCGGCGAGCGCCTTGCCGTACGCCGTGAAGGGCAGCTTCACCGGCGGCGCGAACGTGCCCTTGATCATCGTCTCGAAGTCCGCCGCGTTCTTCGTGTCGGAGACGTCCGGATCGGCGGCGGCGAACAGGAGGTTGGCCATGTCGAAGGCGAGCTGCCCCAGCTCGGGGTTCAGCCGCTGCTCGTCGCGCGTCTCCCACGCGGCGAGGTAGCGGCGGACCAGCGTCTCCAGCGCGGGCACGTACGACGCCAGCGCCTCCGGGGTGAACGCGGCGAGCAGGAGCCGCTTGCGCGCGCGGTGGCGCTCGCCGTCGATGAACGGCACGGCGTCGGGGTGGAGCAGCTCGCGGATGTGCGGCGGCGAGCCCTTCTCGCGCGTGAAGTTCTCGGGGTCGAGGAAGAACGTGAACGCCCGCGGCCCGTTGAAGAAGACCACCGTGCTGCCCAGGATCTTCGTCTTCCAGACGAGCCCGTGGCGCTTCGTCTTCTCGGCCTGGAAGGTGAACGGATCCTTCAGGAACGAGAGCGCTTCACCGATGAACGGGAGCCCGGTCGAGCCGGGCGGTGGACGGAGCTGTGCCATGTGCCGCGATGGTACGTCCGACCGCGGCCCTCGGATCGGCGGCCACGACCATCCCCCGTGTTATCAATCGGCCATGAAGCACGTCGCGCTCGCCGTGGTTCTCGCCGCGGCCCTGGCCCTGTCGGGCTGCCTGGTGAAGAAGTCGACCCATCAGAAGGCGCTCGACCACATCTCCCAGCTCGAGGGGCGCATCGCCCAGCTCGAGCAGGAGGAGGCCGACAAGAAGCGGGCGATCGCCGAGCTCGAGAAGCGGCTGGCCGAGCTCGACACCGCGACCAGGGACCGCGAGGCGGAGCTGTCGCGCGTGCGCGGCGAGCAGCAGGCGACGCAGGCCGAGCTCGACGACCTGCGCCGTCAGCGCGACGCGCAGGAGAAGCGCCTCGCCGCCTACCGCGACCTGCAGGCGAAGTTCCGCGCGCTCGTCGACTCCGGCAAGCTGCAGATCGGCTTCCGCAACGGCCAGATGGTGGTCAAGCTGCCCTCGTCGATCCTCTTCGCGTCGGGCGCGAGCGACCTCTCCACCGCCGGCAAGGCCGCGCTCGGCGAGGTCGTGCAGGTCCTCCTCGAGTTCAAGGATCGCCGCTTCCTCATCGCCGGCCACACCGACAACGTCCCGATCAAGACCCGCAAGTTCCCCAACAACTGGGTGCTCTCGACGGCGCGCGCGGTCTCCGTCCTCGAGTTCATGCTGGCGCAGGGCATGCCACCCGAGTCGCTCGGCGCCGCCGGCTACGCCGACCAGGATCCGGTCGCGCCCAACGACAGCGAGCCCAACAAGGAGCTCAACCGGCGCATCGAGATCATCCTCGTGCCCAACCTCTCCGAGCTGCCCCAGCTCACCGTCGATCAACCGTGAGCTATCGCGAGGCAGGCCGGTCGCCGCTGGGCGAGGTCCGCCATCGCTTCCTGATCGGCCGCCGTCCGCGCTACCTGGGCAGCGCCAACGCCGTCGCGCGCGCCACACCCCTCTCGCCCGGCGGCATGATCCTGCCCTCGACCGGCGCCGCGCCCTCGCTGCCCGCGACCCGTCGCGCCCCCACCGGCGCCGTCGAGGTCTGCGATCACGGCGTCCGTGTCCGGACCCCGGACAGCATCCTCGAGCTCCTCTGGGACCAGCTCGTCGAGGTCCGCCGCATCGAGGACCCCTCCGGCCTCGTCGGCCTCGTCCTCCGCGGCGTCCACGGCGAGGAAGTCCACCTCGACCGCACCCTCCGCGGCCTCTCCCAGCTGGGGGACAGGCTCCTGGGTCACATCCCCGCGCGATGACAGGCGATTTCGCCCGCACCGCGACTGGCGCCCGCGCTCGGATCAGAGCGCGTGGATGTAGGCGGCGCCCCGGCGCGGCGCGCCCAGGAGCAGCTCGTCGTCGGAGAGCACGACCGAGCTGCCCGTCGAGGGCTCGTCCCCGGCCACCACCCGCTCGGGCATCGCGCTCCATGCGCCCGCGCTGCGGCGGAAGACGTAGCCAGCGCCAGGGATGTCGGACCAGCCGTTCTGGCCCTCGAGGCCCTTTGCGCCGACCACGACGACGTCGTCGCCGAGCGCGACGCGCGGCGAGCTGCGGCCGCACACGTTGTGATTCGGATCGAGCGACGCCACCTCGCTCCAGGCCCCCCCGCTGCGCTCGAAGACGAGCGCCTTCGGACACGTGTCGTCGGTCGCGATCACGATCCGGTCGCCGCGCAGCGCGACGTCGACGCCGAAGTCGACATCCTGCGGCCAAGAGTCCCCGAAGCGCGGCGCGAGCGTCGCGGCGTCCTGCCACGTGCCACCCACGCGCTCGAAGACGTAGGCCTGGCCGGTGATGTCACCAGCCGGCGAGCTCGCGTTGTGGTCGCCGACGACGAGGCGATCGCCGTCGAGCGCGAGGGCGCTCGC
>ERZ761602.1383-NODE-1383-length-44439-cov-7.969922_pt1 | contig 44439 bp, 40 predicted proteins | sample MGYA00512165_ERZ761602 | MGnify/ENA primary metagenome ERZ761602 (study PRJEB28899, sample SAMN02445085) | bioreactor sludge metagenome | biome: EBPR sludge; isolation source: Thorneside wastewater treatment plant | place: Australia: Brisbane, Thorneside...
TGATCTTCGACCGCGGCGACCGGCCCTGGGACGAGAAGATTTACCGCCGCGAGGAGATCCATCGCGGGCGACCGATCACGGTGTGGGGGTGTTGAGGTCGTCATCCCCCAGCCCCCCGTCGGTGAGGGTGAAAACAGCGGTACGCCGGCGAGGGTGGCGGGCAGTACGTACCAGTGGGGAGTGACATTGTCCGGTGTGGGGCCTTACTTCCAGCATTGCGTCCCCGGCGGCAACGGATTCGGATAGGTCACGACTGGAAACATGGAAGGCACGTCAATGCAGCGCGGTCTGCCAGGACAGGACGCCATCAGGACTGGCTGCCTGTTGTCGCAGGGCGATATTCCGCCAGTGTTCCAGCAACCCGTAATAGACTTTTCTCCGCTCCGGTCTACCAGCCATGTCGGGGTGAGCCAGCAACATTTGCAGGTGATGCGCGATGGTGAAGTTCAATCCAGAACAGAGACGTAAGGTATAGCGCGTCATCAGATAACAAAGGGCTGTTTGGATCAGCGCCACGTCGGGCAGTGCCTCATTGTGGGAGGCATCAAGATCAACGGATTTCATGGCGGTTATTTCACTCCATCGGACAACATTGATAGCAGGCCAAGGTGGAACCTGGAATTGGATTTCCCTCGGATTCTGAATCGACAGCGAGCCAGGCCAGCCGCCGCCAGTACCCGGCCAAGCGCCGAAGGACACAGCGCGCTTCCGGAGACCGACGGTCATCCGGATGGGCGCAGAGGGCATCGATATGGCGCACGATTTCAAAAGCCATGGCGGTGGAACGCCCGTTCAGGCTGGCATGAATCAGTTGTCCGATCCGAATCTCAATTTCCCGTGGAGTCAGCTCGACCATCGCCAAGCCTTCAATCACGCCATGCTGGTCGAAAGACCGCGGATACTTCTCAATGCCCACGTCAGGCAAATCCGCAAGCGCGGCGGCTTGGGCGAGAAATCGGGTCCGCGGGAACGGCGCATCGACCCGGGGCGTGAGAGTGGAAGCGGGAGTGAATACGTCCGCTCTTCGCCGGGCCGACGCTGAAAAAGAATGTCTTGACACAGAAGGGCCTCCTTGGTTGAGGAAGGTTGCTTGCGCAGGCTGGCTGCCGTCGCCCGGAGGCCGAAGGTGGCTGGCGCGGCGTCCCTTGCAGGGAGGCCGGAATGTGGGGATTATTTGGTCAGGATCAGTTTTCCCTGGCGGGTGATGCGCAGCCGGTATTCCTGCCCGGCGTGCTCAATCAGGATTTCCTGGTCGCCGTCGAACAGATCGCCGCTGGTCCACCGTTTCCGGGACGCGCCACTGCCGCCAGGATCGGGTCGAGCCAAGCGCGGATCGCGGCAGGGCGGGTTCACGACGGACGCTCCATTGCACACCAGCGCCGCGCGGTCTCGGCGGCGTCACCCTGGTTCAGGCGATGCGCGCAAGCGTGCAGGCACAAGGTCCGCACGCGGCATTTGGAAGCGTGATCGAGGCAGCGAAAATCGGTCACGCTCACCGCGCCGCAAACCAGAAGCTGGTAGAGCTTCCCCGCGTCGATGGCCAACTCGATTCCGCTCTCCTCCGCCTCGCGGCCGGCGGCAATTCCAGCGTCGCATAATCCGATGGGGTTTCGGTTCGGGCCACGAATCGCTTCGCTGTCGAGCATGACGGCGGACCTCACGACGCCACCGCGTTCAAGCCGCGATTGAACGCCGCCAGGCTGGCGCGCGGCAACAACACCAGCGGTTTGGTGTTGCGCTCGCAAGCGTTGCCCAAATAAAACTGCTGGCGCGGCATCGCGGAGAGAGCCTCGGGGGCGCCCCGAACGGCTTGCAGGGATTTCAGCGCAGCGTGATGCAGCTCGCACATCGGGTCATTCCGATTAAGGACTTGTGCGTTTAATGATAATCATTCTCGTTTAGATGTCAAACAAAACTCGCTCGGGTTGTGGGAACATGGGTTCAGATAACGAAACCGATCTTTGGGGCTTCGGAACGGTCGCTCATTCAAGCAGGCGGTGGGCTTGCCAATAACCGATACCGTACCAGCGCAAGACGCTGGCTCTCCGGCAACTTTATTTCCCATCCGAGCGAAAAAATACCTTAATTTTCTTTATTAATTAAAGTATGATTAAACTATATTGCAATTTCAGTTAAAAGCATCGCATGAAAGTATCCAGAGAAGAACTCGTCGCCGTCCTGTCCCCGTTTAACCCGTGGTGGCGGGGAGAGGTCGTCGCCGATTTGCCCCACTGGCGACGGGCGGCTTTCCAGGAACTGCATGGGTGGATGACCGCGCCGCCGGCGCCCCGCGCCGTTCTGCTTTCCGGCGCGCGCCAGATCGGCAAGACCACTTTGATGCTACAGGCCGTCGATGCGCTGCTGCGCGCGGGCGTCCCGCCGGCCAACATTCTGTACGCCACCTTTGACCACCCGCTGCTGAAGCTGGCGGGCATCGATGCCGTGCTGGACGCCTGGCGCGAGCGAGAGCCGAAGGCCGAGGGGCTGGAATACGTGTTCCTCGACGAAGCCCAGTTCATTCGCGACTGGGCCACCTGGGTCAAGCATCAGGTGGATTTCCAGAAAAGGCGGCGCATCGCTTTCACCGGATCGGCCATGCCGCTGGTGGAAGCGGGCCAGGAATCCGGGGTGGGGCGCTGGCACACCCTCCGGCTGACCACGCTTTCGTTTTACGAGTACTTGAAAATCAAGAACCTGTCGCTACCATCCCTGCCACAGATCAAATCCTTGCGCGAACTGTTCGACTGGTCGCCGACGGACTTTTACCGCGCCACCGAGGCGGCGGTGTCTTACGTGGGCCATTTCCACGAATACCTGGTGCGCGGTGGATTTCCCCAGACCGCCCAGGTCGAGAGCATCACGCAAGCCCAGCGACTGCTGCGCGAAGACATCATCGACAAGGTGCTCAAGCGCGACATGACGGCGCTGTTCGGCGTGCGCCGCGTGCTGGACCTGGAACACACCTTCCTTTATCTGTGCCTGCGCGACGGCGGTTTGCTCGACATGGTCGATCTTTGCGCCAATCTGGAAGTGAAGCGGCCCACCGCGCAGAACTTCATCGAGCTGCTGGAGGCCACGCACCTAATCTACCGCTTGCCGCCGTTTGGCTATGGCAAGGACGTGCTGCGCGCCCGCTTCAAGATTTACCTAGCCGACGCCGCGATCGCCCCGGCGGTCATGCTCAAGGGCAAAGCCATTTTGGAAGACCCGACCGCGCTGGGCGTGGCGACGGAGACGGCGGTTTTCAAGCACCTGTTCGCTCGGTACTACGCGCGGAACGTGCGCTTTAGTTACTGGCGCGGCAAGAAAGACCACGAGGTGGATTTGGTGGCCGAAGTGGACGGCCAGATCATCCCGTTCGAGGTGAAGTACCGCGCCCAGCACACCGGCGCGCGAGAACTCAAGGGCTTGCTCGAATTGTGCGGGCAAAAGAAGATCGCGCGCGGCTATGTCGTCACCAAGTCGCTCGACGATTTCGGGTCGATGGCCGGCCTGCCGCCGACCGGGGAATCGCCCGCGCAAATCATGCGCATTCCCGCGCCGCTGCTGTGCTACTGGATGGGCGCGGCGGAATCGCCGCCCCCGGCCGCCGACGCCTGAGCGCGGACGAGAACCCAACCGCCAGAAATGGGAGCCGAGAATCGGAATGCCAAATGAGTGCTCAGACCAACCTGCGAAACAGACCTGCCATCAGGTTTCCGCCCGCTTCCTTCGGGTCGCCTTCTTGGATTCAAGCGGGCTGGTGATTTGCTGGTAAAGCTCAAACAGGAACGCCACGCGGTCGCTATCGCCGCTGAACTTCCGCTTGGCGTAAGCGGCGTCAACAGCGACATCCAGCTTGTGGTGGGCCTTGGCCAAGGCTACTGGTATGGTCAACGGGTCGTAAAGGTCAGCAAGGGAAGAGTTGGGAAACTGCGCCCGCGCGTCGAGAACCGCTTGCGCGGCGTTCTCAATGGCCTGTTTCTGCTTGTCCATCTGGGTCTGCGGCCAAGGGAAATTGTTGTAAACAATTCCGGCTGAATAGCGGTAATCGCTTTTCAGTCGCCCGCAAACGCTGCGAACCCAAGCCATGTGCATAGCCGATGACAAAACGCCAAAGTGATATAGCGTCGCGTCGGGTATAATCAGACAAAGATTGCTAGCAATAACGGTTGGTGGTATGAAACTTAATGGGATATAGGTTCGTCGCTCCGAAGAAACGCTGGGTATTAGCAGATAATCAGAATCCGGCATATTTTGCACATGAAAGCGAGTCGGGGCCGATGCAAGCTTGCGAGTGGGCGCGCTTTTGCTATTCAGTCGATACCGGCGCACGGCTTCAACGCGCTTTATAGCCTCCGGCATTTGCTTTAATACATCGGGCGGGCAATCGCCTAGCCAAAGACACCATCGGTCATACCCGTTCAGAAACTCGTCCGCGCCAAGCCAGCGGCGAAAATAAGGAGCGGCGGCTGGCTCCCGCTTTAGGAACTCATCCCGCTCTTCCAGCGTAAAAAGATAGTTACCGCCGTCAATGGGTTTGTTACCAATCCCGATTTCAGGAACAGGACTAATCGGGTGCCCCCGACGGGCAATAACCAAATCCGTCACGTCCACCAGATAGGGATTAATATTTTTCGCCTTAATTTCGTGCGGCTCGCCCTGTGGGGTCTCGTAGTCAAAAATCTGCTTTTCTTCAGTGTCATGCAAAGCAAAACCGATAATCACGCAATGAACGGCGGCTTTATCTCGCGCCTCGCTTGACCATTGAAAAGTCTGATGTGCAAAATGGACTTTAACCCCGCGCTTGAGTAGGTCAGGCCATAAAACCCCGACTTGCTCGCCTTGGGTGATGGAGTTGGTGGACACAAAAGCGGCCTTGATTTTCGGATTTTCCGCCATATAATCGGCGGCTTTCCGATACCATGCGGCGACAAAATCCAGCAATCCGGCGCTGGGCACGTCTGCAAAAACTGTCGCCACATCGGCGCGCTGTGCCTCGCTTATATATTTAGCTCCGCCAAAAGGCGGATTGCCCAGAATGTAGCTTAACGCCGCCGGCTTGACGATTTCCCGCCAGTCCTGCTGTAGCGCATTGCCATGAATAATGGTTGCCGATTTATGCAAGGGCAAGCGGACAAAGTATTTTCCGAACTCCTCGGAGACCCGCAAATTCATCTGGTGATCCATCAACCATAAAGCGGTTTGGGCGATTTGGGCGGGGAATTCCTCAATCTCGATGCCGAAAAACTGGTCCACGTCGCACAGGATATAGAACTGCGCTACGTCAAGAGAGGCTTCGCCCTGGTCCAGTGCGCGCAACACGTCCAGTTCCAGCAAGCGCAATTCCCGATAGGCGATGACGAGGAAGTTCCCGCAACCGCAAGCGGGGTCAAGGAATTGGAGCTTGGCGAGGCGCTGGTGGAACTCCTCCAATCGCTTCTTGTTGCTCTTTATCCGCTCAAACTCGGCCCGTAGCTCGTCCAGAAACAGCGGTTTGATGAGCTTGAGGATGTTTTTTTCGCTGGTGTAATGCGCGCCAAGGTTTCGCCGTAGCGTGGTATCCATGACCGACTGAAACAGGCTGCCGAAAATCGCCGGGGAAATCCGGCTCCAGTCCAGCGCGCAACAATCCAGCAAAAGCTGGCGCATACAGCTATCAAAGGCAGCGTCTGGCAAGAGCTCGGCAAACAGGCTGCCATTAACATAGGGAAACGCTAAAAGCTGCTCGTCCCGCTTCTTAAGCCGCTTCTCTGGCGGGGCGTTCAACACTTGGAACAGGCTGGAAAGCCATTGGTCAAGGTTCGCGCCGTCCTCGCTGGTGCGCTGTTCGATCAGGTCTTGAAACTGGCGGCGCTCGAAAATACTGGTGTCTTCGGCAAACAGGCAAAACAGCAATCGAACCAGATAAATTTCGAGGTGATGACCTTCGTAGCCAATCTCTTTGAGCTTGTCGTGCAACCGCCCCATCCGCTCGGCGGCCTGGATATTAACCGGGTCTTGTTCTTGATAAGCCGTGGTTTGATAACCGGCGATAAAGCCGAACAGCCGGACTTTTTTATAAAAATCGGCGAGGGTGAACTCGTGTTGTTGCCCTTCCTCCAGATCGTAAAGCCGGAAGCGGGCAAAGTCGGAAACCAGAATATAACGGGGCGCGTCCCGGTCCTTGATTCCGGGGAAATAATCCTTGGCCTGCTGAAAGGCGCGGTCTAAATCCTTGCCGCGCGATTTATGTTCAATCAGCAAAATCCCTTTCCAGAGTAAATCAATATAACCGTCCCTGCCATCCAGTTTCTTAACCCGCTGCTCAAAAGTCGCTACCCGCTTGCGGGGAACGCCAAACACATTAAAAAAGGCGTCCAGGAAAGATTTGGCTTCGGCATCTTCTGAAGATTCATTCACCCATTCACGGGAGAATTGCAGGGCGCGGTTTTTAATCTCGTTCCACGATAAGGGCATGAAATAACCTTTGATTTACCCAGCGCCACCCGCTATTTAAGTTGCTGTGGCAGCACGGATATCCTGCCCGTGCTACGACTCGTGTGAGTTTCATCGTCGGAAGGAAACCGCTCAGGCCGCCCGGCAGCGACGGGATAGACCTTGACCTGGACCTTGGCGCAGGACGATCCCGAAGCGCAGCCGCCGCAGCCGCCGGCGGGTGGCGCGTTCTTGACCGAACTGTCATCCCCCCAGCGGACGCCGAACCGGAAAAGTCCAGACGGCAGCCAAGATCGCAACAGGGCGAGCGCGGCGATCACCACGACCAACAACGCCAAGCCGTCCTGCCACATCTCAGCCGCCTCCCAGCGCCAGCGCCACCCGATAGGTGACGAAAGCGGCGAGATACGCCAGCGTCATCAGGTAGACGAACATGAACGCCGCCCACCGCCAGGAATTGGTCTCGCGGCGGACGGCGGCCAGCGTCGCCAGACATTGCGGGGCGAACACGTACCAGGCCAGCAACGACAGAGCCGTCGCCAGCGTCCAGCTCTGGGCCAGCGTCGTGGTCAGCGCTTCCGTGACGGCGCCTTCGTCGCCGCTCAGGGCGTACACGGTGCCGAGCGCCGCCACCGCCACCTCGCGCGCCGCCAAGCCCGGCACCAAGGCAATGGCGATCTGCCAGTTAAAACCGATCGGCGCCAGCAACGGTTCCAGCGTCCGCCCGATCAGGCCGGCGAAGCTGTAATAAATCGCCGGTTCCGTGGCGCCTTCCGGCGCGGCGGGAAAAGTGGACAGAAACCACAGGATGACCAGCACGCTCAGGATGATCGTGCCGATCCGGCGCATGAAGATTTTGGCGCGCTCCCACAAACCCAGCAGCACGTTGGCGGGATTCGGCCATTTGTAGCTGGGCAGTTCCATCAGCAAAGGCTGCCGGTCGCCGCGCAACAGGGTCAGCCGCAACACGCCCGCCACCGCCAGCGCGCCGACGATGCCGGTCGCGTACAGGCCGAACATGACCAGCCCTTGCAAACCGATCCCGCCCCAGACCGTGGTCGCGGGCACGAACGCGGCGATCAGCAAAACGTACACCGGCAACCGCGCCGAACAGGTCATCAGCGGCGCGATCAGGATCGTGACCAAGCGATCCAGCGGATGGGCGATGGTGCGCGCCGCCATGATACCGGGAACGGCGCAGGCGAAGCTGGACAGCAAGGGGATAAAGGCGCGACCGTTCAAACCCACCGCGCTCATCAGCCGATCCATCAGGAACGCGGCGCGGGTCATGTAGCCGGAATCTTCCAGCAGCAGAATGAACAGGAACAAGATCAGGATTTGCGGCAGGAAGATCACCACGCCGCCCACGCCGGCGACGATGCCGTCGACCAGCAGGCTCTTGAGCAGGCTCTCCTCCATGTGCGCGGAGAGCCACTGCTGCAAGCCGGCCATGCCGCCGTCGATCCAGTCCATCGGTGCTTCCGCCCAACTGAACACGGCCTGGAACATCAGGAACAGCAGGGCGAGCAAAATCAGCGGTCCCGCCACCGGATGCAGCAATACCCGGTCGAGTTGCCGGGTAAGGTGTTCCGGCGCGCCCTCGCGGACCACGGCTTCTTGCAGCAGGCGCTCCACCTCTCGGTGGTGGGCGCGAATGGCGTCCGGCGAGGGCTCCACCCAGTCGGAGATCGCGGTGACACCATCCCCGGCCGGAGCCTGGTTCAACAGCGCGTCGATCTGGCCGAGCAGGTCTCGCACCCCGTGCTTGCGCATCGCCACGGTGGTCACCACCGGAATGCCCAACTGCCGGGACAGCGCTTCAGTGCTGATCTGACAGCCGCGCTTCTGGGCGATGTCCATCATGTTCAGCACCAGAATCAGCGGCCGGCCCAGTTGCCGCAACTCCAGCAACAGCCGCAAATGCTGACCCAGATTGGTGGCGTCGGTCACGCACACCAACGCATCCGGCAAGGTTTCTCGTGCCTGCCGGCCCAGCACCACGTCACGGGTGATGGCTTCGTCGGGGCTGCGGGCGCGCAGGCTGTAGCTGCCAGGCAGATCGAGCACTTCGACCGGATGGCCGCCCGGCGTTTTCAGCAAACCGCTTTTCCGCTCGACGGTCACGCCGGGGTAGTTGGCGGTTTTTTGCCGGCCGCCGGTCAGGGTGTTGAACAGCGTGGTCTTGCCGCTGTTGGGCGGACCGACCAAGGCGATGCGGGCGGGTCTGAAACCTTCCGCGGCGAGTGTTCCAGCAGTCATGATGGCCGGCTCTCCTGGTCGGTCGTCGGTTCCACATCCGTTGCCCGATTGAGCAGCGGCCCAACCAGCACGGCGTTGGCCTCGCCGCGACGCAAGGCCACGGTCATGGCCTGATTGATCCGCACCGCCAGCGGGTCGCGCCCCAGAAAGCCGTGGTGCAGCACTTCGACGCAGGCGCCTTCGACGAAACCCATTTCCAGCAGACCGCGTTCGACGTCGCCTTCACCGCTCCGCACGGCCAGGATGCGACCCACGCCGCCCGGCCGCATCAATCCCAAGGGTTGCGTCAGGCCCGCTTTCACCAAACGGCCCAATTCGAAGAGTTGGCGTTCCCGCCCACCATGCCCGTCCATTTAAATCCCCCCGGCGACGTAAGGATTGGTCTGGCCCGGGGGCCGCAGCATCTTGTTCACCTCATCCAAATGCGTTTGTTCGGCGGCGATCTGCGCCCGAGCGTACTCCTCCAGGCGCACGTCCTGGTCGCGAGCACAATCCAGCAGTTCATAATAAGCCTTGAGCGCTTCATCCTCGTGAGCCAGCGATTCGCGCAGGATGTCGCCGATATCGTGCTGGTGGGTTTCCAGCAGCGGACCGATGCCGAGGGAGGGATGACCGCCCAGACTGGTGATCAACTCGCCGGCCTGGCGGGCGTGCAGCAGGCTTTCATCAGCCTGGGCGTTGAGCCAGCCGACGATGGGGATGCGGTTGTAGCCGTACACCATCAGCGCGTAGTGGGTGTAGCGCACCACGCCGGCCAGCTCCAGTTCGAGAATGCGGTTCAACACGCCGATGGCGGCGTTCCGGTCAAATTCCTGGGTCATGTCGATTTACCTCTTCAGTCGCAAGATAATCCGTGATCGCGTTTCATCTGGCGTAAGAGCCAGACTACCAGCGCGGCTCCCACACCTGCTCCCTAACATGCTTCAGATAGTACCATACTACAAATAAGAATAATTCTCAACAACAAAAACGGATTGAAGATATTGGAATCTGCTCGCTCAACCGTACACACGAATCCCACTACGGTGCATCGTTCTCGAATGCATCAACGCCGGGGACCACGTCCGCCGCGTGGTCGGTCAGGCCAAATTCGGCCGGTTGCCGAGGGCTGGCGCGGTTCCGGTCTGGATGTCGGCGGCGGCGCAAAACCCACGGCGCGCAACAACTCGGCCATTTGCGCCTCGTCCAGTTCATCCCAGTGGCCGGGATGCAAACCCCGTCGCAAGGTGACCGGTCCATAGCGCACCCGGGTCAGTCGACTGACCGTGACGCCCTGCGATTCCCACAGCCGGCGCACCTCGCGGTGGCGACCCTCGCGCAGGATCACGTGATACCAATGATTGACACCCTCCCCGCCCGCCTCCCGAATCTCGTCGAACCGCGCCAATCCATCCTCCAGCGTCACCCCCTCGCGCAGCCGTTTCAGCATCTCCGGCGGAACCTGGCCCAGCACCCGCACCGCGTACTCCCGCTCGATCTGGGACGAGGGATGCATCAACCGGTTGGCCAACTCGCCATCGTTGGTCAGCAACAACAGACCCTGGGTATTCAAATCGAGCCGGCCGACCGCGATCCAGCGGCTGTCGCGCAACGGTGGCAACCGTTCGAAGATGGTGGGCCGGCCTTCGGGATCGTGGCGGCTGGTCACCTCGCCGACCGGCTTGTAATAGGCCAGCACCCGCCGCCGCTGCCCGAACGGACGCACCTGGATCGGTCGACCGTCGATCTGGATTTTCTCCGCGCCGTTGACCTGGCCGCCCAGTTGCGCCACCACGCCGTTGACCGTGATCCGGCCCTGGCGAATCCAGTCTTCGATCTGGCGGCGGGAACCCAGCCCCATGCGGGCCAGGAATTTCTGCAAGCGTTCAGCCATCGGGGGATTCCGTCGGGGTGATGGGGTTTTCGTCCGGGGCGGCCGCGCGGCGCTCCAGTTCGGCGCCGATGGCATCCAGGTCGCGCGGCGTCGCCAGCGGGGGCAACTCGCTCAAGCTCTTGAGATTGAAGTAGTCCAGAAACGCGCGGGTCGTGGCGTACAACGCGGGACGGCCCGGCACCTCGCGATGGCCGATCACCTTGATCCAGCCGCGCTCCTGCAAGGTTTTCATGATGCTGGAACTGACGCTGACCCCGCGCACCGCCTCGATCTCGCCCCGGGTCACCGGCTGGCGGTAGGCGATCAGCGCCAGCGTCTCCAGCAGCGCGCGGGAATAGCTGGCGGTCCGCTCTTCCCACAGCCGCGCTACCCAGGGCGCGAACGCCTGGGGGACTTGCAGGCGAAAGCCGCTGGCCACCTCGACCAGTTCCACGCCGCGCCCGGCGTAGTCGGCGGCCAGCTCGGCCAGCGCCGCGCGCGCCGCATCCCGTTCGAGCCGTTCCGCCTCGGGGAACGCCGCCAGCAACCGATCCAGCGTCAGCGGCTCGCCGGCGGCCAGCAACAACGCTTCCAGAACGCTCTTCAGTTCCGGCATGGGGACCTTCAGCCGCGCCGTCGGACGCGGATCGGCGCGAACGGTTCGGTCTGGACCAGTTCCACCAGCGCTTCGCGCAACAATTCCAGCACCGCCAAAAACGTCACCACCACGCCCATCCGCCCCTCCTCGGGCTGAAACAATGTGCTGAAAGGAGTAAAGCGCAGCGCGTCCAGCCGTTCCAGCACCTGGCTCATCCGCTCGCGCACCGACAAGGTCTCGCGCCGGACCTGGTGCCGACCAAACAGTTCAGCGCGGGCCAGCACCTCGCGCAAGGCGGCCAGCAACTCGGTCAGACTCACGGGCGGCGGTGGCCGGCCTGTTTCCCGCTGGACCGGTTCCGCGCTGGCGGGGAAACAATCGCGCTCCAGTCGCGGCAATGCGTCCAGCGCCCGCGCCGCCTGCTGGAACCGCTCGTACTCCTGCAGCCGCCGCACCAGTTCGGCGCGTGGGTCCTCCTCTTCCGCCTCGATGGTCGCCGGGCGCGGCAACAGCAGCCGCGACTTGATCTCCGCCAGCCAGGCCGCCATCACCAGATATTCCGCCGCCAGTTCCAGCCGCATTTCCCGCATCAGCGCCAGATATTCCATGTACTGCCGGGTAATCTCCGCGACGGGAATGTCGAGAATGTTCAGGCTCTGTCGCCTGATCAGGTAAAGCAGCAAGTCCAGCGGACCCTCGAACGCCTCCAGAAAGACTTCCAGCGCATCCGGGGGAATATAGAGATCCCGCGGCAGTTGGGTGTAGGGTTCGCCGCCGATCTTGGCGAGTGGCGACGGGTCGGGAACGGCGTTATCCATCAACCCAGCGGCCGAATGCCCACCGCGCGCCGCAGTTCCGCCAGGAACGGGACGCTGTACTCGCGCGCCCGCGCCGCGCCCTGTTTGAGCACCTGCTCGACGTGGGCCGGCCGCGCCAGCAATTCCTGGTAACGCTGGCGCGGCTCGCTCAGCCGGGCGTTCAGGTATTCGAACAAAGTCTGCTTCATCTCGCCCCAGCCGATGCCCTGAGCGTAACGGGCGCGCATCGTCGCCGCTTCCTCGACCGTGGCGAAGGCCTGATAAATCTGGAACAGCGTGCAGGTCTCCGGATCCTTGGGCGCTTCGGGCGGCAACGAATTGGTCTTGATTCGCATGATCAGCTTGCGCAACGCCTTTTCCGGCTCGAACAATGGAATAGTATTGCCGTAGCTCTTGCTCATCTTGCGCCCGTCCAGGCCGACCAGGACCGCCGCCCTCTCGTCCACCACCGCCTCGGGCAGCACGAAATGCTCGCCGTACAGGTAGTTGAAACGGGCGGCGATGTCGCGGGCCATCTCCAGATGCTGAACCTGATCCTTGCCGACCGGAATCTTGCTGGCCTTGAACATCAGAATGTCCGCCGCCATCAAGATCGGGTAGCAGAACAAGCCCATGGTCACACCCTGGTCGGGGTCCTTGTCGGGATCGGCCACGTTCTCGGCGACCGCCGCCTTGTAGGCGTGGGCGCGGTTCATCAGCCCCTTGGCCGTCATGCACGTCAAAATCCAGGTCAGTTCCAAAATCTCCGGAACATCGGTCTGGGCGTAGAAAACGACATTCTCGACATCCAGCCCCAGCGCCAGCCAGGTCGCGGCGACTTCCAAGCGCGAGCGATGCACCAGCGCGGGGTCCTGGCATTTGACCAGGGCGTGATAGTCGGCCAGGAAATAGAACGATTGCACGTCGTGCCGACGGCTGGCCTCGATGGCGGGCAGGATCGCGCCGACGTAGTTGCCCAAATGCGGGGCGCCGGTGGTGGTGATGCCGGTGAGGGTGATTTCCATGATCGATCAATCAATGCGTGGATTCGGGATCGGAAAATGCGGGATTAGAAAAACAGCGACAGGATCAGATGACGGATACCGTTGACAATCGGCATCAGATCCAGCGCGCCGCTGACCAGCAGCAACACCAGAATGATCAGGCCGTACGGCTCCAGCCGCGCCATGATTTCGCCGTAACGGTTGGGCAGAACCCCCGCCAGCACCCGCGACCCATCGAGCGGTGGAATCGGCACCAGGTTGAGCACGCCCAGCATGACGTTGACGTTCACCCCGACCACGCCCATCGCCAGCAGCGGCTCGCCCAGCCAGGGCAGGGCGGTCCGCGCCTCATCGCCAAGCAGCGCCATCAGCGCCCAGCCCAGCGCCATGATCAGATTGGAGCCTGGCCCAGCCAGCGCCACCAGCGCCATGTCGCGCTTGGGCTGGCGCAGCCGGTGAACGTTGACCGGCACCGGCTTGGCCCAGCCGAAGATGAAGCCGCCGAACACCGCCAGCAGCGCCGGGACCAGGACGGTGCCGATCGGGTCGATGTGCCGCAGCGGATTGAGGCTGAGCCGGCCCTGAGCCTGAGCGGTGGTGTCGCCGCAACGCAGCGCCATCCAGCCGTGCGCGACTTCGTGCAGGGTGATCGCCAGCAGCAGCGGCGGGGCCATCACGACGAGAAGTTGGATCACGTTCAATTCTTGCATGGCGCGATTATACGCAGCCTGTCCAGGCGCGGACTAGAAAAACGGCCTGGCGTCGCCCAAACCCTCGCGGATCAACTGGGGCGCATCCCCGGTCAGGTCAAGCACGGTGGTCGGCTCGTGCTGGCCAGGGCCACCGTCGATGATCCAATCGACCTCATGGGACACGCGCGCCTCGATGTCCTCGGGATCGGACAACGGCCACCCGTCCCCGGGCAGAATCAGGGTGCAGCTCATGATCGGCTCGCCCAGCTCGGTCAGCAGGGCGCGGACGATGGCGTTGTCCGGCACCCGGATGCCGATGGTCTTGCGCCGGGGATGCTGCAAGCGGCGCGGCACTTCATGAGTCGCTTGCAGGATGAAGGTGAAGGGTCCCGGCGTGGCCGCCTTGAGCAATCGAAACCGTTGGTTGTCCACCTTGGCGTAGGTGGCGATCTCCGACAAATCGCGGCAGACCAGGGTGAAATTGTGATGGCGGTCGGTCTGGCGGATATGGCGGATGCGTTCGGCCGCCGCCTTGTCACCGAGCTGGCAACCCAGCGCGTAGCTCGAATCGGTGGGATAGACGATCACAGCCCCCGCGCGCAGTCGTTCCACCGCTTGCGCGATCAGGCGCGGCTGTGGATTGGCGGGATGAATTTGTAAAACGCGGCTCATGGCCTTATATTCTCAACGTTACGGATACGGTCGGGCCGGCAACTTGCCAGTCCGGCGCGATCCGGTCAAGACGGCAATCGTGGGGCCGTCTTTCTTTTTTACCCCCGCCCCGCCTTTCCAACCCACCATGGAACTTCCGCCGCCGGCATGAAACTGTTGTTCGACTTCCTGCCCATCCTGCTGTTTTTCATCGCCTACAAGCTGACCGACATCTATGTCGCCACCGGGGTGCTGATCGCCGCGACCCTGGCCCAGGTCGGCTGGATCTGGCTACGGCAACGCCGGGTCGAAAAAATGCCGTTGATCACCGCCGGTCTGGTGCTGGTGTTTGGTGGAGCGACCCTGCTCCTGCACGATCCGGTCTTCGTCAAATGGAAGCCGACCGTGGTGAACTGGCTGTTCGCCGCGGTATTCCTGGGCAGCCGGTTCATCGGCCAGAAGACCCTGCTGGAGCGGATGATGGGCGAACAACTGGAACTTCCCGCGCTGGTCTGGGTCAAGCTGACATTCGCCTGGGCCGGGTTTTTTCTCGTCATGGGCGCGGCCAATCTCTACGTTGCGTTCACCTTCAGCGAGAACGCCTGGGTCAATTTCAAGCTGTTTGGCCTGCTGGGTCTGACCCTGTTGTTCGTGCTGGCGCAGGCTTTATACATGAGCCGCCACCTCAAGACCGAAGACGCCGACCCCTCCAAGGAACCCTGACCATGCTCTACGCCATCATTGGCCGCGACGTACCCGGTACGCTGGCCCAGCGTCTGGCCATCCGCTCCGTTCATCTGGAGCGGTTGACTACCCTGTCGAACGAAGGCCGGCTGATCCTGGCGGGGCCGCTGCCGGCCATCGACAGTCCCGATCCCGGCCCCGCCGGTTTCCTGGGCAGTCTGCTGGTCGCCGAATTCGCCACGCTGGAAGACGCCAGAACCTGGGCCGAGACTGATCCCTACGTCGCCGCCGGCGTGTGGGGAGCGGTCGAAGTTTACCCGTTCCGCAAGGTGCTGCCGGCATGAACGACCGGGTGGCCCTGATCGAGCAGCGGCTGCGCGCCGCGCTTGAACCCGAGCGCCTGGCGATCCTGGACGACAGCGCCGCGCACGCCGGTCACGTCGGCGCGCGCGAGGGCGGCCATTTCACCGTCGACGTCGTTTCCGCCACCTTCGCCGGCAAGACCCTGATTCAGCGCCATCGCCTCGTCCACGCGGCGGTGGCGGACCTGATGCGCCGGGAAATCCACGCCCTCAGCATTCGGGCCTGGGCCCCGGAAGAAGCACCCCTGTCAATCCCGTAATCCAACCCACAGTTCTGGAATCCCGATCATGCGTAACACTCGCAAACTGACCCTTCCGCTTCTGGCGCTGTCCTCGACCCTGCTGCTATCCGGCCCGGCGCTGGCGGCCGAGGAAAAGAAAGCCGAACCGGCGCCCGCGCCCGCCGCCGTCAAGACTCCCGCCGCCGCGCCGGCGCCGGCGCCGGCCGCATTCACCATTCCCGACCCGGTCGCGGTGGTCAACGGCAAGCCGATCACCAAGGCGGCGTTCGACCAATACGCCCAGCAACTGCGCGGCAGAGCCAAGGTGGATTCGGCGGAAGCCAGCAAGTCGCTGGTGGATCAACTGGTCATGGAAGAACTGCTGGTGCAGGAAGCCGGCAAGCAGAAGCTGGCCGACGATCCGCAGTTCAAGCAGCAGATGGAAATGGTCCAGCGCAACCTGTTGGCCAGCACCATGGTGCGCCGGATGTTGAGCGCGAACGCGCCCAGCGAGGAAGCGATCAAGAAGGAGTACGACACCGCCGTCGCGGCGATGAAGGGCAAGGAGTACAAGGCCAGCCACATCCTGGTCGATTCCGAGGACAAGGCCAAGGAAGTGATCGCCGAGTTGAAGAAGGGCGGCAATTTCGCCGAACTGGCCAAGGCCAAGTCCAGCGACAGTTCGGCGGCCAACGGCGGCGATCTGGGCTGGTTCACCTCGAGCATGATGGTGCCTCCCTTCTCGGAAGCGGTCGCCAAGCTGGAAAAGGGCAAGACCAGCGAGCAGCCGGTGCAAACCCCGTTCGGCTGGCACGTCATCCTGTTGGAGGACACCCGCGACGCCACCCCGCCGTCCATGGAGGAACTGAAGCCGCAAATCGCCCAGATGTTGCAAAGCCGGATGGTGAACGATTATCTGGAAAAACTGAAATCCGGCGCCAAGATCGAGGTCAAGGAAATCCAGGCGGGCGAAGCCAAGCCCGCCGCCGCTCCGGAAGCCGCCAAGGAGGTGAAGAAGTAAAGCGCGAATCGGGGGGAGGCCGCTGGGCCGCCCCCCGTCATTGCTTCCCAACGCGGGCGCCAGGTCCCTACCCTTCCAGCAGCGCCCGCAACCCCGCCTCATCCAGCACCGTCACGCCCAGTTCCCGCGCCTGGTCCAGCTTGGAGCCGGCCTCGCGGCCCGCCACCACGTAATCGGTTTTCTTCGACACGCTGCCGCTCACCTTAGCGCCCAGCGCCCGCAGTCGATCCGAGGCCTGATCGCGCGTCAGGGATTCCAGGGTTCCTGTCAGGACGAAGGTCTTGCCGGCCAGCGGTTGAGCGGCGCCCCGCTCCAACTCGGTTTCCGGCCAATGCACGCCGGCGGCGCGCAATCGGGCGATCACTTGCCGATTGTGCGGTTCCTGGAAAAACGCGCGAATCGCGGTCGCGACGACCGGCCCAATATCCGGAACCTGTCGCAATCGCTCCTCCTCGGCGGCCATCAACGCGTCCAGCGTGCCGAAATGACCAGCCAGGGCCAGCGCTGTCGCCTCCCCTACCTCGCGAATCCCCAGCGCGTACAAAAACCGCGCCAGTGTCGTACTCCTGCTCCGTTCGAGCGCCTCAACCAGTTTGACGGCGGAGCGCGAGCCCATCCGCTCCAGCCCGGCCAGCGTCGCCACATCCAGCCCATAGAGATCGGCGGGATTACGCACCAGTTCTCGCTCCACCAGTTGCTCGACCAGCTTGTCGCCCAGCCCCTCGATGTCCAGCGCCCGGCGCGAGGCGAAATGGCGAATGGCCTCCTGGCGCTGGGCGCGGCAATACAGGCCACCGATGCAGCGGGTCACCGCTTCGCCTTCGGGTCGAACCACCCGCGAACCGCACACCGGACAATTTTCCGGCATGACAAACGGCTGGGATTCGGTGGAACGGCGTTCCAGCATCACCCCGACGACTTCGGGGATGACATCGCCGGCCCGCCGCACGATCACGGTATCGCCCACCCGTACGTCCTTGCGCGCGACCTCGTCGGCATTGTGCAGGGTGGCGTTGGTGACGGTGACGCCGCCGACGAACACCGGTCTGAGCCGCGCGACCGGCGTGATCGCGCCCGTACGCCCGACCTGAACCTCGATAGCCTCGACCACGGTCAATTCTTCCTGGGCTGGAAACTTGTGCGCCACCGCCCAACGCGGTTCGCGGGTCCGAAAACCCAGTTGTTGCTGCCAGTCCAGGCGGTTGACCTTGTACACCACTCCGTCGATGTCAAAGGGCAGCGCGGCGCGTTTTTCCGCAACGGCGCGGTGAAACGCGATCAGGTCCTCGGCGCCGCGCGCCACCGCCCGTTCGCCGCACACCGGCAAACCCCACTCGGCCAGGGCATCGAGCACGGCGCCATGCGTGGCGGGCGCGGTCCAGCCTCGCACCTCGCCCAGCCCGTAGGCAAAAAACGACAACGGCCGCTTGGCGGCCAGGTTGGGGTCGAGTTGCCGGATGCTGCCGGCCGCGCCGTTGCGGGGGTTGACCAGGGTGGGCAACCCGGCGGCCCGCTGGCGGGCGTTGTAGCGTTCGAAATCCGGGCGGCTCATGTACGCCTCACCGCGCACCTCGAGCACGGCGGGCGCGACTCCCCGCAACCGCAACGGCGCCGCCTGGATGGTGCGCACGTTCTGGGTGACATCCTCGCCGGTCTCGCCGTCGCCACGCGTGGCGGCCTGGGTAAGCAGGCCATCTTCGTACCGCAGCGTGAGCGCCAAGCCGTCGAACTTCAGTTCGCAAGCATATTCGACCGGCGGCGCGTCCACGCTCAAGTCCAGTTCGCGCCGCACCTGCGCGTCGAAGGCCTGGGCGCCGCCCGGACCGGTGTCGGTCTCGGTGCGGATGGACAACATCGGAACCTGATGCCGCACCGGCGCAAAGGCATCCAGCGGCTGACCGCCCACTCGCCGGGTCGGAGAATCGAGCGCGATCAGTTCCGGATGCGCCGCTTCCAGTGCTTGAAGCTCCCGAAACAGCCGGTCGTACTCGGCGTCGGGAATCTCCGGATCGTCCAGCACGTAATAACGGTAGCCATGCCAGTTCAATTGCTCGCGCAGCCAGGCGGCGCGGGTCTGGACCTCGGTGGAAACCGCCATGACGCCCCCGTGCTCAGTCGAGCAGTCCGAGCCAACGCCGCTCAAAATCGGCAACCTGGCCGCGCAGTTGCAGCAACATCGGGTTGGTCAGCCGGTTCTGGCGTTCGTCGCGGATGGTCCCACCCAGATTGCGCGCCAGATGATCGGCCCCGATCACCAGCAGGTCCAGCGCCTCCGTCCCCTCCAGTGGGCCAGGCAGATGCATGAACAGCAACAGCCCCGGCGTGGACAAATCGGCCAGCGTTCGCGGGTCGAACGCGCCCGGCTTGCGCAGATGCGCCATGCCGAAGACCGAGGCGTCGCCAGCGGTTTCCCGATCCGGGAACCGTTCGAACACCCCGTCGGCATTCAGCCGAAGGCCCAGTTCCTCGGCGACCGCCTGAATCCGCGGCCCTTCAAAGGGCTGTCCGCGCGGCGCCATCACGGTCAAGACCACCGTCATGGCCAACGCCGCCGTCGCATCGGCCTCCTGGCGCGCTTCCGCTGGAGGCGTCGACTCCAGCGGCGCGGATTCGGTGTCCACCCGGCCCCCCCGATCGGCGTTCCTCGGTTCGACCGGATGAATCTCCACATCCACCAGGGCCTTGTCAGCCAAATGATGATCGGGCGTAATCCGGCCCAAATCGCCAAAATCATATTCGTTCAGCAAGGGATCCGGCTGCGGCGGCGGATCGCCGAACATCACCGGCTCCCGTTCCGGCCGGCGCCGGCGCTTGCCGATTTGCTCTTTGATCCGGGACCGGATGCCCCAGAGATAGACCAGAATCACGACGACGACCCCGATACCCGCCAGCAGCCACTGCAACCGCGTATTGTCCATTTCGATGCCACGAAAGCCCCGGATTGCGCAAACCGCAACCCCATTGCGCCAAGGAATGTCAAGCCCCCATGACCGCTACGAACGGGATGGGGGCCAACTATCACCGTTTATACTCAAATCCCCGCACTTTCACAAACACCGCGTCCGAAGCCGGGGCCTCAAGCCATCGCCGCCAACCGCGCCGCTTCCTCGACATCCACCGCCACCAATCGCGACACACCAGGCTCCTGCATGGTCACTCCAGCCAGGTGCCGGGCGATTTCCATGGTCGCCTTGTTATGGGTCACGAAAATGAATTGCACCCGCTCGGCCATCTCGCGAAGCAGCGCGCCAAACCGGCCGATGTTGGCTTCGTCCAGCGGGGCGTCCACCTCGTCCAGCAGGCAGAATGGCGCCGGATTGAGCTGAAAGATGGCGAACACCAAGGCGACGGCGGTCAACGCCTTCTCCCCGCCGGACAACAGGCCGATCGAGCCGATCCGCTTGCCGGGCGGTCTAGCCATGATCGTCACTCCCGCATCCAGGGCATCCTCGCCGGCCAGTTCCAGATGCGCCTGACCACCACCGAACAGGCGCGGAAACAATTCCCCGAGACCGACATTCACCCGCTCGAAAGTCTCCCGAAACCGGGCGCGGGTTTCGCGATCGATCTTGCGCATGGCGTTCTCCAGAGTAGCCAACGCCTCCAGCAGATCGGCGTTCTGCGCGTCGAGATACCGTTTGCGCTCCGACACCTGGGCGAATTCCTCGATGGCCGCCAGATTGACCGCGCCCAGCCGCTCGATGCGCCGTTCCACCTGCTCCAGTCGCGTCAGCCAGTCGCTCTCGGCCGCCGTCGCCGAGAGAGTCGACGAGATCGCTTCCGGTTCGCTGGCCAGTTCGCGCACCTGGTCGAGGAGGGTTTGTTGGCGGATTCGCACCTCGCTGGCGGCCAGCCGCCGTTCCTCCAACGCCCGGCGCAGCGTCTCGGCCTGGCGTTCACAACGACCGCGCGCCTGCTCATCCGCCTGCAATTCGGCATCTTGGGCCTCCAAACGGCGCCGAGCGTCCCCCAACTCCGCCTCCAGCGCCACGCGCCGTTCCAAACCCGCCGCCAGTTCAGCCTCGGCGACGGCCAAACTCGCATCGGCGGCGGCGGCGTGCTCCGTCGCCAGTTCCTCCCGCCGTGTCAACAGTTGACCGCGTTGCGCCGCCAACCGCGCCAACGCCTGCTCGGCGGCGACCAGACGGGCACGCGCGGTCGCCAGCGTCACCGTCCAGCGGGATACATCCTGGCGGGCGGTTTCCGCCCGGTCCCGGCGATCGTGCAGTTCCACGCCCAGACGTTCTCGGCGCGCGCCCAGCTCCTCCTGTTCAGCGCTCAGGCTTTCCAGACTCAATGTCGCCTCCTCCAGTCGCGTCCGGGCCCATTCGATCCGCTCGCGCTCCTGCTCGCCCTGCTCCTCCAGTTCCGTGATTTCTCCAGCCAGCGCCGCGCGGCGGGCGCACGCCTGTTCGGCCCGAGCCAGCGCCGCGCTCAGCCGTCCCTGCGCGGCGGCGTGATCGCGGTGCCCCTGGTTGATCGCCCGCTGCGCCTCACGGCGCTGTTGTTCCAAATCACGCTGCCGCTCACGCAGGCGCTCCAGCTCGGCCTCCTCCCGCTCCAGGGCCGCCGCATCCTCGGCCAGCGTCGCTTCCAGCCGGCGGATTTCCCGCTCGCGCGCCAACACCCCGTCGTCGTCGCCGCGCGCCAGCCGCAACCAGTGACGCCCGCACAGCACGCCATCGGGCGTCACCAAGGTCTGGCCTGGCCGCAGTTGGGCGCGACTCGCCAGCGCCTCGGCGAGACTGGCGGCGACACGCACACCGTCCAGCAGACCGGCGAGCGGCCAGGAGGTTCGTACCCGAACCGCCAGCGCGGCGGCCTCCATAACCGGAGGCGACCGATCCGGCGGCGACTCCAGCAGGGTCAGTCGGCCCCGATCCAGTTCGGGCGTCGCGCCCGCCGGCCCGTCGAGGTCCGCCACGCAGATCGCGCCGAGCCAATCCGCCAGGACCGCTTCCACCGCTCTTTCCCAGCCCGGCTCCACTTCCAGCCGTTCCGCCAACCGCGGCGCCTCGGTCAAGCCCTGGCCGCGCAGCCATTGCTCCAGCCCCCCATCATGCCGTCCCAAGGCTGCTTCCTGCAAAGCGCGCAACGCCGCCAGTCGGCCACGACCGATCTGTAACCGGTCGCGCGCCTCCCGCGCCCACTGGCCAGTCTGACGCCGCGCGTCCTCGGTCGCGGCGACCGCCGTCTCGACGTCCGCCAGCCCCTCCTGCGCCATGCGCAGCGCTTCGGCGGCGCCTTGTTCGGCCGTTCTTAAATCGGTAATCTCGTCCTCGAACTCGATTTCGGCCAGTTGGGCCAGATCAAACCGCAGCCGCTCCAAGCGCCGCTCGCCTTGCAACCGCTGCCGTTCCCCCTGCTCGATCCGGGTGCGCTCCACCTCGGCTTGGTGTCGAGCCTCGGCTTGGCGCCGACCGAATTCCTCCCACGCCGCCCGCCCCTCGCGCAGCGCGATTTCGGCGGCGACCAGCGCGGCGCTGGCGTCCGCCTCGATCGTCAGCGCCCGCGCCTGCTCCGGCTCGGCGGCGGCCAAAACCGTCGTCAGTTCGTCCCGTTGCCGCCGGTCCGCGTCCCACTGCGCCTCGACTTGCGCCAGCGCCGTCTCGATCTGGCGCTCGTCGTCCTCGCGCCGCCGTCGCAGGTCGCGCTGATGCCGCAAAAACTGCTCAAGCCGACCGATGTCGGCGCCGGCCTGGTAATAACGGCCCTGAACCTCGTTGAACCGGTCGCTCGATTCCAATCGCCGCGCCCTTGCCGTTTCCAACCCGGCTTCCAGGCGCCGCTGTTCGGCCACCACCGCCTCCAGCGCGGCTTCCCGCTCGCGTAACTCGGCATCGCGAGCCTGGATTTCGGTGCCCAGACTCCGCCAGCGCAAGGTCAGCAACTCCGCCCGCAACCGGCGCTCGGCGGCGCGCAGTTCGCGATACTGTTCAGCGGCGCGGGCTTGGCGCTGCAAGTGGCGAAGTTGCCGATCCAGCTCCTCGCGCACATCGCCGAGCCGGTCGAGGTTATCACGGGCATGCTGAACGCGAGCTTCGGTCTCGCGGCGGCGTTCCTTGTATTTGGAAATGCCGGCCGCTTCCTCCAAAAAAACCCGCAACTCCTCCGGGCGGGCTTCGATCACCCGCGAAATCGTGCCCTGTTCGATGATGGCGTAACTGCGCGGCCCCAGGCCGGTGCCCAGGAAGATGTCGGCGATGTCGCGGCGGCGACAGCGCGCGCCGTTGAGAAAATAACTGGACTGGCCGTCGCGGCCGACCACCCGCCGAATGGCGATTTCGCCGTAACCGGCCCAGGGACCGCCCAACCGACCCAGCCGGTTGTCGAACGTCAGCTCGACGGAGGCTTGCCCGACCGGCTTGCGGCTGGCCGAACCGTTGAAGATCACATCGCTCATCGTCTCGCCGCGCAGGCTGCGGGCCGAGCTTTCACCCATCACCCAGCGCACGGCGTCGATGATATTGGACTTGCCGCAACCGTTGGGACCCACGACGCCGACCAGATCGCTGGGCAAATGCAGCGCCGTCGGGTCCACGAACGACTTGAACCCCGCCAGCTTGATCGTGCTCAGGCGCATGCAGGTGGAACGCGCGCTCCGCCTGGGTCAGGTCCGGCGGACCAGCGGTTGCAGCACCGCCTCGATGGTATCCAGGTCCGGCACAACCACCAGCTGATCCTGATAGCGCGTCCAGCTCAGGACGCCCGGCCGGTTCGACTCGGCGACGCCATCGGGATCAAGCTGGATTTCCTGGCGTTGCAGCTCGATCGGGCGCGGCACCGAGGTGCCGAGGATGCCAAAATGCGGGAGCCGGGAATCCGAACCCAGAGCGTTGACAAAGATGATCCGGGAGTTGAGATCGGCCTCGGGCGTCACCCGAAAAATCAGCCGCCCCAGACTGACCAGCGGCGTGGTCAGATTGCGCCACAACATGGCGCCGACCACCCAATGCGGCGCGCCTTCGATCTGAAGCGGCGTGGCAAAGGGCAATACCTCGACCACGAGGCTGTTGGGCAGGATGATCTGCCCGCCCTGCACCGCGATCAACAAACAACGGAGATTGGAGGAAGCTTCCATAACGGGGTCCGGGAAACGAGCGGCGCGGAACCGGCTCCGGCGATCCGGATCCGGCCCGACCGTCTTAGAGGATCAACTCCTGGGCGCGTTCGCCCAGAATCTGGCGAATCGACCGCAACAACTGCTCTTCCTGATAAGGCTTGGTCAAATAGTCGTTGACGCCCAGCTTCATGGCTCGGTCCCGATGCTTGTCGCCACCACGCGAGGTGACCATGATGACCGGCAGATGCGACAGCGTGGTCTGGTTGCGAATGTGGGCCAGCACCTCGAAACCGTCCATCCGCGGCATCTCGATATCGAGAATCGCCAGATCGGGCACTTGGGTCTGCAGCATCGCCACGGCGTCCAGGCCATCCTTGGCCGTGATCACCCGGATATTGCGCCGCTCCAGAATCCGGGCCGTGACCTTGCGCATGGTGATCGAATCGTCGATGACCATGACGCTGAGCTTCTCCGGCCGAACCTCCTGTCGCGCCGCGCGCAAGGCGCGGCTTTCGATCTGCCGTTGCGCCTGGGAACCGATGTTGCGCACCAGTGCCGCCAGTTCCAGCACCACCACCACCCGGCCATCGCCCAGCACCGTGGCGCCGGAGATGCCGGGCACGCCGCCGAACTGAGGTCCGACCGGTTTGACGATGATTTCCTGATTGCCCTGCACCGCCTCGACCTGCAAGGCGACGCTGGCCTCCGCGCTACGGAACAGCAGCGCGGGCGGGCGGCGATCCGCCACCTCATCGAATGGCAGGATTTGCTCGCTGCCGACCAGGATGCCCAGGTTGTGAATGGGATATCCGCGACCGCTGTACTGGTACTGAACCTGTTCGCCCTTCAGATAGCTCTGAAATTCCTTTTCGTTGATCCGCGTGACCAGTTCGATGCTGAGCAGGGGAATGGCGAACAGGCTATCACCAACCCGCGCCAGCAGGGCCTGGGTGACCGACAGCGAGAACGGCAGGCGGATGACGAAGCGGGTGCCCTGGCCGCGCTCGGTCTGGATCAGCAAGGCGCCGCGCATGGCGCGGATGGCCTCGTTCACCACATCCATGCCGACCCCGCGTCCGGAAATCTGGGTCACCGTGGTGGTGGTGGAAAACCCGGGACGCAGCAGCAAGGCGATCAGTTCCTCCTGGGTCACCGGCTGGCCGGGCAACAGCAACCCCTTCTCCTCACCCTTGGCCCGGATCGCGTCGAAATTGAGACCGCCGCCATCGTCGCCCAATTCCAACACCAGTTCCGCGCCTTCTCGCCGCAGGCTGAGGGAAATGGTGCCGATCTCGGACTTGCCGGCGGCCCGACGTTGTTCTGGCGTTTCGACGCCGTGCGCCAACGAATTGCGCAACATGTGCTCCAGTGGCGCCACCATGTTTTCCAGCACGGTGCGGTCGACTTCCGACTCCTCCCCGCCCACCAGCAACTCCGCCCGCTTGCCCAGTTCCTGCGCCGCCTGCCGCACCACGCGCCGCAACCGGGGGATGATGCTGCCGAACCGCACCATGCCGGTGCGCATCAAGCCTTGCTGGATTTCCTTGTTGACCTTGCTTTGCTGGTCGAGCAGGGTAGCGATGTCCCGGGCATGCTCGCTGAGGGTGTTGCCGACGTTGCCCAGGTCGTCGGCGATTTCCATCAGCGACCGGGTGACCTGTTGCAGCTCGGTGAATCGATCCAGTTCCAGGGGATCGAATTCCTGTTGATGCGCCGCGACGCCGTGATCGTGGCGGGACTGGATGCGTGCTTCGGCCTGGGTGGCGAGGTTGGTGACCTGGCGACGCAGACGGGAAATGGTCTGCTCCAACTCGCTCAGGTTGAAACTCATGGCGCCGACGCCCTGATCGATGCGGGCGCGGAAGATGCTGCTTTCGCCCATCTGGTTGACCAGGGTATTGAGCAGCGCGGCGCTGACCCGGATGCTGTCGGCGGGCGCGGCCTGCGGCGCGGCGGCGGGCGCGGCGACTGGTCGAACCGGCGCGGCGGTGGGCGCGGTGACCGGGGCCGCGATGGCGGGCGCGGCCGGTTGAGGCAATTCCATCGCCTCGTCGCCGAGCACGTTCCGCAGTTCGTCGATCAGCGGCTGGGACAGCGTGGGGCGAACACCCTCGATCACATCCGCCAACATCCGATGGAGACCGTCCAGGGCGTGCTGCAGCGCATCCAGCACCGACGACGATAGCGACGCCGCGCCCTTGCCCAGCGCGTCCAGCACCGATTCGGCGGCGTGCGCCAGATCGCCGACCGGCATGATGCCCGCCATGCGCGAACCGCCCTTGAGGGTATGCATCTCGCGCCGCAGATTGTTCAGCAGTTCGACATTGCCCGGTTCGTCGCGCAACCGTCGCAAGATGAGGTCGCTGGAATCGAGCACCTCGGTGGCCTCGGCCTGGAACACCTCGGCCAGCTCCCGATCCAGTTCGGTCATGGGCCGCAGGGAACGCGGTTCGGGAACCACCGCCGCTTCCTCGGGGACCATCGGCGCGGTCGGCAATCCTTCGCCCACTCTCCCGGCGGCAATCGCATCGGCCAACCGATGCAACTCGACGATCAAGTCGGCCGCGGGGGACGGACTTGCTCCGCTGGTGGCCTCCGCCAGCATCCGATTGAGCCGATCGAGGGTATGTTGCAGGTGATCCAGCACCACCGGCGACGCCGGCTCCTTGCTTTTGCCCAGGGCGTCCAGCACCGATTCGGCGGCGTGCGCCAGATCGCCGAACGTCATGATGCCCGCCATGCGCGAACTGCCCTTGAGCGTGTGCATGCCCCGGCGCAGATCGTTCAGCAGTTCGGGCTGGTCGGGCTCGGCGCTCAACTGTTGCAAGATGGCGTCGCTGGCGTCGAGGATCTCGGCCGCCTCGTACTGGAAAATCTGCGCCAACTCCAGTTCCACGGCGGGCGGCGCGAGCGGTTCCGGCACCACGCCCGTGGCCGGTTGAACGGGGGCGGGAGCCACCTTGGCCAGCGGTTGTTCCCGCAGCAGCGCCTCGGCGCGGGCGGTCAGTTGGTTCAGCACCGCCACGGCGGCAGCGCTCACCGTCGACGCATCGCCGATCAGCGGTTCCAAGGGATCCAGCGCGTCCGCCGCCTCACCGACCAGGTCGGCCACCATGGGCGTGGCCGTCAACGCGCCGTTTAGAACATGATTCAATAGATCTTCGAAACCGGCGGCAAACTCGCCGACCACGGTCGCGCCCACCACCCGCCCGCTGCCCTTGAGGGTATGGAACGCGCGACGCAGGATCGTCGGCGCCTGACGATCGGCCAGATTGCGCCGCCAGCCCGCCACATGCTCCTGAATGATGGCCAGCTCGCCCCGCGCTTCCTCCAAGAATACCTCCACGAACTCCAGGTCGACTCCCGAAGGAACCACCAAACCGGACAGCGGCTCGGGTTGGGGCTGGACGGGCCGCAACAAGGCTCGCGCCCGTTCGACCAATGCCGGCAGGACCGCCAGTTCGCTCCCACGCAGGGAAACCTCGCCCACCAGCGGCGCCAGCGCGTCGGCGGCCGCCGCAACGACATCGGCGATGGCCGGATCGGGCTTCTGAGCGCCACCGAGCACCTGGTTCAACAGATTCTCGAACTCCCAGGCGAAATCGCCGATCACGGTCGCGCCGACCATGCGGCCACTACCCTTGAGCGTATGAAAGGATCGCCGCAAGCTGGTCAGCGCCTGCTGGTCGTCCGGATGCGTCCGCCATCGGGCCAGTTGTTCCCGAATGGCGGCCAGTTCGCCGCACGCCTCCTCCATGAAGATCTCGACGAATTCCGGATCACCGTCAGCCAGTCCGATCAATGCGGCAAGATCGGTCGTGTCCACTCCGGACGCGGCGCGCTCCTCTTCCGCAAGCGCCGCCACGTCCGGTTCGATCGGCGCGGACACGAATTGCGGTTTCGACGGTTCAGCGACAATGTCCTGGTCCGCCGACGCCGACTGGATCGGCGCCGACGTCTTGGAGTCCGGCCATTCCGCCAGTTCCAGAGTGAGCGCGGAAATTGCGTCCGGCCCGGCCGACCCGCCGCCAACGGCCGAAGCGGGCGGTTCGGATTCCCGCCATTCCGTCAGTTCCAGGGTCAGCGCGGAAATCGGCTCCGGCCGCGCCGACCCGGCGCCAACGGCGTCGACCGCCGGAGCCGTCGGCGAAATCACTGGAGGAGCCACCGAAATCGGCGCGACAACCGGTTTGGGGGGGGGCAACGGCGCCATCTGGAGCAGGGTTTCCATCTGTGTCAGGTGTTCTTCCGTCGAGCGCAGCACCACCGCCACCGGCCCGTCATCGCCCGTTGGATCGAGTTCCAGGGCATAGCCGAGTCCGGTCAAAATCTCGGTGCAGACCTCGCTCGCCAACGCGCCGTAGGATTCGGCGGCGTCGGTGGACAAAACGCCCACGATCCGATCCAGGCGGGCCAGCACCCACGCGCCGCGCGCCCAGTTTTGCATGGCCAGCAAGTCTTGCAGAGTTTGCAAATCGCTCCGCAGCGACGTCCAGGATTCGGGGCGTTCGGGCGCGGCATCCACTTGGGCGGCAAGAGCGTGCTGAAGCCGTTGCAGGCTGTCCAGTAGCGGACGCACGGTCGCGCCGGTCGCGCCGGCGGCGTCCTCCAATGGGTTATTGGCGACACGATGCGACATCATCACGCTACCTCCGCGCGGAGAATCCGCTCAGCAGGCCAGCGCCGTTCGGAAACGGCTTCACCGGGTCCACGGCGTTTTCCGCGCGCCGCGCGCTCGGCAAGATCATTCGGGCAGATGGAAACCGGCCACCGATTGGCGCAACTCCTGGGCCAGCCGATGCAGCTTGCCGATGGCGGAGGCGGTCGTCACGCTGCTCTCGGCGGTCTGGGCCGTGATTTCGTTGATGGAAATCATGGCGGTCGACACCCGCGAAGCCATCTCCGAGACCTGACCGGCCGATTTGGAAATCTCGTCGATCAACTCGGCCAGTTTGGCGGACACCTTTTCGATCTCGTTCAACGCCTCGCCGGCCTTCTCGGCCAGGCCCGCGCCGCCGACCACCTCGGCGGTGCTTTTTTCCATGGAAATCACCGCCTCGTTGGTATCGGCCTGAATGGTCTTGACCAGGGTCTCGATCCGCTTGGTGGCGTTGCTGGACCGTTCCGCCAGGCGCTGCACCTCGTCGGCGACCACCGCGAACCCGCGCCCGGCGTCGCCCGCCGCCGAGGCCTGGATCGCGGCGTTCAGCGCCAGAATGTTGGTCTGGTCGGCGATATCGTTGATCAGCGCCACGATGTCGCCGATTTCCTGGGAGGATTCGCCCAGCCGCTTGATGCGCTTGGAGGTGTCCTGAATATGCTCGCGGATGGTGTTCATGCCATGGATGGTGCGTCGCACCCGATCGCCGCCTTCGTGGGCGATGCCCACCGATTTCTCGGCCACCTCGGCCGAGGAGGCGGTCTTGGCCGAAACCTCGTCCATGGAATGCGCCATCTGCATCACGGTGGAGCTGGCGTTCTCGATTTGCCGGGCCTGAATCTCGCTGGACTTGGCGAGACCATCGGCGATAGCGCTGGTTTCCTGCACGGCGGCGGCGACCAGCCCCGAGGTGTTGTTGATGGTGGACACCAGGTCGCGCAGCGCCTCGATGGCGTAGTTGACCGAGTCGGCGATGGCGCCGGTGATATCCTCGGTCACGCTGGCCTGCACGGTCAAATCACCCTCGGCCAGATTGCCCAGTTCGTCGAGCAGACGCAGGATGGCGTCCTGGTTGCGGCGGTTCTGCTCCTCGGTTTCCTGCTTGCGCCGCTCAGCCTCGACCAGCCGCTGCCGACTTTCGCGATTCTGAATGACGAACAACAGCACCAACAAAACCAATGAGATCGCGCCCAGCAGCCACGCCACGTTATAGCCGAGCGGGATGCCCAGCACCCTGAACTGGCGACCGGCTTCGGCGTACCGGTCGATCAGGCGGGTGGTCGCCTCCAGCAGGGCGTCACCCTTGTTGGCGATGCCCACGGCGGCGTTCTGAACCTTGACCAGCTCCGGCGCCTTCTCGACGATACGGGCGGTTTCCGTCTCAAGCTGCTTGAACAGCTCGGTCAGGTCCGTCAGCTTCTTGGTGCTGTCAGGAAGGTTGACGCGCTCGACGCCGATCCCACCGTCGCGCATGCCCCGCAGCACCTGACTGAACAGGCTGACGTTGCGGCCGAAGCGGTCGGCGGCGTTGGCGGCGCTCAACCCGCCCTCGCTCAACATGCGCTTGAGATCGCTCGTGATCTGCTCGCCCAACTGCAACTGCTTGGTGGCCTGGTAGACTTGCCGGGCGTCGACCCGGTTGTTGGCCAGGCTTTTGGCGATCTCGTCGGACAAGGTGTTCATCTGGGTCAGGGAGCTTTCCAGCAAGGGAACCAGATTGCTGACCGAAACCACCGGATCGCGCCCGGCCAGGATGGTGTCGACCTCGGCCCGGACGGGCTTCCAGAATTTTTCCAGTTCGTCCAGGAGGGGCCGCACCGCGGGCGGCGCGGGCGGCAATCCCAGCGCGGCGCTGCCGTTTTTCTGATCGTTCAGCTTCTGCTCGAACCGGTCGCGACTGTCCTTGAGCTTGGCGAACGCGGTTTCCTTGCCGCGCGCGGCCTCGAGCGCCTCGGTCACGATCGCGCGCGACAGCAGGCGCTGCTCGCCGGCCAGCTTGAAATAGTTCTCGTTTTGCTCGCTCTGCTGCCCCAGGGTCACGAAAATGACGCCCATCAGCAGGATGGACAACACCAGCGCCACCAGCACCGCCAGATAGGTGGCGGAGAACCCTTTCAAAACCGAATCATCTTTCGAGTCACGCATTTTTATTTCTCATTGGAACCGAACATCCTGGTCGGCCCTGTCGGTGGACCCAACAGGAGCGCCCTGGAAATTTCACTGGGACGCATGGAGGAATCGAGGCTCCGCCAGCAGCTTGCCGGTGTCGAAGGCCAACCAGTACTGACCGTCATTCAAGAGCGCCTCGGTGACGTAGGGACGCAGACCCGCCTCCACCTCGTCCAACGTGGTTTGCCGGTGCTGCGGCCCAAAGTGGCGCATCCCGCGCATCCCGATGACTTCGTCCACCAGCAGGCCGTAATCCCATTGGCCCGAGCGAATCACGACCGCCTGGCTGCTGGGCAGTTGCGGCGTCGGCCGGCCGATCAGAAAATCCCGCAAGTCGGAAATCGAGATGACCTTGCCCCGCAAGTTGGCGATGCCCAGCAACCATCGTTTTACGCCCGGCACCCGGGTGATGCGGGGCATGGGGACAATCTCGGCCACATCGTCCATGGAGAATAGCAGGTTCCAGGAGCCGAGCCGCAGCGCCAGCCGCCCGCGAATCTCGGACTGCGCGCTGACCGCCGTGACCGGAACCCGCTGACGGACCCGCTGGTCAAGTTGCAACAAAATATCGAAGGGGTGCAGCGGGGGAGGCGCCGCGGGAGTGGAAGGTGCCGCATCTGCCACAGGACAGTCCTCTAGGCGGGATTTTGGAGCGGAACGGCCGGTGCGCTGGGCCGAAACAGCGCGCTAGTGTTTTTTATGTAATTCTTAGCATACTAGCGGCCAGGATGCCATGATGGAAAACGGTTTCCTCGCCTTAAATTCGCTCTTGCAACCGCGTTCCGCTTCCCCACCGACGGTTTGGAGCGGGTCGCGCAACCTCACGAACCGGTCGACCATGACGCTCAAGCTCGGCGTGGTGATGGATCCCATCGCCACCATCACGATCAAGAAAGACACCACCTTCGCCATGTTGCTGGCCGCCCAGGCTCGCGGCTGGGAGCTGTATTATCTCGAACAGGCCGACCTTTACGCCCGTGGCAATGAGGCGTTGGGTCGAGCCCGTTCGCTGCGCGTCAAGGACGACAGGGACGGTTGGTTCGCCTTTTACGGCGAGCGAGAACTGCCGCTGGCGGAACTGGACGTCATCCTGATGCGCAAGGACCCTCCATTCGACATGGAGTACATCTACTCCACCTATGTGCTGGAGCTGGCCGAAAAGGCGGGCGCGCTGGTGGTGAACCGACCCCGCGCCCTGCGCGACGCCAACGAAAAATTCTTCGCCCTGAACTTCCCGCATTGCTGTCCGCCGACCCTGGTCAGTCGGGAGCCAGCGCGGATCAAGACGTTCCTGGACGAACACGACGATATCGTGGTCAAACCCCTGGATGGCATGGGTGGCGCGTCGGTATTTCGGCTGCGTCAGAACGATCCCAACCTCAACGTGATTCTGGAAACGCTCACCGCCCACGGCCGGCGCACGACCATGGCGCAGCGCTACATTCCGGAGGTGACGGCCGGCGACAAGCGCATCTTGCTCATCGACGGCGAACCCGTCCCGTATGCGCTGGCCCGGATTCCGCGGGCCGGCGAGACCCGAGCCAACCTGGCGGCCGGCGGCCGCGGCGAGGGGGCGCCGCTGAGCGAGCGCGATCGCTGGATCTGCGCGCAGGTCGCGCCGACCCTGCGGGAAATGGGCTTGTTGTTCGTGGGCCTGGACGTGATCGGCGACTGGCTGACCGAGATCAACGTCACCAGTCCCACCTGCGCCCGGGAACTGGACGCCCAGTTTGGGCTGAACATCGGCGACGACCTGATGGCCGCCATCGCAAGGCGCGCGCGGCGCTGAGGGTCGCCGACACCGGATGCGCGTCACCACCCGCGACACGGAACCGGCCCGCCGCCTGGCGCTGGCGTCGCTGCTGGCGCTCGGCCTGCACGTCGGGTTGCTTCTCGGCGTCTCGACCGAGGACTGGTTGCTTTACCGATCCCAGCCCTCGCGCTTCGCCGTGGTTCTCCTGCCACCGCTGGAGCGGTCGGAAAGTCCAGCGCCGTTCACCGCCACCGCGCCCGAGTCGCCGGAATCCCCGGCCCAGCCCGAGCCCGCCGGGGCTGGCACCGCTCCAGAACCGGTTCTTCCGCCACCGGAACCCCAGCCGGCCCCGTCGCCCGCGCCGCCTCCCGTATTCGCTCCGCCACCGCCGTCGATCCCGCCACCGCAACCCGCAGTCGTCGCCTCGCCAGCGCCGAAGGTCGCGCCAGCCAAGCCGGCGGCGGCCAAAACCACCCCCCCCTCGCCGCGAACGCCAGGCAAGCCGACAAAACCGGCCCAGGGATCGGCGGCGCCGGACCCGCCGACGGCTCCCCCCCGCCAGGCTGTCAGGCTGGAACTGCCCGGCAAGCCGCGCGCGGTCGAACCGTCGCCCGCGCCGATGGAGGCCTTTCGTCCGTCCATTGCCCCTCCTGCCGCCCGCATGGAACAGCCCGGACGCGGCCGAACGGGAAAGGGTCCATCGGGTCGGTTGGACAGCGCTGCTTTGTTGAGCCAGATTGCCGGCCTGGACGCGGAAACCCAGCGGCGGGCAGGCGGCGACGCTCGCGAACGGCGGGTCAGCCTCGCCGATACCCGCTCCCTGGCTGGATTCTACGCCGCCGACTGGGCGCGCAAGGTCACGCGGGTGGGCGAAATGAACTTTCCCGATGCGGCCCGACGGTCGAACCCCGGCGCCGGCCCGCTGCTGGACGTGGCCATTCGGGCCGATGGCAGCTTGCGGAGCGTGCGCGTCCTCCGCTCGTCCGGCAACGCCGAACTGGACCAGGCGGCCCGGCGAATCGTCCAACTGGCCGCGCCCTACCCGCCCTTTCCACCCGAACTGCGCCAGCACGTCGAACTGCTGCATATCGAAACACCGTGGCGTTTCGATCCGGGGGGGCGGGTTCGGGTGCGCTGAGAGAGCGAGGAACTTCCTTCGGCCACGCCCCGCGCGACGATCACGCCCGATCGGCAAGTTTGGCAAAACTCCGCTTGTCGGTCCCGAGAATATGGTCGAACAGCCAGTCGCGCAGATACTCCACCATGCCCATCCCGGCGACGAAGGGATTGTGGCCGATCTCCTCGCGCAATTCGCGCAATTCCGCTTCAAAGGATCGATGCTGCTGGCGGTGCTGTTCCAGCCCGGCATGGTCGTGGGCCGCCATCAGTCGCTCCTCGGCCCTGAAATGAATCCGCGCGTATTGTTCCAAGGCAAACAGGGCCTTGGCGATCTCGACCATCCCCGCGCCTTCGTTGACGGCCTGGTAAGCGCGATTTGCCCAATCGAACAGGTAGCGATGATGTTCGTCGATGACGCCGATCCCCACCGAATAACTGTCCCGCCAGGGCAGCCAGGCGTTTTCGTCGACGCGGGTGCCCGGTGCCGGAAGCACGTCTCCGGGATTGATGGTGTCATCCTGGTACCGGGCCTTGATCGCCAGAATCTCCGGCAGGGCCTCCTGAAAAGCCGCGACCACCTTCGGGTCGAAAGCCTTGTCCGCTCCTTCCACGATCAACGCAATGGCTTTTTCCAGGGGCCACGGTTCCTTGTAGGGCCGCTTCGTCATCAGGGCGTCGAACACGTCGGCCACCGCGCAGACGCGTCCGGCCAGGGGAATATCCTCTCCGCTCAAACCGTTGGGATAGCCGCTACCGTCCCATTTCTCATGATGGGTCAAGGCGATTTCCCGTCCCATCCGGATCAACGGATCGTCTCCCTCCAAAATGCGGCCGCCGATGACGGGATGTTGTTTCATGGCCGCGAATTCCTCGTCGGTCAATTTGCCCGGTTTCCTGAGAATCCGATCCTCGATCCCAATCTTGCCCACGTCGTGCATGGGCGCGGCCAACTCGATTAACCCGCAGGTCGCCTCGTCGCAACCCACGACCCGCGCGATCGCCCGCGCGTATTGACTCATCCGCAGAACGTGCAGGCCGGTTTCCGTATCTCGAAATTCGGCCGCGACACCCAGTTTGTGGATGATCTCGTTGCGCGCCATCTGGACTTCCAGGCGACTGATCCGCATCGCCTCTTCCATCTGCCGGCGTCTGACGAGGTTGGTGAAGATGTCCGCCACGTCCGCCATGAACTGGAAGGTCTCTTCCGCGGGTCGAGCTCCTGGCGACAACAGGATGGTTAGAACGCCATAAACACGGTTCCCCTCGACCAGCGGCAGGGCATGGCAGCCGGCATCGTTCGCGTCCGGTTGCAACCGATTGTCAGGACAGTCCTTCAGGCGTGGCAGGAACAGCGGCTTGATCTCCCCGCGGTCTCGCCCGCCGAACCAAGAACCGGCCAGCACTCGGGCGCAAACCGCGCGCTGCGCTTCGCTCAAGCCGCGTTGCGCGACCACGACCAACTCGTTCTTGCGGTTGGTCAGAAGAAGGGCTCCTCGCGCCTCTACTTTCAGCCAGGGTACGGCCTCGAGCGCCTCCAGGGTAAGTTCCAGATATTTTTCCAGGGAAAGATCCAACAGGGCGGCCCGGGCGATCGCCAGCAACGCCTGCTGCTGCTCATGAAGCCGCCGCCGCCGGATTTCGATCCGATCCCGCTCGTCCGTGACCCGGCTGATCCGATGGTCGGCCTCGTTCAGTTCCTCGCGCGCATGCCGAAGTTGCGCGGCCAGGGCCAGTTGCGCCTTCACCCTGGCCCAGAGCACCGGCGGATTGATGGGTTTGGCGACGTAATCGACCGCGCCAGCCTGGAATCCCCGTGTTTCGTCCTCGGCCTGGGCCTTGCCGGTCAGGAAGATGACCGGGACATCCCGGGTTCGGGGATTGGACTTGAGGCGCTCGCAGACCGTATAGCCATCCATCTCCGGCATCACCACGTCCAGCAAGATCAGATCGGGAGTCGGTTCTTCCTCGGCCAGGCGCAATGCCTCGCCGCCTCCCCGCGCCACTCTGATCCGGTACTCCCGCTTCAGCAGGCTGGATAATATCTTGAGGTTGTCCACGTCGTCGTCGACGAGCAACAGGAGCTCTGTGTTTCTTGTCATGTCAACATCCCATGGTTTCCGCCAATACCCTGTCCAAGGTGTCAGCCGCCTCGACGAAGCGATAATCCTCGATCTGATCGCCAAGTTGCGCCAACGAGGCGGATGGCAATCCGGCGGCGAACGTCTTCCGATGCTCGACCCAAAAATCCTCGGCCGTGGGATCGTGGTTGAGCGCCCGCTCGCGCAGTTCGCCCAGCAATGATCTTAGGACCTTCGGATCGATCTCGCGCGCGTCTTGACGATTTTCCCGGCCGTCGCCTTGCTCCGCCGTGGATACCGACAGATCGGCGTCGATCACCTCCCGGGCCGCCTGTATCGCCTCTTGCAGCGCATCGATCAACCCGGCCACCTCGCTCTCCTCGCTGGACAGGGCCGCTTCCAACCGCGCCGAGACCTGCTGGACCGCGAGGATGCCGAGATTGCCCGCCATGCCCTTCAGAGTGTGCGCCAGGCGCGCGGCCTCGGCGCGGGAGCCGGCCGCCAGGAGATCGCGGAGGGTCTGGGCGGCCTGGCCGTAGTGGCTGGAGAAATGGGTCAGCAGCCGGCGCAGGAGCGCCTCGTTGCCGCCCAGGCGGTCAAGACACCCGGCCACATCGATGCCGGGCAAGACCAGCGCCGACGACGAAGCCTTTTCCTGCATGTTGAGAGGGACCTCCGCCAAAGCCAAATGGCGCGCAAGGGTCTTGAACAGCGAACGGGAATCGATGGGCTTTTCCACATGATCGTTCATGCCGGCGGCCCGCATTCGTTCGATTTCCTGTCGCTGCACATGAGCCGTGAGTCCGATGATCGGCAAGCGGTCGAATCCGGGCAAGGCGCGGATCCGGCGGGTCGCTTCATAACCATCCATCTCCGGCATCTGGATGTCCATGAACACCGCGTCGAACACCTTGGCGCCTCGCTGCTCCAGCGCGGCCACCGCTTCGGCGCCATTGGCCGCGATCGTCACGATCGCTCCGAACCGTTCCAACAGACCGCGAACCACCTCCTGATTGACGGCGTTGTCCTCCACCACCAGCAGGCAACGACCGGCCAGCTCGTCATCCCGCATCGATCTGGCGCTGGCGGGACTCCGGTCGCCCCCATCGGCAAGCGGCGCGGGTTCGAGCCTCTCCCCCACGCTAAACCAGGCGTCGAAACGGAAAGCGCTGCCTTCGCCGGGGCGGCTGTCCACGCTGATGGCGCCCTCCATCAGCTCCACCAGCCGTTTGCTGATGGAGAGTCCAAGGCCGGTTCCGCCGTATTTCCGGGTGATGGAACTGTCCGCCTGGCGAAAGGGCTGAAATATCAGTCGGCTCTGTTCGGCAGTCATGCCAATACCGGTATCCCGCACCGTGAACTCCAGCCGAACGCGCCGATCCCTGGATTCCAGCCAGCGGACGGAGACCACGATTTTTCCCCGTTGCGTGAACTTGACGGCATTGTTGCCGAGATTGACCAGGACCTGACCTAGGCGCAGCGGATCGCCCACGAGCGTTTTCGGCGCCTCGGGCGCGAGGTCGAGCAGAAACTCCAGTCCCTTGTCCCGAGCCTTGCGCGCAACCACCGTGACCAGATTCTCCATCACATCGTCCAGGTCGAAGTGGATGGACGCCATTTCCAACTGGCCAGCCTCGACCTTGGACAGGTCCAGGATATCGTTGAGCAGCCCCAGCAGGGATTTCGAGGCGCCGTAAGCCTTGCCCAGATAATTCCGCTGCCGATTGGACAAGACGGTGTTCAGGCAAAGATGGATCATTCCCATGACCGCATTCATCGGGGTGCGAATCTCGTGGCTCATGTTGGCCAAGAATTCGCTTTTGGCTCGATTCGCCGCTTCGGCCGTTTCCTTGGCTTGCGCCAGCGCCGCCAGCATTCCCTGATGTTCGGTAATATCGCGGAAAGACCACAGACGCGCCCCTTGATCGTTCAGCTTCAAGGGTCGGGTATATCGCTCGAAAATCCGGCCATCCCTGAAATGCAACAGCTCCCGCTGTTCCCGATCCGTCTGGTATAAGTGGCTTACCTCGCGAAGAAAACCGTCCGGGTCGGACATCTGGTCGAGTACGTAACCCAGCCACCGCTCGTCCCGACCCAGCAGGACCAACTCATCCGGTATGCGCCAAAGTTCCTGGAAGCGGCGATTCGCATTCAGGATCGCGCCATCGGCGCCGACCACCAGGATGCCGTCGTCGGTCGAATCCAGCGTGGTGCGAAGCACGGTTTCGCTTCGGGTCAACACCCGCTCGACATGGCGCCGCCGCCCAACCTCGCGCGCCAGCTTCCAGTTCCAATAGAGGATCACGATCAAACCGATGGCGACGACCGCCAGCATCCGCCACAACGGAGTGTAGTCGAAACCGGCGGATTGCGGGGCCTGGACCCAGCGGCCGTAGATGCCGCCCCGTTCGCTCTTGGGCATGGCCGCGATCCCTTTCTCCAGGATGCCGGCCAGGATCGGCCAATCCTTGCGCACCGCCATGCGCGCGGCGAATTCGTAAGGCGTGCCCCCGGCCATCCGGACCCGAACGAGTCCACCGCGACCGATGGCATGGCTGGTGGTGACCAGATTGTCGACGAAGGCGTCGACCCACCGGTCGTCCACCGCGCGCAGGCCCGCTTCCGTGGTGGCCACCGGCACCCGAAGAATCTCCGGGTGATCCTGCCGCAACCATTCCTGGATGGCGTAGTCGCCCACCACCGCCACCCGTTTCCCAACCAGCGCCTCCAGACTGCCCACGAAGGGCGCGTCCACTGGCGCGAAGATCGCCACCGGAAACGCGAGATAGGGCGCGGTAAAGCGAAAGCGTCGCAGGCGGCTGGCGGTCTGGGCCATGGCCGGGAGCAGATCGACCCCACCGCTGTCGAGTTGCCGCAGCGCCTCGGCCCAGGTGGGAAACAGGACGGCTTCGAACCGGATGCCCAGCAATCTTCCCAAGCGATCCAGATATTCCGAGGTCATACCCGCCGGATGGCCATCCTTGTCGACATATTCGACGGGCGCCCTGTCAGGGTCGACGGCGTAACGGATAACGGGATGTTGCGCCAGCCAGGCGCGCTCCTCATCGCTTAGGGCCACCTCGGCGGTGCTTTCGCCTTTTTTCGGAGCCAGCGCCAGCGGAGCGGCAACCTCCACCGGCTTCGCCTCGCCCCGGTTTTCCTCGAACAGCAATCCTTCCAAATTTCGCGGATCGCCTGCATGACCCCCGGTCATCAGGGAACTGGCCGCCAGTTGGATGCGTTGGGACGGGATGGATCCCACCGACATGGAGCGCGGCAGCATCAGTTGCCGGGTTTTCTCCGCCTCGTAACGCAACGCTTCCCGGCTCTTGCGCTGGGAATAGCGATCCAGGATCAGATCGATGATCTCCTCCGGGTGATCCAGGGCATAGCGCCATCCGGCGTTGCTGGCCTCAACGAAGGCGCGGGTTCGCTCCGGATGGGCGGACGCCTCGGCGGCGGCGGTGAAAAGATAAACGTCCCCCAACCCCGGCGTGTAACCCGTCAGCTCGATGATCTGGAACGGCACCCCTCTCTGTTCCAGATCGAACGGCTCGTTGCTGAGAAAGGCGGTCATGGCCTCCACCTCGCCACGAATGAACGGCCCGGTATCGAACGTGTGGGGGACGATGGTCAGATTGGTTCCAGGGACCAATCCCGCTTCTCGCAAGGCAACCTGGAACGGCGGCGAGCGCAAGTCCTTGTCGGAGATCATCAATCGTTTGCCGTCGAGATCGTCCAGGGTACGGACGCCAGGCTGACCGAGCACCACCAGCGGGATCTTCTTGAAGTAGTTGGCCAGGAGCACGACCGGCCGGCCTCCAAGCCGCCAATCGATCACGCTGCTGTTGGCGATCCCATGCGTGGCCCGACCCGACAGCACCTCGTCGAGAATATCGACCCCATGCTCGTACTCCCGCAATTCCACCTCGAGACCCTGGCTTCGATAGAAACCCTTTTCGATGGCGGCATAGAAGCCGGCAAATTCAAATTGATGCTTCCAGACCAATTGCAGGGAGATCTTTTGGAGAGCGACCGCCGGGGCTTCGGTGGCATTGGCGTCCTGGGTCGAGGGAGCCACCGGGATTGGAAGATCCGTCGCGCCGGAGTGGACGGGGCCGAGCAAAAGCACGATCGAACCCAGCAAGAACAGGGCGGCTCCAAAGGGTCCGCGTTTTAGCCATGTCTTCAAGAACAGAATCATAATCGGGTATACCCCCTCACCTCCCGTCCTCTGGCGGAGCAACGCGGGTCGAACGATTTCAATGATTGGAGATTTTATCCGCGCGCGCAATCCATCTTTCAAAAGGTACGCGCAAGGCATTTATACTGTTCGTCAGCAACCGAAGAGGAATCCGTCGATGGTCACCGACCGTCATCCGCCGCGTCGCGCGCCGGCTGGAGCGACCGCCGACGATCTCGGCCACGCCATCCCCCCGCCGAACCGGGGCCAAACTGAATCTTTCGATCCTCCCGCTCCATGACGCTCGATCTTTCCAGAATGCTTGGCGCGATGCTGCTGGCCACGCTGGCCATGCTCTCGCTGCTGGTCGGGGTCGGAATCGGCCTGTTCGCCCGGCCCTCGCGCCGCGCCAGCGTCTAGCCGACCATGACCTTTCGAAATCGTTGCGCGCGTCAGTGGGGACTGTGGCGCTCGGTGCTGATGTATCATGGCATTCCGTTGCGCCGGCGGCGGTTGACCCGGTTCTACGCGGCCTTCATCCGACCCGGCGATCTCTGCTTCGATCTCGGCGCGCACATCGGCAGCCGGCTGCGAGCGTGGTTGCCGCTGGGCGCGCGGATCGTGGCGGTGGAGCCGCAACCGCACTGCATGGCCCTGTTGCGCCGCTGGTTCGGCGATCACCCCTCGATCACCCTGGTCGAACAGGCGGTCGGAGCAACGCCTGGAGTCGCCAGACTGTTCCTCAGCGCGCGCACCCCCACCGTGAGCAGCCTGTCGCCGGCCTGGATCGCGGCGACGCAACGAGAACGCGGTTTCGAGCAGGTGCGTTGGGACGATGCCATGTCCGTGCCGGTCACCACCCTGGATCAGTTGATCGCCGCGCACGGCTTGCCCGCATTCTGCAAGATCGACGTGGAGGGTTACGAACTGAACGTATTGCAAGGGTTGACCCAGCCCATTCGGGTGTTGTCCTTCGAATATCTGCGAGCCCATCTGGACGCGGCGCGGGCCTGCGTGGCGGTTCTGGCGGCGCTGGGACCCTACGAATTCAACGGGTCGGTGGGCGAGGCGCAGCGCCTGCGCGCTCCGGTCTGGCTCGATGCCGACGCCTGCCTCGCCTGGCTCGACGCGCTCGCCGAGCTGGGCGAGTCCGGCGACCTTTACGCCCGGTTGCGGACGGCATGACTCCACCCCCCCCGACGCCGGATCAAGTCTGGTCATTGTTGTTGGCGCTGCGCCGCCATGTTCGAGAGGCGGCCACGGTCCCTGCCCGTTGCAGCCTGCGCCTGGACTCGGACGGTCAGCCGGCGGTGACGCCCGCCGCCGACCCCGCCGCATTGCTCGACATCGCCGCCGACGCGACCTGGACCGCCCGAACGCCGCTAGCCGCCGCCAGCGCCGAACTACTGGACCTCTATCTGCCCATGGCGCTGGCCAGTCGGGACCGGCCCTTGACGGTGGCGCACCTCGGACAAAGCCTGGACGGACGCATCGCTACCGCCAACGGAGCGTCCCGCTACGTGACCGGCTCCGCGAACCTGACCCATCTGCACCGGATGCGGGCGGTCTGCGACGCCATCGTGGTCGGCGCGGGCACGGTGGAATGCGACGACCCGCAACTGACCACCCGGCGGGTGGTTGGCCCACATCCGGCGCGGGTCGTTCTCGATCCCCGCCGCCGGCTCGCCGCCGACCATGGCCTGTTCCACGACCGAACCGCGCCGACCCTGCTGGTTTGCGCCGAGGCGCGAACCGACGAACCCGCGCCGGGTTACGCGGAACTCGTCGGCGTGCCGATGCAGGGCTTCCGACTGAATCCGCGGGTGCTGGTGCAACGGCTGTGGGAGCGCCGGCTGTTCGCCATTTTCATCGAAGGCGGCGGCCTGACGGTTTCGGCTTTCCTGGAGCAGGGATTGCTGGATCGGCTGCAAATCGCCGTCGCGCCGCTGATCATCGGCTCCGGTCGGCCCGGCGTCACGCTGCCCGCCATCGCCGACTTGTCCCAGGGACTGCGCCCCCGCCACCGCCGCTACGTCATGGGCGAGGACGTGCTGTTCGATTGCCGGCTGCGCGACGGCCCCGGCGAACCGACGCCCCGCTCCGGGTTCCAACCAGCGTAAGCGAACGCTTTCCCGCTCCTCGCGCGCCGATGCCGCTCCTCTCCAATCCAGCCCCATGCGCATTCAACGTTTCGACACCCTGAGCGATCTGCCCGCCGCCGAGTGGAACGCCCTGATTCCCGACCGCAACCCGTTTCTCAGCCACGAATTCCTGAGCGCCCTGGAACGCCATCAGTGCGTGGGCGAAACCACGGGTTGGCTGCCATGGCATGTGATCTGTCGGGACGAGCGGGGGCGGTTGCTGGGCGCGGCCCCGCTGTACCTGAAATTCAATTCCTATGGCGAATTCGTGTTCGACTGGGCCTGGGCGGAAGCCTATCAGCGCAACCGTCTGCCCTATTATCCCAAGCTGGTCGCCGCCATTCCCTATACCCCGGCCACCGGCCCCCGCTTGCTGCTCGCGCCCGACCAGCCCGCGCCCGAGGACACCGCGCGGGCCATCGTCGAGTACGTATTGGACGAGGCTCGACGCCGGCGCTGGTCCTCGATGCACTGGCTGTTTCCGCCGCGGACCGAACTGGATCGCTTGCAAGCCTGGGGCTTTCTGCCACGACTCGGCTGCCAGTTCCATTGGCGCAATCGCGGCTACCGGGATTTCCAGGACTTCCTGGATACCCTCACCGCCAAGCGGCGCAAGAACATCCACCGGGAACGCCGCCGCGTGCGCGAGGCCGGCCTGGAATTGCGGGTGCTGACCGGGCGGGAACTGAGCGAGAGCCAATGGCGCGACGTCCACGACTTCTATCGCTCCACCTTCCAGCGGCTGGGCGGCGTCCCGACCCTGACCCTGCCCTTCTTCCAGGAAATCGCCGAAACCCTGGGCGACCGGCTGGTGCTGGTCCTGGCCTTCGCGCAAGGCCGCGAAGTCGCCGCCGCCATCAGTTTCCGTGGCGCCAGCACGCTCTACGGCCGGCACTGGGGCTGCCGGGCGGATTACGACAGCCTGCATTTCGAAGCCTGCTATTATCAGGGCCTGGAATACTGCATTCACCAGGGCTTGCAACGCTTCGAACCGGGCGCGCAGGGTGAGCACAAGATTTACCGGGGGTTTCTGCCGACCTTGACCCATTCCGCCCACTGGATCGCCCATCCCGGCTTTCGCCAGGCCATCGCCGATTTTCTCGCCCGCGAAACGCCGGCGGTGCGTGAATACGCCCAGGACTTGCTGCAACATTCGCCCTACCGCGACGAGGTGACCCCCGATGCGCCTGCCGTGGCTGGATCCGCATGACGACGGCCAGCCGTTTCCACCGCCGGACCGCGCCCTGACCGAACCCGACGGCCTGCTGGCCGCCGGCGGCAGCCTGGCGCCGCGCCGACTGTTGCGCGCCTACCGGCAGGGCATCTTTCCCTGGTATTCCGTGGGTCAACCGATCCTGTGGTGGTCACCCGATCCCCGGCTGGTCCTGTTTCCGGAAACGGTCAACGTCTCGCGCAGTTTGCGCCAGACCCTGAAGAAAGGTCGGTTCACCCTCACCGCCGACACGGCTTTCGAAGCGGTCATCACCGCCTGCGCCGGACCGCGCGTCGGCCAGGAAGCCGGCACCTGGATCACCCCGGAGATGAACCGAGCCTACCGTCGGCTGTACCGGCTTGGCCACGCCCATTCCATCGAGACCTGGCGCCAGGGTGAATTGGTGGGTGGTTTGTACGGGGTCGCGGTGGGCCAGATATTCTTCGGCGAATCCATGTTCAGCACGATGAGCGACGCTTCCAAGGTCGCGCTGGCGCTGCTGGCCGCGCAATTGCGCCGTTGGGATTTCGCCTTGATCGACTGCCAGGTGCGCACCCAGCACCTGGCGCGTATGGGCGCGGTGGAAATCGCCCGCGCCACCTTTCTGCGGTTGCTGGACCGGTACTGCCCGCTGCCGGGCCGGAGCGGCCCCTGGCGCCTCGATGACGACCTGCTTGTCGACCTGCTCCCCCCTCCCGCCCCGCCATGAGCAACCCCCGCGATTCACTGTACGACCTGCGCATGTTCCTGACCACCGAGTATGCGTGCAGCTATCTGCCGGGTCGGCGGGCGCGCAACCTGGTGGCCGATCCGGCGGCGACCGACGACCAACTCTACACCCGGCTGGCGGACCTCGGCTTCCGGCGCAGCGGCGACCACGTTTACCGACCCCACTGTCGGGGCTGCGTGGCCTGTCGGTCGTTGCGCATTCCAGTGGAGCGATTCCAGCCGAACCGCGCGCAGCGACGCATCTGGACGCGCAATCGGGACCTACAAGCGCGGGTGCTGGACGCGACGTTCCAGGACGAACACTTCGAGCTGTTCGCCCGTTACATCGCGCTTCGCCACCCCGGCGGTGGCATGGACCCCGCCAGCCCGGACCATTACTGGTCCTTCATCGCCTCGCGCTGGTGCCCGACTTGGTTGTGCGAATTTCGCCGTGAGCAGGAATTGCTGGCGGTGGCGGTGGTGGATCGGCTGGGCGACGGCTTGTCGGCGGTTTACACCTTCTTCGACCCGCTGCAGGAGGGGCGCGGCTTGGGCACCCAGGCCATTCTGTGGCAGGTCGCGGAAGCGCGCCGGCTGGGGCTGAAGTGGGTGTATCTGGGCTACTGGGTGGAGCCCTGCGGCAAGATGGCCTACAAGGCCCGCTTCAAGCCGCATGAAATCTTCATCACGGAACGCTGGGGGTGGATGGCATCTGAGAGTTTTTGATTCTATCAACGCGGCGGTCTGACTCCCCCTTTGCGTTTGATACCAAAGCCAACCCGGAAAATATCCGG
>ERZ761602.1385-NODE-1385-length-44401-cov-6.497474_pt1 | contig 44401 bp, 53 predicted proteins | sample MGYA00512165_ERZ761602 | MGnify/ENA primary metagenome ERZ761602 (study PRJEB28899, sample SAMN02445085) | bioreactor sludge metagenome | biome: EBPR sludge; isolation source: Thorneside wastewater treatment plant | place: Australia: Brisbane, Thorneside...
GAGGACGAGCGGAACTGCTAACGAAAGTGCTACTTCCTGTGTCATTTTTTGATCTCCTTCATTTAATTTTAAAAAACTAGCAAAACAAACTTTTCTCTCAATGTCCCGGTTGAGCCAAAGGCTCAGAGGTATGATGACCACTGCCATGATCGTCACCGTGCGGCGACATGGTGTAGATATAAACAGCGGTAAGCAAAGTAAAGACGAAGGCCTGCACAGTGCTGAAAAGTACGGCCATCATATTCGCAAAAAGTTGAAGTAAAAATGAAGCGCCGAATGACGGGAAAAAAGCAGTTGTGTTAAGCGTGGCGAAATTTAGCAACATGCGATCTTCACTGGAAATATTGGCAAACAAACGTAGGGACAAGCTGAGCGGAACGGCCATGTACTCGAGTACGAGATTCAGCGGAAAAATCAGAACGATGCCGATAACCCACGCAATCACATTGGAAGGGCTGCCTGCAATGTGGTGCAAATAAGTTTTGATGCCGAGCGCGCGAAGGCCTGCGATATGAATGTAAAAAACGGATATCGTTGCAAGGGCGATGGTGGTGCTCCATGCCGAAGAAGGCGCTTTCAAAAGCGGCACCATCCCGCAGTAATTCATGATTAGAATATATAAAAATATGGTGCCAAGGAAGGGGACATGCTTGCGGCCGTTTTCACCCATGACGCCGACCACAAAATTTTCGATACCCTCAACAAGCGCCTCCATGAAATTGCGCGAGCCCTGAGGGATTAGGCTGTAGCCGTGCGCGGCCTTGATAAAGATAAAGCAGATGAAAGCTAAAATAGCACCCGAGAAAAAAAGATTTTCCCACTGATGTAAAAATTGGAGAACAGCATTGTCTTCATATTTGCCGGAGAGCAGCGTGAGGAAGTTTGGCAGTTCGTGCGGAGCGTGGTGGTGCTCAGCCGCGTGCGCCACGTGATGAGTTGCTTCCGCCGTTGCTGCAGTATGTGTGTCAGTCATAGCTTCTCTTCAATGCTTAAGATCAATTTGACCGTTCTAAAAGTCTGCACTAATGCTAAAATAGATCCCGCACCTACTAAGAGAGGCAAGATAAAGGGGGGCGCCCCTTTTTTCATTAACGCATACGCAACGCCGTATCCCAGCAGAGGACCGCAAACCAAAACCGTAGGAATGGTGAAAGCGAGCCCGATAGTTTTTAATATCTTAACGATTTGCTGGTCCTTGGCGGCTAAACAGCGAACGGTGTGTACAAAAACGATTGTCACAACCCTAATCGTTTCAATTAGTTACGACTACTAATGAAACGGGGAATATTATGCTGAAAGAAAGGAAAATGTCAAGTAATACATGAAGAAAATAATGCGGTTTTTGTTGTTTTGTTGTGTTTGGCTTTTTGGAATTATTTTCACGGGAATTTTTTGCTGTGTTTTTCTTGCGAAGCCGATCCTGACTTCCGTGCTTGAGCTAAGTTGGGGAGTGGAACTGAGCATTGGCAAGATAGGGTGGGACGCACAGCGGTCCGTTTTAGTTTTTGAAGATGTTCGGGCCGGTAATCCTTATGGTTTTCCCAGGGGAAATGTTCTTGAAATCAGGCGTGTTGAAGCTACAGCAGCGGATTTTTTTTATGAAGAAAAGACAGTCAATTTTCGAAGCCTGGATTTTTTCATCGATAAAATAGAGCTGATGCGCCGCGTGAGCGGACATTTAAACTTAGAGCTTTTAGTGAAAACGGATTCAAAATCAGACAAAAAAGGGTTGCAAATCGCGCCTTTTTTGACTCGTTTTAATATAGAGGCGGTTTCTGAGACTGATGCGACCGGCCCTTTGCTTCAGAAAAGAGATATTTCTCTTCCGAGTAGGGAAATTACTGTGGGTTTTGAGCCAAGCTTTCATGATGTTGCCCGAGCGTTTGTCGCAGAGCTAGTCAAAAGCATGGAGAGTGTTTCTGTGCCGCCTGTTTTGCCGGCTCCCGAATACAAAGGGCTTGTTTCTTCCATTGAAGAAAGCTTACAGGATCAGGCTAAAAAAATTTCAGAAGAGAATGCCGGATATATTCCCGATGAGCTTAGCCCTGCGGCAGTTGAAATCGCCTCTTAATTTAAGATTTTTTTTGAGAGAATCTTAAGGCTGTTGTCGAGCTCGTAAACAAGCGGTGTGGCGGTAGGAATATTGAGTTCCAAAACCTGCTCTTTGGTCATATTCTCTAAATGCATCACGATCGAACGCAAACTGTTGCCATGCGCTGCCACAATCACATTTTTCCCCGCTTTAAGATCGGCGGCAATATTCTTATCGAAATAAGGAATAGCGCGTGCGCCCGTGTCTTTTAAGCTTTCGCTGATACCTTCGGGGTTAAAATCAGTTTTTTCAGTTGGCGGCGGAATATCGTAGCTGCGGCGCCAGATATGAACCTGCTCGTCACTATACAGTTTTGCGGTCTCAGACTTATTTAAGCCTTGCAAGGCCCCGTAATGCCGCTCATTTAACGCCGCATCGCGCACAATCGGCAGGCCATTTTTGCCCGCGGATTTTAATGCCAGATCCAAAGTGTTAATCGCGCGCTTCAAAGTTGAGGTGTAGGCCTTATCGATTTTATAATCGGACAGTTTTTTGCCAGCACTGTCGGCTTCCTGAATTCCTTTTGCGGAAAGCTCCACATCCACCCAGCCTGTAAAGCGGTTTTCAAGGTTCCATTGAGATTCACCGTGACGGATAAGGATAAGAGTGGCCATGATTTTTCCCTTTGCTTGTTTTACGACAATAATTATGAGAGCTGTCTTTCAAAAAAGACGGGGCATTATATCCATACGTTGACGAAGGTCAAGTTTCGTTAGACTTGATCAAAGCAATCAAAAATTATCAAAATAAAGCAATTAAGATCATTAAAATTAAGTAAATTTCTTTTTATACCAATAAAGTATTTTTGCTTCACAGTAGGTTAATTAAGTTAAAAGCAGGTCTAAAGTAAATTTTCTAAAAAAATATCGAAAAAAATCCAAAAAAGAATTGACATGCAAAAAAGCGCAGATACAATGTCAGCTCTTTTATCCTCAGGACAGGAGTCCCTATAGGGTATTCTCTACCCTGCGAGCGGTAAAGAAAGATTTTTTCTTCAGCTGGTGCTGAAGTAGCTCAGTTGGTAGAGCACGTCCTTGGTAAGGACGAGGTCGTGGGTTCGATTCCCATCTTCAGCTGAGTTTCGGATATGAATTTATAAGTTTAATGCGGTTGCGCTTTGCGCAGAGCAAAACAAAACAGAGGAGAACGACAATGGCAAAAGAAAAATTTGACAGAACAAAACCGCACGTGAACGTCGGTACTATTGGCCACGTCGACCATGGTAAAACCACGTTAACAACCGCGCTTTGCATGGTTCAGAATGCAAAAGGTCTTGCGGATATTAAAACTTATGCGGAAATCGCTAAGGGCGGAACTGTTCGTGACGATTCCAAAATCGTTACTATTGCCGTTTCGCATGTTGAATATTCTTCTGCAACGCGTCACTATGCGCATATTGATTGCCCGGGTCACGCTGACTATATTAAGAACATGATCACTGGCGCAGCGCAGATGGACGGAGCGATTCTCGTTGTGTCCGCTGTTGATGGTCCGATGCCTCAGACGCGTGAACACATTTTGCTTGCTCGTCAGGTGGGTGTTCCTGCGATTGTTGTGTTCCTTAACAAAATTGACCTCGTTGATGATAAAGAACTTTTGGATCTCGTTGAGATGGAGGTTCGCGATCTTTTGACAAAGTATAAGTTTCCCGGCGACAAGATCCCGGTTGTTCGCGGTTCCGGTCTTCCGGCTGCGCAGAATCCGAAGGATCCCGCTTCGATCAAATGCATTGAAGAATTGATTGATGCGTTGGATAAATATGTTCCTGAGCCGAAGCGTGAAGTTGACAAGCCGTTTTTGATGTCGGTTGAAGACGTTTTCTCGATCTCCGGTCGCGGAACTGTTGCGACAGGCCGTATTGAGCGCGGAATCATCAAAGTGGGTGATGAAGCTGAAATCGTGGGTCTTCAGGCTGATGGTCAGAAGATGAAAACGACGGTTACCGGCGTTGAAATGTTCCGCAAGTTGCTTGATCAGGGTCAGGCCGGCGATAACGTTGGTCTTCTTCTTCGCGGTGTTGAAAAAGATCAGATCCAGCGTGGTATGGTTATTTGCGCTGTAAACTCAGTTTCTCCGCATAAGAAGTTTAAGGCTGAAGTTTATATTTTGAGCAAAGAAGAAGGCGGACGTCATACACCTTTCTTTAAGGGATATCGTCCTCAGTTCTACTTCCGCACAACCGACGTTACCGGTATCGTTGAGTTGCCGGAAGGTCGCGAAATGGTAATGCCTGGTGATAACGTTTCCATCACGGGTGAATTGATCAGCCAGGTTGCGATGGAAAAAGAATTGCGTTTCGCTATTCGTGAAGGCGGTAAAACCGTTGGCGCGGGTGTTGTGAGCGAAATTATCGCGTAATATTCAAATACCCCGCCGTTTTCGGCGGGGTATTTATTTAGTCTCTGCACGCGGTGCAACCGGCGGCTTCGCCGGTAGTTTTTTCTGTGGCGATATTGATAAATTAGGAACTATTAAGATGGCAAGCGAAATTATAACTTTGGTGGCAACTGATCCTGCGAGCCCGACGACTTATATGACTCGGAAAAATAAGAAGCAGAATCCGGATCGCCTTGAAAGAAAGAAATATTGTCCGGTATTGCGTAAGCATATCGTTTTTCGAGAGAAGAAATAACGAGTTTTGTATGGCCTCTGAGCCTTTGGCTCAACCGGCGTTATTTCCGGATGGTCAGAAGTTTTGTGAGACATAGGCCTGTAGCTCCAATTGGCTAGAGCGGCGGTCTCCAAAACCGCTTGTTGTAGGTTCGAATCCTACCAGGCCTGTATTATTCGGCTCTGCGCGAAGCGCAACCGCAAGAACGATTTGTTTTGGCTCTGCGAAGGCAATGATCAAGAAAGAGAAATAGATTTATGTTTCAGAAGGTTGGCGGATTTTTTACGGAAATCTTTTTGGAGTTGAAAAAGGTGACTTGGCCTCCGCGCGCTGAGGTTTTTCAGGCGGGAATGGTGGTTATGATCGCGACGGCTTTTTTGGCGCTGTTGATCTTTTTTATCGACATCGTTAATTCATCGGTTTTAAGCTTTTTGATTAGACGGGGTTAAGGGAAATTATGTCGGATCTTAAATGGTACGTTGTTCATACGCAGACAGGGCTTGAAGGAAAAGCGCGTTCGGGTCTTATGGTTCGCGCGCAAATGCAGGGGTTGACTGAAAAAATTCAGGAAGTTTTGATTCCGACTGAAAAAGTAAGTGAAGTTAAAGCGGGTAAGAAGCGTATCAGTGAGCGCAAATTTTTTCCGGGATACATTTTGGTTCGTATGGATTTGAGCGATGAGACTTGGTATCTCGTTAAAAATACACCGGGTGTTTCGGGTTTTGTCGGATCAAGTAAGCGTCCGATTCCTTTGTCTGAAAAGGAAATCAACGAGATTATTCAGGGGCAGGAAGAAAAGACTTCCAAGCCAAAGCCGAAGGTTGAATTCAGTGAGGGCGAAAGCGTTCGCGTTAAAGAAGGTGCTTTTGCGAACTTTAACGGCGTGATCGAACAGATCAATCCGGACCGCGGCAAGTTGCGCGTTCGCGTAACGATTTTTGGGCGGGCAACTCCTGTTGAGCTTGAATACTGGCAGGTTGAACGAATCTAAGTGGTGATATTTTGCGGCGCTCGATAAAACTCGCGCCGCGCAGCAATAGTTACGACGCTTGATAAAGCTCGCGTCATAAGTGAAATAAAGGGTATAGCAATGGCAAAAGAAATTAAAACATATATTAAGTTGCAGCTTCCGGGTGGGCAGGCGAATCCCGCGCCGCCGGTAGGTCCTGCTCTCGGTCAGCATGGTGTGAACATCATGGAGTTCTGCAAGCAGTTTAACGAGCGCACTAAAAAAGACATGGGAACGATTTTCCCGGTCGTCATGACGGTTTACAAAGACAAGTCTTTCGACTTTATCTTAAAGCAGCCGCCGGTGTCCGCTTCAATTAAGAAAGCGGTTGGTCTTGCCAAGGCTTCTGGGGAAGCCGGTAAAGTGGAAATCGGTCAGATTAAGAAATCGCAGGTTGCCGAAATCGCGAAAAAGAAAATGGTTGATATGAATGCCACGAAGCTTGAAAGCGCAATGCGTGTCATTGAAGGTACGGCGCGCAGTATGGGCATTAAAGTAATCGAAGGCTGAACAGTTTTTATTTGCTCTGTCCGCCAATGTGGACAACCGCAATGATTGAGTAACTTAAAGTTAAGGTAGAGATTATGAAGAAAAGTAAGCGTCAGCAAAAACGGTCGGCTCTTGTGGAAGTGAATAAGTCATATTCGCTTGCAGATGCTGTCAAAATTGTTAAACAAGTTTCGGATAATAAATATGATGAAACAGTCGCAATGAGTTTTCAGCTTGGAATCAAAGCTGATTCCGGCGACGAGAACGTGCGCGGTACGGTTTCGCTTCCTCATGGGAGCGGTAAAAGCGTGCGTGTCCTTTGCTTTTGCAAAGGTGACTCCGTGAAGCAGGCTGAAACTGCCGGCGCTGATTATGTAGGCGGCGATGAGCTTGTTCAGAAGGTTCTTGGCGGTTGGTTTGAGTTTGATGCTGTTGTTGCTCACCCCGACATGATGCGTGAAGTTTCCAAGCTGGGCCGTGTGCTTGGGCCTAAGGGTTTAATGCCGACACCGAAGACCGGTGGTGTGACGCCGCAAGTTGGAACAGCAGTCAAAGAATTGAAAGCCGGACGCGTTGAATTTAAAAGTGATAAGACCGGCGGATTGCACGCAATTTGCGGAAAGATTTCATTTTCTGAACAGGCGATTCTTGAGAATGCAAAGAGCGTGATCAAGGCTGTTCGTGATGCTAAGCCTTTGACGAGCAAGGGCGAGTATTTGAAGGCGATTACAATGGCGCCGACGCAAGGGCCTGGGTTAACGCTTAATTTAAGCGCGCTGTAATTTTTAGGCTCTGCGCCAAAGGCGCAACCGCGACTGTCAAAATGGGGCTCTGGGCTAGCGCTCAACCGCGAAAAGATAAGTAAAAAGAGGAAGTTATGCCGGCACTTGAAAAAGAAAAAATGTATCAGGAGATCGAAAAAGAATTCAATAGCAGCAACTATGTTTTCTTTTCGAATTTTGAAGCTCTGAGTGTTTCTGATCTTTCAAAAGCACGCAATAAGATGAACGTGAACGCCAAGCGTTCGATGCTTGTTAAGCACGCCATGGCGCGCAAGATTTTGAAAAGCCGCGGGATTGATAATATCGACTCCCTCTTGAAGGGGTCAGTTCTTTTGACTTTCGGCGACAAAGAACCTCAGGATATTTCGAAGGGTGTTGTCGATGGTTCGAAGGTAAGCGAAAAGATCAAATGCGTGGGTGTTCTTTTTGAAGGTCGTCTGGAAAGCGCTCAGTTTGTCCAGCAGCTATCGAAGTTGCCTTCGCGTCACGAGCTTTTGACCCAGTTGGCTGTGAGCTTGAACGGGCCTATCACCGGGCTTGCTTCAGTATTGTCCAACACGATTCGTGGTCTTGCGATTTCATTGGATCAGGTCGGTAAGCAAAAGGGAGCTGCGTCCGCTTCCAATTAATATTTTGCCTCTGCGGCAGCCGCAACCGGCGTAACGCAGAGCAGGGTGTTAAAGGGCGCAAATAAAAATTTGTGTTCTGCGTATGCGTAGCGCGGAGCAAAAAGTAAGCGGGAAACCGCGCTGTTTATTTCGGCTCTGTGCATGTTGCACAACCGCAGTAAACAACAAGTTTAACTATCAACGGAGGAATGAAGATTATGTCACAAGCAACTGAAGCGCCGCTTTCTGCAAAGGGTCAGGAAATTTTGACCGCAATTAAAGAAATGACGGTTATTGATTTAGCGAATTTGGTCAAGTCGATTGAAAAAGAGTTCGGCGTTAGTGCAGCTGCTGCAGCTGCACCGGTTGCTGCTGCTGCCGGCGGCGCTGCTGCGGGTGGTGCTGCTGCCGCTGAAAAGACAGCGTTTGACGTTGTTCTTGTAAGTGCTGGCGAACAAAAGATCAATGTTATTAAAGAAATTCGCGGCGTTACCAGCCTTGGCTTGAAGGAAGCAAAAGATCTTGTTGAAGCTGCTCCTAAAGTTGTTAAGGAAGGCGCTACGAAAGAAGAAGCCGAAAAAATTAAGAAGACCCTCGAAGCCGCTGGCGCGAAGGTTGAAGTTAAGTAATCGTTTCGGTCCAGATTCGAATGCGGGGGCTCGCAGAGCCCCCGATTTTTTCCAGAGATTCATCGGGGAGGGCCTACTGTGCCTTTAACTGAAAGAAAGATCTTTACTAAAATTCAAGATACGGTTGCACTTCCGAACTTAGTTGAAATTCAGATTCGTTCATACGAAGAATTTCTCCAAACATTCGGTTCTGTGCGCAAACGCAAGCGTCAAGGGCTTGAATCCGCTTTTGCGGATTGCTTTCCTATTGAAAGCTTCGACGGTACCTGTCGTTTGGAATATGAGGGCTATGTTCTTGGTAAGCCGAAGTACTCCATTCTTGAGTGCCATCGTCGTGGTATGACCTATGCCGCGCCGCTTAAAGTAAAGTTGCGTCTTGTACGCAAAGGTGTTTCCAAAGAGCAGGAAGTTTATATTGGCGAACTTCCCTTGATGACAGAAACAGGAACCTTTGTGATTAACGGCGCGGAACGTGTTGTGGTTAGTCAGCTTCACCGTTCTCCCGGTCTTTCGCTGGAAGAATCGATCCATCCAAGCGGAAAAAAGATCTATGGCGTGCGGATTATTCCTTACCGCGGCGCATGGCTTGAGTTTGAAACGGATATTAACGGGGTTATTTACGCTTACATCGATCGTAAGCGTAAGATTCTTGCCACGACGCTTTTGCGTGCGCTTGGCTGTCCTTCGACTCGTTCGCTTTTGGAAAGTTTCTACGAAGTGGAAGAAGTAAAATCTTTTGATCGTTCAAAAATCGCAAAGCTTGAAGACAATTTTTGTGCGGATCATGTTTTGAATCCCGAAACGCAAGAAACGATTGCTCTCGCGGGTTCCCGTTTAACCAAGGACATTCTCGAAGTTTTTGCCGCGAACAAGGTAAAATCTTTTTCGATTGTGAAGCTTCCGAATGATGATCTTTGCGTGATGAACACGCTTGAGCGTGATCCTTATCAAACCAGCGCGGATGCGCAGCTTGCGATCTATCGCCGTATTCGTCCCGGTGATCCACCGACAGAATCTACCGCGAAAGATTTGATCCACAAGCTCTTCTTTGATCAGCAGCGTTATGACCTTGGTAATGTGGGTCGTTTCATGTTGAATCGTAAATTGAATATGGAAGGCAAGTCCGACAAGACAACTCTTGGTTACGAAGATGTGATCAAGGTTCTTGGTCAGCTTTTAAAACTTCGCTCGGGTGAAATCCGTGTTGACGACATTGATCATCTTGGAAATCGCCGTGTTCGTTCTGTGGGCGAGCTTCTTCAGAACCAGTTCCGTGTGGGATTGGCGCGTATGAAGCGTTCTTGCGTTGAGCGTATGTCGATTTATGATTTGGATGCCGCGATGCCGCATAACTTGATTAATCCAAAATTGATTTCTGCCGCGATCAAGGATTTCTTTGGCCGCAGTCAGCTTTCTCAGTTTATGGATCAAACGAATCCACTCGCGGAATTGACTCATAAGCGCCGTTTATCGGCACTTGGGCCAGGCGGTCTTTCACGTGAGCGCGCCGGCTTTGAAGTTCGCGACGTTCATCCTTCACATTATGGACGCGTTTGTCCGATTGAAACACCGGAAGGTCCGAATATCGGTCTTATCGCTTCGCTTTCAACTTTTGCGCGCGTAAACGAGGTCGGTTTTCTTGAAACACCGTACCGCAAGGTTGTGAATGGTCGCGTGACGGATAAGATCGACTATTTAACCGCTGACGTTGAAGATCGTTATGTTATCGCACAGGCGAATGAAGAAATTGATAAGAACGGTAAGTTCAATAATGAAATCGTTTCTTGCCGTTGCCGCGGCGACTTCTTGAAAAAGAAGCCGGAAGAAATTGATTATATGGACGTTTCTCCGAGACAGCTTGTTTCGGTTGCGGCGTCTTTGATTCCTTTTCTTGAGCATGACGACGCGAACCGCGCTTTGATGGGTTCGAACATGCAGCGTCAAGCCGTTCCTCTTTTAGTTACAGACTCTCCGTTGGTTGGAACCGGCATGGAAAAATATGTCGCTTGTGACTCCGGTGCTGTGGTTGTCGCGAAACAAAAGGGAACCGTTAAGTATGTTTCCGCTGATGAAATTATCGTTGACGACATTAACTATAAGCTGAATAAATTCGAACGTTCCAATGCCGGAACCTGCTTGAACCAGCGCCCGCTTGTTAAAAAAGGCGATAAGGTTAAGAAGGGTGATCCTTTGGCTGACGGCGCCGCGACACAGGGTGGTGAGCTTGCGCTCGGCCGCAACGTGATGGTTGCTTTTATGTCATGGGGCGGATACAACTTCGAAGACGCTATTATTTTGAGCGAACGTCTCAGCAAGGAAGACGTTTATACTTCGCTTCATATCGAAGAATTTGAAGTTGAAGCCCGCGATACAAAATTAGGTAATGAAGAAATTACACGCGACATTCCCAATGTTGGGGAAGAGGCGCTGAAAGATCTCGACCTTGAAGGTGTTGTTCGTGTCGGCGCGGAAGTGAAGCCGGGCGATATTCTCGTCGGCAAAATCACACCGAAATCGGAAATTGAACTTTCTCCCGAAGAAAAACTTTTACGCGCGATTTTCGGCGAAAAAGCCGGCGACGTACGCGATGCTTCTTTGACAGTGCCTCCCGGTGTGGAAGGTATTGTTGTGGACGTAAAAATGTTTGCCCGCAAAGAATCTCAGGCGAAAACACGCGAAGAAAAGAAGCAAGAAGCTTCCAATATCGCGGAAATCAAAGATCGTTATCAGCAGAGAATCGATTCTTTGAAAGAAATTCGTTTGAACAAAGTAACCGATCTTTTGGTTGGTGCGAAGTTAGCGGATGATTTGCTTGATGATGTTCTGGGCGAAGTTTTGATGAAGTCCGGACACACGCTTTCAAAAGCAGATCTGAAAAAATTTGAAAACGCGGATTGGGACTCCCTTCGCCTTACGGATGAAGAGGCTGAAGAATCCGTGAAGAAGCTTGCGCGCGTATGGAGCGATGAAATCGATGAGCTCGTTATTGAGCGTACTCGTGAAATCGAACACGTGAAAAAAGGCGATGAGCTTCCTCCGGGCGTAATTAAGAAGGTTGTTGTTTATGTTTGCTCCAAGAGAAAAATCTCTGTGGGTGACAAAATGGCCGGCCGTCACGGTAACAAGGGTGTTATCGCGAAAATTCTTCCTGAAGAAGATATGCCGTACCTTCCTGATGGTTCGCCGGTTGAAATTGTTTTGAATCCGTTGGGCGTTCCTTCGCGTATGAACGTAGGGCAGCTGCTTGAAACTCATATGGGTTGGGCTGCAAAGGTTCTCGGAATCAAAATCGAAACGCCGGTATTCAGCGGTGCAACCGAAGGCGAAATTAAGGCTATGTTGAAAGAGGCTAAATTGCCTGAAAATGGTAAGACGGCTCTTTATGACGGGCGTTCGGGAATGCCGTTTGCAGAGCAGGTTACTGTCGGTCAAATCTACATGTTGAAGTTGGCGCATTTGGCGGATGATAAGATCCATGCGCGGTCGATCGGGCCTTATTCTCTTGTAACGCAGCAACCGCTGGGTGGTAAAGCTCAGTTCGGCGGGCAGCGTTTCGGAGAAATGGAAGTTTGGGCGCTTGAAGCTTATGGCGCTGCTTTCACGCTTCAGGAGCTTCTGACTGTGAAGTCGGACGATGTGGTGGGCCGTACCAAAGTTTACGAAGCCATTGTGAAGGGTGAACCCGCATTACACGCCGGAACACCGGAATCGTTTAACGTTCTTGTGAAAGAATTGCAGGCGCTCGGTCTTGATATCGTTCCTGAGAAAAATGGTGCGAAAGCCAAATTAGGCATCGCATTAGCTCAGGAAATGGAAGCCGCGCAGGTAGAAAAGCAGCAACAAGATGCGAAGGAGAAGCTCAAAGTATGACATACGATATCAACACCTTCGACTCAGTAAGTATTCGGATTGCATCACCTGAGATTGTTCGCGGATGGTCTCGCGGTGAAGTAAAAAAACCGGAAACGATTAATTATCGTACGCTGAAGCCCGAAAAAGACGGTCTTTTCTGTGAAAAGATTTTCGGTCCCACCAAGGATTACGAATGCGCTTGCGGAAAATACAAACGCATCAAGTATAAGGGTGTGATTTGCGATCGTTGCGGAGTTGAGGTGACTTTATCGCGTGTTCGCCGTGAACGCATGGGCCATATTGATCTAGTGACTCCGGTTTCGCATATCTGGTTTTTCAAAACGATGCCTTCACGTATCGGTAACCTGCTTGATTTGAGCGTTCGCTCACTTGAGAAAGTTCTTTATTATGAAGAGTTCATCGTTATTGATCCGAAAGAAACGCCGCTTAAGCCGCATCAGCTTTTAACGGAAGATGAGTATCAGAAAGCCGTTGAGCAATATGGTTTTGATAGTTTCAAAGCTGGTATGGGCGCGGCCGCTGTTCAGGAGCTGCTTGCCGGTCTTGAGCTTGATAAAATGGCGCAGAAGTATCAACGCCAGGTCCGCACCGCGAAGTCGAAGCAGACCCGTGCGCGAGGGATGAAAATTCTAAAAATTGTGGAAGCCTTCCGCAAATCCGGAAACAAACCTGATTGGATGATTTTGAATGTCGTGCCGGTTATTCCGCCCGATCTTCGTCCGCTCGTTGCTTTGGATGGAGGTCGTTTTGCGACTTCCGATTTGAATGACCTATATCGCCGTGTCATTAACCGCAATAACCGTTTGAAGAAGCTTCTTGATTTGAAAGCTCCCGACGTTATTATTCGCAACGAAAAACGCATGCTTCAGGAAGCTGTGGATGCGCTTTTTGACAACGGCCGTCATGGTCGTCCGGTTCTCGGCCCCGGTAACCGTCCGCTGAAATCTTTGAGTGACATGCTTAAAGGTAAACAGGGCCGTTTCCGTCAGAACTTGCTCGGTAAACGCGTTGACTATTCAGGCCGTTCGGTAATCGTCGTCGGTCCGGAACTTAAAATTCATCAGTGCGGTTTGCCTAAAAAAATGGCGCTTGAGCTTTTTGAGCCTTTTATCATCCGTAAATTAAAAGATCGCGGTCATGTTCACACGATCCGTTCCGCAAAGAAAATCGTTGAGCGTGTGCGTCCCGAAGTTTGGGATATTTTGGATGAAGTGATTCAAGAGCATCCGGTTATGCTTAACCGCGCTCCGACATTGCACCGTCTTGGTATTCAGGCTTTCGAGCCGGTTTTGATTGAAGGTAAGGCGATTCGCGTTCATCCGCTCGTTTGTACCGCTTTCAACGCTGACTTTGACGGTGACCAGATGGCCGTTCACGTTCCGCTTTCGATGGAAGCGATCATGGAAGCGCGCATTCTGATGCTTTCCGCAAACAACATCTTTTCTCCCGCAAGCGGTCAGCCGATTGTGGCTCCGACGCAGGATATCGTTTTGGGTCTTTATTATTTGACCAAAGCGCGCCAGGGTGTTCAGGGTGAAGGTCTTGTTTTTGGTTCATCCGATGAAGCTGCTTTTGCTTTTGCGGATGGTCAGGTTCATAAGCATGCCAAAGTAAAACTTCGTCTCGATAATAATGAAATCATCGAAACGCACTTGGGACGCATTCTTTTCAACAAAGAATTGCCGAAAGGGTTCCGTTTCGTAAATGATGTTATGACTAAAGCTAAGCTCGGCAAAATTATCGCCGAATGTTATAACCAGTTCGGGCACTATGAAGTTATTCAGCTTTTAGACCGTTTAAAGAAACTTGGTTTTGAAAGCGCGACTGCAGCCGGTATTTCCATCGGTATTAACGATGCAAAAATTCCTGTATCTAAGATTAAGTTCTTGGATGAAGGGCGCAAGCAAGTGAAGTCGATTGAAAGTCAGTATCGTCAGGGTATCATTACTGAGGGTGAGCGTTATAACAAAGTAATCGATATCTGGACTCACATCACGGATCGCGTGTCTGACACGATGTTTGAAGAGCTTGAAGACTTCAATCCAATTTTCATGATGGCCGATTCCGGCGCCCGCGGATCCAAACAGCAGATCCGTCAGCTTGCAGGTATGCGTGGTCTTATGGCGAAGCCGTCTGGTGAAATTATCGAATCTCCGATTACAGCGAATTTCCGCGAAGGTTTAACCGTTTTGGAATACTTTATTTCCACTCACGGTGCGCGTAAGGGTTTGGCGGATACCGCTCTTAAAACCGCGGATGCGGGTTATTTGACTCGTCGTCTCGTTGATGTCGCTCAAGATGTGATCATCAGCGAAATCGATTGCGGTACCTTGCAGGGTATCGTGATGGAGCCGGTTTATGAAGGCGAAGAAGAAATTGTTTCGCTCGGAGAGCGCATTCTTGGCCGTGTCGCTTTGGACAATGTTGTGGATATTATCACTGATCAGGTGATTGTGAAGTCCGGTCAGTTGATTGATGAAGACGTTGTGAAAAAAATTAGTGAATTTGGAATTGAAAAGATTCGGATTCGTTCGCCGCTCTTCTGTGAATCCGTAAAAGGTATTTGCGCGAAGTGTTACGGCCGCGACCTTGGTAATCGCCGTTTGGTTGAGCTTGGAACCGCGACCGGTATTATTGCCGCGCAGTCGATCGGTGAGCCTGGAACTCAGCTGACGATGCGTACTTTCCATATCGGTGGTACGGCCTCACGCGTTGTTGAGCAATCTTATTTCCGTGCCCGCAACTCGGGTACTGTGAAGTATCACAATTTAAAAACAGTTGTGACAGAAAGCAAAGAAGTGGTTGTTCTTAACCGTAACGGTCAAATTACGATTCATGATGCTACGGGGCGCGAACTTGAAAGATATACCGTTCCTTCGGGTGCCATTATCGCTCCACGCGATGGCGGTAAAGCCGAAAAAGGCGAAACTTTTGTGAAATGGGATCCGTATACGGTTCCCATTTTAACCGAGGTTGCCGGTAAGGTTCGATACGAAGATATTAAAGTCGGCGTCAGTATGAATGAAGAAATGGACGCGACGACAGGCTTGATTGACCGCGTGATCATCGATCACAAAGAAGATTTGCATCCGCAGCTTATCATCACTGGTGCGAATGACGAGGTTCTCGCATTCTATCCGATTCCAACCGGCGCTCACATCGTGGCGCAGGACGGGCAGCAGTTGACGAGCGGTATGATGCTCGCTAAAACACCGCGTAAAGTCGCGAAAACTCGTGATATCACCGGCGGTTTGCCGCGTGTTGCCGAGCTTTTTGAAGCGCGCAAGCCGAAGAACCCTTCCGTAATTTCTGAAATCGACGGTATTGTTGAAATAGGAGACGTGGTTAAAGGTAAGCGTAAGATCATTGTGAAGAGTCCTTCCGGGATGACTTGTGAATATTTGATCCCTCACGGAAAACATTTGAATGTCTACACGGGCGACCGCGTTGTTGCGGGTGAGCAGCTTGTTGACGGACCGGTTGTGCCACAAGATATTTTGAAAGTATCCGGCGAGCGAGCTTTGATGGATTATCTCGTAAGAGAAGTTCAGGAAGTTTACCGTCTCCAGGGCGTTAAGCTGAACGATAAGCACGTTGAAATTATTGTGCGTCAAATGCTTCGCAAAGTCCGCATAGAAGATTCCGGTGATACGGATTTTCTTGTCGGGTCGCATATCGAGCGTCAGCAGTTTAAAGAAGAAAATGAAAAGATGCTCAAAAAAGGAAAAGAACCTGCGAAAGCGACTCCGATTCTTTTAGGTATCACGAAAGCTTCTTTGACGACGGAGAGTTTTATTTCCGCGGCAAGTTTCCAAGAAACAACTCGTGTGTTGACGGAGGCTGCGGCGGCTGGGAAGCGTGATTATCTGCGCGGCCTGAAAGAGAATGTGATCATGGGGCATTTGATTCCTGCGGGTACGGGCTTCAAGACGCATCAAGCGTTCAGAATTGAAAAAGATATTTCAGGCGTATTGCCGGGACTGGCTAAGAAAGAAGATCTTGCCGGTGCTGAAGCTACGTCTGTGCAAGAGAATAAGTAATACAAGGAGAAATTAGATTTCATGGCACCCACGATTAATCAGCTTGTCCGCAAAGGTAGAAAACCGGTTGTTTTTAAAACGAAATCACCGGCGCTACAGAAGGCACCGTTTCGTAAAGGTGTTTGTCTGCTCGTAAGAACACAGACGCCGAAGAAACCGAACTCGGCGCTGCGTAAAATTGCGCGTGTTCGTCTCACGAACGGTATGGAAGTCACGGCTTATATTCCGGGCGAAGGTCACAACCTTCAGGAGCATTCAATCGTCCTCGTGCGCGGCGGAAAAGTGAAAGATTTGCCGGGCGTTCGTTACCATATCGTTCGGGGTAAGCTTGATACTGCAGGTGTTGATAAGCGTACTTGCTCAAGATCAAAATATGGAGCAAAAACTCCCAAAAAAGATGCTAAGGCTGCGGCCAAGTAACCATAATTTGCTCTGAGCGCTTTGCGCTCAACCGCAAAGATAACTCTAAATTAAGCAAAAGCAAAAAGGGTATACAAGAAAATGAGAAGAAGAACAGCTGGTAAGCGTACAATTGACCCAGATCCACGTTTTAACGATCTTATTGTAGCAAAAATGATCAATATGGTTATGGAGGGTGGAAAAAAGCCGGTTGCTGAGTCCATCGTCTATGAGGCTTTTGATATCGTTAAAGAAAAAACAGGCAAAAATCCTCTTGAAGTTTTTCGTCAGGCAGTAGAGAATGTCCGACCTTTTTTGGAAACGAAATCAAGGCGCGTTGGCGGAGCGACTTATCAGGTTCCTGTGAATGTCGAAGAGTCGCGCAGTATTGCTTTGGCTTTGCGCTGGATGCAGGGATATGCCGCGGACAGAAAAGGGAAGCCGATGAGTCAAAAGCTGGCTCAGGAAATTTTAGACAGTTATCAGAAGACAGGTTCTTCGATTAAGAAGCGCGAAGATATGCATAAGATGGCGGAGTCAAACCGCGCTTTTGCACATTACCGCTGGTAAGTAGTTTTGTTGTTTGGCGCAAAAAGTTAAAACTTTTTGCGCATTTAATTTAAATTAACGATAAGTAGAAATTGAAGTAAATAAATGTCAGAAGATAAAAAGCATTATCCGCTGGAGAAAATTAGAAACTTCGGAATCGCTGCGCATATTGACGCGGGTAAAACGACGACGACCGAGCGTATTCTTTTTTATACGGGCCGCACCTATAAGATTGGTGAAGTTCATGAAGGTACTGCGGTTATGGACTGGATGGTTCAGGAGCAAGAGCGCGGCATCACAATTACATCTGCTGCAACAACGTGCTTTTGGAATGATTGCCGTTTAAATATTATTGACACTCCCGGTCACGTTGACTTTACGATTGAAGTTGAGCGTTCTATGCGGGTATTGGATGGTTGCGTTGCGGTATTCGGCGCGGTTGAAGGTGTAGAGCCGCAGTCTGAAACTGTTTGGCGTCAAGCTGATCGTTATCGTGTTCCCCGTATTGCTTTTATTAATAAGATGGATCGTACCGGCGCTACTTTTGAGCCTAACGTTCAGCAGATGCGTGATCAGTTGGGTGCGAACGCTGTTCCTATCCAGATTCCGATGGGCGCAGAAGATAATTTTATCGGCTTGATTGACTTGGTTGAGATGAAAGCCAATATTTTCGAAAAAGAAAATAAAGGTGAAAAGTATACGGTTGAACCGATTCCCGCTGAATATCAAGCTGCTGCTAAGAAGGCTCGCGACTATATGATTGAAAAGTTTTCCGAGCATGATGATGTTTTGATGAATAAGTTTATTGAAGGGCAAGAAGTCGGGGTTGAAGAGCTCCGTCGCGCAATTCGTAAAGCAACAATCGATATTAAGGTTCAGCCTGTTGTTTGTGGGTCTGCGTTGAAGAACAAGGGTGTTCAGCAGTTGCTGGACTGTGTTGTTTATTATCTTCCCGCGCCTTGTGATGTTCCGCCGCTTGAAGGCAAGGATCCTTCCGATGAAGACAAGGTCATTGTTCGTAAGGTCGGCGACAATGAACCTCTTTCTTGTTTTGCATTTAAGATTGCAAGCGATAAGTTTGTTGGTTCTCTCACTTACATCCGTATTTACTCCGGAACGCTTAAGAGCGGTTCCTATATCTATAACCCTCGTACTCGAAAAAAAGAGCGCCTTGGTCGCTTAGTTTTGATGCATGCCAATAAACGCGAAGAAATTGAAGAGGCTGGTGCGGGCAATATTGTTGCAGCGGTTGGTATTAAAGAGGCAAAAACCGGCGATACTATTTGCGATGAAAATAACCCGATCATTCTCGAAAGCTTGTTCATTCCTGAGCCGGTTGTTTGGATGTCGATTGAACCAAAAACTAAAGCGGACCGTGATCGTATGTCGGATGTTATGGGGCGATTGGTTTCTGAAGATCCCACTTTCCGTGTACGCAGTGATATGGAAACAGGTCAGACCTTGATTGGTGGAATGGGTGAATTGCACCTTGATATTAAAGTGGACGTGATGAAACGTGAGTATGCCGTTGAGGTCAACGTAGGTAAGCCTCAGGTTGCCTATAAAGAAACAATTTTGGGCACGGCAAGTGCTGAAGGTAAGTTTATTAAGCAGTCCGGCGGTCGCGGTCAGTACGGGCATTGCTACTTGGATATTGAGCCGCTTGAGTCGGGCAAAGGTATTGAGTTTGTGAATAAAGTCGTCGGCGGTCGTATTCCCCGTGAGTTTATTCCTGCGATTGAAGACGGTGTTCGCGAGGCTTGTACAAACGGTGTTCTTGCTGGGTACCCAGTGACGGACGTTAAGGCGACTGTTACGGATGGAAGCTATCACGACGTCGACTCTTCCGAAATTGCGTTTAAAATGGCTGGTATCTTTGCTTTCAAAGATGCGTTTAAGAAAGCCAGCCCGATTTTGCTTGAGCCGATTATGAAAGTCGAAGTGGTTGTGCCTGATGAATATATGGGTGACATTGTTGGCGATCTTCAGTCGCGCCGTTGCGTTATTCAGGAAATGGGCAATCGTGGTAATTTGAAATCGATCGTCGGACACGTTCCGCTCAGCGAAATGTTTGGTTATGCGATGGCGTCGCGCTCCCTTTCTCAGGGTCGCGCAACTTATACGATGGAACCTCAAGGTTACAAAGAAGTTCCGCGTAACGTCGCCGAAAAAATCATCACAGTCTAACGTTTATAATGCGCCTCTCGATAAAGCTCGAGGCGCGATAGAGTAAAAAAGGGATTTAATAAAATGGTCCAAGTGAAAGAAAAAATCAGAATTAAGCTTCAGGCATACGATCATCGTGTTCTCGATCAGTCGGTTCATGAAATCGTTGGAACAGCGCGCCGCACCGGAGCAAAAGTAGTCGGCCCAATTCCTTTGCCGACACACATTTGGAAGACAACAGTTTTGCGGGGTCCTCATATCGATAAGAAGGCGCGCGACCAGTATGAAGTTCGTACGCATAAGCGTTTGATCGAATTGGAAGAGCCGACATCTCGTACTGTGGATGCTTTGATGAAGCTTGACTTGCCAGCGGGTGTTGACGTTCAAATTAAGTTGTAACAATTTAAGTTTTGCTCTGCGCGGCGAAAGCATAAGACGCATCAATAACAAAGGAAAAGAAAATGATCGGTTTACTCGGAAAAAAAGTTGGAATGACGCAGGTGTTTGACGAAGAGGGCCGTCAGGTCCCGGTTACGGTTTTGGATTGTTCTCCCTGTTATGTGACTGCCATCCGTACAAAAGAGAAGGATGGTTATCAGGCCGTTCAGCTTGGTTATGGAAAAGGTAAGGCTAAGCAGCTTGGAAAAGCGCGTGTTGGACATTTGAAGAAAGCCGGCGTGGAAGAGGCGTTGCAATTTGTGCGTGAAATTCGTTCTGAAAAAACGGACGGTCTCAGGCTCGGTGCGCAGCTTTCCGTAAAGCAGTTTGAATCGGGAGATTTTATCGATATCACCGGGATTTCAAAAGGGAAGGGTTTTCAAGGCGTTGTGAAGAAGCATGGGTTTAAGGGTGGTGAATCGGCTCATGGTTCTAAGTTTGGTCGTGAAGCCGGATCAACCGGACAAAACTCAACTCCGGGACGCACTTATCGCGGTCGTAAAATGGCCGGGCATATGGGCACCGACACGGTTACCAAATCAAATTGTTTTGTTGTTGATTCTGATGAAGCGCAAGGTGTTTTGATTGTTCGCGGGAGCATTCCGGGGCATAACGGCGCCTATGTTGTGATCAAGAACTCGTTGAAAAAAGGTAAAGCAAAGTCTTGGAAGATTCACTCGTCAGAATCTGCTAGTGCTTCTCCTGCTCAAGAGGCAGCTGAGTCGGAAACAAAATAAAGCTGCAAAAGAATAATTAAGAGGACAAAAATATGAAGGCACCCCTTTACTCTAAAGAGGGAAAGAAAAAAAGCGAAGTGGTATTGAATCCGAAAGTTTTCGGAGTTCGCGTGAACCAGCGCTTGTTGAATTTGATTCGTAACGGCTATGCCGCTAATTTACGTAGCGGAACCGCGCATACAAAAACTCGCGGAAACGTGAGTGGTGGCGGTAAAAAACCTTGGCGTCAAAAGGGAACCGGCCGTGCGCGTGCGGGCTCAACCCGTTCTCCGCTGTGGCGCGGAGGTGGAACCATTTTTGGTCCTTTGACTCGCGATTACTCTCAGCATTTGTCGCAGTCAATGCGTTTATCCGCTTTGGCTTCAGCTTTGAGCTCAAAGGCATTGGATAAGAAACTTGTTGTTCTGGAAGAAGTAAAGTTGAATTCCGCGAAAACCAAAGAGTGGGTTGATTTAGTTAAAGCTCAGCCTCTTGACGGTCGCCGCGCGCTATGTGTCGTGAAAACTGCGGACGAAAATATTCGCCGGGCTTCCCGCAACATGCGTGAGTGGATTGATGTTAAAGAAGCCCGTAATTTTACGGCGTATGATGTTTTGCAGCGTGATCGTTTGATGATTGATCAAGAAGCGCTTGCAGTGATTGATCAAAGGATTGTAGGGGAGAAGTAATTTATGAAATTGCACATGTATGATGTGATTTTAGAGCCGGTTGTTACAGAGAAAGCGGCGAGAGAATCTGAGAAGTTTTCTAAGTACGCGTTTAAGGTTCATCGCGCGAGTAACAAAAAGCAGATCAAGTCTGCTGTGGAAAAGTTTTACAACGTTCATGTTACGAAGATTAATACGATCAACTACGACGGCAAGCAGCGTCGGTTGCGTGCTCAGCCCGGCCTTACGGCGAGCTGGAAAAAAGCAACAGTCACTCTGAAAAAGGGTGAGAAAATTGATTTTACGAAATAGGCATAAGGGGAAACGCAAATGGGCTTGACTAAATTTAGACCGATTACACCGTCAGGGCGATATAAGCAAGTTGCTGACTTCGCCGAGTTGACAGCGAGTCGTCCGCACAAAGCGTTGACGATCAGCAAGAGCTCAACGGGTGGACGTAACAATCATGGACATATTACAAAGCGTGGCCGCGGAGGCGGGCATAAGCGCCGCATTCGCTTGGTAGATTTTCGCCGTGATAGATATGGTCTTCCGGCAACCGTGCTCACGGTTGAGTACGATCCGAACCGGAGTTCCCGAATTTCATTAGTTGAGTATGAAGATGGAGAAAAGCGCTATATCATTTGTCCGGACGGATTGAAAGTTGGAGAAAAAATTGTTAGCGGTCCCGACTCTGAAATTAAAGTTGGAAACCATCTTCCTTTAAGCAGAATTCCTGAAGGTGCGAATATTCATAATATTGAATTGCGCACGGGTTGCGGTGGTAAGCTTGTTCGTGCAGCCGGCGGAGCGGCACAGATTTTGGCTAAAGAGGGTGAGTATGTGCATGTGAAAATGCCATCCGGCGAAGTTCGATTGATTCCGGCAAACGCGTATGCCACGATTGGGCAATGCTCTAATCTTGAGCATGAAAAGCTGGTTTATGGTAAAGCCGGAAAAACACGCTGGATGGGACGTCGCCCGATTACGCGCGCGATTGTTCGTAACCCAGTTGACCATCCGATGGGTGGCGGTGAAGCTAAGTCGAAATCAAACGAGCATCCTAAAAGCCCTTGGGGACAAAAATCGAAGGGTTTTAAAACTCGTAAGAAGTCCAAGATTACGAATAAGTTTATCGTTAAAGACAGACGTAAATAATTTTGCTCTGTGCGCCTAAGTGCACAACCGCAGAAAAACAAAATAAGAGTGAGTAAGGAAAAAATATGAGCAGGTCGTCGAAAAAAGGTGTGTTTGTGGATGAGAAGCTTTTGATGAAAGTTCAAAAAGCTGTTCAAACAAAAGATCGCAAGCCAATTAAAACGTGGTCTCGTCGTTCGACTATTACGGCGGATTTCGTTGGAGCGAACCTTTCGATCCACACCGGAAAAGATTTTTTGAGTCTCTTTATCACTGAAGAAATGGTAGGGCACCGCGTTGGAGAATTCGCTCCAACACGTAAGTTCCGTGGCCATGGTAGCTCGGGCGAAAAAGCCGCCGCTGCTGCTTCAGGTGCGAAAACCTAATTGAAAGATATACGGAGTAATTTGTGAGCCATAGCGGAACTTTAGCAAAAAACAGAACAGAATCCGATAAACATGCAGTTGCAAGCTGGCAGTATGCCAGAATTTCAACTCGTAAAATGGGCTTAGTTGCGGACATTGTTCGCAAGCGCCCGGCTATCGACGCAGTTGCGATTTTGCAGGTTACCAATAAAAAAGGTGCGCGTATTATCGCAAAAGTTTTGAAGAGCGCTTTGGCTAATGCCAAAATCAAGGGTTTAGATGAGTCGAAGTTGATTGTCAAAGAGGTTTTGACTGACAATGGACCGACCATGAAGCGTATTTTCCCCCGTTCTCAGGGGCGCATGGATCGTATGTTGAAGCGTACGACGCATGTTACGGTTATCGTTGCTGAAGGTAAAAAAGTTGTCAACCCGGTGATTGCCCCGGTTGTTGAAGAAAAGTCAAAAAAGTCGAAGTCTAAAGCTGTTAAAGCTTAGACAATAGGGAGGATTCGTTTTGGGCCAGAAAGTTCATCCGTACGGAATTCGTTTAGGCTACATTCGCACTTGGAAAGCCCGCTGGTTTTCTGATAAGGCGGAAGGTACATTGTTGCACGAAGATCTTAAGATACGTGCTTATATCAAAAAAAAATTGGCTCAAGCCGGTATTTCAAGCGTTGAAATCGAGCGTTCTCAGGGGCGTGTGCGTGTTCGTATTTTTGCCGCGAAGCCCGGTGTGATCATCGGTCGCCGCGGACAGGAAATTGATAAAATTAAAGAAGATATTTCGAAAATTACGAAAAATGAAATCTTTTTGGATATCAAGGAAGTCAAGGTTCCTCAGATTGACGCACAGCTTGTTGCGGAAAACATTGCGCAGCAGCTTGAAAAACGAATTGGTTTTCGTCGCGCGATGAAGCGTGCGATGCAGTTAGCAATGCAAAAGGGTGCGCTTGGAATTAAAATCCAAGTGAAGGGCCGTTTGGGCGGTGCTGAAATTGCTCGCGCTGAAGGTTATCATGAAGGGAAAGTTCCTTTGCAGACTTTCCGCGCGGATGTGGATTATGGTTTTATCGAAGCTTTCACAGCCTATGGAACGATCGGCTGCAAAGTTTGGATTTATAAGGGTGATATTTTGGTTAAAAAAGAGCAAGCAGAAAAGCGTCTTGAAAGAGCTCTGCAGGCAAGCAAGGAAGCGGAAATTCAAGCCGCTTCCGCTGGCGCAGAGAATAATCAGGTTAAGGCTTAAGCCTGAAAAAAGTTTAAAGAGGAGCTGTTATGTCGTTAATGCCGAAGCGTGTTAAATATAGAAAGATGCAGCGCGGATCGATGGGGGGAGTCGCGACCCGCGGAGCAGAGTTGTCTTTCGGTGACTTTGGTTTAAAAGCCATTGACCGCGGGTATTTAACGGCTATTCAAATTGAGGCTGCGCGTGTTGCTTTGACTCGCCACGTTAAACGCAGCGGCAAGTTGTGGCTTCGTGCGTTTCCGGATAAACCGTACACCAAGCGCCCGCCCGAAACTCGTATGGGTAAGGGGAAGGGTTCGCCTGAGTATTACGTTTGTGTGATTAAGCCTGGAAAACTTATTTTTGAAATCTCAGGTGTTCCGGAGTTGCTTGCGAAATCAGCTTTTCGCTTGTGCGCGCATAAAATTCCGTTTCGGACAAAATTTGTGAAGCGGGAAGGGTTCTGATTTATTTTGCCTCTGAGCGTATCGCTCAACCGGCATTCAATATAAAAGGTAACTAAGTATGGCAAAAGTAGCAGATTTTCAAAATTTGACAGAAGAAGAGCTTGTTGAAAAAGAAGGCCAGCTTAAGAAGCAATTAATGCAGTTGCGTTTTGACGCGAAGCTGGGAAAGCTTGAAAAGCATTCGACTATTCGAGACTTACGGCGTGATATCGCCCGTGTTTTGACTGTGATGAATCAAAAGAGGAGCGCGTCTTAATATGGCGGAAGTTACAAAGAAATCAGTCAGTGTGTTAGAAGGGGTCGTTACAAGCGACAAAATGAATAAGACCCGTGTTGTTGAAGTAACAAAAGTATTTCAGCATTCGGAATATAAAAAAGTAATCGCGCGTCAAATTAAGTGTTACGCGCATGATGAAAAGAACGCTTCAAAAAAAGGCGATAAAGTTTTTATTGTTGAGACAGGTCCCGTCTCTAAAAGTAAGCGTTGGCGGATTACGAAAGTGGTGGCAGCATGATTCAGATTCGATCCATTCTTGATATTGCCGATAACAGCGGAGCCAAAAAAGCTTCCATGATCGGCGTTATTGGACGTCATGGAACCTTGGTTGCTGAAGTCGGTGACATTATTACGGCTTCAGTTAAAGAAGCGATTCCGACTTCTGCGGTTAAAAAAGGTGAAGTGGTTAAGGCGGTTGTTGTTCGTACGCGTTTCCCGATTCAGCGTAAAGACGGATCCACGGTTCGCTTTTCATCCAATGCAATTGTCTTGATTGATAATGCGAAGAACCCGCGCGGAACACGTATTTTTGGACCCGTGGCTCGTGAATTGCGTGATTGCGCTTTTACTAAGATTATTTCTTTGGCTCCGGAGGTTGTGTAGGTTATGAAGATTAGAAAAGGCGATGAAGTGCTTGTGATTGCAGGTAAAGATAAGGGTAAAAAAGGAAAAGTAATGCGCGTTTTTTCATCCGAGCATGCTTTGCTCGTTGAAAAGATTAATTACCAGACCGTTTATCAGAGAAAGAGCCAAGAGAACCCTAAGGGCGGTATTTCAAAAATTGAAGGTAAGCTGCATGCTTCCAACGTTAAGTTGGTTTGCCCGCGCTCCGGTAAGCCGACACGCGTCGGTTATTCCCGTCTTGCGGACGGAACCAAGCAAAGATTAGCGAAGAAATCAGGAGAGGTTTTCTAACATGGCAACTGCACAAGATAAATACACGCCGCGGCTGAAGACGCGATATAAAGAAGAAATCGCAAAACATCTTCAGGAAGAGTTTGGCTATAAGAACTCCATGCAGATTCCCCACATTGAAAAGATTGTGGTGAATATGGGTATTAAAGAAGGTCCTTCTGATATCAAGATTCTTGAGCAATGCGCTGAAGAGCTTGCTTTGATTACAGGGCAGAAGCCCGTTGTGCGCCGCGCCAAGAAAGCGATTTCTGCTTTTAAGCTTCGTGAAAATTCTCCGATCGGCTTGAAAGTAACTTTGCGCAAAGCGAGAATGTACGAATTTTTGGATCGCTTGATTAACGTTGCGATGCCTCGAATTCGTGACTTTCAAGGTTTTTCGGACCGTAGCTTTGACGGCCGTGGCAACTTTTCAATTGGTTTGACTGAGCAAACGGTTTTTCCTGAAGTGCATTTTGACAAAGTGAAAAAAGTTCAGGGTATGGATATTACTTTTGTGACGACAGCAAACAACAATCAGGAAGCAAAAAGACTTTTAGAGCTTCTTGGTTTTCCCTTTAAAAAAAGATAAGGTAGAGGTAGCGTTTCATGGCAAAAACATGTTTGGTTGTCAAGCAGCGGCTTGAGCCTAAGTTCAAAGTTCGTAAATATAACCGTTGTCAGCGTTGCGGTCGTGCGCGCGGCTATATCGGCAAATATCAAGTATGCCGCATTTGTTTTCGCGAACTTGCTAACGACGGATTGATTCCGGGCGTTGTGCGTTCGAGCTGGTAAGCGGAAGGATAGAAACTATGTCACAGAGTGATTTTGTAGGCGATTTTTTAACGGTTTTGCGGAATGCTTCTCAGGCGCGTCTTGAGAAGATTACGACTCCGTCTTCAAACGTAGCTTTGAAGATTTTGGAAATTCTTGAAAAAGAAGGGTTTATCCAGAGCTTTAAAGGGTTTGAAGAAGGCGCGAAGAAATTTGTGCGAGTGAGTTTGAAATATGTCAAAGGACGCAAGCCTGCGTTGCAAGGGGTCCGCCGTATTTCAACTCCCGGGTTGCGCCGGTACGTGGGCGTTAAAAAAGTTCCGAATGTTCGGGGTGGTTTTGGTGTTGCGATTGTTTCGACTTCCAAAGGGTTGATGACCGATCGGCAAGCCAAAGAAATGAACGTTGGCGGCGAGTTTATTTGCACGGTTTGGTGAACGCAGTTATTTTTGCTCGCTTAAGCGCGCAGAGATAAGGACGTTTTTTTATTTGGCTCTGTTCGCTAAAAGCGAGCAACCGCAAAAAACGAAATAGGAAATAGAAATATGTCACGAGTAGGAAAAAAACCTGTTACGGTTCTTGAGAAAGTTCAAGTAACGGTTCAGGGACAGAAAATTAAAGTTAAAGGTCCGAAGGGTGAGCTTTCTTTTGAAGTGCACCCCAAGATCAAAGTTGAATCCAAGGCGAGTGAACTTTTGGTGAGCCGTTCATCCGATCAGCCTTTAGACCGTGCGTTGCATGGTACAACTCGCGCTGTGATTCGTAACATGATTCAGGGCGTATCTGAAGGTTACGTTAAAGAGCTTGAAATTATTGGTGTTGGTGCGAAGGCTGCGATTAAAGGAAAAGTTTTGAGCATGTCGCTTGGCTTTACCCACCCGATTGATTACACCATCCGTGATGGCGTTGATATTAAGTGCCCGAACCCGACGCGTATCGTTATTTCCGGCGCGGATAAGCAATCTGTCGGACAAGCGGCTGCTGAAATCAGAAGTTTTAATCCGCCTGAGCCTTATAAAGGTAAGGGAATTCGCTATGTGGGCGAGCAGGTTCGTCGTAAACAGGGTAAAAAAGTCGGAAGCTAAGCGAAGCCCAAAGTAAAAAGCAAGAGTTGAGGAATTTATGAATACAAGAGAGTTTGGAAGACAGCATCGGCATCAGCGCGTAAGAAAAAAGCTTTCCGGAACACCGGAGCGTCCGCGTTTGTCAGTTCATCGTTCAGCAAAGAGTCTTCAGGCTCAGGTTGTGGATGATATGGCGCAGCGCACTTTAATTTCTTTTTCCACGCTGGATAAAGATTTTTTAAAGCAGGCTCCCAAAAAAGCTCCGAAAAAAGATTTGGCCAAGAGCTTGGGTTTGTATTATGCCGAGAAGATGAAAGCTAAAGGCATTTCGGCGATTAGTTTTGACCGCGCGGGATATTTATATCATGGGCGCATCAAAGCTCTTGCGGAAGGTTTACGCGAAGGCGGAATACAATTTTAATTTTGCCTCTGAGCGCAAGCGCTCAATCGGCATAAACATCAATAGAAATAGAACCTGAGGAAATATGGCAGATAAGCTTAAAGCAAAAAAAGAAACCGAAGCGGAAGCAGCAAAGAAGCTTTTGACTCCCGCAGCAGCGCTTGCTGTTGTTGAAGAAGTTTCCAGCGGAACAGAAAAATCTACGAACTTTGAAAAGGTTGTGGCAATTAACCGTTCTTGCAAAGTTGTTAAGGGTGGTAAACGCTTTGGTTTCAGCGCGCTTGTGATTGTTGGTAATGGCCATGGTGAGTTTGGTTACGGACAAGGCAAAGCCAATGAAGTTGCTGATGCGATTAAAAAAGCTTTGACGGCCGCGCGCAAGCGTTCGGTTCGCGTTATTTTAAGAAATACAACGATTCCTCATGAAGTGGTCGGAGAATATGGCGCGGCAAGAGTGCTTTTGAAGCCTGCGGCTCCCGGTACCGGAATTATTGCCGGCGGCGCGGTGCGTGCCGTTTGTGAATCTTGCGGCATCAAAGATATTCTGACAAAAAGTCTTGGTAGTGATAATTCAGTTAATGTGTTTAAAGCGACGGTCCAGGGGTTAATGTCCTTGGTTAATACCCGCATTCGCAAAGAAGAAAGTGACATCGGTCATGAAGGCTAAAAAGCTTTATTTAAAGAAATCAAAAAGACTCGGACGCGGGGGTTCTTCCGGACACGGCGGAACTTCTACCAAGGGTCATAAAGGTCAACGCGCTCGCTCAGGTTACAGCCGTCGTGCGGGCTTCGAAGGCGGACAAAATCCTCTTTGGCGTAAATTGCCGAAACGCGGATTTAGCCGCGAAGATATGAAGGAACGCTTTTTGGCGGTTAACCTCCATCAGCTTTCTGAGTTATCTGTTTCGGATATCAGCCCTGCTGTTTTGGTTGCAAATGGCGTGATTCGTAAAAAGAACGCGGCCGTTAAAATTCTTGGAACAGGCGAAATTCAAAAAGCTTTGAATGTGACAGCGCATGCTTTTAGCGCTTCGGCGAAAACAAAAATTGAAGCGGCCGGCGGAAAAGCCGTTCTCATCGGCGCATAAGAGTTTGTAATGCTTTCAGCCTTTCAGAATATATTTAAAATTCCCGAGCTTCGGAACAAGGTGTTATTTACCTTGGGCATTATTGTTGTGTATCGCTTGGGTGTTTTTGTTCCTGTCCCGGGTGTTGACGAGACTGCGCTCGCGTCTTTTTTTCAGAAAATGGGCGGGGGCAATCTGCTTGGTTTTATGGGGATGTTTACCGGAGGCGCGCTTCAAAAGGCATCCATTTTTGCTCTCGGTATTATGCCGTATGTTTCCGCTTCGATTATTCTTCAGCTTTTAACGGTTGTCATTCCCGCGCTTGAAAAGATGGCCAAAGAGGGCGAAGAAGGCCGTAAAAAAATTACTCAATATACTCGTTATGGGACGATTATTTTGGGATTGATTCAAACTTTTTTCATTGCGCTTTGGCTTGAAAATCCAAGAATGTTTCAGGACGAAGTCATTGTTCCGAATCCTGGCTGGGGCTTTCGCCTTATGTGTATGTTGACGATGACCACGGGAACGGCTTTCATTATGTGGTTGGGCGAGCAAATCGATAAATTTGGAATTGGCAACGGAATTTCCATTTTAATCGCGGCCGGTATCGTGGAATCCATTCCGGAGGCTCTGCGCCAAACTTATGTTCTCTTTCAAACCGGTCAATTGGCTTGGTGGGCGCTTATTATCATGGTGGCGCTTTTCTTTTTTACGGTTGTCGGTGTTATTTATATTATTCAGGGAACGCGCCGCATTCCGGTTCAACATGCCAAGCAAATTCGCGGAAGCCGTGTTTATGGCGGGAACAGTACCTATATTCCTTTGAAGGTGAATCAGGCCGGCGTTATTCCTATTATTTTCGCGCAATCGGTTATTCTTTTCCCGGCAACCTTGGCAGGGTTTTTTCCGCAAGCAGGTGCTTTAACTTCAGTTGCGCAGTTTTTGAGTTATGGAAGCTTGGGATATTCTCTGATTTACGGCGGACTTATTTTGTTTTTCACTTTCTTTTATACAGCAATTACTTTCAATCCGATTGAAGTAGCGGATCATCTTCAGAAATCAGGCGGATTTGTTCCGGGTATTCGTCCGGGAAAAAACACGGCAGAATTTTTGGATTTCGTTGTTACGCGCATTGCCGCCTCAGGCGCTGTCTTTCTTTTTATTATCGCGATTTTCCCGAATGTTGTTTCCGCAAACTGGCTTCTTAAGCTGCCGTTTTTGGTTGCCAGCTTTTTCGGCGGAACGGGTCTCTTGATTATTGTTGGTGTTATTTTGGATACGATGAAAGCGATTGAGTCGCAGCTTTTGATGCGTCATTACGAAGGCTTTATTAAGAGCGGCAAACTCAAATCGAGGCGTGCCTAAGCATGAGAATGGTTTTGTTGGGTCCTCCGGGCGCTGGTAAGGGAACGCACGCAAAAATTATTAAAGAAAAGCATGGCTTGGTTCAGTTGGCAACCGGTGATATTTTACGGCGCCATATGAAAGAAGGAACAGGGCTTGGCGTGCAAGCGCGCGCGACGATTGAAAAGGGCGCTCTCGTTTCGGATAATCTTGTGAATGAGATGATGTTTTCTGAAATCAAAGCGATCAAGGATAAGGGCTTTATTTTAGACGGTTATCCGCGTACGCTCGGGCAAGCCGAAGCATTGGAAGGCTTTCTTGAAAAAGAACAAATTCCATTGGATTTGGTTTTAAATTTTGAGACATCGGAAAAAGTTATTTTAGAGCGTTTGTCGGGCCGCAGAGTGAATCCGACAACGGGACGTGTTTATCACATACGCAATATGCCTCCGAAAAAAGAGGGCATTTGTGATGATACCGGCGAGGCTCTCATTCAGCGTAAGGATGACGCGCCGGAGACGATTAAAAATCGTCTTAATGTTTATGAGAATGAAACGAGTCCGTTGATTGATTTTTATCGGAAACGTGATTTGCTGCAAAATATTCCGGGAGACTACGATGTTCCGGAGCTGCAGCCGATTATTGCGAAGCTCTTTGAAAAACTCAGTTTGATTTCATGATCGAGCTTAAATCTAAGCGCGAAATTGAAATCATGCAGGAAGCGGCGTTGATTTTGCAAAAGATCTTCGCGGCGGTTCAGCCTGCGGTTTGTGAAAACGCGACGACGAATGATTTGGATGCCATTGCGGAGCAAATTATTCGAAGCCAGGGCGGCAAATCGGCGTTTAAGGGATATCGCGGCTTTCCGAAAGTGGCTTGTATTTCAGTGAATGAAGAAGTTGTTCACGGAATTCCGGGCAACAAAAAGCTGAAAAAAGGTGATTTGGTTAGTTTTGATATTGGTGTTATTTACAAAGATTTTTATTCTGACGCAGCTCGGTCATGGTGCGTCGGCGGAAAACCGGACGCCAAAACACAAGCGTTGATGGATGCTTCCAAGGGTGGAATGGAAGCGGCTTTGGAAGCTTACAAGCCCGGTTGTCAGATTGGTGATCTTTCGGAAGCGATACAAAAATATATTGAATCGCGCGGATTTGGGGTTGTTCGTGATTTTGTCGGTCACGGAATCGGAAAAAGTTTGCATGAAGAACCGCAGGTTCCGAATTACGGAAAAGCGGGCAGAGGCTTAAGAATTGAGCCGGGATTAGTATTAGCGATTGAGCCGATGGTGACGGCAGGTTCGCATGAAGTACAGGTTTTAGCGGACGGATGGACTGTGGTAACCAAGGATCGTTCTTGGGCCAGTCATTATGAAGATTCGATCGCTTTTTTAGAAGATGGATTTATAAATTTAACTGGCGGATACGCAAAAAAATTCGCCGATTATCAGAGATAAAGAAAAATATGCCCAAAGAAGACGCAATTGAAGTTGAAGGAAAGGTTGTTGAGCCTTTGCCCAATGCTCAGTTTCGTGTTGAATTGGAAAACGGACATATTATTCTGGCGCACATTTCCGGAAAAATGCGGATGAACTATATTCGTATTTTGCCTGGAGACTCAGTGAAGGTGGAGTTGTCCCCTTATGATTTGAGTCGTGGGCGCATTACGTATCGCGTGAAATAAGTTTCGGCTCTGAGGCGAAGCCTCAACGGCGAAGCCAGAAATTAGATAAAAGAGGGAATTATGAAAGTTCGTTCGTCAGTAAAAAGAATTTGTGAAAATTGTAAGATCGTAAGACGTCAGCGCCGGGTTTATGTTATTTGCTCAAACCCGAAGCACAAGCAGCGTCAGGGTTAAGCCGTTTGATGGGGCTCTGCGGTAATACCGCAACCGCAAAAATTTTTTAGTAGCTAAGTGTGGGCTGTTACGCAGGAAGCGTAAAGCCAAAGATAAACAGGAGAAAATATGCCGCGTATTTTGGGTGTGGATATTCCACAAGGAAAGAAAACTTTTATTGCCTTGACCTATTTGTATGGGGTTGGTCGCACTTTGTCTTACAAGATTTTGGCTTCAGCCAAAGTGGATCCGGACAAGCGCGCGAAGGATTTGACTGAAAGTGAGCTTTCGGCCATTACCATGATTTTACAGCGCGACTATAAGATCGAAGGTGATTTGCGCCGCGATATTCACCAAAACATTAAGCGTTTGATGGATATTCGCACTTACCGGGGCCTGAGACATTTGAAGGGCTTGCCTGTACGTGGTCAGAGAACGCATACCAATTCGCGCACGCGTAAGGGTAAGCGCAAGACAATCGGCGGACTCACGAAGAAGCCGGCTGCAAAGTAAACAGTAATTATTTTGCCTCTGGGCTTCGCCCAACCGGCATTAAGATTTAGATAAGTAAGTAAACAGGAGATAGAACGAATGGCTAAGAAAAAGATCCGGCATCTGACTAAGGGTGTCGTGCATGTTTTCGCGAGTTTTAATAATACGATCATAACGATTTCTGACCCAAAAGGTCAGACCGTGTGCTGGTCTTCTTCGGGCGCTAACGGCTTTGCCGGATCCAAGAAGTCAACACCGTTCGCCGCTCAGGTTGCTTCTGAAAAAGCCGCCAAAAAAGCGATGGAATTTGGAATGAAAGAAGTGGAAGTTTTTGTTAAGGGGCCGGGCGGCGGAAGAGAATCCGCAGTTCGCGCATTGCAGCTTGCCGGACTTCAAGTAAGCTCCATTACGGATATCACACCCGTTCCGCATAACGGTTGCCGTCCTCCCAAGAAAAGGAGAGTCTGATTATGGCAAAGTATATTGGTCCTGTTGTTCGTCTTAACCGCGCTGAAGGTATTAACCTCGGTCTTAAGGGCCGCCGCGATACAGATGATAAACATACAAAACGTCTTGATAAGCGTCCCGGACAGCATGGTGCCGGCCGCCAGCGCAAGATGTCCGACTATGGCGTTCAGTTTCGCGAAAAGCAGAAATTGAAAAGAATTTACGGACTCCTTGAGCGTCAGTTCCACCTTTTCTTTGTGCGCGCGGCGCGTCAAAAAGGTGTCACAGGTGAAAATCTGATCCGCATGCTTGAGTTGCGCTTGGATAACGTTGTTTACCGTCTTTTGTTCGCAACAACACGCCGTGAAGCACGTCAGTTTGTGAATCATGGTCACGTTTTGGTTAACGGTAAGAAAGTAAATATTCCTTCTTATCAGGTTAAAGCCGGAGATCGCATTTCGGTTAAAGCAAAAGAAAAAACATCGAAACGCGTTAAGGATTATCTTGAGAAGTGGAATGATCTCAAGACTCCCGAATGGCTGTCTTTGAATCAGGAAAAGCTTGAAGCGGAAGTATTGCGTTTACCGACAAAAGCGGATGCGAATCTGCCGGTTGAAGAGTCGATGATCGTCGAACTTTATTCCAAATAAGCCGGTTCAGTTTGTTGGGCTCTGTGCGCTTGAAGCGTACAACCACAAAGAATTTTTTAGTTTTTAGAGTTAGTTCACCAGGAGGATCAAATGGGAATTCGTTGGAAAACTTTTGAGTTGCCGAAACGGTTGGAAGTTGAAAAGTCAACTCTCACCAAAACATACGGCAAGTTTGTTGCTGAGCCTTTTGAACGCGGATACGGCACGACAATCGGAAACTCGCTTCGCCGGGTTTTGATTTCATCGATTGACGGTGCTGCGGTTACCAGCATTAAAATTGACGGTATGCTGCATGAGTTTGCGACCTTGGATGGCGTTTATGAAGACGGCACCCAGATCGTGCTCAATGTAAAGAAGCTTGTTCTTCGCTATCATGGCAAAGGTACCAAAAAGCTTTTTATCGAAGCCAAAAAAGAAGGCCCGATTACCGCCGGTGATATTCAGACGGATGAGACGGTTGAAATCGTTAACAAGGATCTTGTTATTTGCACCTTGTCGAAAGATCGTCCGTTTAAGATGGAACTGGAAATTGGCCGCGGTCGCGGATATGTAGCCGCTGAACGGAATAAAAAAGAAGACGATGGAATCGGAATCATTCCCGTTGACTCAATTTATTCTCCGGTGATTAAAGTTAATTTTTCGGTTGAAGATACGCGCGTCGGCCAAATGACCGATTACGACAAGCTTATCCTTGAAGTGTGGACCAATGGCGCGATGAGCCCCGAAGAAGCCATGCTTTATGCTTCGAATATTCTTCAGCGCCATCTGGACATTTTCGTTAATTACGGAGAAATTCCCGAAGAAGAAGAGGAAGAAGAAGAGGAAGATAAGGGTTTTCGTGATGTGGTTGCAAAGCCGATCAGCGAACTTGAACTTTCCGTGCGCAGCGCAAATTGCCTTGAAGCCGCCAATATTAAAACTATCGGCGACTTGATCCGTAAGAGCGAAGCGCAAATGCTGAAATATAAGAATTTTGGAAAGAAATCCTTGAACGAAATCAATGCGATTCTCGTTACAATGGGACTTTCTCTGGGGATGGATGTCGATGCCCGTCTTGCCGGAAAAGCTTCATCCGAAGCTTCTGCGACAAGCGCGGAGACAGCGACTGCATCCTAAGCTTTTAAATTTTGCTTTGAGCGAAGGCTCGGCCGCACAGTGTTGTTTTTACTCTGCGCTGCGCGCAACCGCAAAACAGAAAATTAAGAAAAAGGTAATTTGATATGCGTCATCGTCGAATGAGAAGAAAACTTGGGGTTACAACAGATCACCGCACCGCGCTTTTGCGCAACCTGGCTAAAAGCCTTGTGCATCATAAGCGTATTGTTACAACTTACGCGCGCGCTCGTGAAGCCAGTGCGTTTGTTGATGGGTTAGTAACGATCGCAAAACGCGGCGGGTTACACGCTCGCCGTTTGCTTATCGCTAAATTGGGATGTGCCCGAACAGCGGAGCAGTTGATTGATCAGGTTCTTCCCAAGTTTGGTTCCCGCAAAGGCGGTTATACGCGTGTTTTGAAAACAACGGTACGCACAGGCGACAATGCGCAACGCGCTTTGCTTGAGTTCACGGAAGTTTTTGATGCTCCTGTGTATAAGAAGAAAGTTAAAAAGGCAGCCGCTAAAAAAGAGGGCTCTGTAACTGATACTGCCGTCGCCGAAAAGAAAACAAAGAAGTCGGAAGAGCCTAAGACGGAAGAAAAAGCCGTTGATAAAGATCCTGAAAAGAAAAAGGGCTTTGTCGGCAACTTGAGAAAATTTTTCAAACGCGAACAGTAATGCATTTTATTTTATCCTGAGCCGCGCAAGTTCGCGGCTCAGGATAAAAATAACTCTTCCAAAAGCAACTTCACAAAACTATGAGTCCAATCAAGCTTTCGGACCGTGTTCTTGCAGTTAAACCTTCGCTTACTTTAGGCATTGCCGCCAAGGCGAAAGCCATGCGTGCGCAGGGCCTCGATGTTATCTCGCTTAGCGCCGGCGAACCGGATTTCGATACTCCGCAGCCGATCAAAGACGCCGCGATTCAAGCCTTGCAAAAGGGCGCAACAAAATATACGCCTGAAACGGGGACCCCCGAAATCAAGCAGGCAGTTATCCGTAAATTTAAACGTGACCAGGGACTTACTTTTGAACCCGAACAAGTTGTAGTCGGCTCCGGTGCGAAGCATGTCATTTTCAATTTGTTTTATACGATGCTTAATCCAGGCGATGAAGTCGTTATTCCTGCGCCTTTTTGGCTGAGTTATCCTGAAATGGCCACATTATGCGGCGGAAAAAGTGTATTGATTGAAACCACCGAAGCAACCGGATTTAAAATTACGCCGGAAATGCTCGAGAAAGCCATTACGCCTAAGACAAAAATTTTAATCCTGAATTCGCCGTCGAATCCGACCGGGGCGGTTTATTCCGAAAATGAATTTCGCGCGTTGATTCCTGTTTTGAAAAAAAATCCCCATGTGCAGATTTTGAGCGATGAAATTTATGAAAAACTTTGTTTTGGCGGAGTAAAAGCTGTTTCCATCGCATCTTTGGATTCTGAAATCGCTTCGCGGACCATTGTCGTGAACGGCCACAGCAAAGCTTACGCGATGACGGGCTGGCGTTTGGGTTATGCCGGTATTCCGGATAAAGCCATGGCCAAAGCGTTTTCCAGTTTTCAAAGTCATTCGACTTCCAACCCGAACTCATTCGCTCAGGCCGGTGGAATTACCGCGCTTGATACCGGTGACGCGGAAGCCGCAAAAATGTGTGCGGTTTATGAAAAACGACGCGATCTTTTCATTAAGTTGCTTGAGAAAGTTCCTGGTTTCAAACCTTTTCGTCCTGACGGAGCTTTTTATCTTTTCATCAATGTTGCCGAAACAGGGCTCACTGGGTTGCAGGTCTCGGATTTGCTGCTTGAAAAGGCTCTTGTTGCGGTTGTTCCCGGCGAACCTTTCGGCAGCAGCAAGCATATTCGCGTTAGCTATGCGACTTCCGAAAAAGATATCGAAGAAGCCGTCCGCCGCATGGCCGTTCATATTTCTCCTCTGAGATCAAGCTCAACCGGAGCACGCGCGTAAACTCTCGCTTTCTTTGTTCCGGGCCTATATTGGAGTTCTATGGAACTGCATCAAATTAAAGTCGGCCAACAATTAAAACCTGAAGAGCTTGAGCTTAAACTCACTGAGCTGAAATATCAGGCTGTGCCCGCCGTAAGCTCTCCCGGACAATTCAGCGTGCGTGGAGCAGCTATCGATATATTTCCTGTTTCTTACCGCCTGCCTGTGCGTGTTCGTGTCGTAGGTGATGCCATTGCCAATATCCGCGACTTTACTCTTTCCGATGGGCGCAATATGACGGAATTCGACGAGGTTTTCCTGATGCCGGTTTCCGATCTTTTTCAGCGCAAGCTCGATAAACTGGAAGAGCAGTTCGCGCTTTTTGAACCCGTCTTCAAAGCCAAAGACCTTGAGCGCGGTGATTATGTTGTGCACCCCAATTATGGTGTGGGTAAATTTCTGGGACTGAAAACATTAACGGACTCCGGCAAAAAAGAAAAACATCTCGCGATTGAATATGCCGATCGCGAAATCCTTTATGTTTCGACGCGCGAACCCGTCGAACGTTTTATCGGCGGTTCTTACTCGCGCCCGAAGCTGACGAAGCTGCATTCAAAAGACTGGGAACGCGTACAGCAGAAAACTAAAAACGCGCTGCACCGCGTCGCGTCAGATATGCTTGAGATTCAGGTGAAGCGCAATATCGAAAAAGGTTTTGAATTTAAACCGCAGCCGGAATGGGAGACTAAGTTTTCGGAAGGTTTTGCATTTGAGCTGACCGAAGGTCAAAAGCGTTCGCTGAAAGAAGTTTACGCCGACATGGAAGGCTTGCGGCCGATGGACCGCTTGCTGTGCGGGGATGTGGGCTATGGTAAAACCGAAGTCGCAATTCGAGCGGCTTTTCGTGCCGCACTGAACGGCAAGCAGGTCGCGTTTCTGGTTCCGACGACTTTGCTCGCGGAACAGCATTATCTGCGTCTCAAAGAGCGTTTGATGCAGTTTCCCGTAAGACTGCAGCTGCTTTCGCGTTTTCAAACCAAAGATGAAGGCCGGCGCATCGCCGAAGGATTAAGGTTGGGTGAAATCGATATCGTCGTCGGCACTCATCGGCTGCTTTCAAAAGATATCGAGTTTAAAGATTTGGGACTGGTCATTATTGATGAAGAGCAGCGGTTCGGAGTAACACACAAGGAACGGCTTAAATCCATGCGCGCGCTGGTGGATATTTTAACGTTAACCGCGACGCCAATTCCGCGCACATTGCATCTTTCGATGCTGGGTGTACGCGATATGTCGGTGATTGATACGCCGCCCAAAACACGCTTGCCTGTTGAAACCTATGTCACGCCTTATAACGAAGGATTAATCGCGCAGTCCGTCCGAAAGGAACTGGAACGAAACGGACAAATTTATTTCATTCATAATCGTGTGCAAGATATGGAGAAAGTTTATTTGAAGCTGAAACGGCTTTTACCTTCAGTGCGGCTCGGAGTAGCGCATGGCCAGATGTCAGCGGGGGAATTGGAAAAAGTGATGAAAGATTTCATGGAACACCGGCTGGATTGTTTGATCGCAACGAACATTGTTGAGTCAGGAATCGATATTCCCAATGTGAATACTTTGATTGTGGATCGGGCGGATATGTTCGGATTGGCCGATTTATACCAGCTGCGCGGGCGCGTAGGGCGGTATCATCAGGAAAGGCAGGCCTATGCCTATTTATTGATTCCTCCCCAGGCTTCTATGGGAGAAGAAGCTTCCAAAAGGCTGAAGGCGATTGAGCGGTTTACAGATCTCGGGTCCGGCTTTAAAATTGCCGTCGAGGATTTGCAGATCCGAGGGGCAGGGAACTTGCTGGGACATGAACAAAGCGGCTTTATTCATGCGGTGGGGTTTGACATGTATTGCCGAATGCTGAAACAAGCAATCGAAGAGCAGATGAATAATCAAAACACAGGGGCCGTCAGAAGAACATGAATATGAAAATAAAAAAAGTCTTAATAATCGTTTTGTTTGTCATGGGACTAGGTTTTGGTTTTGGCGGGAACATTGAAGCCAAACAAGAGCTGCTTGATCGTGTGGTTGCTGTGGTCAACGATGACATTATTACGCAAAGCGAGCTGGATGGATTGCTCAGGCCCCTTTACGAGCAGTATATGCGCGATTATAGCGGGCAGACTGTCATGAAAATGCTGGCGGAGGCTCAGGATAAGTTGTTAAGTCAGCTTATCGAAGACCGGCTTGTTCATCAGGAGGCACTGAATAAAAAATTAGATATCAGTGAGACTGAAATCGAAAGAGAAATGATCGCTTTCCGCCAAAGGTTCGGCAGCGAAGCGAAATTGGAAGAGGCTTTGCGGTCTGAGAATATCAGCATCAAGGATTTGCAGGACAAGCTGAAAAAACAAGCGCTGGTGCGCAAGCTCCATGAAATCGAAGTCCGCTCCAAGGTTGTTGTTTCGCCCCGCGAAGTGGAAGAGTATTTCGCCGCGCATCAGAGCGAATTTGCCGCGCCGGAGCAAATTAGAATTACATCATTGACGATTAAAAAAAGCGACGAATCGCGCGCCAAGGGAATTACGGATGAAGATGCGCAGGGCCGCCTTCGAGCTTTGCAGGAGCGGGCCAAGAAGGGCGAAGATTTTAATAAGCTCATCGAAGAAAGTTCGGAAGATAAACATGCCGATCAGGGCGGTAAAGGGAATTGGATTTTGCGGGGACAAATGATTCCTGCCGTGGATGAAATTATTTTTGCCACGCCGGAGGGCCAAATGACGGATGTGATTGAAACACCGATCGGATATCATCTTTTCAAGGTGGTTGAAAAGCAGTTGCCGGTTCAAAAAACATTTGAACAGTCGCGCGATCAAATTTATGACATTTTGTTTCAGAAGAAAAGCGAAGAACGCTTTACCCGCTGGATCGAAGATTTAAGAAAAAGCGCCTATATTTCAGTCAAAGGCAAAAAGATTTAAAATTGCCGCTGTTTTGCGCTTCCTATTCAAGCTTGCGCCGCGCGGCGGTTTCTCTTCCCTCAATTAATTTATGAAATCAAAACTAATCGCGGTCACAATGGGAGATCCGGGCGGCATTGGCGCGGAAATTGTTTTGAAAGCGCTTCGACAGCGTTTAAAGAAAGCTTCTTTTTTAGTGATCGGATCAAAGCAGGCTTTGGATCTGGCCGAAAAGAAATTGCGTTTCAAGCTGCCTTTCATGGATTTTGGGAAAGAAGATCCATCGAAACTTAATCCGGGTCTTTATTTTAAAGATGTGGACGCGGATGTTCAGGGGAACATTCAGCCCGGAAAGTTGGCGCGTGTTAACGGAGCTAAGGCGCTTGCGGCGGTGCAGCTGGCGGAAAGATTGGCCCGAACGGATAAGGTGACCGCGATTGTGACGGCCCCGCTTAACAAAACAGCGGTGCGTCTATCTTGTCCCGGCTTTGTGGGACATACCGAGTTTTTGGCGAACAAAGCGCGGGTTAAAAAATACGCGATGATGTTTGTTGGTAGCCGCTTTTTGGTCACCCTGGCTACGATTCATGTTCCGCTCAAAAAAGTTTCCTCGTTGATTACGCAAAAACTTTTGCTCGAAAAAATTGAACTTACGGCCGGCTTTCTTAAGCGGTATCAGTTTTCCAAGCGCGATGTCGCCGTTTGCGCATTGAACCCGCACGGTAAGGAAACAGGCGGTGAAGAGGACCGCGTTGTTGTGCCGGCCTTAAAAGCGGCGCGAAAACGGGGCTACGCGGTTTCCGGCCCTCATCCCGGCGACAGTGTTTTTTATGACGCATATCACGGGAAGTTTGGCGCTGTTTTGGCCATGTATCATGATCAGGCTTTGGCACCGTTTAAAATGATTTCCTTTCGTGATGGTGTTAATGTGACTTTGGGGTTACCGTATTTACGTACTTCGCCGGATCATGGAACTGCTTTTGACATTGCTTATCAAGGACGGGCGGATGAATCCTCATTTTTAAGCGCGGTTGATTTGGTTCTTAAATTAAGGAGCTTGGCATGATTTCTCAAACCGCACTTTTGCAAAAATACGGGATTCAGGTTAAAGGGGATTTGGGCCAGCACTTATTGTTGGACGGGAATGTTGTGCGCAAAATTGTCAGCGCGTTGAATCCTCATATCGGACAAACGGTGGTTGAAATCGGTCCCGGACTTGGCGCGTTAACCGTCGAGCTGTTGAAGCACGGCATGACGGTGATCGCGATTGAAAAAGATCCTAAGTTTATTAAAGTGCTCGAACAGGAGCTTTTGCCGGAATATCCGGATACGTTTCATTTAATTCACGAAGATGTCATTAAATGCAATTTTCGTGAGATTTGCGAAGGATTTGAATCCGTGCAATTGGTAAGTAATTTACCGTATTACATCACAACGCCTATTTTGTTTAAGCTGATCGAAGAGCAGCCTTCTTTTTCCGAGGCAGTTTTGATGATGCAGAAGGAAGTGACCGAGAAGTTGTCGGCTCCGGCAGGCTCTTTCAAATACGGACGCCTTGCGGCTGCCGCTTCCGCGGTGGGACGGGTTGAAAAATTGTTCATGGTTTCCAAGGGCTGTTTTACTCCGGCTCCAAGCGTGGATTCCAGCGTGATTCGCATCCACTTTAAGAGGGATCCAATTGTTGATTCAGAACTGATGCCGGAATTTCATACGTTCATTAAAGCCGCTTTCAGCGAACGCAGGAAAACACTGGTCACTTTGCTGTTAAGCCAAAAAGGGAAGAAGCCCGACCGGTTGAGCATGGAAAGTTTTTTTACTGCGTGTGACATTGATTTAAAAACGCGCGCGGATCAGGTCGCGATTGAGAAACTTGCCGCGCTTTTTTTAAGAATTCGCCGCAGCGGTGATGTGCTAAAATAGCCCTCATGAAAACGCAGTTTTTTTTGGATGAGCTTTACGCTCCCGTTGCGGACTCGCTTAAGAGTGTGCCCGCGCAGATTAAAGTTATTCTCAAGTCCTCAAACCCGCTGATTGAGGAAGTTACCGACCATTTTTTTCAAGCGCATGGAAAAATGCTGCGTCCCGCAATGACCTTTTTGGGCGCGGGCCTCGTTCAAAAAAGTAATTCAGAAATTCCATTAAACAAACTGCTTAATTTAGCCGCTTCTTTTGAGATTTTTCATGCCGCAACCCTGATTCACGATGACATTATTGATCGCGCTGAAATTCGCCGCGGTCTTGCTTCGGTTAATTCAAAATGGGGTTCCGCCACGGCGGTTTTGGCGGGGGACTATTTGCATGACCGCGCGCTGGTGACTATTTTTGAGAACGCGCCGCGGGAAGTTATGGGGTTGTTCTTGAAAACGGCCGGCATTGTCTGTGACGGAGAAATCCATGAGCTTCGGCGCGTTCGGTATTTTGACTTAAGCGAAGCCGAATATTTTGAAATTATTTACAAAAAAACAGCGTCGCTTTTAGCCTGTGTTCTTGAAGCCGGTGCTCGCACGGCGGGAGCGGATGAAAAGCAGGCGTTACTTTTGGCTGATTTTGGAAAACATTTCGGACTCGCCTTTCAAATGATCGATGATTGCCTTGATTTTACGGCCAATCAGGAAGAGTTTGGTAAAACACTGGGTACGGATTTGGCTGCGGGAGTGATGACTTTGCCTTTGATTGAAGTGATGCGTAAAAGCGCCGCGCTTAAACAAGAAGTGATTCGTCTTCTTGAAGCATCCGGATCTCCTGAGGCTTTCCAACAGCTTCGGCTTTTGATTTCGGAGCAGGGCGGATTAGACGCAACTTTTCGGCGTGCGCGGGAAGAGATTGTCGTTGCGCAGCGCTGCTTGGACCATTTCGAAGATTCACCGGCTCGTCAAAGTTTGGAAAAACTAGCGGGATATATTCTTGAACGATCTCGATGAGAGGAGGATTCCATGCTGAGCATTGTTTCAACTCCGATCGGTAACCTGGGGGATATTACGCTTCGCGCGCTTGAAGCTCTAAAAAAGTGCGACTTGGTAGCATGCGAAGATACGCGCCACACTTTGGTGCTGCTGCGGCATTACGCCATTGATAAGCCTGTCATCAGCCATCACGATCATTCTTCTCCTGAAAGTAAACGCAAGCTTGCGGCGATGCTGCGGGAAGGCAAGCATGTTGTTTTGGTTTCCGATGGCGGAACCCCGCTTGTAAATGATCCGGGCTTTGAAATGATGCGGTTTGCCCGTGAATTTCAAGTTCCGGTGGAGGTGCTTCCGGGCCCCTGTGCAGTACCGGCCGCACTTGTGCTTAGCGGGTTAGCCGTTGATTCCTTTTCTTTTTTTGGGTTTTTACCGCAAAAGTCATCTCAGCGTAAAAAACTGTTCACGGAAATCGCGGAACGGGAAGAGACACTGATTTTTTTTGAATCGCCATTCCGTATTGAAAAAGCGGTGGCGGATGCCCTTGAGGTTTTGGGAGATCGTGAGGCCGCGTTGGCGCGCGAGATGACGAAAAAATTTGAGGAAACTTTACGCGGGACATTAAGCCGTATTTTAGATGCTTTGAAAAAGCGCCCCCGCAAAGGTGAAATGGTGCTGATGATTGCGGGCGCGAACCGCAAAAAAGTTTTTACGGGACTGCCGCATATTCAGGATGAAGAAATTCTCGGGGCACGTTTACCGGATGAAGGTTTGCCTGACGAAGAAGAGGAATAAAGATGAAGCGTATTGTGCTGCTGGTTTCAGGAAGCGGGACCAATATGGAAAATTTGATCAAGCGGATGCGCGCAGGTGAAATTCCCGCGGAGCCGGCGCTGGTTATTTCGAACCGCCCTGAAGTCGGCGCATTAGACCGAGCCGCGTTATTGCGGGTGCCCGCATGCGTGATTGACCACCAGCAATTTAAAAACCGTGAAGACTTTGACAACGAATTGTCGAAAGTGATTGATTCGGTTGCTCCGGATTACATCTGCTTAGCAGGGTTTATGCGGCTTTTAACGCCGTGGTTTGTGCGGAAATATCCCAAAAAATTAATTAATATCCATCCTTCTTATTTACCCGCGTTTCCCGGCGCGCATGCGATTCGGGATGCCTATATTGCCAAGGCAAGTGAGACCGGCGTGACGGTGCATTTTGTTGATGAGGGGACGGATACGGGGCCGGTGATTTTACAGAAGAAAGTTCCGATTTATATCGGTGAAAATTTAGAAGCCGTTGAAGAGCGCATTCATCAGACCGAGTATGAAATTTATCCGGAAGCTTTGCAGATTATCTTGAGAGGAAGCAAATAATGAAAGACCCAAAAGAGGATTCCTTAGCAAGGGAACTTTCTTGTGCAGTATCTGAGTTGAAAAATTTATTAGCATTTCCAGACAGTTACAATAGTTTAAAGCTGAGGAGCGTGTTTGAAAATATTATTGCGAAAACTAAGTTAATTATATGGGACATGGATGAAACATTTTGGAGCGGAGTTCTTAAGGAGGGGACGCTTAAATACTCAGATAAAAATCATAGGCTTCTCGTAAAATTAGCAGAGCATGGTATTGTGCATTCTGTCTGTTCAAATAATAACGAAGTTGATGTTGCGGCTGTTTTAAAGCAGCACGATGTGGAACAATACTTTGTTTTTTCTAAAATTAGTTGGGGGTCAAAAGGCCCAATGGTTAAAGCAATAATCGAGAGCTTCCAGTTGCGCCCTCAATCCGTTCTGTTTTTGGATGATAACAGCAGAATAAGAAAAGAAGTGGAGTTTTTTAATCCGGGAGTTTCAACTTTGGATCCTCTTGATTTTTTTAAAATAGATGAAAATATTTTAGTTCCAAAAGATAAAAGCTTGAAAAAGATAGCAGAGTACAAGCTTTTAGAGAGAAAGTTTAAAGCTCAATTGGAATCAAACAGCAGCAATGAGCAATTTCTTAGAG